>Ga0114966_10000852_pt1 | contig 28869 bp, 20 predicted proteins | sample M_130207_XF_Meta_FD_87029 | JGI IMG/M metagenome (GOLD analysis project Ga0114966, IMG submission 87029) | Freshwater microbial communities from Lake Montjoie, Canada to study carbon cycling - M_130207_XF_MetaG | ecosystem: Environmental > Aquatic > Freshwater > Lake | place: Lake Montjoie... | reverse complement strand
TCCATCACAAGCCTCCCTGCCCGCTGATGCCTCGCAACTCACAACACCGACTCGAATCGGAACAAAACACCCCCAATACTCCAACCCCAGTTTCAACACTTTAGCGCAGGCCAGGGTGGGACAAGCTCGCTTCGAGCGCCGGCCCACCATCGTGCCATCGCTGGAAATCGTGGTGGGCCGGCGCGACGAAGCGCCGCTGGTCCCAACCTACGTCCCTTTTACAACGGGCTGCTGAGGAAGTCCGAGTTCACATCACGCCAGGGATCGGGTCGGCGTGGTGGCCGAAGTAGACCGGGCGGTTGGCGGAGGTGTAGAGGGGCTTCGAGCGGTCGATGCCGAGCTTTTCGTAGATCGTCGAGGCGTACTCTTCGGGAGTGTGGGGCGAGTCGAGGACGTAGCCCCCTTCCTCGTCCGACTTGCCGATGACGATGCCGCCGGGTGTCCCCGCTCCTGCGAAGACGATCGAATACGCATCGGTCCAGTGATCGCGGCCATTAAATTTGTTGAGCTTCGGTGTCCGCCCGAACTCGGTGATGAAGCAAACCAATGTCTCGGCCAACAGCCCGCGCTGGTCCATGTCTTCGATCAGCCCCGCGAACGCGCGATCGGTGCTCCCCATCATCACCCAGTGACCGATGCCGTAGCGGCCCTCGCCTCCCGCCATGTTGCGGATGGTCCCGCACGAGCCGGGGGTATAAATCAGATCGTGATGATCCCAGTTCAAGTTCGTGCCGCCGGGGACCTCCTCGGAGAACGGCCAGCGGACATCGACCGTCACGCACCGCACGCCCGCTTCGATCAGCTTGCGACCGACGAGATAGCAGGCTCCACGATGACCGCGTCCGTACAGTTCGCGCGTCTCGTGCGATTCGGACTTCAGTTGGAAGGCACTCTCGACTTGCGAGCTGGTCAGCGTGTCGAAGGCTTGCGAGTAGAAGCGGTCCATCCCTTCGACATCGCGCGTCACACCGAAACGTTGATCGAGCGACGCGAGCATCTGGCGGCGACCGTTCAATCGCTCGGCCACGTTCTCGCGCCGAGGGAGCAGGTCGGCGACCTTCCAGTCGGGTGCCGAGACATCGTGCCCGCCGGTTTTGAAGACACGCGACGCGGCAGGCAGGAAACCGGTCTTCGTCGCCGCGTTCTGTTCGTTGTTGCCGGGGACCATGATGTACGGTGGCAGGTCGCGGCATTCGCTGCCAAGAATCTTCGTCGCGACGCAGCCGATGTCGGGCATTTCGAGCGGGCTGTTCGGATGCGACCCCGACAGCATGTATTGGGTTCCGTCCGGATGTCCGTTCGCTCCCGCCTTGGGATGCATCATCGAACGGACAATCGCCAGCTTGTCGGCCACGCGCGAGGTGTGAGCCAACAGCTCGGTGAATTGAATGCCGTTCACGCTCGTCGAGATCGGCTTGAATGGACTCCGATGATCGGCTGGTGCGAACGGCTTCGGATCCCAAGTGTCGATGTGCGACAGGCCACCCTGTTCCAGAATGACCAGCACATTCTTGGCCGCAGGCTTCCCGTGGCCGGACGCCGCTTGAGCCTGCAGCGACAGCCACTGCGGCAGCGACAGCCCCAACACTCCCGCCGAGCCGACTTGCAGCGCCCGCCGGCGCGAAAAGGAACCGCTGAATGGCCTGAGTTTCGTCATGAAAGATGTGCTTTCGAGGTTTCTTACGGTGGACGGCAATGGCTGGCGAGGTTCGGCTGTGACGTGGAGCAAAGTAACGAAGCCAACGACCTCAGGAAAGATCGGCAGTCGCAACTTGGTAAGTTGAGCCTCAGAGACGCTTCGAGCAAGCATCCGTTCGCAGTCCGTTGAAGAACTGTAGCTTGGACGCCTCATCCGAGCGAAACCTCAATGGAATCGGACGGACGAGGCGTCCATCCTAAGTTCTTCAACTCGGGGTGATCGATCACCCCGCATCGACATAAGGCCCACGGAAGAAGCCGCTGTCGGCGGGAGCGGAATATTTCACAGCAAGGGCCGGGTTGGTGATGACCTGGCCTCCCTGATGTTGAGAGAGCGTGGCGAGGTCCGTCATCGTGCTGGTCAGCAAGGTCCGTTCGACCGGGTACGGTGGCGTGCCCGAGGCGAAGAACTTTTCGATGTTGTACGTCAGGGGATCGAAGAACCGTGCGCCGGGCGGAGCGGGGAGATAGAAGCAGCTTGAGAGCGGTTCCGCTCGGCCTTCGATGTTTGCGGCGAAGGCGAACTCGGACGTTTGTTCGATCAGGTTCAACACGGCGCCGCGCGTGCCGTCGAGGTACTCGACGAGGACCGCTTGCGGTTTGAGGACGTTCTCACGGACAGGTCCGACGTTGGTACTCGGGCAGCGTGACAGTGCCGCGTTCATCAGTCGCCACGACCAGCGGCCTGCGTCCCCCGCCTTCCAGACGGCGTCTCCTTGCAGGAACTCGATCGACTTCACGCCGGTCTCACCGCCAGCCCGTCGCTCCAACATGCACTGCAATACTTCGAGAGCATGGAACAAATAGATCTCGACCGAGCCGCGATCAAATCCAAATGTGACGACCGCTTCCTTGAAGGGCGTCCCTACAGTTGGCTCGATCTCGGGCTTGCGCCACGTCACCGGCAGCGACGAACCGGCCATTAACCCGAACTTCAACTCCTTCGCCGTCGCCACCATCTTCGCCGCGAGCAGGTGATCGTAAGAGAGATGCTTATCGACGAAGACGGGCACACTGCGCCCCGCCTTGCGGAAGACCTCGACGATCTGGTCGAAGAACTCGGCCCGTGGATAGAGGACTTGCCCACGTTCGTTCACGGGGTAGTCACCGTGTTCGATGATGAGCAGTACGGCATCGACATCGAGTCCGTTCTTTCCGCCAAGTGCTTCGGGGATCGACTTCGCCAGCTCGATGCCATGTGCCTTGCAGACGTTCGGCCCGAGATCATTTTCAGGCTGCTGGTGGTTCCAAATCCGCACCAACTCGAACGGCGGCTGATGATGAAACCCATTCCGTGTGTAGCCGTGAATGAGCCGCCCCGCGATGTGGTAGGCGTGCGACCGCAGTCGGTAGATCGAGTTGATCGCCGCCACACGCGGCCTCTTCCCCGCAGCAACTCCCGCACGAACGGCCTGCTCTTGCGCGACCGCGTTCGGCCCGAGACTCATCGCCCCGACTCCCGCCAACCCCAACGAGGACGCCGCCACAAAATCACGACGACTGAGCAAACCAAGTGGTGCGGACATGGCGAGGACTCCCGGTGACGTTTTCTACCTCGCGCGGTCCTTGATGAGACCTCTGAGCGGGGTGGCGTAAGCCCCCTGATTCTTGGGCGTAAGCCCGTTTTCAAAGAATCAGGGGGCTTACGCCGCCCCGCTCAGAAACCGCTCACTCTCCGCCGCGCGAGTTATCAGTGGTGATCGAACAGTTGGAGCGTAGTCCGGTCTCTATCGCCGAGCAACGACCGCCACACCAACCCGAAGCAGGGGTGAGTCACCCAAAACACGCCGCCTCGCTCACGCTTCGGGATGGCGTGGCTTCAGTCCGAATCGGGCTACCGTTGGGCAATCACTTCGCAGACGCGCACGCCGAACTTCCCTTCGACGACGATCACTTCGCCGCGAGCGACCAAGCAGCCGTTGGCGAGGATGTCGATCGGTTCGCCCGCTGCTTTGTCGAGCGAGACGACCGAACCTTCTCGCAGTTGGAGCAGCTCTTCGATGGTCACTTCGGCACGACCGAGTTCGAGCGAAACATCGAGTTCGATGTCGCCGAGCGATTCCAGCGAAATGCCATTCGCCACCGAACCGGAGGGAGCCGCATCGAACGCCGCGAATGAAAAGGGCTGACCCACGGTGTTAGTGGTGCCATCAGTCGTGGCGGCGTCGGTTATGACGAACGAGTCGTCGCGCGACGCGAGTGCATCGGCCAACTGTTGTTCCGCCTGTTGCAGTCGTTGGTCGGCGTTGAGCGAATCGCGCGGCCAAACGAACTCGGCCAGAGCGTCCGCATCCTCCGACTCGTCAACTGCTCCCTCAGCGAACGCGGTATTCTGCAAATGCTGCACGTCGCCGGGGCCGAGTGGTTCTCGCGAGACCACGTCCGAGCGAACCGAGTGCTGCCGTTCGCGCGCGGCGCGCAGCAACGTTTCGATCTCGTCGGTGGTAAGCGGTTTTTGAGTCGATTGGCTCACGGAGAAACTCAGAAACAGAGGGGCAACTGGTGATGAGTGCGGCGGCGGATATATGTCGCCATCGAACCTTCCGTCAATGCGTCTGCGAGCGACTCCACGTATACTTCTGCCCGCCCGCTGGCATGCCGCAGCACGGCTTGGAATCTGTCGAAGTATTAGGCTCTGTCGAACTTCAAGATTTCACTGCCACAACTCCCGATCTTTGGAAGAGAACATGGCCAAGCAATACATCCTGACCGTGCTGGCATCGAACCGAACCGGCATCCTCGCCGCGCTGGCCAATGCGCTGGATGAACTCGGCGGCAACACGCTCGATGTCAGCCAAGCGGTGATTCGACAGTTCTTCACGATGATCGTGGCGGCCGAGTTCCCGGAGAACCGCGACCCCGACGTGATCGTCGATCACATTCGCGCGGTCTGCCGACCGTACGGGGCCGAGGTCTCACTGAAAGACCCGTCGGACGAAGAGGTCTTTGAATCGGCGGACGACCCCGTGGAGAAGCAGCGTTACGTGCTGACGATCGCGGGACCAGATCGCCCCGGCGTGCTGCGGTTCATCGCGCACCGACTGGCTCAGCACGGCATCGATCTCGTCGATTTGCAGGGACAACGGCGCGAGGAAGATCGAACGTTTCTGTTCTCGATGGAACTGGACGCTCCACTCGGCATCGACTCTCTGCAACTGCGGCGCGAACTGGAGATCGAGTTCATGAGCGACAGCATCACGGTTTCGCTTCAACACCGGCGAGTCCTCGCCGCACTGGCGCACCCGGAACCCATGGGCTTCAACGTTGCTTCGCCGGGGTGAAATGGAAGAGGCCACGAGCGCGTCGTTTAACCGCCCGCCCAAGGCGAGCGCGTGTTCGTCACGATATGCCGAAAATGCTACTCAACCACGCGGCCGCCTTGGGCTGGCAGTCAAACGACGCAGACTCCCGGCGACATTGAAAACAGACTTCACCCCACCTTCTTGTGAGGCACTCACTCCCATCATGGAACACAGCACCAGTTTCTTCTCCGCCCTGCAACAACTGCGACAGTTGCCGCTCGATGTCCGGACGATCACGCTTGGGATCAATGTTGCTGACTGCCACGACCGCAGCCTGCATGTACTATGCGAATCGCTCTACCAGCGCATCGTCACCAAAGGAGCGAAGTTGGCGGCGGTCTGCGGCGAGGTCTCGTCGCTGTTTGGCGTGCCAATTTTGCAGCGGCGACTGTGTGTCACGCCGATCGACCGCGTGGCTCAGGGAAAGAACGCGGACGATTTCGTGAACATCGCTCGCACGTTGGATGGCGCCGCCGCTAACCTGCACATCGACCGCATCGGCGGCTTCGCGGCGGACGTGCAACACGGCATGACTTCCAGTTCCAAGCAGTTGATCGCCAGTCTGCCCGCCGCGCTGTCGCAGACCGAGCGAGTCCGTGCGGCGGTGCATGTCGGTACGACGGAGAGCGGCGTCAACATGGAGGCCATTTCTCTGTTGGCCCACACGTTGCTGGCAACATCGGCCGCGACCGCGCACCGCAACGGAGACGCTTCCGCCAAGCTGGCCATCCTCGCCAACGACTCGACCGGACACCCCCATCTCACGGGTGCGTGCCTCGGCGACGGTTGGGGTGACCTGGTGGTTCACGTCGGTGTGGGAGCGGCCGCGATCATTCAACATGCGCTCCAGCAGCAGCGGCGCGAGAATCCCAACGCGCCACTGCACGAATTGGCGGCGACGATTCAGACCGCCGCGTTTCAAGCGACGCGCACGGCCGAACTGGTCGGACGCGAAGTCGCCACGCGACTGGGAGCCGACTTCGGCAGCGTCGATGTGACGCTCGCACCCACGCTGCGACCGCACGACAGCGTGGTCGATCTGCTCCCCTTGATGGGGATCGATCGCGTCGGAGCACCCGGCACGGCAACGGCTCTCGTCCTGCTGCTCAACGCGATCCGAGCCGGTTCCGCGTTCGCGTCGTGTGCGGCGGGAGCCTACTCGCGCATCATGCTTTCGGTCTTGGAAGACGCCGGACTGTCTGAGGCCACTCAGTCCGGAACGCTCACGTTCGATCAACTCTGCATGGCCGCGAACGCCGGTTCGAGCGGCCTCGATTTGATCTGCCTGGCGGGCGACACCGACGCCGCCACGCTCGCGGCGATCATCTCCGATCAAGTCTCCTTCGCCGTCCTCAACCGCCGCCCGTGCGCGGTGCGGTTGATCCCCGTCCCCGGCAAACAAGCGGGCGACGCGGTGAGCTATAGCGGCATGAAAAACGATGCCGTAATCCTCCCCGTGCGCGGCGCGGGCCTCGCGACAAAGTTCATCGAACGGGGCGGACGGTTGCCGCCAGTGCGGTGAATGTAGGATGGGCACTTTTGCCCGTCCGTCTCGTTTTGGTGTTAAAGAGCGGACGGGCAGGAGTGCCCATCCTACGAGTCAACGTTCACCGAAAGAACACGAACGTCACGACCACAAAGAGTGGCACCAGGATGCCGCACGAGTAGGCCATGTAGCCGAAGAAGCCGGGCATCTTGACGTTGTTCTCTTCGGCGATCGCCTTCACCATGAAGTTCGGGCCGTTGCCGATGTACGTGTTGGCTCCCATGAAGACCGCGCCACAACTGATGGCGGCGAGAATGTGAGCCGCGCCGGATGCGGCAGGCAGTGCGAGGAACTCTGCGAGGTATTTTCCCTCCTCCGTATTGATGTTGTGTGTGCCGCAAGCGGTCACGGCGAACGTCAGGTAGGTCGGAGCGTTATCGAGGAAGCTTGAGAGGATGCCCGTCCACCAGAAGAACTGCGCGGGGGACTCAATCCCGAGACTCTTGCCATGCACGTTCAACATCGCCAGCGCCGGGATCATCGTGGCGAAGATGCCGGCGAACAGGACCGCCACTTCAATGATCGGCCCGAACCCGAAGCGGTTCTGCTCGCGAATCGTCTGCGTGGTGAGGCAATAGCAAACGACCGCGACCAATCCCATCAAGCCTTCTTGCACGCCGTAGGGCCACTCGCCCGGATGGCCCCATGACAACATGCTGTTCAGCGCCACCGCTCCATAAGCCTGCCCCCCGCAGTAGATCACCGCCACGATTCCGGCGAGGCCCAGAAAGTTGTGGAGGCCATCGATTCCGAAGGATTCGGCTGACGTGGGCGTCTCCAGCGCGATCGCCTCAACAGAGGAGCGAGCTTCGCGACGAATGGCGATCGAATCCCAGAGGAAGAAGACCACGAGCAAGACACCGTTCACGAATGCCCACTCCTTCCACAGTCGCATTGTCCACTCGAACGGCACACCCTTCAAGAAGCCAAGGAACAGTGGCGGATCACCGAGCGGCGTCAGCAAGCCACCGCAGTTCGACACGATGAAGATGAAGAAGACGACCACGTGCGCGACGCGGGTTCGTTTCTCATTGGCCCTGAGCAGCGGACGGATCAGCAGCATCGAGGCTCCTGTCGTCCCGACAAAACTCGCCACACAGGCTCCCAACGCAAGGAACAGCGTGTTGACCAGCGGCGAACCTTGGAATGCCCCGCGCACATAAACGCCGCCGCTGATGACGAACAACGAACCGAGCAACATCAAAAACGAACCGTACTCCTTGGCCGAGTGCTCCAACGCGTGCAGGCCCGCGCCGTCGAACTGCGTGAGATACAAGACGACGGGAACGCCAAGTCCCGCCGCGATGATTCCCTTATTCCGGTTGTGTTCCCACCAGTGCGGGTTCGCCAGCGGAAAGAGGGCGATGCAGAGGAGCAGCAGCGCAAACGGTGCAACCGACAAGGGCGAGATCTGTTCGCCCAGCTTCGGCCCGCGTGCATGTACAACCGGGGCATGACCAGCCGCCTCGTGAACAGAGTCAACGGGAGCGACCGCCGCCGGTGTTGGCTCTGCGTCCTGTGCAAACGCGGCAGAAGAGACAACATACAGGCCGAGCGAAAGAGCGAGCAGCGCCAGCAAACGATTCACAAAAACGTTCCTTACAGATTCGGGTGGGCAAATGAGCCTCATTGAAATGAGCCTCACGCGGACGCCGCCCGCTACTTGTCGCACTTCACGAGCTTGCGATAAACGATCAAGTCGTCGCCGCGCGGGACGATGACAATGAGTAAAGCGTGCGCCGTGTCGGAGGGATCGTAGAGTGGCAGGTCGTCGAGATCGGGGCCACCCTTCGGCGCGATCCCCAAGACCAACCCGAACAGTCCGCGCGGCACGGCGACCGAGTTCTGATAGATCCAGCGGAACAACCCCGCCTGCTGCTGGATGTCGGCCGGAAGCTGGGCCGTGGAGTAGTTCTGCATGGCCCCGGCCTGCATGCGTGCGAATTGAATCTGCTGTTGCTGCATCGCCGCCAATTGCGATTGTTGAATCGCCAATAACTGCTGTTGTTGGAGCGAAAGCGAGGGATCGACGAACGCTTGGCTGTTCGTCTGCCAAAGCACGGCTCGGTCGAAGGCCCAACTCCCGCGCGGCCCCAGACACGCAACAGCCGCTGCGTTTCCAAACTCCTTGCGCACCCTGCCGAGCAGTTCGTGTGAGATCGCGTGGCCATCCAGCAGCCCGCGCGTGACCTGTCCGTCCGCGAGGCCCTTCCAATCGACACGCAGTTCATCGGTCGGACTGGGATTCGAGGGTGGGTTATTCGAGGACACGGGAAGGGAGAACATGCGGTTCAGTTGGGGAGTCCACTTCGCAAACTGTTGCGTCGCGGTGTATTCGACCGGGATGCGACCGGTCAGATGCGGCGGAGACCGATGGCCTCCGGGCGTATCAATTCCCGTTCGCAGCCCACGCTGCGTGACGACCACTCCGTACTGACCGTACTGTTGGTTCAGGGCATCCATCGCCGTCGTCGTGGACAACGGTGAGAACAGCCCCTTCTTCACGTCCGTCTGCACGGCGCGCGAGGCCGAAAGGAACAGCAGCTCGAACCGGTTCGTTCTCACGACCGAGTCGTCGTCGCCAATGTCGCGCAGCACCAGCCCGCGGCGAGTCTCCGCCACCAACATGTACGAGTTCGAGATCAATACGGTCAGAGCCGTCACGAGAATCGTGGCCACCGGAAACGTGACCCAGGTGTACTTGCGAGCCTTCAACCGCCCGAGACCGAAGTAATCGACCGGCCCGATCACCACGACGAAACTCAACAGAATGAAGCCCAGCAACCACAGCGGCACCATCTTCACCCCGTTGGGCATCAGACGTTCGAGAAGTTCACTAGTCGAGGTCAGCAGCTTCAATCCCAACGCATTGCCGCCAACACCGCCTGCCTGAACCGTGCCTGCGTTGACCACGATCTTTTGGTCGCTCAGGCCATCTTCATTGGTGTCGATGCTGACCACCGCAGTCCCTGTCAAACCACCCTCGACTCTCAGGATCGTTCCCTTCGGCAGGGCGCCTGTGTCCTGCATCAGCTTCAACTGTGGGGAAATCACCGACCCGAGCTTCCCGTTCTCCACCAACGCCTCGACCTGTTCCTCTCTCAGATGCCACAACGCTGCGGCCGCACGACGCCACGCCTCGGTCTCGAAGTCCGGCTTCGATTCGGGTTCCTTCGACCTCCCCTCGTCCTCCTCCTCCTCCACGCGGATGACCGTACAACCCAAATCGACCTTGGTGGTGAAGACGCGGTCGTCTTCCCAGATCGTGCCGGGAATCAATCGTCCCTTTGAGTCCGCTTGAAACACGAGACCTCGCTCATCCTTCGCCGTCAGCCTGCGCAGGAAGTCAATGTGATACGGCTCCAACACGCCGGTCGGTTCGACGTACAGGCTGCCCCCCGCGCGAACCCACGTCGTCAGCGCTTCGAGGTGCGGTCTCTTGAGTGCTCGAAACTCGGGCCCGAACAGCACGACCAAGTCATACGCACAGTAGGCGAGCGGTTCCTGCGGCAGGTCCTGAGGTTCCAGCGCCGCAAAGACCGTCTTCACTTTTTCATCGAGGTCTGTGGGTGAAAGCGATTCAAACGTCAGTCGCCTCAACACCTGATCGCGTTCCTTCGACCGCTTCGGAGTCAGTCGCGAAGTCGAGATTAGCGCGACGAACGTGCGCGAGGCGACCTGCGCCACACGCACCACATGCCGCCCGAGATTCTCGGTGAATCGCCGGCCGCGAAACACGGCGTCCACCTGCAACTGATCGACTCCAATCGGGTCGTCCACCGGCGGCAGCACAACGCGAATCCGCTGCTGAGGCCCCGTCAGCGCCAGCTCTTCCGTGGTGAGTGTGGCCAGCACTTTCCCATCGTGCCACACCACGAACTCGAACCGCCCTTCCATGAGCGCCGTCCCTTTGAACCTCACGTCCCACCATGTTGGGATCGGCCGCCCCACTCCCACCGGCGGCTGAATCGTGGATTGCTCGATCTCCATCATCCGGTCAGCAGCGGGCTTCTGCTGTGCGAAGGCCGAGCCAACAAACAACACACACACGACCAACAACACCCGTAGCGCGAGTCTCATCCGGGATTTTTGGGCGTTAGCCCTCTCCCGCTTTTCTGAGCGAAGCGGCGTCAGCCCCCTGGCGCTTACATTACTAACCCGCAGCGTGAGCAAGGGTGATGACAAGAGGCGTTTCCCGTTGTTTCCCTCGCTCACGCTGCGGGTTCCTTGGCCAAAGTGAGTGCCATTGGGCATCAGCCCCCTAGCTCTTCTGAGGAACATTCGCTCTGCGGATGTTCGGTATCCGCAGAGCAAATGCACCACCGAAGACGAGCTGACGCCCAAGAGCCAGCGGGCTGACGCCACCCCGCTCAGAGGTCCATCGCGACTTTCGGGAAAACGAGTCATCCCGGCACCCCGCTCGGCTTCTTCTGGAAGTACCACCACTCCAGTATCAGAAACGCGAGGCCGGCCAATGCGAACCAGCCCCACAACGGCTGATCGCCCTTCACCGTGGTCTCAGTCGCCGCGACGGCCACTTCGGGAAACTGCAGCTTCTCAACGGAGACCAATGACGATTCGCGCGACGCCATCAGGCTGATCCCAACTTGAATTGGCTCCGCTCCACCACCCACTTCGTATAGCCCGACGAAGGGCGCTTCGATGCCACTCAAGAAACCGTTGTCGTCACTCTTCGCGGTCTGACTGAATCCGTGCGGTCCCGTCACGGTGTAGTCGGTGTTCGCGAGCAACTTCTGCGTCGGCAGCGATCCCGTGGGAGAACCCTTCGCCTCGGACAAAGCCGCGCGTTGCAAGGCAACTTGGATCGCGTTCTGGATCAGGATCGGAAAGCCGACGCGATAGACCAGCGACGAGCGATCGGGATGGAAGACAAACTGGAACTCGGTCCCCGCTTCGCTCGGCTTCTCCAAGATGAGCGGGCCGGTGCGCGACTGCGCAAGGATCTCGTACCCCGCCAGTTCGAAGTCGCGCTCGGTCGCTCCCTTCGTGAGCTTGGGCTGATCGCCGATCTGCACATCAAGGAGCTGAACGTGCTGGAGCAGCGGTGCCGTTCGTTGCCAATCGACGATCTCGGCCAGCCCCGGTTCGACCTCCAACAACGACGCGATCGCTTCCGGCACGTAGCCCACGTTGAACGACACGCGCGCGGGCGGTCCCGTAGAGATCGGTCCATCGGCGAACTTCAGATCGACGGCTGCGGGAGTCGGATCGCCACTCGGATACAGATTGAGATCAGGGATCGTGGCCAGTGCGTTTCGGAACGACTCCAGATTCTCAGGGCAGTACACCGCGAGCGGTCTCGGCTTGGGCAGATTGAGAAACGCGACGTTATCCGCCTCGAGCGAATCGAAGCTGTCGGGCTTCACGCGCAGTTCCAGTGACACGGCGATGTCGGTCGAAATCTTGAAGACCAACCGCTCGGCCTGACCATTGTCGATCGAGACCGACTCCTGCTTGATCGACTGCCCGTTCTGAAACAGTTGGTACTCACAGAGCGTCTTCGCGGTCGGTGGTCCCTTCTCACCTTCGGGCTGCTTCGTCCCCTCAATTCGCGCGAAGACATCCCAGCCGCTCTTCGACCGCCGCGCGTTGAAGTCCACGATCCCGACGTTCGGCCCGCCGTAACTGAGCCGCTGATAGTTCAGCTTGAACGGCAACTCAAACTCGACATCGGCCGGAACGTTCCCGTCAGACAGGAGCATCACCGACTCAATCGGGAACGCGCGCGACAGTGCCTGCGCCAGACGGAACCCGTCCTCGAGACGACTCGGCACATGAGACACCTCAAGCTGCGAGAGCGCTTCGCGCAGCATCCGCTTGTTATCGGTGAAGTCGGTCAGCTTGCGAGCCGTCGAGTTGACCGCAATCAAACAGAGACGCTGGTCGGGCAAGAGGTCATCAATCAGCTTGCCGATCTTTTCCTTCGCCTCATCCAACCGCGATTTGCCTCCCGCCACATTGAGCGCCGCCATGCTGGCTGACGTATCGATGAGGACCGGCAAATACTTCGCCCGCTGCGCTCCGCTCGACAAGTACGGCTGCATCGCTCCCAGCACGAGGCAACACAGCAACAGAATTTGGAGCAGCAGCAACAGGTTCCGTTTGAACTTTTGAAAAGGCGAGTTGACTCGCTGATCGCTGATGACCTGCCGCCACAAAGCCAGCGACGGCATATCAACTCGCGGCCGACGCAGCTTCAGAAAGTAGAAGATGATCAGCGGGATCAGCAGCAGGAACCACCACGCATTGAGCAGCGCGGAGAAGCCGGGCAGAGTCATCGTGAGGCTCCTTGTTGAGGATTGAAGGTTGAGGGTTGAGGGTTGAACGAAACGGCACCCTCGCGACTCATCCTTCGATGGCGTTGCATCTGCTTAACCCTCAACCTTCGACCTTCAACCCTCAACCTCATTGCACCCACCCTTTCCGCTTCAGCACATCAAACATGATCGTGTCAATCGGCGTCGCCGCGTCGAGGCACGTGAACCGACCGCTCCGCTGGCGGCAGAGGGTCGAGAGATGTTCCTGCAAGCCGTTCAGATGCTCGTGATAGAAGCCGAGCAGATCGCCGACCGACGAGACATCCAGCGTCAGACCGTTCTCGGCATCGACGAACCGTAGATCGCCGGTCAGTTCCGGGTTGAGTTCGATGCTGCTGAGAAGTTGCACGCCGAAGACTTCCAATCCCGCACTGAACAGCATGTTCATCGGACGTTCAAGCGCACCGAACGTCAGAAAATCCGAGAGCAACACGGCGATGCCGCGTCCTCGATGCTGTCGCAACACCGCCTCGACCGCCTCTTCAATCGGGAAGTCGCCTCCCGGCGGGATCGACTCCAAGAACGAGAAGACTCGCTTCATGTTCATCCGCCCGGTACACGGCGGCGAGATCAACGGTGTTTGCCCTGCGTGCTGACAGGCAAACAGACTGACCTTCTCGATGTTCATCAGTCCCATCACAGCGAAGCACGCGGCGAGTTGCTTGGCTCGTTCAAACTTGTCGCCGAATTGCATCGAGGCCGAAGCATCGACAAGGACGACCACGTGCATCTCTTCTTCGTGCCGGTACTGCTTCACGTAAGGGCGATTGAGCCGAGCAAAAATATTCCAATCGACGTTCCGCATGTCGTCGCCCGCCACGTAGTCGCGGTAGTCGTTGAACTCGGTGCTCGTTCCCCCTTTGCCCGCGAGATGCTCGCCCCGACTCCGATTCGTCCGCCGCCGCATCGGCAACATCCGCATCCGCTCGACACGACCAAGCGTGGCGTTGTCGAGGAGCGTGGTGAAGTTCTTCGTGGTGTCCATGTTGTCCGTCGTGTCAAAAGAGTGAGACTCATCGCGCCGGTTGCATCGTTTAACCGCTCACCTTCGTCAATTGAACCACATCCCAAACCCCACAAACTGTCCGCCGAAGGCGCGGTTGATTTGCTGCCACGTGTCGGGCTTCGTCAGTTCGCCCTCCTCGAGGTACGGCGTCGCGGCGGTTCCCTGAACCCAGAGGACGATGTCGAGTTGTCTCGGTTCGAGGAATGCCTTCCGCAGGTTGACGCCACGCGTCGGCTTGCCGCGCCAGAACGGCAGCAGCTTCTTGCCCTGAACGATCTGCTCAGTCTCCGTCAGCGCCAGCATCCAGTTGTCGAGCATCTCTTGCGTCACGGCGACGTTGATCGCTCCCTTCTGCTTGGGGCCGGGAATCCATTCGCGGTCGTTGTCGGTCTCGGCCTGAATCCGCTTCCACATCTGGCGGCTGAGTGACAGCGTCTGCTCGATGTGCGCCAGCGCGACGGGCATCCGTTTCGGTTCGACCAGTGGGAACCGCAGCATATGGATGATGGCCACGGCATCGGCGATCTCTTCAAACTGGAACCAGCCGCCGTTAGGAGAGCGGTTCGGTTCGAGCAGGAACGGATGCGGAATGACCGCGTGCTGAAAGAGCCGATGTGCTGAGATGTCGAACAGCTCCTGTCCGTCGTACGCGAGCATGATCTCGGACAGAGCCGACAACAGGTGGCAGTAGCCACGCAACCAATCGACATCGGCCCGATCGAAGACAATCACGAAGTCGGCTTCGCGCCCATTCTGCGTCAGTTGGAATTGCCTGAGTACCGGCAGCAACGTCAACGACCGAGTCTCCGCCGTCCCGAGGTTCATCGTCACGCGACCGACATGCAGCGGCAGCTTGATCTCCTCACTGGTGATCTTTGCCAGCGTCGCGTCGATCTTCGCGAGATCATCGAGCCACTCCTGATTGATCTGTCGCAAACGCAGGTAAGTGAGCGGCTCGGCCGGAGCAGGCACATCCGCAATCGCAGGCCGTCCCGAAAAATCAAACCGCGGCCGAGGACCATACACCGCCATCTTCCGCCCGAGCTTCTGGACGGCACTGACAAACTGAATCGCCCCCGATCCCAATCGAGCCACGTCGTCCCGCGGCTCCAGCTTGAGATGAGCCTCCAACGCAACATCGCCTTCCTCAAACTTGCCCGACGACAACAGAGCGTCTACGTCCGGCGTAGCGGCCTGTGCCGATGCTCCAACTCCACAGAGGACCATCAAGATTGCGAATCGAATCATGTCGTTGCCGTCACTTTCCCATACTCAATGTGTCTTCAGGCAAACATCAGCCGTCCGCGCGGTTCGGGGATCGGACGGCCCAGTTCTCGAGCTGTCTCGATCCACTCGGCGATGACAACCTCGATGTTCGCCAACGCTTCTTGATAAGTGGCACCATCGGCCGCGCACCCAGCCAAATCAGGCACTTCAGCAATGAATGCCTGATCGGCCTCACTCCAGTGCAGGATGATCTCGTAACGGGTGTCATCTTTCATTGTTGTCGTCCAAAATGTCTGAGTACCCTCGGCGGGCCTAGGCAATGGCTTCATGTCGATCAAATCCAAGACAGTTCCAAGTCGTTGCTGATGGCATCCAAGTTTGGCTTAGAAGACGCTCCGGCCGAGAGTGACCAAGGACCGAAGTCGGGGCAGTGACACACCACCTGCCCGTCGCGATGGTAGGCACGCATGTTGTTTACCTCTCCCACAAACGCCCAATTCTTGTCGAGCTTCTTTCGTGTTGTGGCGGACGGCGCGGCAGCCTTGCAATGCTTCATCCCACCTGACACTGCCTGCCAGTGGAGCATTACGGCAATGAAAACGGAGCAGCGACGATGCTCAAGATGCCACTCGATGGGTTCATCGTTGATGCCCTGTGAGACGGAGGGATCGTCGTTCGCGGACGTTCTCAGCGAAACGCCCCAAAAGACGACCGCTTGATTCTCTTCGAGAAAAACCAACCGTTGCCTGTCGATGCTCCACTCTTTCGGAGCAATGAAGCGATTGTGGACTTGGTTGAAACGCCGTTCACGCCCAGCGACGAGATAGAAGTCGCGAAGTGCCGTCGGGACCGTAATGCCCAACCGCGTAGAAGCAGCATCAATGGTTGATGCCGTCATTGCCGCTCCATCCTTCAGTGGTGCGTCGAAGCTTGAATAGATTCCACGATAGAACGGCTTGTAGTCGACCACCTATGACTTACCTCCTTACTTCACTTCATCGAACGTCCGGGATTGCCCTCACATCGTCTCCGTCAGGTTCTTCACGCACTCTTGAACCAGTTCGGCGAGGTCGAGGTTTTCGGCTTGGCCGTCGTAGTTGAGGAGCATTCGGTGGCCGAGGACTTCTCCGGCGAAATGGCGAACATCTTCAAACGCCACGTGGGCGCGACCTTCTGACAGGGCGCGAACTCGGGCCGCGCGAATCAGTGCTTGGGCCGCGCGGGGACTGGCTCCCCATTTGACGAACTGGCGAATGCGCAGCGGCGCGAAGTCGGTGCCGGGGTGAGTCGCCAGCACGAGCCGAACGGCATAGTCGCGTAGGGCGTCCGTCACGACGACCTTATCCAGAATTTTCCTGAGGGCCATGATGCGATCCGAATCGAGCAGCTTCGGAATCTCAACCGCCGTCCGCAGGATCGTCCGGCTGACGACCTCATTCAGTTCTGCTCGATTGAGGAACGGCACCACGACCTTGAACATGAACCGGTCGAGCTGCGCTTCGGGGAGCGGATACGTTCCCTCTTGCTCGATCGGGTTCTGCGTGGCGAGAACGAAGAACGGCTCCTTGAGTTGGTGCATCGTGCCACCCGTCGTGACCGAGTGCTCCTGCATCGTTTCGAGGAGTGCGGACTGAGTCTTCGGCGATGCGCGGTTGATTTCGTCCGCGAGCAATAGCTGAGTGAAAATCGGCCCCTTGCGGAACTCGAAGCGGTACTGACCATGTTCGTCGGTGGACATGACGCTCGTCCCGATAATGTCGGCAGGCATCAGGTCGGGCGTGAACTGGATGCGACGAAAGTCGAGGTCCAGCACACGCGAGAGGGCTTTCACCAGCTCCGTCTTGCCGAGACCGGGCACACCTTCGAGCAGCACGTTGCCGCCACAAAAGATCGCCGTGAGACAGGCCGCAATCGTCCGCTCCTGCCCCACGATCACGCGCCCCACGGCCTCGTGCGCGGCAGCAAACTCCTCTTTGAAGTGCCGGGCTTCGGTTTCCAACATCTCAGGCGAAACGGCAGCAGGAACAGGTGCAGTAGCTACGCTCATCGGTCGGTTCCATTTAGGAGGGTGAACCACGAAAGAGGCAAAAAAACACGAACGTAAACAGGAAGAGTTTGAACCACGAATCTCACGAATCTAAGGGGGGAAGGACAGGAGCTGACGGCATGTTGTAGGGCCGATCTCGCTTATGTCTCACGCCCTTCCCGACTTCACTTTCTGCCTTTTAGATTTCGTGAGATTCGTGGTCACTCCGCCTCGGTTGTCATTCGTCCCTTTCGAGTCTTTCGTGGTTAAGAAATCTTCGGCCTTACTTGTCTTCATCCCGCTTGCGCTTCAACGCGAGCAGGCGTTCGGTGGTCGAGGTTGGTTTGGTTTCGAGCCCGGTCGGCGCGGAAGGTGTCTGGGACCCCGCGGTTGGAGTCGCGGGCTTCGACGAACTTGATCGTGGCGGGACGCTGCCGGAGGACGTGGGCATCGTTCGTTCGGACTTACGCGCTTGCAGGGCCGCGCTGACCGATTGCTTTCGTTCGAGGAGCGTCCCCATTGTGGCGGTCGAGGGCGCGCGGCGTTGCATGGTTAACGTTTTCCAGATCGAAGCGAAGTCGATCTGAATCCGACGGATCGCCACGTCGAGCGGGATCAGGATGGCGAGCGCGATCAGGAACCAATCGAAGATCGGCTTCGAGCTGCGTTTGGGAGCACGGCCGCGTGTGTAGATCGCGTCCTTGGTCGGATCGCCACTGAGCATCTTGCCGCCAGTCTTATCGGCGATCTCTTGCAGCGCCGGGCGGTTCGATCGGAACCGCAGGTACTCGGGCGAGTACGACACAATGAAGCCACCGAAGGCCAGGTCTTTTCGATCGCCTCCCAAACCCTGCGCGATCGCGTGATAGCGGCCATGTCCCCACAGCGGGACCGTCGCCTGATAGCGCCGCGGGCCGACCTGTTTGAGTTGGATATTCTCGGTCTTCTGGCCCGGTCCCGACAGCTTCGCGTTCAATTCGAGAAACGCTTCCTCGGGATGAAAGTCTTCCACGACGATCACCGCGTCGCCGCCCGACGTTTGCGTGGACATCCGCAGGTGTCCATCTTTCTTCACGCGGCTGATGTCGGTCAGCAATTGTTTGACGAACGGTTGGAAACGGTCCCACGTCTGCCAGTTTGTGCCCCAGTTGGTGCTGAAGTCAGACGTAAACGCCGCCGTCTTGCCCAGCCCGTGCTGCCAGACCGACAGCACCGGGTCGATCGAATCGGACTGCTCGGCATCGGGCGGGCCGTTCAGAATCTGCATGGCCGGGTGGCCCTTGGCGGTTGTGATGACGTAGCCCTTCAGTTCGGGCATCCCCTCCAAACCTTTGACCACGGGTGATGGGAAGCCAATCGTCGGGACGAAGACTTTATTTTGCAGCAGGCTCCGCTTCAACGTCTTCGATTCCTTGATGAAGATCGCCGGGAGCTGGTTCGGGTCTTCGGGGAAGTAGTAGCGGCCGCCGGTCACTTCGGCGACACCCTGCATCTTCGAGATGTCGAGTCCGCCGTGCGGGAAGACCGCGACCATCGACACGCTGATCTGGTTGTCGATGAACTCTTTCACGAGCTGCGGGGTCGGAGCCTGTGGATCGCCGTCGCTGATGATGATCATGTGCCTCGTGGCGGCATCGCTCTTGAGCAAGCCCTTTAGTCCCAACTGCATCGTGTTCTGAAAACTGGGCATATCGCCGATGGAGGCTCCGTTGATCAGCGGCACCATCTCCTCGTACTTGGCGGCGGGCGTCAGTTCAAACAGCCAGTCTTCCCCCTTCTGGGTGTAGGCCAGCACGCCCACTTCGTCCTGTGCTCCCAAGACCTTGATCGCCTGCTTGGTGATGCGCTTGCCCCACGTATTCCCTTCAGGGAATTCGCACGTGTGGAGGATGATCGCGAGTGCCCCCTTCGGCAGCACCTTCTTCTGCGAGACATCCATCGTCACCGGCAAAATGTCTTCGATAACGGTGCGGTGATAGCCGCCGGGGCCGAAACTGTTGGGGCCGCCGACCATCAGGAAGCCCGCGCCGAGGTTGTAGACCGCGTCGCGCACGGCCTGCATTTGCTGAACGTTGAATTCGTCATGCGGCACGTTGCAGAAGATGATCGTGTCGTACGGCATCAGCGACGCGGCGTCACTCGGTAGGTCGGCTCCCGCGATCACCTCGACCGCTCGCTCGCCCTCCTTGATCGCCTTTTCCAGCCGCTCCCAATCGCGGCGGTCTCCCACGCTGTCGGTGACGAGCAACACCTTGCCCTCGCCCTCAACGAAGATGTAGTTCAGCACTGTATTGTTCTGGCTGAGACTGTCCTGAGCCTTCGGCACTTCAATCGTCGCCGTGTATTCGTAATAGCCCGCCGAGCGAAGTGTGATCGGGACCGAGTACCGGTTCTTGCCCGCTTTGTACTCGACCTCCTGCTCGGCAATGACGTTGCCGTTCTCGCGCAGAACCAGCTTCCCTTTGCCATCGCTCAGCGACGACAAGACCATCGCCGTTTCATACGTTTCGCCCAGCTTGACCTGTTGCGGCAGGTCGAGTCGCTCGAGCCAGACTTCTTCGTTGTACGTGTAGTCGATTGGCAGGACATCGACCGCCACGCCGCGCGATTTGAGATCACCGAGAATCCGCGTCAAGTTCCCTTCTGTCGCAACGCCATCGCTGACGAGGACGATCCGCCCCTGATTGTCTTCCGGCAACATGGCCGCCGAGAGCGACAGAGTCTGCTCGAGATTCGTCGCGCCGCGATCGACTTGAGAATTGAGAGCCTCGAACGGGAAGCTCATGCGCGGCGGCAGTTCGACGGCGGGCGTCTTGCCGAAGATCACCAGCCCCGCTTCGTCCGCCTTTCCCTTCACGCGGTGATTCTGCACGGTCTCGGTGATGTAGTTGATCGCCTGGTCTGCGCTGTAGATCGAGTCGCTGACATCCAAGGCATAGACGACCGACATCACGTCGCGCGACCGCACGGCGCGCGGCTCGGCCAACACCATCGCGAACAGGCCCAGCAGCACGAGTCGCACGAACAGCGAGACCGCTCCGCGCACCTTCGGCAATCCGCCAAACCCCGCCAAGTACATCCACCAGAACCACGGCGCCAAGACCACCAGCCCCAACATCATCGGCCGAGCAAACATCAACACATGGTCAAACTCCAACCACGCACAGAGGCCACCAAACAAGACCAAGAACAACACCAACGGCACCGCATCCCGCCATCCGACCACTTGCCGGGGTGACGGAAAAAAGCTCGCGATGATGTTCCGCAGTCGGTTCATAGAAAACTCCGCTCGTTTAACCGCAAGCCAAAGGCGAGCGCGTCTTGCACGCCTCAATCAATTGGGCACGTTCGCTAGCCAAACCGCGCTCGCCTTTGGCTTGCGGTTAAACGACCGATCTTCCGTCACAGTTCCAACTCCACCACGCGTCGGTTGCCAGTGTCGCACACATAGACTCGGCCGCGCGAGTCGATGGCCAGTCCCCACGGCGTTGAGAACTGACTTGTCTGCGTTCCCGTGGTGCCGTGGCGACCGAGCAGCTTTCCGGTTCGATCGAACTTGGAAACTCGGCCCGCCGCGTATTCGACGACGAACAGTTCCCCTTGCACATTCACCGCGATGTCATAGGGATAATGGAGGTCAGCCATTTTGTCTGACAGCCCGAGAATTGCAACCAGGTTTCCGTCCTCGCCGAAAACTTGGACCCGATTGTTGAAGGCATCGGTCACGTACAAGCGGTCCTCGAACCACGCCATGCCGCTCGGTCGTTGGAACTGCCCGTCCTCAGTGCCGTAGCCGCCGATCTGAGCGACGAACGTTCCGTCAGGCTTAAACTTTTGGATGCGGTCGTTGTAATTACCGTACTCGCAGACGAACAGGTTCTCTTCGTTGTCCTGAATGACCGCGACCGGATAGATGAACTGTCCCGGCTCGGTCCCCAGCGTCCCGAACATGCCGGTGACGTGCCCCTCGTGATCGAAGAGGACTACGCGGTGATAGTGCGTGTCGGCGACGGCGATTCGACCGTCCTTCAACACGCAAATTCCTTCGGGCTTGCCGACCGAGTAATCCGGCATCCACCACTGCCGCTGGAGATCACCGTTCTTGTCGAACACCAGCACCCGCCCGGCGTTGTCGAGTACCAAGTACTCCCCCTGCGGTGAGACCGTCATCCCGCGCGGAGCCGGCACGCGCTGGCCATCCGGCGGCATCGACCAATAGTTCTCCTGCTTCACGACGAGCGTCGGTCCGTCGGATGACTCGCACCCCACGAATAGCAGCATCGCCATGAAGAGCATCAACAGACGCAGTACCACTCGATCCCCCGCTTTCAACGTCGGACCAATCGGCCGATGAATGAACGTTCGCCGCGCCTCATCACGCTCATCCACGAGATCGACCTCTTCGCTCGCCCCCGCAAACCGAACTGCCTCGATTCGCAATGGTGCGTGCTCAGTTGCCAAGACCACGAGTTGCTCGGGCCGAATGCAGATCTCTTCTGTGAGCGGCACGGCGCTAGCCGCCGGTGCTTCTGACGGTCGAACAACCTCTCGACAACCGGCGGCTAGCGCCGTGCCGCTCACTCCAGCAATTGCTTCCAGCCACCGCTCCGCCTCATCACTCGTCAGCCAATTGCACGGTCCCAGCATCGCCGCCAACTCGCGCGACGGGGGCCGTTCGTACAGATCGCGGATCGACCCCGAGTAACTCAACTTCCCATCCGCCAAGCAGAGCGTCTGCCCCGCCTCGCGCAGAGCCACCTCGGACGAGTGCGTCGCGAACACGAGCGACATCTCGTTCGCCGCACACTCCTCGCGAATCACCTTCCAGTACGAACCGACTCGCGCCTCATCAACGTGAGCCAGCGGTTCATCCATCACCAGCACGCTCGCCCGGCTGGCCACCGCGCGAGCCACACTCAACCGCGACCGCTCTCCCAACGACAACGACCCCGGCCGCGCCTCAGCCAGCGTGTTGAGGTCGAAGCGCACCAACAGTTCTTCTGCTTTGCCAGGCCGCGTCAGCGCGGTCAGATGTTGTTGAACGGTCAGATGCGGCCAAAGCCCGTGCGACGACGGAGACCAGAAGACCCCCAACCGCTCGTCACCCGCAGCCGCTCGAAACTCAACCCGCCCCGACTGAGATCGCTCAAATCCCACAAGCACATTCAACAGCGAAGTCTTCCCCGCCCCCGACTGTCCCAACACCGCCGTCACACCGCGCGCAATCTCGACCGTCACCCGATCCAACCGAGGACTTCGTCGACCTGCCAGAGAAACCGCATTGAGAGACCACAACGTCACGGCATCGACTTTCAGTAATGATCGTGAACTCTTGGTGAGCCGGATGCCGTCAGGCCCCGGACCTTTCTGACGCTCGAAAAGTCGGGGGCCTATCGGCACCCGGCTCACCTGATTACGGGTCTGTTACTTGATCGCTCGCGTCATCGTCGCCACACACGACCAACCAATATCGCACCCGCCACAACGACGATCGGCCCGCCGAAAAACAAACACGCTTCCGCCGACAAGGCCGCCGATCGGCCGAAGTGCATGAAGTTGTACAACCGCACCAAACCCGGAGCCATTCCCGTCGGAGCCAGCAGGTACGCGGTCGGTAAGTCGCAGTAGGCCCAGTAGCACAGCAGGCTCATTGCGAGGAACTGCGGCTGGTCGCGGAGTCGCCAGAGAAGGGTTGAACGTTGAGGGTTGAAGGTTGAGGGGCAGAGAGTACTCGTGAAAGGTGTCATCGTGCCTGCTTCGTTTTTTGTCTTGCCTTTGTCTTTCGCCTTGTCCCCTCGCCCCGGCTTTGCGGGGAGAGGGCTAGGGTGAGGGGGCTTCTGCCTTTCGCTTCGACTCATTCCGCTTCCTCCCAACATCTCCGCCAGATGCACCGCCTCACTCGGCCTGACCGCGTCGAGCCACAGTTGCAACACCGCCGCGCGCGGCAACAGCCACACGGTCAACGCCAACACCCACGGCAACGGAGTGTCATACAGCGGCCTCAACCACGAGACCTGAAACAGCGTGACCGCGCCAAGACTCAACAACAGTGAGCCAAGCAATCCCGGCAGCAACCCGGTCACCATGACCCATCCCAATCCAACTCGCCCCCGCCGGGCAAGCCCGGCGGGGGCGAGTTGAGTCATCGTCATCACCCTGCGGCAGACCGTCCACGCCGTCAGTCCCGCACAAGCAGACACCGCCATCGAAATCACCATCTCGCGCAGCAATCCCATCTGCTGCGTCCGTTGTCGCGCGAGCCAACTCAGCCCCTCAATCGTTCGCCAACCGAGCAAGCTCAGCGGAGCCACGCATCCGACGACCAAAGCCATCAGCACGTAAGCCAACGCCCATCTCGGAACGATCCGCCCTCGTCCTCGTAGGATGGACGCCCCGTCCGTCCCTCCCTCCGCTCGCGACTCGGACGGACGAGGCGTCCATCCTACGTGTCCCAGCCAACTCACAACGCCAATCAACACCGGCAACTGCATGACCAACGGCCACGCGGCCTGACGCAGCATCTCGCTTCGTGCGAGACCAACTCGCTCGGCCGCGACGAACCAATCGGTCCAGCTCGTCGTCATGAGTAGTGCGGCCAGTTCAAACTCTTGAAACGCCACAACGGCCATCAACCCGAGAGCTGGCAGTGCGCGTTTGATCGGTCCGTGCCAGTAACACCGCCACAGGTCGAACTGTTGCGACGGATGCGACACTCGCGCGAGCAACATTCGCTGGCAATGAATCGCCGCCGCATCGCACTCGGGCGGCGGAGCCATGAGCAGCGCGACGGCTCCCACGGGAACAACGCGCACGAACAACAGGCCACTGCACAGTAACTCCGCCCACTGCGGATGAAACATCGCGAGGTCGCGGAACGCATACCCCACGAGCAGTTCGGGAAAGCAGAACGGCGCGAGTAGCCCGACCAACGCGACGGATCGCCGCTCCTCTGCCAGACCGCGCAACCAACGCTCGACCGCCGCGCAGACCGGCCACGCCACAAGACAGATCACCAGCGTCCGAGCCAGCGTCCACAAACAGGCGGACGCGAGGCTCATCTCAAGTACTCCGACTTCAGCCACTCCAAGCATTCGCGCCGTGCGGGCAACAGCGACCGCAGATCGACCCCATCCGCCGCCCACTCCTTCAACCGTCGCACTTCGTCCGGCAACTGCGCCTCATCGACCGGCCCCAACGGCACCTGCCGCGACTTCGACCGAGCCAGCGCGAGTTCCGTCTCAGCCGACGCCAGAAAATCGATCAACTTCCGGGCCGCCTCCACCCGCTTCGTCCCCTTGATGATGGCCACCGTGTTCGGAATGCAGATGGTTTTTGTCTTCGACTCCGTCTTCTTTTCGGCCTTAGGCTTTGTCCCCTCGCCCCGGCTTTGTGGGGAGAGGGCTAGGGTGAGGGGGCCTTCGCTTTTGTTCTCGGCTTCTCTTGCTTCCTCACCCGGTCGAGGAGAGGGAGTCAGAAGCACACGCACCGGCAGCATCTCAACCGGCTTCCCCTCATCCAGCGCGACGAAGAAGTCGTCGGTATCCGTCAGTCCCGCACTGCACACGCCCTGCGCGACGAGGTCCTTCACCGCGCCATTGCCATCCACTTCACGAACGCCGCGCAGACGCAGGTGATGATGCCACTCCTTCAATCGCTCCGGCCCCCACTCATTCCAGAGGACCGTGTAATGCGTGAGCGTCGTCCCGAAGAGCGGCTTCGCGACGGCAACGCTGGCTGGCTCGAATGCGAACAGATTCTGAACCACCTCGTCATCGGCAGAGACTTCGCGTGTGTTGACGATCTGCACGCGCAGCCGCGCGGCGAAGCCGACCCAATGTCCGTCCGAGTCACGATACTTTTCTGGCAACCGGTTCCAGCCCGTCCCTTTGTGTGGCTCAAGCAACCCCTGCGCTTGCAGGTCCACCGTCCCGAGCAACTCGTTGTTCCAGAACACATCGCACCGAGGCCGCTGTCGCTCGGACACGATCAAGTTGACGAGTCCCAGCGACTTCGTGGCCTCGGTGTCGTACCGCACATCGACCCGGATGCCGGACTGTTTCTCGAAGTCCTTCAAGATGGCGTCGGCATAGACCGAGTCATGCGCGCAGTAAACGACGAGCGACTTCAGATCGCCTTCCTCGCGCGACGGCCCTGACAACCAGAAGCCCGCCAACACGAGAGCCGCGAACACCGGCAGCAACACCGACCAGCGACCGTTGGAAGAGTGAGAAGTCACTGGGACAAATCCTTGAGTAAGACAGAGTGATGGATCACAAAATGATGAAGGCGAGCTGGGCTGAATCGCGACCCAACATGCCCGTCTTTAATTCGCGTTCCCCTCAATTCTCGCGGAATCATTTCCTCGCGAATTGAGGGGAACGCGAATTAAAGACGGAAAGAGGTGATGAAGGTTCCGCTTCCAACTTGAACCATGCCCCCATTCCCATTTCCCCCTGCTCTGAATGAGTGAAGATCAGCGCAGATCAGTGCTCCAACATCGTCATCATTTTGTGCCGCATCATTCTGTCGGACCTCCCAAAACGAAGCCACGCCCACGGAGACCGCAGGCGTGAAGCGTTGTTTTCATTGCCCAGCGGTTCACTTGGCCTTCTTCTCTTTGCCCTTCTCGAGCGCGTCGAAGTAGCTCTTGATCCCGTCGTGATAGCCGGGAGGAATCTGCTCGGTGTTGAGGGCTTCCATCGCCCCTTGTTTCACGGTTTGGACGAGGGCCTTGTAGTCGCGGACGACTTCGCCTTTTTCGTTCTCGCCCTTTTGCTGCATCGACATCAGCATTTTGCCCGCGACGACCGCCGACTTGGACTGTTCGGACTTGAAGCCCGTCTCAACCGAGTCATCTTCGGGAGCCTCGCCCCCTTTGCCAAAGCCGCGTTCGCCTTGGAAGTCTTTCCCCTTCTCTTGCTCCTCTTCCGACTCGGCCCCGCCCTCGGCGAGCAACTGCGCGTAAAGCTTTTCGTAATCTTCCAGCGTCTTGAACTCACCGGTCTTCTGTCCGTCGAGCTTCTCCTGTTCGTTCAGTTTCTTGGCCTGCTGGATCGCCTTGAGAGCCTGCTCCAATTCCTTGAGGTCTTTCATCGCCTGTTCGAGGTCTTGGAGTTCCGCCTGCGAGAGTTCGAGCGACTTCATCGCCGATTCGAGTGCCTCTTGCGACAGATCACTCTGCTCGGACAGTTCGAGCTGCTCCATCGCCCGTTCGAGGGCCGACGCAAGTTGTTCGTTGTTGAGCTTGTCCTTGGCCAACTCTTCGAGGGCACCCAACTTCTCCTTGAGTTGCTGCATCAACTCGGATCGTTCAACCGGGTCTTTCGTTTGAGCCAGCTTCTGCAACGCCTGCTTAATGTCGTTCAGTTCCTTCTGAACGCCACCCGCATCGCCCTGCTGGAGTTCGTCCATCCACTTTTCGAGCTTCTCATCTTTGTTGGCTCCGAACTGCTGATCGCCCGACGGCGAGTTCTTCAGCAAGTCCTTCAACCGCTCGGCACTGATCTGCCTCCACAACTTGCCAATGTCCTTCTGCTCGCCCATCAACTCCTTGAGATTGTCGAGCTTCCGATCGGGCTGCATCTTGTTGAAGGCGAGTTTGAGTTCATCAATCGCATCGTCGGTCGCGTTGTGTTCTTCATGCTCTTCCACCTTCTTGCGAACCTCATCCAGACGAAGCTGCGTCGCGAGCTTGGCCTGCTCCAATCGCTCGTGTCGTTTCTCGACGAGACTAGCTTTGGCGACCTTTCCAAACGGATCGAGTTGTGGCAGCGAGAGAACCAGCGCCGCGATGCCTGCCGGAACCCAGACCGCGTGCCAGAACCGCGTCTGCCATTCGAACGGCAACACGCGCTCGGGAGAGACATGCTTCGCACGCGCCTCGGCTGACTTCACGACCAGCGGCTGATACTCGCCCGCCGACGTGTCGATCAGCGACAGCGTGAGATACAGGTCTTTGGCTCCGGTCGAACGATCAACCAGCCGCGCCGCATCGGGGAGCGTCGGTTGACGATGAACGAGCAGAGCCACCAGCCCCGCCAAGACCGGCACGGCAGCAAACGCCAACCACGTCGTGTTCGAGGCATCAAGCCACCCCGGCGTAAGTCCCGTCAATCGCGCCGCCAACAACGCCGTCGCGAAGACTCCGCACAGGACCAGAAACGCCCAGAAGAAGCTCCTCCCGACAGCGGCCAGCCGCATCCGCTGAGCAACTTTCAACAACAACTGGTAGGCAACAGAAGACTCAGCCATGACTACCTCACCCGCCGGGAGACACTTTGTCTGATGATCGACCGGCAGCAGCTTAGCCATCGATCTTTTCTGCGGCAAGCGGTTTCTTTTGAGGCGAGTTCAACTTGGCCAAGTCCCCGACCGGTTGCTCGCGTTGGAATTCAAGTACGGAGGCGGGGCGTTGAGCTGCGGGGATCGACAGCAATCCCGCCAGCGTCTCCCAGCGAGAATCGTCAAATTCGTCGAGGCCCAGTCGCAGCGATTGGCAGTCCTCGCACTGACGGAGCGTTCCTCCCAGCCGATCCCACCACGAGAAGACTGTCGCATAGTTCGAGTTGGTTTCGACCGGCTCGCGCGAGTGATGCACCTTGTGCAGGAACGGCGTCACGATCCCTAGTGCCAGCCACCGGTCGAGTCTGCCCACCGAAATATTTGCGTGATGAAATGCCGTCGCCGCGACGACCAGTGTTTCATGCACCAACAACTCCGCCGAAGTGACGCCGAGCAGCGGGATCAACGTGAGTCGCACGATGGCCGACAACACCAACTCGCCGGTGTGAAACCGCAGCGCCGTGGTGACATCCATCTCGCGATCGGCATGGTGCATCCGGTGAAATCGCCACAGCAGCGGAATCACATGATTGGCTCGATGCCAGAGGTACAACCAACCGTCCAGCAGCAACACCGCCAGCACCAGTCGCACCCCACCGGGCAACGACCACACGTGAAGCAACCCGGTGCGATGCGATTCGGTCCATGCGACCACACCCACAGTGGCCACTCCGAACGCCAGGGCGAGCAACACAGTGTTAAGCAGTGCGAGGCACAGGCTCCGCGCCGCATGCCGCCAGCGCCCGTGAGGCTTCTCGAAAAACGGGCGTGCCGACTCCCATAACCACAGCACCACCAGGACAGTCACGAGAACCACCGGTTTCACCCACGCGGGGACCGTGCCATTCCAGTCCACTTGGCCACCTCATTTTTTCTTCGCTGGTGTGAATCCCGCATCGAGCAGTTCCTGATACCCGGCCTTCAACGGCCGCACGTCGTAGCCTTGCTTGGAAAGAATCTCACCCGCCGCCACAGAGCGGATGCCGGCCTTGCAATGCGTGTAGACGATCTTGCCCTTCGTCACCTTCTTCGCGGCCTCGGCATCCTTTTGCAGTGAGCTGAGCGGCAACAGCATGGCCGCGTCGAGATGCCCTGCATCCCATTCAGCCTGCTCGCGCACGTCGATCAGCACGGCCTCCTTGTCCGCCAGCTTCTGCTTCACCACAGCTAATGAGTCCTTGGTGTGTTCGACCGCCACCGCGTCCGCAACGCTCCACAGACAACCGGCCACGATCAAAACCAACCACGGCAAACGAACGCTCATTCTTCGGTTCATCCAAGGTTTTGGGGGGCTGTCATATATTCATTTATGTGAGTGTTATCCGATCAGCGAGAACTTGGTGTGGTGGAGGGTGAGTAGTCGTTGCTTGAGGTGTTCGTAGTTT
>Ga0114966_10000851_pt1 | contig 28883 bp, 26 predicted proteins | sample M_130207_XF_Meta_FD_87029 | JGI IMG/M metagenome (GOLD analysis project Ga0114966, IMG submission 87029) | Freshwater microbial communities from Lake Montjoie, Canada to study carbon cycling - M_130207_XF_MetaG | ecosystem: Environmental > Aquatic > Freshwater > Lake | place: Lake Montjoie... | reverse complement strand
TTGTTTCATCGAACACGGTGTCGTAGTTCGAAAAATGGACAGATGGTTCTGTATCTATTTTGATGATAGAAGGCGGCGCCTCGACCTCTGCTTCTTTCTTCTCTTCCTTTATTTCCTTGACCTCTGCTTCTGCTTTGACCTCCGCCTTTCCCTCCGCTTCCGATTTGACCTCCGCTTCCGCCTTGACCTCCGCTTCTGCTTTGACCTCCGCTTCGGCCTCCTCCTTGACCTCGGCTTTGACCTCTGCCTCTGCCTCGGCCTCCGCCTCAGCCTTGACCTCAGGTGTAACTGGCCCCACCTCAGCTACCTCCTCTTCCTCATCAGCATCGTCGCCAAGATAATCCTGTAAGATCTGTTTGACCGGCAGCATTCCTCGAATCGCCGTGGTAATAGCCTCAGAGGCCAGCGCCTCCACCTGCAAAATGTTCTTCTGTCGTTCTACAACGCCTCCGTCGGACATAAACAAAAACGGCGTCTTCCAGAAACACCGGGCACATTCACGGAATACACGATGTAAGAAATGATCCAACTTCGGAACAGTAATCGACAACTTCTTCTGTTTGCTCGATAGGCGCACCGCCGTAAGCACCTTGGTGTGCGCAACAAACACTGCCGTCATCAACTCCTCCATATAATCACATCCCGACCGCTCCAGAAGAACCCGCACCTCATCGTGAATACGATCCTGGTTCCACCGGGCAATCTCCTCACATTCATTCTGGAAGGCGGATAAGCACCGCTGCCGATCCGACGCATTTCGTGCCCACAATGTCTGAAACCACGCCACTATGGATGGAACAATAAAGGTTGCGAGCTGTTTCGTATATTCCGAGCGTGCCTCCGAATACGTCGCAACATTCTCCATTCTCTGAAACAGCGCCGGAGATTGTCGCGTGAGTTTGAACTTACTCGATGGTAGCCGATAATTCCAGTGCCAGAACCGCCCACGGATCAACTCCTCCGGGACGATCCCATACCGTACTCTCCCACTTCGAAAACGCCCGTGGACTCGTCCCTGTTCGCTGGACTTCTTCCATCGTCGCCAACAAGGCGCCCCACGATGTAGGTGCAGTCGACGCATCACATCCAAGAAACCCACTGGCGTCCTTGTGCCCTATACCCTGTAAGACCGCCCAACGCACATTTCCGTCACATTGCGCAGCGATCTGTGAGGCCGTCTCCACTGAGAGCGACGGCGCCCGGCGTAGAATCTCCGCGCGAATCTCGTAGTCGAGGAGCCGTGGTCCATTAACTAAGACAGCCCTCGACAACAGCGGTTCCGCAATAGCCGCGGCATCCCGGACTTCAAGAGCGAATCGCGACGACCCCGTCGTAGTCTCAATAATCCGTCGCAGGAATGCCTGGGCATCCGTATGGAGAGCATCCGCGTGTTCTAACACGATCCAACTGGTCTTTCCCTCTTCAACCCGCCGCCGCGCCGCCGCCTTGATCCGGTCCCGATTATCACGCAACGTCGGATCCTGTGAGCAACGTAGCCAGACAGTTACCGCGGCGCCCAGCGACAGACGCAGCGCACAGCTCTTACCCGTTCCCGCGGCCCCAACAAGAATAATGTGCGGCGGCTCTTTCCGTGTCACCAGTTCGTGTAGACGCGTCCATTCGGTCGCCCCCGCCATATCGTGTACCGCTCGGGGACGAAACGGATCGTGTTCGGCGGTGTCCATTACCATCCCCTACGCGAGTCTCCCTTAGCCTCTACCATCATTGTACACATATAAGTAGACAATGGGTATGTTTACAAAGTTGTTCTGGCTAAGTTTCGCACTGTTTGCCGGGTTATCCATATATTTATTGTGTTGTACCAAACGGCCAGAGGTATTGTATGCCCAGATTGCGGCAGGACTCGGTATGTTTATAACGAGTAAGATTGGGCGTAAATTCTTAGGATTGGACTAGCGCACCTAACAAGATGACAATGCCATTTCCGCCGGCCCCTGTTTCCGACCGCTCGGTGCCACGCCCCGTGCGATCTTCGGCACCTGAATCGCATACGGATTATCATCCAACATATCCAGGATGGATTCATAGTTGCGATCCTTGGTAACATCCAAGCGCAGAACCTGTTTGGGTCGCTGGAGACCGATGTCACTCACACCGGCACCGTGACCCACCACCCGACTCACAACGTTATCGCGATCGTTTAGGAAGTCGCTGTCGATCTTTCTGTATGACAGATTGACATTGTCTTCGCCGTTGAAAAGGGAGAGCGATCCATTACCCGCCACCGGTCGTCGCCCCTTCGCCATCAGCTCCTTGTTCGCATTCTGGGACATCGCATACGCCGTATCATAGACCTGTTCGCCCGTCGCCCGTGCCTTGCCGGCCGAGCCCGTGTAGGCCGACTGCGCCGAAATCTGCTCCTTGGTCGTCGCACGGACTCCATCAGGATACTGGAGCGTGGGTTTGCTGCCGACACCGGCGCGCGTCACGTTGAGCGCGGTATCCACCTCGGCATTCGTGTTACGCAAGGTCGGGCGCATAATGTCCGTCGGGTCATATACGGTGAGTTTCGTCGCCTCCACGCCGAGTGCTCCGCCGATCCAGTCATTTGCCCCCGTGGTCTCGCGCACAGTGGTCCGCGCCACGTCGTTCGGATCATAGGTGGTGAGCGCCGACGGTGTACCCGCCGCGACCAAGTTGAGCGCCTGTCCACGCTCCGCGGTCATATTGCGCTGATTCACGGGGAGCTCGTAGGACGCTGCCCCGAAGTCATTGTTCGTCGCATCAGTGTTCGACACACCGTACGTGGAACCGTCGGCATTACGATAGCCGTAGCCATCCTGTTGGCGGGTGAAGGGAGCGCGGAACGAAGGCACATTGTACGACGCCTTGACATCCATCGCGACGGCGGGGCCCTGGAATTGCCCCGTAGTCTCTTGGCGTGCCTGGAATTTCAGTATCTGGTCGGAGCGAACAGTGGGTTTGAGGGTTTCGGAGTTGCTGGCAACGAAATTGCGTTCGCCGTGATCGTTCAAAAAGAAGGTATCGGGGCGGTATTTCCGCACTTCGCCGATATCTCCGCGCTGGGTACCAATGGCCTGACCCGGGATCACCACGCCTTCGTACGTAACCTTCGGATTCGAGGCCGCGCGGAGCTCGTCCACCGAGAGACCACGACGGGCGACATCCTGGACCTCGTACTGCTGGAATCCACCGATGGGCAGTGACGAATAGCCCTGTCCTACACCCGGACCTACGCGCACCTGTTCAATCGGTGTCTCATTAGCACGGTTCGTACTTACAACCATACGATCCTGGAAGAAATTCGTGATATTCTCGAGGCCGGTTATATTCCCTGTGGGTTCACGGACGGGGTCAAACAGAGGTGCCTGTTCGCGTTTCTCAATCTGGTTGCGACCGGCGCCGATCATTGTATCGAGGGCCGATGTGTTAGCGTCCCCGCGCATATTCTGCTTCACGGAACCTTTGAAAAACGGCACCATATTGCTGTGTGTGAAATCGTTCGCGCTCATCGGAAGACCGGTCAGAGATGATACATATGGGGCACCATTATTATAGAGTGGCGGCTTCTCTTCGCCTGGTGGATTCATCCGTACCGTACTAACATTGAGCGATTTTAGGGGCGGGGCGCCGTGTGTGGAAAATGCGACGTTGGGTGGGAACAGATCGGGTTGCGTCATCGGATTCGCCGGCAGCGAGCCACCCGTTGGCAGTGTGTAGAATTGATCCAGCTGACCGTCTGGCTGTCGTGGATGTCCTGGAATAGTGGGAGCGCCCGGAGGCGTACGTTCCAATTCATATGTCGGCGGTGGTTGTCCACCATTAGGGAAGATTTCCTCGGGTGAAGAATCGAAATTCTCCGTGGTATCGCGCTGTTTGGTTAACATCCAGCCGAGCCCCACCAGTGCTGCAACGGCGGCCAGTTCCATATCCTCTACCGTTCTGTGCCAATTTTAATTGCTGTTTGAGTCTCAGCAATGAAAACAGGGGGTTGTATTTTGTGTGGAAGAGTATGGGTCGGCTAGTGAGGCGCAATAAAGGCGCCGAAGGGCGGCGGCGGTGCCAGAGTAGCAGAACCATTTCGTGCAGTCGGTGGGAGCCGATCACCGCTCGGTATCTGAGAGATGCCGGGTATGGCATTCGAGAAGTTCTGTGGGTCGGCAGGACCACGCGGTCGCGCAACAGGTACAGCGGGTTCCATAAAGACGCCATTTCCTACACAGCGGCTGCGTACGGCGGGTGACTGTTCGAGGGGTTTACTTGCGGCATTATAGACGGCATCTTTGGCGGCGTGTCGGGAATCAATACGGTGATCGAAGGGGATCATCGCCTTATCCTGGGGGTTCTCACAGAGCCACTGCCAACGATTAATGCCGGTGCCACGGAGTGTGCACGGCGGATCGATGAGGTGCGACGCTGTCTGAGGGAAGTCGGCTTCGGGCATCGCGGTGAGCCGTGCTGCGACAGCGGCACCCTGCTCTGGCTGATATTGTCCACACGTTGTCCGGACACTTGGTCGCCCCAGATTCTTGAGATCGCTTTCGACGTCCGTTTTGGTGCTCGTCATATCGTGAGCGGCTCCCCAGCGCTGATTGATGGTCGTGGCGTTGGGGATAAAGGCGGCGTTGCCATAGGCATTGGGGACTCCGAGCATCCATCGCCCGGGGCCGGTGGAGATCTCGGTATTCTCTACCATTTTCCCAACATCGTGTTTGTAGCGCGTCATAGATCGATCCGCTCCGTGTTGGCCTCGCATCGTGTAGTCATTCAAAAAAGAAGCCAGCTCCGCCATTTGTCCTCTATCGTCTGGATATGATTTTATCTGATGCTGCTGCTGCGGCTGCGTTGATCCGGCGAACAAAAATCTCCGGTATAGAATAGGGTGAAAGCCCTCCGTTCTCCGAGTGGCGCAATGGTAGCGCGAGGGATTGTAGATGTTTTTCCATCTATGTCATAAAACTCCCTAAGTTATTCGTTCGATTCGGATCTTGGAGATATGTTTACGTTTCATACCAGAATGGATCGTAAATATATCAGTGAATTGCTGTTTGTTTTTGTATGATCAGATCAAAACCGCCATGGGGAACCATAGACATCCTGCACAAAGGGTGTCGGGGCGGGTACACCCGGATAGCTGAACATCTGTTTGGTCGGGAGGTGACGAGGCGCCGTGTCTATTTTATGGGCTTTGCCGGTGCTCCGTTCCATGTAGACGATCGGGAGGGGCGCAACGTCGTTCGGGCCGAGAGTCTTCTGGAATTTGCGGCTCGGAACATTCGACAGATCGCGGGTTGTTCCACGGAGATCGGACTCGATATCGACGAGATTACCACTGGCAACACTGACCTCATTTCCGCCAAAGAGACCGAGGGCGTGGCGCGAAGCGTTGGGGTGGTAATATTTCTGCTGGATCTGTGTGTATCCACCGGCCACTGCAGGACCCACAATACCCTTGTCCAACGTAGCCAGGGCGAACATTCTCTCTGTATCTAACACTGGATTTTATCAGGAATTATTATATTCGTTTATAAATATTATTAAGGTGAATTTTCTTCATATAACTAATTATTAAACTATCAGATGCAAGTTATATACCATGTAATAGAGAGAATAATGATACTCTCGATTTACTTACATATAGTATTGCTGTATTTATTGGACGCGATTGACTAATTGATATTCAAACATTGGATATGTTAGTGCGTACAGTGCTTTGCTAACCCACAGTTCAACAAAATTTCACAAGAGTAGATAGACATGATCTTTGTCTTCAAGTGTATAGGTGGTCTGGGTAACAGACTCTGTAATCTATTCAACATGTTCTATCTACACAAGATCTATCCTGCCGCCGAGATCTACCTTGTCTGGTCGATCAATAATCACTGTGGTGCAAAATTAGATGATCTGATCGATATGAGTGAACATACATGGATCCGATCAGAGAGTGAGTACTTGTCGCGGGTCTATCCGCGCTTCCATCAGGCTCTGTCATACGCCTATTCAAACAGGCGTGAGCAAACTCGATGGGACATCTTAGATGTATGGAAAAACCATAATGTTATTGTATCTGTGACAATCAGTCTCTACATGTTTGTACCCCAAGAGTTCTGCGTAGAGACCTATAATGGGTTTAAATTACCGTCGCATGTAACGTCAATTATAGAAGAGCGAATTAACCGCTACGGTGATAGGAGAGAGTTGGTACATTTCCGTACGGGCGACATGTTGAGAATTCTAGACGATGAGCGGGGATCATATAGAGTCAGACTTACAGAGAAGTTTGAGGCTATAAAAGGCGAGTTTCCATCGGCACTTATTGTGGAATATGCGCAGATGGTTGTTGATAGACCCGCCCTGTCAGTGATAGAGGCATTCGCTGAGTTAGCTTTCTACATCAAACACTGTCGAGTTGTCGCATATACACCTTATTCTTGGTTCTCTTCACTGGTGATATTCCTTAATCGTGATTATAGGGTAGACCTACCCGTGTTCGATACAGAGAAGTTGTGTATTGTAGTTGTCTGAAATATATTATTTAGATCCACTATACGCATTTAATTATAAATACATATACTAGATGACGGTACCCTATTATCCTAAAAAGTATTACAGTGGTCTGACACGTAGGAACAAAACACGCCGGCTAAAAGAGATCCGGCATTTCGGGTCGATGTCTTGGAAAAATCCGAAGGCATACAAGGGATTCAAAACGGACATCGGTGTCAAAACCCGCAAATCCCACTATACTGCAGACTGGTACAAACTATTCCCAGAGGCCAAATCACTGAAAGCCAAGGCAGAAGCCACGGGTGTTCCGCTCCGATTCATCGAAGCCTCCTACAATCGAGGAATGGCCGCGTGGCGAACCGGCCATCGTCCAGGTGCTACACAACAGCAGTGGGGGTACGCCCGTGTTCATTCAATGCTGTTGTGTGGTAAAACATATCATACGACGGATTCGGATATAGTTCGCGATGCGAAGAAACATTCGAAGAGCGCAAAGAACTGGTGGGCGGATGTGTTAGACAGTTAGCCTTAAAAGATGACTGCACTATAAAAGGGGGTGTACTACGACGCACAAATGAGTAAGCAATACTACGAAAGTATCCCTAAAACGGATATATTAACGAATCCGTCAAAGTATGCGTGGAATTGTGTATTATACTATATACAATTCAGTTAAGACGAACTTCTATCCGTAAAAGAATGGATAGAAGTGCGTGAATTAATTCAATTTCAAACATCCGTAACAAAACTGTTTCTTCATACACATTTTCAGAAAGAGATTGATGATTGTTTAGAGATCGATTGGACAGATGTAGGCAAATATGTCCGTGAATAGTAGTTGCGGCGAATCACTACAGCTTGTCAAAAGTGTTTAACAGTCGTGTTTTTTGCTTGCTGGTCAAAAGAGTCGCTTCGCGACAGTCGCAATTTTTGGCGTTTTTATCACTACAACAAGCCAAAATTGCTTAACAGTCGCACGTAGTCACGCACTCCTTTCAGTCGTGCCGGTGCTACGTGCTTAACATTCGTGTTTTTTGACGCATTCACTCCGTTCTTGCTGGTCAAAAACACTTTAACAATTCATATCGCGCACCCACTGGCGGCTCGGAACACCTGCGCGCATCCAGCCATTAGACGCAACCTCAGGGATCAAATGCACTGGATTCTGGATATTGTTCGACACATACGGAATGAGCGGCGTAAACTGGTTCTGATAGAATGAGTCCGAAATAGTCCCACAGTCCTTGCCCTGACGAACATAGGCCGACTGCTGGAGACGCGACTCAATGTCGGCCTCACCCTTGCCGCGACCCATATACGGAACGCTCACAAAGGGGCGGGCCTGTGTTCGGGCGCGCAGAGGGCAGTGCGGAGAATTGGTCTGCATCGCGTGATTACGGAGAATGGAATCCGCCTGAATCGAGGCCACGGACCATCCATAGCCAGGTGCCGCCGGAACAGCCGGCTGCTGATAGGCAATGCCGTAGGCATCCGACTGCGCCGGGACCAGATTCGTTGTCTGGTACGAACCGGGCCCGCCGGATTCCTTATTCTGAACCGCCTGGTCGCACGGATCATCGTGGATCCGCGTAAATTGCTGAATCTGAAATGCAGACATCTCTGATTCAACCAATCAAATTATTTGGGCCTTCGCCGTCGACCTCTACGCTCAAGTTAGTTTCCGCATCTCGCGCCACGGCAACGCCTCCGCTCCCGTATTGAAATTACACATCGCGGTATTGCCCTCCTTACAGGTCTGTCCAGGAACACGGTACAGCCAGTTGGCGAAGGAGCTCTGATCATTGGGAATCGTGGTACTCGGCATAGTGACCCACGTGCGCTGCCCCGATGTATGGTTAAAGACATCGCCGGGATCACTCGCGAACATTGTCTGGAAATATCCGTCAAACTCGGCCTTTAGCTCCTGCGATCCCGTGTTGAGCGCCGGTGGTTTATAAGGATTATCGCCGATATCCGTGACCAGCACATTCATAAAGGGATTTGCCTCTGTCGGGGCCGTTCGCATTCGCTCCCCAATAATATCGGGGACATATTCATTAATAACATCCCGTGGGTCCAGAATGGGCGCCTTGGTGTCAAAGGCCGTTTCCGACTCGAACCCCTCACGTACAGCTCCACGCCCCTCCATATATTTCCACGCACCGACGGCGAATCCAGCAAACAGAGCGCCGACCACGAGCCACACGACCTCGAGGCGAACAAGTGCTAACAGGATGGCCAAATAGACACCGAAACGTGTAAAGGAATTGAGTGCCGCCGCCGTACACCGTTTATCGTGCTCTGTAAACGGAAAAAACTCGGTGGCCTCCTTCACTAGTATGGTGGGATCATCCAACCAGAATGGTGGACACGATGGCTTCGACATTCTCCTTACTTATTCCTTCTAACTTCTTATTATTTCTTGGCTTTGTTCTTTTCCGCCAATTTCTTGCGTAGACGTTCCTGGACGGCGCGGCGACGCTCAGACGGCGCCGATGCCCCACCTCCGGATCCGAACATCTCCGCGAGTCCGCCGGCGCCCATAAGACCCGAAAACTTTTCGATGGCCTCCTTGAACATTGGATGCTCCTTGAACAGTGTGATGAACTCCTGCGCCTCGGCTATGAGCTCCTCGCGATTGAGGGAGCCACCGAGGATCTGCTTCTTGATCTTCTCGGCCACGCGCTGGGCGCCAGCGAGGAGTTTCGAGGGATCGCGTTGATAGAGTTCGGCGAGACCCGCAAGAACTTTCTCCACGTTGTCGCCGGATAAGAGAGCGGGATCAATCCCGAAATCGGCCGGGTCGAATTGTTTGGCCATCTCCTCCGCCAACTTCGCGATCCGTCCATTGCGCAGCCGCTCCGGGATTTCCGGAAACGACAATCCTGACAGATCATTGAAAGCACTCGAAAGATCCATAAAGTTGGAGCCGATGAGTCCCTTCATACGCTCTAGCATCGGCTGTAGGTGATTCAGCGTGTCTTCGTGTCGTTCGGCGTTCATAATGTCGATGAGCTTTTGCATATCCGCCGTGTCGATGTTCTCCAGATTATTCTCCATCGCCGCCTCGAGTACCAGTGTTCGCAGATAGCGCCATATGGCACCCCGAGTCGCATCGGAAATCTCGGCCCAGAGTGCCGGTGTAAGCTGGACAACGCCGATCACGAGCCCCTTGCGCTCACTGAAGAGGGCAGCACTGTCGCACGTGACAAGGATATCGAGATGTGAGCGCCACATCTTCCAGAATTGTGGTGGCGTGGCCGTGGACACCCGGGTTATCGGGGCCTCGAGCTCGGGGAATGTCTGCTTAAGTTCGTCACAAAAGGCCGTGAGGGTCGCGGCAAAAGAGGCCATACTTGCTCATATCCGGTGATTTCAGAAGGTAAAAATCACCGCATCCAATAGACGGGGGATGGATGAGGCACAAGCACAGGCAGAGGCGCAAGCACAGCCCATAGAGACCCAGCCAAAACGTAGACGAACACGAAGGCAGCGCCGTCGTAGGCAGAAGAAACTACAGACCCGCAAACAACGGGGCGGCGACAACCAACTGTACGACTGGTTAAAGAAAATCAAGAATACGGAAATATATATAAAACCGTCGACCTATGCTGTCGATCAGACCACATTTCAACAGCTGGAGCAAATGCTGACATCAAGAAGCGAACTATTGTTTGATTCGTCCTTTACAGAAAATATCACACCCATCTTGTATGCGCGGTTTTCATATGAGAATGATGGCATAGAGCGGGATATATTTTCCGTCGCGAAAGCCATCAAAGAAATCCTGGTTACAAAAGGGCTAATGGTCGGTGTACTAAGTAATTTTGCAGATAAAATAAACAGTGTAGACATACACCCCGAAATCCGCGACTTCTTGCGAACCATTGAGGGCCTGCTTCAATATAAATACGACGGCAGTTCCGGAGCGCCTGCAGTAGGGGCCATCGCACTGAAAGATAGCCTGACAGATACGGAGAACTATCCGCTACTCATATGGGCACTCGCACTCTGCCTGCGTGATACAGAGAATACTCCGCCGATTCCGTTCATTTTCCCTAAGAGAGAACTCACTGCTGAACCCGAGCAGAAAGAATTACCATCGCCTTAATATATTTCCAGACGAGCTGTTTGTTCGTTTCGGACATCGTGTTCCAGTGTTTATCGAAAATCCAGAGCGCCGTAGTCGTCCGATCATCGCCACTCAACAGAGCTTTCGTCTTCGTCAGAATATATTCCTCATCTTCGGCGAGGATCCGTTTTCCGAGTTCGGCGTCCACCGTGTTAACAAAACTGGTGTGTATTAGTCGCGGATTTGTTTTCTTCAGTAATCGCAATGCATACACTGCATAAGCAATATCCTCCTCTTCAGGATATTGCTCGGATATATCTTCAAAGAACTCTACTACGAGAGTGCAAAAGGCACCAAGGGTCGACATCTATTCTGATAGGGTGAATATTGGTTTAGATCATTGCTAAGATCACCGCAAAGATCACCGTAAGATCACCGTAAGATCATTGTCCGTTCATCGCCGTTTCATATCGCGATCACGCATCTGTTGGTAGGCGATGAGAGCACCATCGAGTGCCTTGGCCTTCTCAGACTGTTGTGGCACCCCGATACCAGAACCGGCTGTGGTCGCCCGATCTGTCGCAGCACGAGCCGCCGGTGTACCGAGTCCTGCCATATCATTGATGGATGCCATTGTTCCTACCATACGGACCATCGCACCCTTCGTCACCTCCGCATCTTCACCGATAAAGGCGTAGTGTTCGTCCCCGCTGACCGCCATCTCATCACTGAATGCCATGAGACCGTCACCACCAGATCCACCAGAGGCAGAACCAGTTCCAGTGCGTAGACGACGTTCGCTCAGCCAATTCATAACCTGCGAATCCGTGCGCGGCTTATCTTCGCCATCGATCATCAGCGTAGGCACAGCTTTCACGTAGGTAGGAAGCTGGGGGCGCTGTCCATTGGGCTGAGGGTCCACCGAAATAAACCGGAACTCTTTCGCGAAAGGAGACTCCTTGAGGGCCTCCAGGAAATTCTGGCTATGCCGACACCGGGCGCTGAAGAAGCACAGGTTCTTTGGGAGAGGTCCGCTCATTGTCAGGGCCACCGGATTTATTACCGATCCGAAAACGCAAAAGGTGACCCCCAAAGTTTATCCAGAAACAAATAGGTAACGATGTTTCACGGATATACTGAATTCGGTCCACCGCTTCTTACGGAGGAATCCCTCCCCAACTCCGCCTCCTTTACCCTAGACAAGACATCTACCACTGTCGCCAACACCCTCCGTCGTTGTATTCTCACAGAGACACGCTCTGTTGGATTCCGCGCGGACCTAACAAATGCCGCCGATCCCGGCATCCTCATTCGCAAGAACACCTCCGTCGTATTCAATGAAATGTTGGCCCACCGCCTGACCCTCCTGCCTCTCGGCGTAGTCCGCATCGACGACTTCGATCCCTCGCGCTATGAATGTGTCCTCCGTGTTCGAAATGAAGCGTCGGGTACGAGCGATGTCAGGCACGTTACGGCAAGTGACTTCCGGGTTCTTGAGAAACAGACCGACGGCTCAATGATGGATATCGGTGATGCTCCCGCCGCGGCGATGTTCCCACCGGATCCTATCACGCGCCAAACCTGTTTGATTCTGAGTCTGCGCCCCCAATGGAACACCGAACAGCCACCGGAGGAGATCGATCTCACGGCGATCCCAATCATCGGGCGCGGGCGCGACCATATGGGTCTCTCTCCCGTCAGCCAGTGTTCGTTCGAGAACACACTCGACGAGGACCCCGTGCGCCAAGAGAAGTTCTTTACAGAGTGGCTCGCCTCTTTCAAGAAGATCGCGGATATTACCACCGTCCCCCCGGAGATCATTGCGACCCATCGTAAAGAATGGAGTACAATGGCGATCCAGCGATGCTTCCTCGTGGACGATCGGGGTGAGCCGAATTCGTTCCGCTTCACGGTGGAGTCGGTCGGTGTTCGTCCCGTAAAAGAGATCGTGGCCGAGGGAATCCGCGCCGTCATTGATCTTGTTAGCCCATATGCATCCACGGATACGCCGATGGAGAAGCTCGGCCTAACAGTCCAGCCGTGCGATAGCCGAATGAATGGCATCGATGTCCTATTCGCCGAACAGGAGCACACACTGGGCAACCTCCTTCAGACACTCATAACGGAGCTCTATCTGGACACGGCGGCGGCCGATGCGCCGATCACCTTCGCCGGTTACAAGGTGCGGCATCCCCTCCATCGTGTAATGACTCTCCGCCTCGGATTCGCCAAGGAAGGTGACATCGCACAGAAGACGGCGGTTGCGCGTCAGGTGATTGCCGCCGCCGCGGCGAAGGCGGTGTCGATTTACACGGGGCTGGCTAGTGGCTGGTCCAGTGTATCGGGCGCTGCAGATAGTGCTCCTGTGGCTCCAGAACTCGAGGGATAAAGAGAACTTATCTTGTATGAAAATAGTAGAGCAAAATGGTAAAACCCGTTCTTTTGATCTGCAGCTGTCGTAAATATGAGAAATATTTACATGCAGCCATCAAACGGATGGCTCGTCCTGAGTGGGAGATTATTGGGATCCTCGGTGGAGGGACGAGCCCAGCAACCTTCGACGAGGCCACCCGTGTACTGACCCTACCGTGCGACGATACGTATGAAAGGCTGCCATCGAAAATGCACGCGGCGTTCAGCTGGGTTTGGGCGAATAGACCCGGTCTGCCTGGGATTTTCAAGACCGATGAGGATGTTCTGTTTGACATACCGATCCTGGCAAACACGGTAGTCGCAAATGTGGCGCTTCCATACTGGGGGATAACGTCATCATTGTGTAAAGCAGGTGCGGTGGCGCTTTCTCGGATAGAGGATCGTTTTGTAGATAAAACTCTCCGACCTGTTCATCAATCCGCGGTGTACAGTTTTGGATGGGGATACTGGTTATCTGCCGAGGTGCTACCGACCATCTGCGCTGCCGGTGATGAATACGAGAAATCGCCTCTGGAGGATGTGTGTACCGGCTATGTTCTGAATAAGGTGGGGGTGGGGCCGAAAAAATACCTGGTTCCTTATTCTGAAGTTCCGCGCGATAAAAAGCTCCTCAAGTAGAGTGATGTACACGTGGCTCGCGGTTGGACTGTTGATATTTGTGTCGTCGATGATTCTGTATCGCCCTACTGGGCCGGAACCGGTTGGTGTCGAAGGATTCACCACTACGGCGGTTCACCCTACGCGTGTACCCGAGTGTGTTGCGCGTTCTACGGATGCTCAGTCCTTGTTGGCGCGTGTTGCTGCCGCGTCAGGTGAAGCCGTCGATGAGCTCCGTCTGCTTGTTTCGAAGGTGTGCTGTATGGAGGCGGATATCGCCACACCCTCCGCCGGTCGTTACAGGACACTTCATATGCAGTTCCGTACGAGCCACGATCTGGAGCCGCCGTCGTCGTTAGTGGGCCGCTGCCTACAGAACGCGGTCAATGCGCGCGATATCGAGCTCATTGTTGAGAAGTTCCGGACTCGGGGTCACGTGTTGATTAAGGCGGTTTGTGAGGGCGCCGACGAGGCAGCAGCTCACAAGGAGCTCGACAACGTAATTGTTCGTCTGGAGATGGCGATGACGTCGTTCTGTGTGGGTAAACCGCCGGTAATGGACCGCCCCACGGGTCCACGTGATGTTGGTTTCTGGGATCCGGAAGAATCGGATCTGCCTCAGTACCAGGGTGTCTCTGCCCAGCCGCGGTAAAACTTGACATACAGTCGACCGTGTTGTATGGTCGATGTACAATGAGTAAGAAACCATTGCCGTTTGAAATAGATGCCAAATATGATATTATGAGTATCCTTAAAGGTCGTCATGAAATTCCGTATCACAGTCGGCCTTTCATGTGGAAGCGTAACACACATATCGAAACCGTTGTACGTGGTGTTATTGAAGACTGGCGCAATGGTAGTATCCATTGGCTCGGTTTCATTATAATATACAGTCCGACCGACGGTATGCCCGCTATTACTGACGGTCAGCATCGTATTACTATCTGTTTTCTAATGATCCGAGTATTAGCAGAACTAGTCGGCAGTGACGAACCACTTCAATGGATAAGTCAGTATGGTACGACTAGCATTCTTGGGACAAGTGTTCCAGCAGAAGATCAGGCTATACTAACCCACTACGATTGGAAACGTTTTCCGAATATACACAGTGTATATGATCAAGATTTCGAAGCCCTTGGCAATATCCTGAATCATGTAATCCCCGAATCAACAACGGAATCAAATATCTATGCCGCATATGACGATATCAAAGATATCCTAACGGAGTGTTTATTAGACGAAGAGTCCTATAAAAGCGTTCTTCGTTTTCTACACGAGGATATTAAGGTTACACGGATGACGATATCGGATTGGGAATTCGCAATGAATGCGTTCAATTCATTGAATAATATCAAGGTGCAGATACCAAACAGTATAGTATTGAAGAATAGGTTTACTCGCGCTATTGGTCTGGAGCACAGTGAAGCAGTTCACACATTCTTTAACGAGTTGGCTAAAAAATATGGTAATAAAATGGAATTCATCATTGAACAAATGATGAATATGCAGCGGCGTGTCCTAATGTCACCAGACGAGTATAAGGTGTATCTTGCGAGCCCACCAGATATGTCAACTTCTGCATTTGCGGATTTTCAGAAAACAGCGAAACAGTGGGAAGATAACGAGCACCTATTCGAAGAAGACCGATTCGGAAAAATTCTAATGCCGCTTATATCAGGCCATGAAGTTAAAACGCTATGCCTACAACCGATCGCCTTTATTGCCGGACCAAAACACGAGGATCTTGTACGTTTGCTGTTGCGACAACTATCAGCACTTGCTATTCGCACGGATCGGTCATTATCATTTAATGGATTGAAGATGCAAACACCATTACGTGAACTTGTTACTGCAGCATTTGCAGGTAAGATATCTGTTCAGGACACCTGTAACAAACTCACACATTTATTAAGACAATGGTCGCCACCGACAGGTTCTATTAGTGAGCGTGTTTCTACAGAACCATATAAGAATAAGAAGTTTAGCAGGGCGCGTGCGCAGCTTCTCTATATGGCAGAGGCCACTGATTGCCACGAGGCATCGTTGGACCATTCGAAGGTCCACATCGATCATATCTATGCGAAGACACGTCGCAAGAATACACCGTTGTTGGAAAATGAAGAAAATACACACCGAATCGGAAACCTGACACCATTGTGCGGGGCGAACTCGGAGGCTGGTATGAAAGGGAATTCCTCATTGTCAAATAAGGAATTCTCTGAGAAAGTTGCATCATATGCGAAGTCCAACATTGCTATAACGCGTGATGTCTCATTGTATCATGAATTCCTTGATATACAGATTGAGGAACGATCATTGAAGTTGGCACGGCAGTTGGATGATTTGACGGCTGCCGATCTCGCGTTATAAAGTCAAATGTAAGGATAGAGGACATGCCTTTCTCAGATGCGAACTTATCGGAGGCATATGAGAAATGTTTGGTGGCGACGAAAGTTTTTGGTGAAAAAGCATCGGCTGACCTATGTCAGCACGCTGTATATGGTAGCCGTGGACTAACGAGGAGTGGACTAACGAGGAGTGGACTAACGAGGAGTGGACTAACGAGGAGTGGACTAACGGCTAGTGGACGAACGGTTAGTGGAAGAACGATGAGTGTTCGTAGTCAGAGGAGTACCCGAAAAGCCAACAGAAGCCGAAGCCGAAGCCGAAGCCGGAGCCGAAGCCGGAGCCGAAGGAACGGTAGTGGTCGCTTTGTATCTTCACCTAAGAAGAACTAAAGGCCCGGAAGAATCATCGCGACAAGGACAAGCAGCCCCAGCGTATAGATTAGAGACGGAATCGGGCGCACACCCGACACGACGCGAACGAGCACCGTGTTCCACAAGAAACGCACGATGAGAAGTTGAAGCGCAAGAAGCGCAACCACAGCAAGGACCGCAACGAGAACTCCACCCGATCCATTCATGTCAGAGAATGAATCGGTACCATTGACAATTGCAGAGTAGACCGCAGCGTACATTGTTTCTACTCCTATCCACGGATTTTTAATGTGATGTCGGTGTGGGTGCTATGGGATCAAGATCCAGATTCTCTACCACCTTCATCGGGCGATGTTCGTGTAAAAACGCGGCACACGCCTCCGCCTGTTCCTTGTTTCCCTTGAAGAAGTCCGTGAGGGTCTCTGTAATATATTTCTTCGTCATCGGCGCCTTCGTAGACTTGGATCGCGCCGTGACCGCCCCCGCCGAAATATTGAGACGCCCGATCTTCCCTGCCTTCATCGTGCTGACAATGATCGCCTTGACCACTTTAACGCGCTTCCGCTTTTCCCGGATCTCCGCCGACAGCGTGCGAAGATCATCTTCAGTGGTGATCCATTCCTTGATAAGGCCGGGTAGTTCCTCCATTGTTTCTATTAACGGGGGATGCTTTTAGACCCACTGAAAACATGAGCCGGGTTGCCCACCGCCTCGTATGCCAACAGTAGCAATGGAAACCGCCGCCGAAGAGGCGGAAGGACACGTCCGCAAATTCCTAACAACGCTGTTCGTCCTACGAGCCAAACGCCACCTCAAGACTCTATCCGAAATGTACGGATGGAGTCCTGAATTACTTGCCGAATACGAGACTCAATTTATCAAAACCGTCGACTGCGTCCCAGTCTTCGTGTAGAACGCTGGATCTTATGTTTGGCCATCATTGTGAAGCGCCTTGATATATACAATGTATTGTCTATGAACTTTTTATGTAATAGAATTATAGAAGATGGACCTCGGACCTGTACCAGCTGCAGGCGAGCTGTTCGAGGCAGTCAGGGCGAATAACAAGGATAAAGTGAGCAGCCTGCTGAGCCGCGGTGCAGACATCGAGGCGCGGAATAGCATAATTGGGGGGACGCCCTTGCACAGTGCAACCTTCCGTGGCTCTCCGGCGACAGTGAAGCTGTTGCTCGACCGCGGCGCAGACGTCAATGCTCGTGCCAATGACGGCAACACGCCGCTGCATTTTGCAGCATCCCTTGACCGCACCGACATCGCTAAGCTCTTGATCGAGGCGGGCGCGGCTCTCGATATGAAGAATACAGACGGGGAAACTCCCTTGCGCCTCGCTGCGTATGGTCAAGGCCACCTCAATACGTCGATGCTGCTGCTAGACGCAAACATTAAAAACGGTATCCGCCCAGATGAAAGAACAGCCGAGCTCCTCCTCAATAAGAAGAGCCTCCCCGCTGCTGTCCAGGAGGCGCTCGCGGCTGCCGCACGGGGTCGCCGCCGTGATGTGCTCGCCGCCTACTATGAACATCGTGGTGGCCGTCGTGCTTCACGGCGACAGCGACAGAAACGGAAGGCTACGAGGCATCACCGTCGCCATCGCTGAATTTTAGATCCTATCCTATATTTTCATAGATAAACAAAACCAAACCATGCGAAAGTCCGGGAGGTAAGAACCCCACGGACTTTTACATTCATACGCCCACCTAAGAGAAAAAGAGCCGCACCTTGTCCCGTATCTGGACACGGCAGATATAACACGCCGTCATCTGTGTCCGACAGCATTCATCGCAGAACGTGTGCCCACACGGCGTGACCACCTGGTTAACCTCCTTCGTCATACAAATCGTACACATCGGATTTGTTGGTCGCTGGAAATTGGCGAGGGATACCACGCCCTTCAGCATCGTAAACCGCTTGTACTGTTCCACGAGCTCCTTGTACTCCTGTTCAATACTGATTTTGCCGAGGATGCTGTCGAGGTAGGCCCGTGTCGGTTCCACCATCACTTCGAGGGCCGCGGTGGGTTCCATAAACATCAGATCATTGACGCGCCCCACAATGGTTTCGAGGTGTTTGAGCTTCTCTTCGAGTTTGGCCTCGGCGGTAGCGAGACCCTGGGCGGTATTGGCATAGAGCCGTATCGCCTTGCGCTGATATTCGCGGAGGGCCGCGGGATTGATACCGATTTCCTGTTCGACCCACGAGATACAATCAGCCGTCGACGTCGGCAGTGAGAGATCCCGCGTCGACGCCGTGAAACTCCACGTGTTCTTGGAGTATTTGTTGAGCACATCGGAGCATCGTCGCTGGAGTTCGGTGGTGGCCTGTTCCCCTGACACATCGGCGAGCAGGAATTGGATAATGCGTCCATTCTGATGTGTTAGACAGTCCTGGAGATTCCGTCGCCACGATCGGAGAAATTGGCGATCATCGGGTATTCCGGTTCCGATGTCATGCAGATGCCGCGTACTGATATTGTGGATCGCCCCTGTCATAGGTCCCAGATTGGGTGAACTGCTCTCCTGTTCTTCCATAGCCCGCTCTTCTATTCTCTAGCTAGTAGAGCATTTGGCGGTTTAGACCGTGATTCTTTAGCTCGTGATTCTTTAGCTCGTGATTTAGCGGCTCGTGTGCGCCGCCGCTGCTGTCGGGCCAGTAATACGGGTGTAGCCACCGAGACGGGTGTTGGGCGTATAGATCGTCTTGATTCCCGCGGTCTGTTTCGCGCCGAAGCTCTCCACGACGCATCCCTCCGCTACGAGATTGTCGCGGAAGAAGTTCGGGCACTCAAGGTGGTAGTAGGTAACCGGCTCACCGACACCATACTGTACGACCTTAGCGTTGTTCGCGTATTTAGGGAGCTGCCAGATATTCTTCTTGGTCTGGAAGGCGTGGAGCGGCGACAGGCGGAGCTCGGCCGGTGGCGTGTTGCGACCGAAGCTGTGCGCGGGAACAACATACGGAGCCGTTGCGGCCGTCGTGGTCTTGAGGTGGCTGCTGTACACCTTGATAGGGGCTTCGCGACCATCGGCCGTCATAACGAGATCGCCCTTACGAAGTGTCTCCACGGCACGGTAGCCTGTGGGTGTGAGGATGCGCATACCAGCGGTGAAACACGCTACATTTCTACCGGTGTATAGAAGCAGGGATTTTATATCAGCTATTACAGATGACTGATTTCCTATTGTAAGTGTATCACCTTTAAATAGTTTAGTAGTACCATCAACCGTTATGGATTTATCAGCAGCATCATATACAACCGTTACAGATGCTGTCTCATACCGATCCGATAGAGTATAAGATCTATCAGGGACAAACTGACAATAGAACCCGGAAGCAGGATTTGAAGGCAGTGTCACTGTATTGTCTGCATTTGCTACCGTGAGCGTAACAACAGCGGGGACATCGGCATCACCAAACAAATCCGTTATTTGAGTAGGTGATAACACAATCTCAGTGCCACCAATCTCTTCCTGCATAGTTGCAATCATAGCGGCATAGGCGGCGGGATTAGTCTCTGCAAGTTCATTTGCAGCTGTAGCAACAGTAGTTGCAGCATCAGTGGCAGATCCACCTGAAACGGCAGCTGCAGCAGAAAAAGCAGAAATTGCGGCAGCTACACCAGCATCTGCAGTTGTGATCGTGGTTGTATTGATAATAACTTTGTTAGAGCCATCGACTGTAATGGAATTGTTACCGGCACGGGCATCCGCAACCACAATAGTCTTATCAGAAAACTGAATTAACTCTACATTCACTAATAGATCACTCTCTGGAGCTTCGGTATTCTTTAACTGCACCTGGCAGCTGTTACTCGTAGGGAATGTAATCGTTGCCGCGGTGGAAGCAATATTGTACACTACCTTATCATTTCCACCCGCTAAATCAATGGTGATACCTTCAATTGTGGAAAGATTTACAATTTCATCTGAAGAACCATACGCAATGGATTTGGCGTACAATACGGGCTGTTTGTAGGGGCCCGACGGGTCACCTTCATGACGCACTTGAATTCCCAAAGAATCAACATATGTGCGATCCCCCACTTGATAGTAGTCGCCCCACGAACCGACTGAAACACTTGTCAAACTGTGTCTGGCAGCATCTTTGAATGTGTAGGTAATGACATCACCATCTACAGCATCTGAGAAAACAGCTGAAATCGCAAGACAATACTCTGTACCCCACTCAAGAGCAAGTTCAGTCGTATTGTTCGTAGCAGCATCTGCTAAAATGGCAGACTCCTCTAACCAGTTATCGTTCGCATCGCTACTACGCACCTTGGTATTTTTATTACATACACGCCATGTACGTCCAGAGAATGGGCCATCCGCCCAGTTACCTTTACCTACCCCATAACCATAATCGCCAGATGGGTCTGAAACAAGTTCTGCAATATCAACGTGGAGCTTATTACCATTGAGAGGACTTGGAGTTATCTGTAGCCACGAATCGCGATCATTATCACCCCAGAGTTCCATTTTAAAAACATAATTTGCGTTGTCACCTGGATACGAGTTCATAGCTGTCTTGAACTTGACTTCCGTATTGAATACATTTGTATTACTTCCAGTACCATAGTATTTTGGTTTGGAAGATTGTGAGTGTGTCCTTGCAAAACGGAACTCGGTAATAACACCATCATTACCGCTATTAACATGGGAAAGAAGTATCATCCCACCCGATAGTTCAGGGTATGTAACACCATTCGAAGCGTATGTTGGCATACCGCTATTACCGTTTACGTATGGGCGATTAGCAATATCAGTAGAAATCTCGCCGGTGAGGCCGGAAAAATCATTGTAATCATAAGCCGGATTCATTATATTTATAATCTATGTAAATAAAGAAATTCTGAATATACCGTTTTTTAAACAGCATCTACATCAATGTTTTCTTCGTCGGCGTCGACTTCAGCCGACCTTTCAGAAGCCTCTTCACCCGTGTCAAACAGTTCATCGAATGCCTCTTTTTCTTGATCCCCAATGAAAAGACGATGATGGACACCGGGTTCTTTGCGAATATCCCGCCAATGACTGCGACTGTATTTGCCGATAATATCGGCGATTTCGGCAGTCTGTTTGACCGCGGCACCGGATAAATCGATTACCGGCCCTTCCTCTTCATCCTCACTGCTGTACGCGAAATCACGATACGAAATAAGCACAATATCGCCAACTTCGATCTTCTGCTTCTTGGGACCTTTGCACATTGAACCGCGGATCTTACAGATCCGTTCCTTGGCATCGTTGCAGAAACAGCGCACCCGACGATTTCCGAGCATCGCAATGACACGGGCATAGTCTTGATCCTCATCGCGACCGAAGAATTTCTCCACCTTGTCGGCGTCGCCTGCAGGAGCCTTCTTTCCTTTCTTGAAGGCTTTACCTCCTCGGAGATTGCGTGATGTCGGCATTGGATATATATGTGCCGTATCGCTTTAGCCTCGTGCTTACGGAATTTCTAAACATATACTAAAGGAGATGTCCGCAACGACTTGGTTACGTACAATAAAAGAGTCGTTAAAAGTGTGTGGGCACGTTCCGGATAACACCGTCCCTCAATTTACATCAGGGCCCGTATTAGTAGGCACCGTATCGGAACCATTTGATACTCCAGACCCACATGTATATCCTACATATGGAATCTCAAAGACGTACTCTGAAAGGACACAGGATATTATCACGTCACAGTTACTGTGTCGCCCCGATCCGAGTGTGGCTGCACTCCGCAGACGTCTGGATTTAGACTAGTCACTTGCCCCTCCCGGATAAAATATATCTAATTGTAGAATATGAGTAATAGAACGAATATACTAAAGGCCAATAACGTCGTTGAAGATAGTAAAGGCTCTTGTTATGTAGGTTCACAGGGTCCGCAGGGAGCTACTGGGGCACAGGGTCCTAGGGGTACGGGAGGATCCGTTGGGCCTCAGGGGCCACAGGGTGTTCAGGGTGTTCAGGGTGTTCAGGGGAATCAGGGGTTTCAGGGGGTTCAAGGGTTTCAGGGGATTCAGGGGACTCAGGGATTTCAGGGGAATCAGGGGAATCAGGGGAATCAGGGGAATCAGGGGAATCAGGGGAATCAGGGCTTTCAGGGGGTTCAAGGAACCCAAGGGTTTCAAGGAACCCAAGGGTTTCAAGGGTCTACAGGGGCACAGGGTAATCAGGGTTCTACCGGAGAACAGGGGTCCACTGGGGAACAGGGAACACCGGGTCCGATCGTATCGGGTACGATGATGACACCAGAGAGTGGGTTGGCCGGAGGAGCCACCGGTGAATATACGATTAGCTACCCGTATTCGGATTTAACGCAGTATTTATCGGCATCCATCATTATAACTATTGCGGATACTCCGCTAGACACAGCATATTTCAAGATAACCGCGCCCCCGATATACATTGCGGCGAACAGCTGGAAGATTACAGTACAGAATTTGTCAGAGGATCCGGCATCTTGGAGTATGGGTGCTGTTTGGATCCTGGTGGGCCCGATGGGTCCTCAGGGATCTACTGGTAGTCAAGGCGCTACTGGTAACCAAGGGGCTACCGGTGAGAAAGGCGATGGAGTTCAGCTTCTTGGCTCTTATTCATCGTTATCAGCCCTACAGACTGCACATCCGACAGCTAATGTGGGAGATTCTTACGCTGCCGGAGGAAACATCTACACTTGGTCAGGGGATGCTTGGGTAGATCAGGGGCCTCTTGGCATAAAGGGTGATACTGGAGCACAAGGAGCAACAGGAGCAACTGGCGCCGATGGTGTAACTGGTGCACAAGGAGCAACAGGAGCGGATGGTGTAACTGGTAGTCAAGGAGCAACAGGGGCAGATGGTGTAACTGGTAGTCAAGGCGCTGGGGTTCAGCTTCTTGGCTCTTATTCATCGTTGCCAGCCCTACGGACTGCACATCCGACAGCTAATGTGGGAGATTCTTACGCTGCCGGAGAAAGAATCTACACATGGTCAGGATCTGAATGGGTAGATCAGGGGCCTGTTGGCGCAAATGTTGTTTTAAGTGATCGTCAAGTGCCGTTCTATGTCAATGGTGTAGGACTTACTGGTGCAGGAACTCTAGTGTACAATTATAACACATGTAGGCTAGCGATCGGGGCAACTGGTATTTACGAAAAAGGGGGGCTACGATTATCAGATCCAGGAACAAATAATTCGGGTTTATTACTAGGAAGTCTTTCGCGTATACAAACAGAAACAAGTGGAACATTAGGAGGGCCAACGGCTATCCAAAATACCTGGACAACATCATCAACCATACAGGAATTCTTTGGTTATTTAGGATACCTTTTTTCCACACGTTTTGTCCCAGCCAAAACCTCGATATATCTAAATGGAAGAAGAGAAGATATCGATGATAGCGAATTATTAAATCCTAAGTATGTAAATGCGTATATATATGTCTCGTTGTATGAACAGGCCACTGTTTCATTCGGATCGACGAATGGGTTTTATACCTTGACTATGGTTGGACCAAACTTAAAATTAAGAGACCCTAATAACAATATTATTAATGAAACCAATATAAGCGACCCAATGACAATTGAAATATTTAGAACAACAACATTTATACAAATAAAAGGTGCATCTGGTGTAAATACCGTACCAACCATAGCTATAGGTACATTTTATGACACAATCACCGATTATTTATCTATTTATAACCCATCTGCTTCTGATAACTATAGTACTATAGGATTTAATAATTTCAAAGTATACGAAGTCATTTCATCAATAGGTACCTCGTTAGATGTTGCTGGAGGCGCTATATTGCGTAACACTGTGACGATGCAAGGGCTCGTTGATCTAAGTAGTGCAACTACACCATTAACGTACAATACATCAACAGGCGTGGTATCGTATAATACCAGTAAAACATTTATCATTGACCATCCTACACGCGCTGATAGTTACCTTGTTCACGCGGCACTCGAAGGGCCGGAGGCGGGTGTATATTATCGTGGCAAAGATGTAATCGTACACGATGCTTCATCTATCACTATATCTCTCCCTAATTATGTAAGTGCTCTAGCATATGATTTTACGGTTAACATTACACCGATTTATAACGGGGGAACCATAGGGGCATACGCTGCGTCAGAGGTAGTAGGTGGGCAATTTACCGTGTATGGCCCCCCAGGGAAATTCAGTTGGGTTGTACTTGCGTCACGCCAGGATATTGCTGCCGAAGTTAAGAAAGATAGTGTACGTGTGTGTGGTGAAGGGCCCTACCGATATATTTCATAATACAAAATGACTGCTCTATTGTTCGTACCTGAGGTCGGAGCAAACCAAAAAACGTGACGGCGGCCAGTCGCGTCACCGGTCAAAGTAACGGATGAACCGTGGACGTGACGCTTGTGTAAGTCTCAGGAAAACATACAATGGATTCCTGAAACTCATTATTACGTGGAATTGGCTCGCTTGCCTAATAGCAGGTACCCCCGTTATCTATATACTGAGAGTCGAAAGGATTGTGTGGCAGACACTATTGCCGTTGATCGTCTCAACAAGCACAACCGGTATGTTAAGTTAAAAAAAGTGCTACGCCGTTAAAATTTATGCACAAATGTTAGGAGATGAGTGTTTGGACAGGACGATTAAAATCTATTACTGAATTAGAAGCCTGTGAATTACAAGGCCCATTAGGTCCTACAGGACCACAGGGTCCGAGAGGTCTACAAGGAAATAGAGGTACGCAAGGTGCGTTCCCAACTCCTACCGCGGATGGATCAGGCAATTTCCTATTATATAACGCCAGCAGTCCATCAAAATACTCGTACACACCGCTTATGACGGCAAATAGTACCGGTATATCTACAACATCTGTGCTAAATGTAGGGGGTGGTCTAATACTTCCATCCGTAGAAACCAAACCTGTAGGCCCAACAGGTCTATTATGGCTTAAAAGCACAGACAGTAATGCGCTCTATGTTGACAGTATGAAAGTAGGAGCAGCGTCCGATCAACGCATAGACTCCTATTTCTTTGCCCCACCACCGCCATCAGGTCTCGTTCAGCTCGGCGCATCGACACCGTCTGAAGTCTATGTTCGTTGGACCAATCCCGTACAGCGGACGTTCGGCTTCACACCCATACCACTACCCGTTATTAACACTATAACATTCGACTATCGTATAGGGGGAGGTTCGTGGTTACGCGCCTATTCAGGTGCCTATGATAGCTCAACCCACGAAATCATTATGAGTCAGGGATCCGGTGACCCACTAACAGGGCAGACACGTACTATAAACGGAGTCACATATACACATATGATTCTATCCTACATAGGTAGCACAACATTTGACCTGCAGATATATTATACAAATTACGTCGGTGATAGTGAGACCGCGACAATCACAGGACTCACATTCTTAATCGGCGGCCCTCCTTCGGCCCCTACAATTCAGAGTACGGCTGTAGGTATAACGACGGCAGCCATAACTGCCACTCCAGGGGCGTACACGGATGCCTCTAACAATTTTTCCTACGGACAGGCGGGAGCACCGTCGCTCTCATCGTACATCATGGAATATACTCCGCTGTCAGCCGTTCAGAGATATCCCTCAAATTTACCGTTCGATACTATATCACGGACACTATATATAGACGCAACATCATCATCAGCAGCTACTGCGTCATCTCTAACCGGTATCTATCCTGATACAAGTTACAACCTAAAACTAGAGGCAAAGAATTCTCTGGACAGGACTAGTGCCTATTCATCCAACATCACCGTAACTACGAGTGCCCCTTTACCGACGGTTCCCTGGTTGAACACGGTGACTCTGCCATCACCTGTTACGCAGTATAGCGCTGCTCAGGTGAGCCCCGTTCTCTATACCGACTCCTCATCCACCATCGTTGCGTCTGGCCCTCTCAGTATAATGACACAGAGCACACGTGGTTCTATCGCGAACCCTGTCAGTACCGTATCAGGACACGTACTATCAGCGCCCGCCACGGCCTCCTTTGCGGGATTCCCTGCAGGAGGAGCATCAGGATCCATCTCCAATAATGGCAGTGATGTTACACTTTCGGCGATTGTTGCAAGTACGGACCAAGGCACGGGTGAAGCGAGCGGATTCTTTCTCCAGTCGGGCTTTTCTTATCAGATAAACGCGGGTCTCTCCGCACGAGCAACTCCGTATACACTCACTCTGACACAAGGGTTCCCAGGGACTCCGACAACATATTCGAGGGCGTTTGATTTCTATGTAGATAGTTTGCCACCTGGAACAAAACCGGGTTTTGTTGGTACTCCAGCGGTTACAAACAGTTCAACCATAACGCGGGTCACAGGTGTTCCTATTGTTGGAGGGCCCTGGTCGCTATCTATTGCGGATATATCGACGGAGGATGTCGCCTATTGGTTCTGCGCTTCACCCGTGCTAACATACGACTTTGCTGGGTCATCAGGCACACTGATTGAATCCTTTGTTGGAACTGGACAGCGGCAAAATGATCTCACGTGCCCCGACCTCAGTGGATCCACGGCTTCGTTTCTCTACAAGCCCACGTTGTCATTGACGCTCAAGAACACGAATGATCTTACAGATACGGCTACACTGACAATCAATACACTCTTGGACGTCGATTCAGTCGCGCTCATAAACAGTTTCACGGGTCAATTGATGAACAGTCCTGATCTCGGTGGATCGAGCTCCAATGATTGGACAACAACACATACACTGTTGGATCACGCTGCCTCAATCGTAGGAACAAACAATCTACAGATTCTGAAGGGTTTGTTCGTTACCAAGAGCTATTCTGCAGACGCATATCAGGATTACTCGGCTCTAGGCGGACCTGACTACTCTGGAATAGTGGATACGGGATACCGTTGGGCCACGTTCCGCTGGACAACGACGAACTCTGGGATCCCATCATCTCTCACATTCCAGATTCGTGGACTCACAGGTACAGATGCACCCGCGGCACTGAATAATATTGTGCCATATGTGAGTAATATGAAGGTGTTTTACCGTATTGAGGATTCTGCTGTTATACCTTCTAACACAATAAATCCAGAAAATAATAAATATTATTCAACGATATGGATAAATGCGAATTATTTGGAAAACGAATTCAGTAAATTTTATGCTACGACGTCAAAAGATCTCACATTTGGAGGTCTAGAGCATGGGGTAACAGATATAACTATTTCGGATTCTACCATAACATACAGGGTGATTGCGCCTCTTCAGCAAACTACATATGTGAATATCTATTTGGCAGTCGGTCTGCCAATGGATAAAGATATTGCATTCAAGGAAGCGAATTGTACTGTTGTCTAAGGGATATTGATAAACAGTATGGCAAGTATGATATACGAGTGTATAACTCTTCAGACGTATATCATATAATATCCAGCTCTGCGTTTAAATTATTTATCATAATAGATATTATAATAGATGTCTGGGCCGAATTCTAACGACATCCAAACAACCCTATTTAAAAAATATGCTGGGTTGGTGAATTCGAATACTGTTAATGTATCCATCGCATCCGAATACGCAATTAACGCATACCCTGTTATATTTAGTGATCAGATTGCGAATCAGTCAGTCCCTACAACGGGTGTCCCGGACTTGGATGTGAGTTCTGCCCCCTTTAACGCCGCAACAACGTTTGATTCAAGTGGAAACAAGTCGTATACATGGACGGCGAACCCACATTTAGTGTATTATGATAAAATTGTCTTGGAATCGTTAGCTAAAGCCCCTAGTACTTGCTTTACGTATAAGGGTATAACACCATCAACGGTACTTAATCACGTTATTCCAAAGAATTTGACAACGGATGCTACTAGCTATAAATTGGTTGTTGAACAAAAAATTAGCAGTACGTGGTCGACCATGGCTCCTACTTCGTATATTTTTGATAGAGATGCCGGTGTGTTAACGGTGTATGATACCACATATATCACGACGACTAATCCCCCCCGTATATCGTATTGGCGATACGAAGGTACATTTGGTATGCCAACTGGTTCCTCAGGTGCTACGGGATCTACAGGAGCCCAGGGTGCTACCGGTGCACGGGGTGCTACAGGAGCACAGGGTGCTACAGGTGCACAGGGTGCTACAGGAGCAGATGGTGTAACTGGTGCACAGGGTGCTACAGGTGCTGATGGTGTAACTGGTTCACAGGGTCCTACAGGTGCACGGGGTGCTACCGGAGCAGATGGTGTAACTGGTTCACAGGGTCCTACAGGAGCTAATGGTGTAACTGGTTCACAGGGTCCTACCGGTGCACAGGGTGCTACAGGTGCTGATGGTGTAACTGGTTCACAGGGTCCTACAGGAGCTAATGGTGTAACTGGTTCACAGGGTCCTACCGGTGCACAGGGTGCTACCGGAGCAGATGGTGTAACTGGTTCACAGGGTCCTACAGGAGCTAATGGTGTAACTGGTTCACAGGGTCCTACCGGTGCACAGGGTCCTACCGGTGCACAGGGTGCTACCGGAGCAGATGGTGTAACTGGTTCACAGGGTCCTACAGGAGCTAATGGTGTAACTGGTTCACAGGGTCCTACAGGTGC
>Ga0114966_10000850_pt1 | contig 28914 bp, 29 predicted proteins | sample M_130207_XF_Meta_FD_87029 | JGI IMG/M metagenome (GOLD analysis project Ga0114966, IMG submission 87029) | Freshwater microbial communities from Lake Montjoie, Canada to study carbon cycling - M_130207_XF_MetaG | ecosystem: Environmental > Aquatic > Freshwater > Lake | place: Lake Montjoie... | reverse complement strand
TGGATACTAGTTGCGAAAATAAACACATTACAAAATTACTTGGGAAACAAGAAGGTAATGTATGATGTACTTAGCAATGATCCGCGTTCATTTGATTTTTTACCACTAACAGCAACATTTAATGTAGTTGATCCAAATTTTAGAGAGCTTGTTAAGTATGCTATGACATATTCAAAATATAAGAAAACGTGGATATTAAAACCGGCACTTGGGCTTCAGGGTCAGGATATATTAATTTCAAGTGATCCTATGGAAGTTATAAAATATATTGATACCCATATTCAATATACTGATTGGGTATTATCTGAGTATATAGATAATCCATTTTTACTTAAGATTAACGGAAGAAGTAGTTCAGGTGCTGTATTTAATGACTCCATTGGTAGAAAAACACATATTAGAATATATGTACTTATAACAAAGATAGATAATAAATTTAATATATATTTATACAAAGATAATTTGATATTTAGTGCTGTTAAGGAATATTCAGGTGAAAACATTACAGATAAATTTTCAAATTTAACAAACTTACATTTGGGAAGTATGTATTATGACAATGTATTGAAATTGGATGGAACACAAGCATACAAAGATTTATCATTCCCATTAAAGCAAACGGTAAATAAAATATTTGGTAAAGAATTTTATTCAGAAGTTGTTTTTCCACAGATTAAAAAGATTCTTTTAATCATTTTAGAAAATTCTGTAAATTATTTAAAATGTGAAAAAATGAATCAGGGAACGAGAGGTTGTTTTCAATATATAGCAATAGATATAATGCCTGATGTAAATTTTCATTTACATCTGTTGGAAATAAACGGTAGTCCAGGACTTAATGCTCCATTTTATCATTGGAAGAATCTTGATAATTTTGCTGAATCTATTTTAAATAGAACAAGTGATTTGATTACTAAGAATTCAAGTAATAAAAATAAATTTGGAGGAAAAGGGTTTATTTTAATAAAATAAAAAAAAAGAATTAATTAATTAATGAAATGAATAGGGAAACAACAAAGGTACCAGTTTTAGTTAATCCAGAATATATTAAGAAAAATATTAAGAAAGAATCATTTGAAAAAAAAATTAGAAAGTATGTATCACTTGATTTTGTAATTTTATTATTTTTTTTAGTATTTCTTATATTCTTTCTTATAAATTGTAGAGATGGTATATTTAAAAATATAGACCTAGATCCAATTCCATATACATTTTCCAAACTCTAGTAATTTATTTTAATCGTTTAATTTATTAAAATAATAAAATAATAATAATTACTTAATTAATCAATCTTTTAATTACTTATTAATTTTAAATGGAAACGGAGGAAGTTGGTGGTACTAAAATTAAAAGAAGACAGCCACCACAAGGTCAGATGAACCCAAATCAAGGAATTCCACAAGTTCAAATGAATCAAATGAATGACCAAATGCCTCCCCAGATACCAATGAACCAAGGTCCTCAGCAAATGATGCAAATGAACCAGGGACCAACACCTGAACAAGTTATGATGTTACAGCAGATGCAGCAACAGAATGGAAATGGTATGGGAAGAAGACAAGAAGGAGGGTTCCATATGGGAAGTACAAAAAGTAAATTTGGAAATCTTGGCAATGATACGTCATTTAGATATTCATTATTAGTTATGTTAATATTTGTTATTCTCAACAGTAAGATAGTATGGAGACAATTATCTAAGTTTCCATTTATGGGAACAGTTGAGCCAAGTATTATTGCTTTGATAGCTAATTCAATATTAGCAGGAGTTATATTTTATTTAATTAGTAAACTTTTGAAAAAAGATTAATTTTAAAGTATTTAAAGTATTAAATTAAAATGAATTAATTCGATAAATTAAATGGAATCTAAGGAAACATTGATAAAAACAAAGTTATTAGAATTTTATAAAAATAAAGAAAATTTAAATATTCTTCTTCCAATAATTTTACAAAAAACAAGGTTATCATTAAGATCACTTGATTGGTTTGTAACAAATTATTGTAAAAAAAATAATATAAATTACTTGTTATTAAAAGATAATAACTTAGTTACATATTTTCCATATAAGTCATATAAGTCCCAATTAAAAGCATATTCTAAAAAATTTTGTGATCCATTTTGTAGAAGAGAACGTGTTATTTTTGATTATAAAAACAATGTTATTTTAGAATATTCAAATAATTTGAGTATTAATTTGGAGCACAATGATTATATTATAACAACGTTGGGACAATTAAACTTTTTTAAATTTGCTATAAAAGATTCTATAATAAAATATGCTATAGAAAACATAAATGATATAGAAAAGGATATGAACACTACATTAAAGTCCAGAGATTCTGAAAGAAAATTTATGGAAGTGGAAAAAATTAAGAGAAAGGAGTTATCTGTGCCTGGTAACAAGAGTATTCATATTACAAGAGTAAGTGCTGTTATAAAATTTATTTAAATTATTAATATTCTTTTTAAAAAATAAAAGAATATTAAAAAATAAAAGTTAGTTAATTAATAAGGTGGTAATTGGGAATCGAGAGGGACGTGTGGAATTGATGAATAAGTTTCAATTACTTCCACCACTTAGGAAATGGGTTATTACAAACAAATACTTCATAAAAACAAGTGATACAAAAGAAAACAAGTCAAAGGCAACACATTTTTTATTAGATGGAGGTCTTTGGAAGATACCACAAACTGAGTATCAAACTTTTTTAAAATTATTATCGACAGATTTACAAAATGGAATATATTACTATATTTCAGAAAATCGTTCAGATATTTTCAGATTTGTATGTGATTTAGACTTTTACGACGACTCTGAAATTACTTTAAAACAAATTGAACGTGTTGTTACTAAAATACAGGAAGTTATTACTGAATATTATGGTATCCATACTGTTATTATATGTGGAACTAATTCTAAAAAAACACAGATAGATTCAGTTGAATATACAAAAACAGGATTTCATTTGGTTTGGCCAAAGATATGGATTACAGTTGAAAAAGCCAAGGAATTAAGGCTTAAAATTATAACAAAGTTAACAAATCATTTTGGCCAAAGAGAATTGATAAATACGTGGGAAGATGTTGTAGACTTGGCTATTTATGAAGATAATGGACTTAGGATGATTGGTTGTAGAAAAATGGCGAAGTGTAAGATATGTAAGGGAAAACAAAAGGAATGTGAAAAATGTAATGGTACAGGTAGAGTAGATGAAGGAAGAGTTTATAAACCGGTAAGTATTCTAGATTCTTCGAATGAAGAATATTTCAAAAGTATACAATATGATTACTACGTGATGTTGCTTGAAACGTCTATTTATAATTATTGTTCTTTTGATGAGACTAAGTGTATTAAGGAATTGCCTATTACAATAACAGATACTAAAACAAAGACTCGGAAGATGACTCAAAAATCAGTTGATTCCTCGAGTGAATGTAAAACAAAAATTGAAAATTTTATAAGAAAGAATTTTAAACAAAATTATTCAAAGGTAACTATTAAGAAGCTTACAAAAACCGATGACTTCAATTATTTTGTTGAAACTGATGATAACTTTTGTATGAATGTAAATAGAAATCATACATCATCGGGAATATATTTCCAGATTAAAAGGTCTGGTATTAGCCAGAGATGTTTTTGTAAGAAACAAACTACTGAAGGACGTATTACAGGAGTTTGTAAAGAATACTCGTCGAAAGAAGTACCATTAAGTAAGTGTTTAGAAACATTTTTATTTGGAAGTAACCCTAAACAAAACAAGAAGAAAAATATAATTAATTTCAGTATTATTGATTCTAGTAATAAATTGAATAACTGTAAACAAATATTATTTCAACTTGAAAAACAGATTCTTAACAAATGAATTACTTATTCCAAAAAAAAATTAAAAGATTAATTAATTTAATAATTTGTGTTATTAATTAATTAACTAATCTTTTAATTCATTAATGAATAACCCTGATTACGATTATTCAGTACAAGATGCTATACAGCGTTTATCAGAGTTGGGTGTAGACATTGATACAGATTATTATAAAATACCTATAGAAAATACAGACTTAGTAAAGATAGAACAAGAAATACCTAAAAAAACTAAAGTAGTTAGTAAACATACTATTATAATTGATTCAAGACAACGCGATTATTCAATATATCCTACACCCAATAATTATCTTATTAATTTGGTCGATCCTCATAGGAATGTAGAAAGAATTGAATTAATTGCGGCAATGTTACCAAAAACAGAGTACAATATTAATTCTGAGAACAATTTACTCGTAGTTACCGTTGGAACAGTTACTAAACCAGTATATTTAACAGAAGGACAGTACCTGATAGGATCTAATGTTTATGGAGATCCAAATTTTTTAGCAAATGGTACTAACACCCAAATGTGGGGTCTTATCGGAGAAGTAAAAAGAGCATTGAATGTTTCATTCGCACCGATTAATTTTGATGTATTTTTAGTAACTGCTCCTTCACCGAATGATCCAGTCTATCCAAGTAGTGGTACTGGTAGAAATTCATCGGTTCTTAATAGAATAGCTATTACATGTAGTTCACCCTTTTTAATAGACTTTACAAATAATAATTATAAAAATGGAAGTCCATTTAGAGTTCTTGGATATCAGAAACAAATTTATATTTCTAATACTACAAATTATATATATGGATCAAGTAATTCAGGATTATGTAGTACAAGTAATTTAGAAATTGATGCTCCATACCAGATAACAACGAACAGTATTTTATCTGAGTATGATTATAATATGTTGGATGATCCAAACTATATTATTATGGAACTTGAATTTGGAAATAAAGTAGGTGAGCGTGTAGAAAGTACAGATATTGCTACAAATAGGAAATTTGCTGTTGTTATATATGATGCCAATGAAGCAGATAACATTCAAACATATAATAGTAACGATTCAACAAGTAATGTTAAAATACAAGTTGATCGTCGTCCAGGTAGATTAAAGGCGTTGAAAGGGTCCGACTTCGATAAGAAGATATTAATATTCTCTCCACCAATTACTTTAGATAATTTTAAAATATCTTTTTACAAGTATGACAATACTTATTACAATTTCCATAACAGAGAACATATGTTAACATTTGAAGTAGATGTTGCTGATTTTGACCCAAGTTATAGATATTAAAGCTAACTGCTTTAATTATTAAATACGAATTGCTTTAATTATTAAATACGAATTGTTTTACAAATTTTACAAAAATAATAATTACTTAAGTAATTGAGTAATTAAGTAATTAATTACATTTAAAATGAATACAGATTTTTGCAATGGAAAGGCCTGTAAAGTTGAGTCTGAAAAACTTAAAGAAAAAATATTAAAAGAGTGTGAATTATTATTAGAAATAAACTTACAAAAAGGGTATTTTCCTGGATCTCAACCAGTCGCAGTAGAGAAAAAAGACTTTGAAGTACTCAAAGAAAAAAAATATGTGGTATGTGAAAAAAGTGATGGTGAACGTGGAATACTTATTCTTATAAATATAGATAACAAGCCGATGTGTTTTATAATTAAAAGAAACAATGAAATATTATTTCTTCAATTGTCTTTTAAAAAAGAAGTCTTTGAAGGAAGTATATTTGATGGAGAAATAATAAAAACAAAAAAAGGAGATTGGAATTATTTAATTCACGATTGTATGGTTTATAATTCTACAAATTTTATGAAAATAAATCACAATCTTAGATATGCTGCTATATTGGATTTAATAACAAAACGATATGTAAACAAAGAAAATGATGTTTTTAATATTAAAACAAAATTATTTTATCCATATATTCCTAATGAAACCGATAAAAAAGGTATTTCTAAGACTTGGGAGCATATTTCTAAAACAACTGAAAATAAAATAGATGGTCTTATATTTACTCCTGTAAATGAACCCATTATACTTGGGAGACAACTTTCCCTCTTTAAATGGAAAGAAACAAGTGATAACACAATTGATTTATTGGTTAAGAAAGTAAAGAAAGATTTAGTTTTATACTATTACAAAAATGGTAATAATGTTTCATTCAGAAATATTAGTACTAAAGACATTAATCACGAATTAATTATGGACTTCCTTATTTCAAATAATGTGTCGGAATCCTTAACAAATGGAATTATTATAGAATTTAAATATTCTTCTGAACCTGAAGAACTATTTACACCCTATAGGATTAGAGATGATAAAGATAAACCAAATGGTGAAATTACTGTTAAAAATACTCTAAAAAATATAGAAGAAGACATTTCTATTGAAGATTTTGTTTAATTTTTATTAATTAATTTAGTAATTTAGTATTTTAGTATTTTAGTATTTGCGCACTTTGCGCTTTAACATTTTGTGGCACTTGGCGAGTGCCTTTTTAAGTCCCTTCTTGGTCTTTGGTACTTTCTTGCTCTTGCGAGACACACGGCGGCGCTTGCCGAAAGATGTCTTTCCAGCAGGGGGCTTCTCATATGCTGGGAGAATTACCTGATCCTCAGCTGCCTTTTCCATTGGGTTGAAAACCTTGCATGGAGATGGGAATAGTCCAGTGCTGGTTGCTCCTAGCACACCACCCATACCGCTGGGGCAGAACTCATAGCCCATGGATGCGTTAAGGGGAGGGTTGCCGCCGTTTCCGAAGCGGGAACGTCTCACTGCGCAGTGGCGGCGGTAGAAAGCCTTGAAAGCCTTCATTGCTGCCACCTTGCTCATCTTGGGGCTCTTGCGACGCTTGCCGAACTCCATACCACCGAAGTTCTGGCCACCGAAGGAGATGTTGCGACCAAAGCTCATTGCTCCCATGGTCATAGGTGCGGAGTACATTCCACCACAAGATGCTCCGAAGCGAGAGCGGCGACCGAAGTTCGTCGTCTCGAATGGTGAGCCGATGCGATAGATGCGAGACATCGATCTCGGGCGGCGAGCACCGAACTCCATGCCACCCATGCGAGAGCGCACACGCTTAACGCGACGGGATCCCTTGCGTGTCTTCTTAGCGGCTTTCTTCTTTGCGAGAAGTTTCTTTCTGAGCATCATCTTCTTCTTCTTAATAATTCTGAGTTTTCGTAGACAAAGTTTCTTGAGCACAGATTTCTTCTTGTACACACGCTTGCCTCCGCGCTTGACGGTGGCCTTTACTCTTAGTCTTTTACATACCTTGAGTAACTTGGCTGGGGGCTTAGAACCCTTTTTGGATGACTTTCTAACTGAACGACGTTTTTTGCCGAATGAGAAGAGCATTTTGATTTTATTGTTAATATTACCGGAGAATTTTTTTTTAGAAGAATTAATTTAATTAATTAAATTAAATAAATAAAGGTTTTTTAATTTTTTTGTTAAATTCTATATTTTCTTTTGAATATTCCTCATTCTTAATAAATAAACTCCTAGCATTTAAATAATTAAAATTATCGGGAATTTGATAATTTTTACCTGAATTAACTATACCTTCTATACTACTGAATTCCTTTATTAATTTTAACGCAGTCACTGGACCAACTTTTGGGATTGTACAAGTATAATCACATCCACATAGTATACAAAAGTCTATAAATTGACTATATGTAAGTTCCATTTCAGAAAGTACTAACTCTAAGTCTACCAATAAAAATTTATTCTTAACCTTTGGAATATTAAATAATACTTTTTTTGCTCCAAAAGTTAAAGAATCTGTATCCTCTGTTAAAACATAATCTACAATATCGTTTTTTTGTAAGAATGAACAGTATTCCTCAGCTTCCCCTATTGCTTTAATAAAATTAACATCCAGGGAAGATAATAGTTCCATAACTTCTTGAGAATGTTTTTTTGTAATTACCAAATTATTCTTTTGTAATTTACTTAGTTCCTTATTAATTTCAATTAATTCTGAACTGGAATCAGTGGATTCGTTTAATTCATTTTCTGGAATTTCAGAATCATCTATGTATTCTTCAAAATTATTAATTAATTCTGAAGATGTATTTTGAATTAATTCATTTTTCTTAATAGTTAATAAATTTATCTTTTCATTTAATTTAGTCTTAATTTCAATTCTCTTATTTAAAGTATCCTGTTTGGCTTCAGGTGGTTTTCCATCAAAAACAAATATAGGATTAATATTATAACTTTTAAACTCTGTAATTAATAAATTGAATCCTTTAATATGGAAATCATCAGAAGAATAAATATATCTATACTTATACAACAAGATACTTGAATCTATCGCAATAGTTGAACCGTTAAGAAAAGTAATATCTACTTCTCTTAACGATTTTTCGGCATGTTTTTTAATAACCTTTTTTAATCCTTGAATACCCATTAATTAATAAATTCTTAATTTTTTATATCATTATTCATCTATAAAAAAGGGTAAATTTTTTATTTTTTTAATTTTTGTTTGTTTCTTAATATTCATACTTATTTTTTCATTTTGTTCAGGTAATTCATCAATAAACATCGGTAATTCTTTAATAACTGAAGATAAATCAAGAGTAAGGCCCTCATCTTGGGAATCATTTTTTCTTTTACTTGGTGTTTTTGAATATTTTGGATGTTTTTCAATACCGATTTCCCTATACTTTAATACGGAATCCCAAAATTCTTTCATCTTACCAACGTTTTCACTAAACCATTCGCGATCTCTATGGACTTCTACGATATTGATTTCATAATCATTATCGGCTTTTCCCGGAACAAATTCTATAAAATGTGCGAGTTCAAGATCACATATTTCAAGATTAAGTAGAACTTGAGAAAGATAATGATGGGGTACTTCTCCATGTACAATTTTACGACGTAATGGACACTTTACTTCTAATAAAATTCCATCGGTTGTAATACCATCGGGAGATCCACCCAACCAACTATATTGGGGATGAATAATAAGACCAAATGAAAGAACCTTTTTATTCTTTATTTCAGAATACTTTTCAATGGCAATATCTTCGTAGTGAGTACCCCAACGAGTAGCAGCATTCCCCACAAATGGTTTTTGAGCACCTCCACATTTATCTATTAGAAGACTATGTGGTTTCTTGTAGCTATTTTCACCAAGAACAGTAGGTATGTCGCTTGCCGTAATAGCATTGTTCCTCTGTTCAAACCATTGAGGCGTTCTTTGTTCGTATTGAGGAATTTTGAGTAATAATGCTACTTTTGGATTCAAATCTGAATTGTTTTCAGAATCCATAATAACTATTATTAGTTAATAATAATTCTTTAAATAATTAATTAATTACTTAATTACATTTTTCTTATACTTCTACCCATTCTTGAGATTCTAGAAATCATTCTACCAAATGATTGAGAATTTGTTGATCCTTTCTTTTTACCAAATACAAAGAATGCTCCTCCTCCAAGAACAAGTAAAACGACGACTATTATAAGGTACATCATCATGTTATTTGACCCAGAATCAACAGGTACATCACTTGGTAGATCAGCTGAAACAACATCTGGGGGTGGAGGGGGTGGAAGAACTGGAGTTGGTGCTTTATAATATTTGTATGTTTTGGCTAAAGTTTTATATTGTGGATCATTAAAAGGTGAATTTAATGTATCTGCTGTAGTATTAGAATTTGGATTAAGATATACATGATAAGCACCGTCATTAAAAATAGCAAAATAAATATTATCACTATTCTTTAAAACTGGTATAGGGTATGGATGACCTGGAAAATTAGTTGATCCTGAGTTTATATTATCAGTAATATATCCAGCAATTACACTAGGCCATGTAGAATTATCACCTTTTAATACACCTCCTGGTGTACCTACGATACCTCCTGAAGCAGAAACAACGCCATCACCAATTAGGATATAGTCTGTCATAATAATTATTAGTAATTAATAATTAAGTAATAATAATTATTATTTTTTTTTAAGAATTAATTAAATTCATTAAATTAATTCACTTTTTGTGCCAGAGCAACGAATAATTCACTTTCGTGCATAGGCACGAATATTTTGAGCAAAAATTGCTCTGCGTCTTATTTTTAGACTCTTACTCTTTTTACCAGCATTTATACACTTTTTAGTAACCTTTTGTTTGGAATTTAAAAGTCCGTGACGTTTACACCATTTTTTAAAAGACCCAATGGTCCCCTTCTTACGCATTTTCTTAACAGCTGTTTGAATAAATTTTACTTTTCTTTTTTTACCAAAACCTGAAGCTGAACTATTAAGTGTTATGAAGTTTTCGTGAAATATTCTTTTAAATTTATCACCAGGTGATGGTGGTTCAAACATTATCATAGACAAACCTATACTTTTTATAACGGAAGTATTACCTTGGGAATCATACACAGCAACATCACCGGGTTTAAATTGAATACCTTTATATTTTATGTAAGAGCTTGGAAATTTACCGTTAAGAATTTCATAATTTAGTCCCGTTTTTGTTACCAAATTAGTTGGAGTAATTTTTTGAGAATAAGTTACAGATGGTCTTCTTGAAGTACTTGGAAAGCTTAAGTTACTTAATGTTTCTTCATTAGGAACTCCGGGCAATCTTCCTACAAACATTGGTGGTATATCAGTTTGACTACCTGAATTAACTGAATTAACTGAATTAACTGAATTCATTGGTAAAGATCCAGAAAGTTTAATATTTTTATCGAAATACTTAACGCATTTTTTCATAAAAAGGTTATAAATCTTTCCATCCTTTTTAATGAGTTTTCCAGTGAGGGGATTAATTTGTTTATTACTTTCTAAGAATTGGACGCACTTTGTTTCAGAAATTCTTAATTTTTTATTTTTACATTTCTTTACAAGACTATTATAAAGTTTTCCCTTTCTTTTAATAGGTCTTCCAGTAGAAGGATTTACGGAACTGTTTTTATTAAATTTCTTACAATCCTTTTTACTTGATTTTTTGCGAGACTTCATTCCAAATTTAAAAGAATACAATGGATTATTAGCAACAGTTAGTGGACTAATAAATTGACTCCCATTTAAAATTGGACTATACGAGGTTAACGGATCTTCATAATACAATGAATGTAATCCAAGTTCTGGAGGTGGGTCAAATCCAGCAACATTTCTAACAGAATAACCTAATGGTGTAGAAATACCTGTAACCATAAACTATTAACAATTACTTATTACTTATTAATTAATAATTAACAAATATTATTAATTAATGAAGAATTAATTTTAATTAAAAATGAATTTTCACAAAAATCAGTCCTCTCTTACCTTTGGAGCTAAACAAAACTGTAGTTTTCCAAGATTAGCTACGTTATATTCAATAACGAGGGGGTAATCCTTTTTAAGAAATATTTCTACAGTACTACATAAATTGGTACTTTTTGTAAAAGAATTTAGGTACTTCAAATCGAATGATTCAGATACGTGTTGATTCTTTTTTGAAAAAATAAGTCCGTTCTGTGCTTCACCTATAATAATTTTCTGTGATGCGAAGTCTCCATTAGATTCAAGTACAAATTTAGAATCTGTACTTGTAATGATTACCTGATTACTTATTATGGCTAGATCTCTACAATACTTTTGTAGATCAACAGAAGGCATAGAAATAACTGAATCATATTGAATATCAGGGATTTCTAGCTTTTCTTCAGAAATATCGAGCATTTTAAGATATGATTCAGTTAATGTATTTTTATCTTTATTATCTATTCTTATACCTAGTTCATTGGGAGTTGAATTTCTAATAAAAAGTGTAAGTACATCATTATTTCCAACAGTTTTTAAAAGTTTGAATAAATAAATCATATTTATTCCGCACATTGTTTTAGAATCACAATGAAATTCTTCAAAATTTTCCTTAATAAGTCTAACATATACCAACGCAACCCTCGCATTATCCATTGTCATAATTTTAAGACCATTTGTATCAAAATATAAATTAATATCTGTAAGAACCTCTTTAAGTGATTCTATTAAAATTTTGATACTGTGGGATTGTACTGTTTTTATATATAAAGTATACTCATTTTTATTCAATAAACTGAATGATGAAACTAAATCATTTGTTTTATTTTCCATAATTAATTAGCGGAATTAATGGAATTAACAAATTAATCTTTAAATATTTTTGGTAAGTTTATTCAATCAAAACATTTGATTTTAATTTTACAATTGAATCGTTTAGAACACATACAATTACCATGTTATCATCTGTATTTAAAGGAATCTTATTATAGTTATAAAACATTACTTCGGGTGTTAATTTATTTTTATTATTTAAAAACATTTTTAAATATTTAGTAACGTATTCATCCTTGATTTTATTTGTTTTCAACGAAGCGCATATAAGTTTATTAAAAACCTTATTAATATGTGTATTCTCTTGTATTTTAAAGTCTTGATGTGATAAAGTATCATTTTCTTTATAAACATTTATAAAAGTTTTATTATTTATTGAATAGTAAAAATACAACACAACTTCACCAAGATGATTAAAAAATGGTAAATCCAGTGTTACTAAATTAATATTGTTTTTATTTTTTAGATCGATAATTTCATTAAAAGAAAGATCAATATTACTGGTACCATTAATTTGTTTTATAAATTCTTTATCGAGTTCTATTTGAATTACATTATTTTCTTTCAAAAAATTCCAATGCGGGTTCATTACTATCTTATTTGTATTTGATTTAAATGATTCATTAAAAAATTCCTGATTTCTTACTTTACAAACAAAATTAACTTTTGTAATTTCTCCATCTTTTGAAACAATTAATTCCTTTTTATTAATGTGTTTTTTTATTCCGTGAATAAGGTTCAAACCATTAAATAATATTCCTTCCAAAACAAATACTATTTTTTCTTTAAATAAAAAACCAACTACAAGACCTGTATAAAAAGGTTTCATTATTAACGGAACTAACAATTATTTTTTTAAATAACTTAATCAATTTATTTATTTAAAGATTAATTTGTTATTTTCATTAATTCCGTTAATTCCATTGTATGGATACTGAAAAAATAAAAAAGAAAAGGGGGAGAAAACCCAAAAATAATCATTTAAATGTTCCCACGGAAAACCCCGTTCCAGTTCTTGAGAAGAAAAAGAGAGGAAGGAAGAAAAAATATGAAATTGAAAATATTGATAAAATCTTAAATAGAGATTTACTAAATAATTTCAATCATAACATTGCTTACAGTGACGATGAGGAACCTGTTAACTTCAATGAAGAAGTTAAACCTATAGAAAAGCATGTTAAGAACATTTCTTTTGGTAATTTAAGTATTACTGTATCTAAAAAAGTAAAGAATGAGGACAATTACAGAAGTAATATAATAAATGAAATAAAGAACCAAGAACAAAATCAAAATCAAAATCAAAATCAAAATAAGTGTACTTTAATTGATGAAAACGAGTATTCAGATGAAGAAAAAGAAGTACCGATAGAAACAATTCTTAATTTAAATCAAGAAAATTTTGAAAAGTACTACAAAGATAATAAAAAGTACGTTACTAATTTTACTGAAAATACAAAAGATCAATCCTTAAAAAGAATAAGAGTTGTTACTACACTTAAAAACTCTATATGTGATTCTGAGTGGCCAGCGAAAACAAATGTATGTTGTTGGTGGTGTTGTCATACATTTGATACAACCCCTTGTACACTTCCATTAAAATATGATTCTCTTAGAAAAAGATATACCTTTACTGGTATATTTTGTTCGTGGAATTGTACAAAGGCGTATAACTTTTATAAAAATGACCATAAGAAGTTTGAAAGATCACAGTTAATATCACTGTTAGTCAAACAATTATATGGAATTACAAGTTGTCTTAACATTAAGACAGCTCCGTATAGAGAATGTTTAAAGATGTTTGGTGGTTATATGAGTATAGATGAATTTAGAGATGGGTTTGCTTCAGTAGATTCATATCATCTAAATCTTATTAATTTTCACTTTATATATCCAGAAGTAACTGAGGTTTGTAACATCAATGTAAAGAGTGATCCCAAAAAATTGTTAAGATTATCTAGAAAATAATTCTTTTAATTCTTTAGAACAAGAGTTATTCCCAAATATATCATCATAGCAACAATAAAAAAGATAATATAATTTTTAGATAATTCATTATTATTTCCAAATTGTTCTTTACTCAAAAGATATTGGTTACTTGGAAGTTGATAATTACTTACAGAGTTAGGTGTTAACATCATCATAGGTGTAGTTGGACTATTCCCTATGTTACTCTGTGGAACATTTGAGGGAATATAATGAGTATTATTTAATATCCATTCTGGATGTTTTACTATTACATAGTTCTTTACAATTTCATCAAATTTTGGATGTCTCATTATTTTTAAGAATGTATAATCAAATTCATCTGAAGAAACAACATCATTAAAATATGGATTATTTCTATTACTGGGATTCATTGGATTAATACTGTTATTTGAATTCATTGGTTTACAAAACTGTGCTTGAACATTATCTGGGTTACCTATTCTTTTATATTCAATTGATTCCTTTTGGTTATTGTTTGGAACATTGGTAGATGATTCTTCTATTATTTTCTTAAGTCTGGCTATCTCACTCTGAGTGTTTTTTATCTGTTCAGAACCTATACTATATGCTTCAGAAACAGATGCGAAATTTAACTTGCTCATTAACTGTTTCTTTAATTGCTTCTTTAATTATTAATTATTAATATTATTAATTCAGAATTAATTAAGAAATATTTAATTCAAATCCACCTGATTTCTTTCCCTTTTTCCCATTTTGAATACTTATCTTTTTTACAGAAACCTCGCTTAAAGACGAATCAGATGAAGCTATGGAAAATCTATCATCTTCATTTATGGGATTGAAACTCTGTGTATTTTGATAATTAAATTCATTATTAGGTTGAGCAGGTGGTTTTGGATAATTACTCATCAAAGGTGTGCCTGTAAATAGTGATTGATCTATACTTGGACCTTTCATCTCTTTTCTAATTCCCCTAGTTTCAACTGGTTTGGGTGGAGCTTGAGGAACTTGGAATGGTAAATTCATATTACTCATTGATTGTTGATTCATATTATTCATATTACTCATATTATTCATATTAGTCATCGGTTGTTGTTGGTTCATTTCCCTCATACCCTGGCTCATAGCACTCATCATAGACTGTAATACATTAGGGTTCATTTGATTATTTATTGAGTTCATTACTGGACTTTTAAGAAGACTGTTTGTTAAATGGAACATAAATGCGCTACCTCCCAAAGTAAGTAAAAGTTCAATTTCAGGTGAAATTTCAGCCTTTCCTGAGTACTTCTCGTGGAGTCTTTCGAAAATATTATCATAATCATCTATATTTTCCATAACATTTTCAGACCATCCATCTAATTTAACACTAAATGGATCAAATTTCTTATTGACAAATTCAAGACCAGTCACACAAGCCATTAAACATCTTCTTGAAAATCTTATAGCTGCTTGAGATTCAATAAAATGTTTAACTTTTTCATATTCAAACATCATTTCTTCAAAATTTGAAGTCATGTTAAATTTCTTTGAAAATTCGAATCCCTTTTTTTCAAGTGCTTGGATTTTGATCAAAAGATCTTGTTTGCTCTTTTGTTTTTGTTCCCAATTACTTTTTTCATTTACTTCATCGGAAGCTTCGGAACTATAATCACCAGATTCATCATCGGATTCATCAATTGTTGAATATTCTGATCCAGAATCTTCATCTACTACACGAGATACCTTTTTGGGATTAGAGAATGCTGAATAATCTGATGAAGTAAATGGGTTATCTCTTCTTTGGGGTTTATTGACATTTCCTAAGTTGCTACTTTTAATTTTATTTTTTGGTTTCTTCTTTGGTTCATTATATTTAGAAAGTTCTGACAATTCTGAACTATCTGAGTCAGAAAAAGACATATCTTCAGATTCTCTAACTATTTTAATATTATTTATGGGTTCTATATTCTTTACATCCACTATCCTTCTCTTGGAATCTCCATTAATAACTTTTACAAGCTTTTCACTCATTAATAAACAAGTTAATTAATTTATTTATTAATAACTTATTTATTAAGTTGTTTTTAACGTATAAATTTACTTTAAAAAATAAATTAATTAATTAATTAATTAAGTAATTAAGTAAATGAATAATTGGGTTAGTAACTATAATAATAATAGTAAAAAAAAAGATAGAGAATATACAACATGGAATTATCGAAAGATAAATAGGTCAAATTTTAATAAGTATAGTGCTGGTATATTACCTTATACATTTGACATAAATGGAAACTGTTTAGTTCTTTTGGGTAAAGATAATGAAGGCGATTGGTCTGATTTTGGAGGTAGATCAGAATTTAAGGATCATAATGATGAAAAAAATACAGCATCTAGAGAATTTTATGAGGAAACCCTTGGTTCAATTCTATCTATAAATGAATGTATTGATAAAATAAGTAATTCTTCTAAAAAAATTATAAGTAAAACATTAAATGGATCACCGTATTATATGTTTTTAATACGTGTAGATTATCTTAATTATACTGATACATTTAATAAAACTGCTAACTTTATTAAATACCATTATTCACAGAATAATCAATTAATAAATAATTTCCATAAAATATTTGAAAAGAATACAATAAGATGGGTAAATATAAGTACACTTATTAATTGTATAGAAAATAAAGTTTATTCATCACCATTGCCTCTTAGAGGTGTTTTTTATAAGACTATTCAGTCGTGTATAGCTGATTTAATAGAACTAAGAAAGGTTAATTAATTTTTTAATATTCATTTCAGAAAATAGTTTATTTATTAATTCATTATTTAACGGAAAATTAAATGAATATTTATTAATTAATCCATTTTTCAATACTTCTGGAATTTCTACTCCATTGAGTCCATTAAGTAATTCTAAAGTATTTTTATCCTTATTATTTTCAAGAAATTCTTTGAACTTCTTTTTTACCTCAACTTTTGTACTTAGTTCTACAGGTTGGTTACTTAAATTATTACTGGAATTATTGGAATTATATGGAATAGTATCTTCATTTGTAATTAATTTTTCAAACATTGAATAAGTAATTGCTTGTAAATAACAATCCGATAGATCATCTTTCTTTTTACTTTTTTCGAATATTTGTTTAATTTCAAATGTTTCATTATTTTGATTTAATTTGTCTCTACAAATTATTATACCCATTTTTTTTGTTTGTGAATATTTTGTGCTACCAGTTACTTCTATCTGGGGACCATTATGGCATTTAAGTTTATGTTTAGGACTGAAAAATTTAATAACTCTAATCTTTTTTTTCTGTTTAAGTTCGCAATCAATTACTCCTCTTATAAAAAAGTAAGTTTGTAAACAACTGGCAATTATCCTCATTTTAGGATTAAAAGATGGTTGTTTTTCAATGAGTACTACATCTATATCATCTGTAAGATGACCGCGTTTATCTAATTCTCTTATTAGACTTATATGTAATTTACAATGATCTTTTGTATTTTCAAGTGATATAACTTCCCAGTGAAGTATTTTTGAATTTGAAGTATCAAAAATACAGTATGCTAAATTTATTATTCCAACATCAAATGAAAGTATTTTCATTTGTTAATTCAATTGAAATATTAAAAATTATTTTTTTAAGTTTAATAATTAATTAATTTAATAATGATCATTATTAAATTAATCAATGAATGTTCAAGAGGTTTTAAAGATTTCTAAAGAGCGTAAAATTAAAAATAAAGATTCTATAAATAAAATTTTAGATAATATTCATAAAAAGATAAAATATTATGCCACTATGCGGAAGGAAACGTGTGTATATATAATACCTCCCATAGTAGACGAACATCTTATATATGATCTATCTTCAGTTATTAAAGAAGTTTTTAAAATACTTGATTCGGAAGGTTTTATTGTAACAGCTTATCCAAGTGGACAATTGGATATATGTTGGAATGAAAAGTTGGTTGAAGAAAAGGTAAAAACTGATGCTTATTTATTGAAAATACACGAAAATAAATTAAAAAATCTTACAAAAAAGAATAAAAACATAGATCAACGTTTTGCCTTTCTTGCCAATCCGAAAAAGACGAGTGGTAGAGAAAAATCAGTGGATGAACAGCTTGATGAACAAATTGAAAAAATTTTAAAACAAAAAGAAAAAACTCAGAAAAAATATTCTAAGATGTTGAGTTCTTAAATACTACATAATTTATAAAATAAAAATTAAATATCATTAGTTGAAAATAGTAAATAAAATTAATATAAATAGTTGGTAAGATATATATCATTCTAAAATAATTAACCAATTCCATTAATTATTAATTAGTAATTATTAATTAGTAATTATTTTTTTAAATATTAATTAACTCAGGTTTTCCTTCAGAATTTAAATGATATAAATTTAAATCTGATTCATTTGGAAGTTTTATCCAGTATCCTGAGTAATCACCTTCTATATCTACAATATTGTCACCAATAGACATTATTATATTTATATCACTAAGCTCAGCTAAAGTTTTCTTTATCTTGGATTTAAATGTATGTATATTATCTTTTGCTTCTTTCATAAACAAGTACGACCATTTTATTTTATTTCTTATCAATTCATCAACAGTTTCATCGTAGAATAGATTACTTCTAGCAGTAATAATAACTATAATAAGACCTTCTGATCTACATTTATTTAATAAGTTTATTATTGGTTTGTTAGGTTTTCCATTAGAGAATATTAAAGTATCATCTATATCAAACATAACAGCTGGGTATTTTAAATTATAATAATCTCGGTTATTCATAATATTTAAGTAATTAATTCCAAGCTCATATGCTGTTTGATTTATGTTTTTCTTTACCATCTCAGGACTATTAGTATTATTAATGAATCTTTCCTTTAGAACATTTAATATTATTAATAAAATAATAATTAAAATTATTGAAATTATAAAAATCATAAATAATTCCTTTACTTTCTCTTTATTAATAACTAGGAAATATAAAAATTCCATATTTCCCTTATATTGTCTAAAAATTTATATTCTAAATTAATATTTTCGTTAATCCACGTTGTTTTTATAATAAACCCTGTTTGGTTATATCCCATTATTAAAATTACATCAGAATTGTTAACAGAATTGGGATTATTTGAATTTGAATTAATTTTATTTATTAATTCATTATCTAATATAATTCCAGCTATTAAGATATTACCAGAATTAATTAATTTTTTGATATTCCATATAGTTGGATAGTAACATTTAATTTCAATATTTACATCAAGTGTATTCTCATAATCGGATAATAAAAATCCACGACCTTTAATATTTTCTAAATTAACATTTAATGGAACTTTTTCAAATTCCAAAAACCGTGGTATAATTGGGCTTATCGAATAACCAATCATTTTTAATTTATAAAAAAACGATCCATAAATTAAATTAATTGTATTTTTATGTGATTTTGGATCAATTTCTGTAAATACGCTTGTTAAATCAATTTCTTGTTTAAATTCTTCATTCGATTGTTCTACGTTAGACAATTTAACATAAGATATCAAATATTTTTTATAATTTGGTAATTCAATTACATTGGATTCTTTACTTATTTCTGAACCCATACCCTGAAACCAAAAGGGAAAGTATTCTATTAATTAATTAATTAATTAATTTTTTAAATTAATTATTTTCATTCAGGGTTATATTCAGGTATTTTTATATTATAGAACTCACCATTATTGTTCCACAACAATTCTTTGGCAATTTTAGGTCTTGTAACTCTTTTTACTGGGCTATTGATAGGTATTTCTTGTATTTTGCTAAACCAGTTATTAGAATCTTTAGAATTATTTACTAAATTGTTTATCAGTTTATTCTGTTGAATAATAGTTTTCCATATTCTCTCCGAACACCACAAAGTTAAGGGTACAGAATCATTGTAACACCCAAGAATTCTGAGAGATTGTAACAAGTTTTCTCCGTGACTATTTATGGAAGTATTGTAATATTGATCAGTAAGATGCCAATTATAATCACTTGATACAAAACTTATTCCTCTTGAAGCAAGATGTCCAGCTATTATTGTAATATGAGTATGATCATATTCTGGGTCATCTTTAAGAATTTGTAAAACTTCTGAAATTCCATAATTTTGAAATATATGTTGTGAATCTATGGAGTAGTATTTATTTATAAATTGTTTATAAACATTATAACTTCTTTTTTTAGCAAGTGGTTTATTTGATAACCTTTTGGGACACGCTACAACTATACCATCTCCATTATAAATAATTGTTGTAAAAGTAGGCCACTTATTGGTAATATGTTCAGCAAGTTTTCGATGATAAACTTTTTCCTTAGCTACTGTATGGAGTAGTATACATCTATTTTTTTCAAGACAACTAATGTATATTTCATTCATTGCTTTGTAATCACATATTGGAAATCGTTGACCAGGTATAAATACTGGGTTAACAAACTTAATGTTAAGTGAGTCTATGCTTTTATAATTATTGTTTACGTTTAACTTTTTTATTTTTGACATATTTTTCTCAGTTAAAAAGAGAGCTACTGGTGTAGCAGTTGCTCCCAATATATGATTTGCCTTTTCTTTTAAATACTTCATTCGTAGATCTGTTTTAGAACTGAAATCAAATGTTTTTATGGAAAAATCAACTTCATCTATACATAAGTTAAATTTTCCAGAATATTCACCAAGATAATCAATAATGTTATCCAATTGGAAAATATTACAAAGTGTAATAACTATTCCTTTGTTATTTAATAAATCTACAAAACTTGAATTGTTCAATTCACCAATACTTTTTACATTAATTTTTGTAGTTAATAGCTTATTGTAATTAAAAAATCTACTTAACAATTGTAACCTATCATCTGTTATATTTCTTATAATGAATATAACAGGAGTATTATGTGAAAAAATACTCTGGTAACAATAATTAAGTAATTCAATTGTTTTTCCGGATTGAACGTGTCCTATAAGAGTAACGTATTTGGACTTGTCAATCTCATAATTATTTTCCATTACTTATTGATAAATTCTTAATAATTGACAGCGTTGGGTCTATTATTTTTTTGTTAATTTAAGGAATAATTAACAATTATTAATTCTTATTAATTAATTAAGAATTAATGATAAAAAATATAATTTTTTCAGGAGGAGGATTAAAAGGGTGGGCATATATAGGAACAATGCGCGCACTTGAAGAATATATAAAACTAAATGATATAAAAACAGTATCCGGTACTTCAATAGGTTCTGTTTTTGGATTATTTTATGTTATTGGAATTAAATGGGAATTTTTATTAGATTTCTTTATGAATTTAGATTTCAAAAGTATGATAGATATAGACATCGATAATATATTAATTAATCAATCTGTAATGAAAGGAAATAAGTACAAAAAAGCAATTCAAGAAATTATGAGCACAAAAATAGATCCAAATTTAACATTTATGGATTTACATAAATATTCTAAAATTTTGTATTCGGTAACTTCTCTAAATATATCAAATTGTAAAGTAGAATATTTTAATTATTTAACAACTCCTGATGTAAAAGTAATTGATGCTATTTTAGCGAGTTCTTCATTACCATTTTTATTTCCAGCTTATAAGATAAAAGATAAGTATTATTATGATGGAGGTATATGTAATAATTGTCCAACAAATTTAGTCGATGAACTTGAAAGTATTGCTTTTGATATAGGGTTTTTTAATGATGACGTACAAAGTGATGTTAAGATATTGAGTTTATTAAATTCATTATCATTTATTACTAATAATCAATTTTCAAAAAATGATAAAATAATTTTTAAAATTCTTGATCAAAAATATAACAATGAAGCTATAAATATAAATCAAACAAAAGATGATATTTTTAATATTTTTATGAATGGATACATAAATAGTAAAAATACGATTTTTAATAATTTTATTGCGCTTCCGCCACCAAACGAAGATAAATTGAATTAATTTATTTTTTTTTTAAAAAAATTGGCAATTGTACTTTTATTTTCTATTACTTGATTATTTATTAGTTGATTATTTTTTTCTTCCTTTTCAATTCTTAAGGATTCATTTTTCTGATTAAGTTCTTTATTAAATTTTCTTAATTTATATAAATTAGGATCAAAATACATTTTGTCAGTTATTACTTGGATTTTTTTAGAGTCTTTTTTATTATTTTCAGATTCATGTGATTCTTTTAATAGTTTTAAACATTTCTCTAAGACTGGATGACTATTATCTTCAATTTCAGGAATTAAATCGAATTCAGGAAAAATATCAACAACTTGTTTAAAAGAAATATAATATTTCATTTCACGAATAGAATCTATTACATCAGATGGGTTTTTTAATTTTATAGGAGCATCTTTAGAATTGGTATAAAAATGATAAACTGAATCAATATTGGAATAATTAATAGTTACGATATTATGTTTTTTAGAAAAATTTATCAAATTTGTAGAAAAGGTATCGGGGGAATCTCCAAATATAAATACAAATTTTACATAACCTTTTAAAATATTTTGAACATAATCATCATATTTTTTAATTTCACACCCTATTACATTATGATTATATTGTGAACCATATGTTTTAACCACGTGTTGTCCTTTTCCATATCTATATGTAATATAAGAAGGTTGAATATTTCTAATTATTTCTACAATTGGGTGTAAGTTGTTCCAAGATGGTTCACAATATATAAATAATTTTGTAAAGTATTCAACTTTTTCATATTTATCATCAAATTTAGATACTCTCGGCATTCTTACTACTTAATTACTTTAATTACTTTAATTACTTTAATTACTTTAATTACTTTAATTACTCAATTACTTAAGTAATTAATCTTTTTGTAATTTAATTTAACTAAGAGTTAATAATCTTACGTTTTTTGCTAATTTTAATATCATCCAATTCAGGATCATCATTGTAATAATATTCTACAATACCCATTTTAAGTGCTTCTTCAGAATTGATATAGAGATCGTGTTTAAAAAAGGTTTCTAATTTTTTATTAGAAATGTTGGTGTTTTCAGAGTACATTTTATTTAAACTTTTCATAAAATTAGCTGAGTTATCATATGAGTCTTTAAGATCTTCGTGTGTAATCATTCCACACATCCACGATTTAATTTGATGTATTAAAACCCACGATGATTTCATAATAAAACGTTTTTTACCAGCAAGACTTATAAAAGTTCCCGCACTTGCAACCATTCCATCAATTACAGTGTATACTGGGTATTTCATATTTTTTATATGATCCATAGCGGATAGTCCAGCAAAATAATCACCTCCCTCACTATTTATAAAGAGATAAATTGGTGGTTTTTTTGAACCAATTTGTTCAGAGATTATTGTTAATTTTTTAGCAGTGTTTTTAATAGTTGTTATTAGACTTAAAACAGAATCCCTGTTTACATCTTTATAGAAGTAAATTTTGTTTCCATCTACTTTTATGTCATTTTCTTTTTTTATAATATTATTAAATAGTTTACTTGGATCAAAAGGCAGTTGATCATTTTCATCATCTGAACTCATTTAACTAAACAAAATTAATTAATTAATTAATTAAATTATTTTTAAGTCAATTAAATAATATTATTAATTATTATTATTAATTATCAAATGTATCTTGTTATTTTTCTTTTAACTGTTTTAATACTTGTCATAATATTTTCTAGGAAGTACTCTTCTAAATTTGGTGGAACCGAACAAAAACTAGGAACTACACCCGAGAAGGAAAAAGTAAACAGTATAGCCCCTGACACAGTACTAATATTCTACGCACCCTGGTGTGGTTACTGTAAAGCAGCTATGGCTGAATTTGAAAAGGCTGTTGAGTCAGGGAATGGTAAAATAATTCTTGTAAATGGTGATGAAAACAGGGAATTAATGCAAAAGTATGGAGTACAGGGATTTCCTACCATAATGAAAGGAAACAAAGTACATAAGGGTGGTCGCACCGAAAAGGAAATACTTGAATTTATGGAGGAATAAAAGTTGATTAATTTACAAATTTTAAAAATATTTAAGGACTTGGGTATTATTGGAATTAAGGTACAACAATGAGCAAAAGTAAGAGTAAGAGTATCGAGGAAACTTATCAGAAAAAAACTCAACTTGAGCATGTTCTTCATCGCCCTGGAATGTATATTGGGGATATCGATAAAGTTACAGCTGAAAGATGGGTTTATAACGATGGAAAAATGATTCGCAAACAACTTACATTTAGCCCAGGTCTTTACAAGATTTTTGATGAAATATTTACAAATGCTACAGACCATTCTCAAAGGGATCAAACTCTTAAAAAAATCGAAGTAAATGTCGATAAATCAACGGGTGAAATCACTATTACGAACGATGGTCAAGGTATTCCAGTTGAAATCCACAAAGAACTTGGAAAATATGTTCCAGAGATTATTTTTGGTGAATTTCATACTTCAAGCAATTACGATGATTCCGAAAAAAGAACGGTAGGTGGTCTTAATGGTTATGGATCTAAATTGACAAATGCTTTTTCTACTAAATTTGAGGTTACAATTGCTGATTCTAAAAATTGTTACACTCAGACGTGGGAAGATAATATGTCGAAGAAATCTAAAGCCGTAATCACAAAGTCCAAGAAGTCATTTGTAAAAATTTCATTTATACCCGATTATTCTCGTTTTCAAATGCCAAATGGTATTGAAGATGACATTTACAATTTATTTCTTACCCGTGTTTATGATGGGTCGGCTGTTACAAATAAGAATGTAAGTATTTATTTCAACAACGAGAAAATTGGAGTAAAGGATTTTGAAAGTTATGTTAATCTTTTTATTGGAACCAAATCCGAAGGTCCTCGAGTTTATGAAAAAATAAATGAACGCTGGGAAATAGCGATTGCTTTGAACCAAAGTGATAAATTTTCTCAAGTATCATTTGTAAATGGAATAAGCACTTCTGAAGGTGGAACCCACGTTGATTACATTACCAATCAAATTATTTACAAACTCAAAGACCAGCTTGAAAAGAAGCACAAAGATATCTCCATAAAACCAAGCTACATCAAAGATAACATTTTCATTTTTATCAATTGTCTTATTGAGAATCCTACATTCAGTAGTCAGACAAAGGAGTCCCACGTTACCAAAGTTACCAAATTTGGAAGCAATGTGGCTCTTACCGATGACTTTATAAAAAAGGTTGATAAACTTGGAATAACTGCGAATGTTCTTGAGATTGCTAAAGCTAAGGACAAAAAGGCACTTGCTAAAACAGACGGTAAGAAACAATTCCGGATTTCAGGTATTCCTAAATTGGATGATGCGAATAAAGCAGGTGGTTCTGAAGGTTGGAAGTGTAAACTTATTCTTACTGAGGGAGATTCAGCAAAAGCATCAGCTGTAGCGGGTCTTTCAGTTATTGGAAGAGACTACTACGGTATATTTCCACTTCGAGGTAAGTTACTTAATGTTCGTGATGCTACTGCTACTCAGTTACTGAAGAACGAGGAAATTAATAATCTCAAAAAGATTCTTGGACTTCAGCAAAATAAAGAATATTCGAGTGTTAAGGATTTACGTTACGGTGGTATTCTTATCTTTACAGATGCCGATAATGACGGAAGTCACATCAAGGGACTTATTATTAATTTTGTCCATTCCTTTTGGCCAAGTCTTCTTAAGATTAATTCTTTTATAAGTTCGATAAGTACACCAATTGTTAAGGTTTCCAAGGGGTCGAATATAATACCATTTTACAATCAAGATTCATTTGTAAAGTGGAAGGAATCTCAAGCAAACTATAAAACGTGGCACGTAAAGTATTACAAGGGATTGGGTACTTCTACAGCAACTGAAGCTAAGGAATATTTCAAAAATCTCGATAAACAAACTATTAAATATTCAGTTACTTCCGAAACAGACGGTGATTTAATCAAGGCTTTCAAAAAAGGTTTTGAAGATCAGCGTAAGGAATGGATTAAGGAATCAACTGGTAAAAATTTAAGTCTTGACTTTGAAGTAAACAATCAGAGTATTTCTCAGTTTGTTAATAACGAGCTTATAAATTTCTCCATAGCTGATCTTGAGAGAAGTGTTCCCAATCTTATGGATGGACTTAAGCCATCACAACGAAAGGTGTTATTCGGGTGTATGAAAAGAAATTTGTATTCTGAGATAAAGGTTGCTCAACTGAGTGGGTATATTTCAGAACATACTTCTTACCATCACGGTGAAGCATCTTTACAAGGAACAATTGTCAATATGGCTCAAGACTTTGTTGGAAGTAATAACATAAACTTGCTCGATCCAATTGGTCAGTTTGGTACACGTCTTCAAGGTGGCAAGGATTCAGGTAGTCCGAGATACATTTTTACAAGACTTCTTCAGATTACTAAAGTAATATTTAATGAACACGATTCAGTACTTTTGGATTACCTTGAGGATGATGGAGTTTCGATCGAACCTAAATATTATATTCCTGTGATTCCGATGATTCTTGTAAATGGAAGTGAAGGAATTGGTACGGGGTATTCTACGAGTATTCCGTGTTACAATCCTAAAGATATTATAGAGAATCTAAACAAATTAATAAAAGATGAAGAAATGACACCAATGATTCCCTGGTACAAGGGGTTTAAGGGAACAATTGTAAAAGAGTCCGATGATGGTACAAAATTTATAAGTACAGGTGTTTGGAAAAGAATTAATACAACAACAATTGAAATTACAGAATTACCAATTGGTAAATGGACACAGGTTTACAAAGAATTCCTTGATTCTCTTGTAGAGGAAAACGAGATTATAGATTATAAAAATAATTCAGATGACCTGAAAGTAGATTTCAAGGTAGTTATGCAAAAGAATGTAATTGATGACTTAATTAGTAAAAACTTGATGGACAAAAAATTAAAACTTACGAGTTCCATAAATACTTCGAATATGCATGTATTTGACGCAGATTGTAAGATAAGAAAAGTTGCTACTCCCGAAGAAATAATATATCGTTTTTATAAAGTTCGTAAAGCCCATTTTATAAACAGAAAGAAATACTTAATAGACTCTTTAAACAAGGATTACTTACTCCTTGAATCAAAAGTAAAATTTATTCGTTATGTAATTAAAGGAACTATTGAAGTGTTCAATAAGAAAAAAGATTTTATTGTTAAACAAATAATTGAAGTTGGTGATCTTGTCAAGGTTAATGATTCTTGGGACTATTTACTGGATCTTAAACTGTGGACTCTAACCCAAGAGAAGATTATGGATCTCGAAACAAAAATGAAAAATACATATTCAGAACTTGATAAAATTAAAAAGACATCCATAGAAGAGATGTGGACTTCAGAACTCAAATTAATTCAATAAATTAATTAAGAATACAAAGGAAGATAATAAACATCTTGACCAACAGTTACTTGTAAAAATTTACCACTTAAACTTTTAGTAAGTGTTTGAGCAGTTTCTGAGTCATCTATAGTAACAACATTTAATGATTGTGCTGTTTGGTTACTTACATTACCATTTAATCTAAATCCACCCAACTGTGAACTAAGGTTTCTAAAATTAGAATCACTTGGAATACCAGAAGACATTAAAAAAAATAATTAATAATATTAATTAATACTAAGTAATTACTTATTATTAATTATTTTTAAATTAAGTTAAATTAATAATTAATTACTTCTTAATTAATAATATTAATTAATATTAATTAACAAGTAAATGAGTTGTTTTGATGCAGCAGTACCTGGAACGGGGCCCTTGGGTTTTGGAAATGCTCCATCATTAGATTTTGAGAAGTTTAACGGATCGTTCGATCTATCACTTAGATCAAAAAGCGATATAAATTTAAATCCACAACCTGAGGGTTCCGTAAAATCATCTTTTTCAGATGCTCCTCAGAATAGAGAAGGATACTATGTAGTTGACACAGACCGTGGAGAACTTTCTCCAACAGCCGAGACTCAAATTAACATGACAGGTCAACAAACATTTCAAAATAGATTACAAGATCCAGTCAGACCCACAATGAAGGAAACAACACTTTACGCATATGATGGAAGCGTTGCTCCAGTTACTAAGAGTCAAGCACTTTATACACAATTTATTCCACAATACTTAAAGGTTGGTGATAAAACAGTAAGAGTATCTGGTAGCAGTAATTTCGGATTAAGATCAGCTACCGATCATTCATATTTCGCAGGTGCTGCTCCAACAGGTATTAACAATTCTGTAATACAAAACCCAGATGCCGCAATTGGTAAGAATACACAACCAGTTCCAGATTTTAATGTTGATGGTCCAGGTACATTCTCTGGAGCAAGACCAGATGGAAGTAAGTTCCAAAATTACAGACTTATTACAAAACCAACTACAACTGGTCTCAAATTAAATTACAATTTAGAAACACAAAGTTCAGATTTACATTCATATTCACAATTACTTGGTCAAAAGGTTGATGGTATTGAAAATAGATATACTGCTTCATACCAAATTTCTCCATTATTTACAAATCCATTGAGTATCATATGGGATCCCGATAATAAGGGTGAAATACCAGCATACTATTGTAATACAAATCCTCAAGATTTCGCATATATGAATATGAAGAATCTCCCCAAAGACACCTTCATAGAAGGTGGTTACAATGGAATTTGGGGTGATGATCCTTCTAAAGACTCAAATAATGCTTACATTCTTGGTCTTGAGAAGGGTATACATAATGACAGAATTGAATGGAATATGGGACACAATGATAGACCAGGTGTTATTTACGATTCATCTAAGGCACTTCCAGCAACTTGTTATTCTGGAAATCGCAGTGTTGATGATCTTTATTTCAATAATCAAACAGAAATAAATAGAGCATTCCCTTGGGTTAATAATGAATATACTACATTGGGTGATCCCTCAGCTGGCTTTATTGCCGCACAAAACCAAACAGTAAGGGGTTATTAATGAATTAAT
>Ga0114966_10000849_pt1 | contig 28944 bp, 25 predicted proteins | sample M_130207_XF_Meta_FD_87029 | JGI IMG/M metagenome (GOLD analysis project Ga0114966, IMG submission 87029) | Freshwater microbial communities from Lake Montjoie, Canada to study carbon cycling - M_130207_XF_MetaG | ecosystem: Environmental > Aquatic > Freshwater > Lake | place: Lake Montjoie... | reverse complement strand
TCCTGCTTGCGCGAGGTGACGCCGTCGTTGAGCATCACGTTGCAGAACGGGCAGGCCACGGCGATCTTCGTCGCACCCGTTCCGATTGCCTCGTCGCTGCGGTTGACGTTGACGCGCGTGCCGATCTTTTCCTCCATCCACATGCGGGCACCACCGGCGCCGCAGCAGAAGGAGGTTGAACCGCTGCGTTCCATCTCGACGTAGCGCATGCCCGGCAGCGCCTTCACGATCTCGCGCGGCGGCACGTACACCTTGTTGTGGCGACCGAGGTAGCACGGGTCGTGGTACGTGACCGTCTCGTCGACAGGCTTGACGGGCGTGAGGCGCCCCTCGCTCACCAGGGTCGACAGCAGCTGCGAGTGGTGCACCACCTCGTAGTTGCCTCCGAGCTGGGGGTACTCGCGGCCCAGAGTGTTGAGGCAGTGAGGGCAGGTGACCACGATTTTCTTGGCCTTGATCTCGTTGAGCACCTCCACGTTCTGCATCGCCTGCATCTGGAAGAGGAACTCATTACCCGCGCGACGAGCAGGGTCGCCGGTGCAGGTCTCGCCCTCGCCAAGCACCATGAACTCGACGCCCGCAGTGTTGAGCAACTCGGCGACGGCCTTGGTGGTGCGCTTGGCGCGGTCTTCAAAAGCGCCAGCGCAGCCGACCCAGAAGAGGTAGTCGACGTCGTCGGGAATGACGTCTTCATCGTTCATGCCGAACACGCGCACCTCGAAGTCGACTTCCTCGATCCAGGCGTTGCGGTTGCTGGCGTTCATGCCCCACGGGTTGCCCTTGTTCTCAACGTTCTTGAACAGGCCGTTGAGTTCGGAGGGGAAGTTGGTCTCGATCATCACCTGGTGGCGACGCATGTCGACGAAGTGGTCGATGTGCTCGATATCGACCGGGCACTGCTCGACGCACGCCCCGCACGTGGTGCACGACCACAGTGCTTCCTCGTCGATCACCGCGCCCTCGCTTGAGCGGTGGCCGTCGAAGGTGTAGCCGTCGGTGTCGCGGTGCGGGTCGCCCTCGCGCGAGCCCACGAGCGGGCGGTCGAGCTCGGCCAGCACGGCCGGGTCGAGCGTGGCGCGCTTGGTGTCATCCATCAAGTCGCCACCGGCAAGGATGTACGGCGCCTTGGCCCACAGATGGTCGCGCATGTTCATGATCATCAACTTGGGCGACAGTGGCTTGCCCGTGTTCCAGGCAGGGCACTGCGACTGGCAGCGGCCACATTCGGTGCAGCTGGCGAAGTCGAGGTTGCCCTTCCAGGTGAAGTCCTCAATGCGACCGCGGCCGAAGATGGCGTCTTCGTCGGGGTCTTCAAAGTCGATCTTCTCGGTACCCGAGTACATGGGCAGCAGCGGGCCGAGGGCGTTGGGACGGCGCGAGTTGGCCACGTTGAGCGGTGCGAGTCCGATGTGCAGGTGCTTGCTGTTGAGCACGATGATGAGGAACACAAGCACCACGCCGATCTGCAGCAGGATGCCGATGGTGGCCAGCCACTGGTTGGCCTCGAGGCCGAGCGGCTCGAGCAGCTGACCCACCCACTCCGAAACGAATGCGCCGCCATTGGTGAAGGGGAACTCCTCGGCGCCACCGCTCTTCCACACCGCGTACTGGGCGCCGCGGTAGAGAAATAGTGTCCACACCACGTTGAAGATCATGAACAGCACGAGCCACGCGGCGCCGAGGTGCGAGCCGAAGAAGCGCGAGTCGCGGCCCTTGGTGGCCGGCTTGTTGCGGAGGCGGATGACGGCGAACATCACGATGCCCACCAGGACCAGCACCCCGAAGAGGTCTTCAAAGAAGCCCACAACGGGCCAGCGACCGATGATCGGAATCGCGAAGTCATCGATGAAGAGGGCGCCGTAGGCCTCGAGAATGGTGAGTCCCAGCACGAGGAATCCCCAGAAGGCGAACACGTGCGCGGTGCCGGGAACCACCCACTGCAGCAGCTTCTTCTGGCCGAGCACCTCGACAGCTTCGGCCTCGGCTACCACGAGCGGGCTCTCAATACGACCCTCGGCCGGCTGTCCGCTCATGATGATGGAGCGCAGCCACAGGGCCCGGCGCGCGGCGAAAGCCAAGCAGACAACGGTGATGAGCAAACCGAGCGCTAGCCGGACCAACAGATAGGGCTCCAACGTGCTCTCCTCAAGGTTGTGAGCGGACTCCGCCACCGTTGGAGTGATGCTATCCGGCCGAGGCCTCGAAGGTGGGAGTGGATTGTCGTTGTGCGGACGGGCCGGGAATATCTTGCGAGGCGAGATCCTTGTCATAACGAAACCTAAGCCTGATCGGCTCAACTTTTCTCATCTCGACTTGACAGTCAAGGGTGAGGGGGAGACGCTCAGCATAGGAAATTCGCATCACACCCCTCACGAAGGAGAAAATCCCATGTCACGAGCAGTCGGAATCGACCTCGGCACCACCAACTCTGTCGTCACGGTGCTTGAAGGCGGCGAACCCACGGTCATCACCAACTCCGAAGGCGCCCGCACCACCCCCAGCGTCGTGGCGTTCGCCAAGAACGGCGAGGTGCTCGTGGGCGAGGTCGCCAAGCGCCAGGGAGTTACCAACCCCGACCGCACGATTCGCTCGGTCAAGCGCCACATCGGCACCGACTGGACCACCGACGACATCGACGGCAAGAAGTACACGCCGCAGGAGATCAGCGCCCGCACGCTCGGCAAGCTCAAGCGCGACGCTGAGGCCTACCTCGGCGAAACCATCACCGATGCAGTGATCACCGTGCCCGCCTACTTCAACGACGCTCAGCGCCAGGCCACCAAGGAGGCCGGTGAAATCGCGGGCCTCAATGTGTTGCGCATCATCAACGAGCCCACGGCCGCAGCTCTTGCGTACGGCCTCGACAAGGGCGACACCGAGCAGACCATCCTCGTGTTCGACCTCGGTGGCGGCACGTTCGACGTTTCGCTGCTCGAGATCGGCGACGGCGTGGTGGAGGTCAAGGCCACCAGCGGCGACAACCACCTCGGTGGCGACGACTGGGACCAGCGCATCATTGACCACCTCGTGAGCCAGTTCAAGAACGCGCACGGTATCGACCTGAGCAAGGACAAGATGGCGCTTCAGCGTCTTCAGGAGGCTTCGGAGAAGGCCAAGATCGAGCTGTCGAGCTCGATGTCGGCCACCATTAACCTGCCCTACGTCACGGCGTCGGCCGAGGGTCCGCTGCACCTCGACGAGACCGTCACGCGGGCGCAGTTCGACCAGATGACCGCCGACCTTCTCGCCCGCTGCAAGACTCCGTTCGAGCAGGTCATCAAAGACGCCGGCGTCAACGTGAAGGACATCGACCACGTGGTGCTCGTGGGTGGATCCACCCGCATGCCTCAGGTGTCTGAGTTGGTCAAGAGCCTGTCCGGCGGCCGCGAGCCCAACAAGGGCGTCAACCCCGACGAGGTCGTGGCGGTAGGCGCAGCCCTGCAGGCCGGCGTGCTCAAGGGCGAGGTCAAGGACGTCCTGCTCCTCGACGTCACCCCGCTGAGCCTGGGCATCGAGACCAAGGGCGGCGTCATGACGCGCCTCATCGAGCGCAACACCACGATTCCCACCAAGCGGTCGGAAATCTTCACCACGGCCGACGACAACCAGCCGTCCGTTCTCATTCAGGTGTACCAGGGCGAGCGAGAGATGGCGGCCTTCAACAAGAAGCTCGGCACTTTCGAGCTCACGGGTCTGCCGCCCGCGCCTCGTGGCGTGCCGCAGGTCGAGGTCACCTTCGACATCGACGCCAACGGCCTCGTGCACGTCAGCGCCAAGGACCTCGCCACCAAAAAGGAGCAGTCGATGACCATCACCGGCGGCTCCGGGCTAAGCAAGGACGAAATCGACCGCATGATGAAGGATGCCGAGGCGCACGCCGAGGAAGACCGCCGCCGCAAGGAGGAGGCCGACATCCGCAACGGTGCCGAGGGGCTGGTGTACCAGACCGACAAGTTCCTAGCCGAAAACGACGAGCAGATCCCTGCCGACGGCAAGGCCAATGTCACCGAGCCGCTCGCGGAGTTGAAGAAGGCCCTCGAGGGCACCGACATCGAGGCCATCAAGACCTCGATGGAGAAGGTGGCGCAGGCCAGCCAGGCGCTCGGTGCCGCGATGTACGCCAACGCTGCTCCCGAGGCCGGCGACTCTGAGTCGGGCTCGGGCTCGTCAAACGAGTCGGCCGACGACGATAACGACGTCGTCGACGCCGAGATCGTCGAGGAGGGCGAGGACAAGTGAGCACGCCGCACGTCGACCCGGCCGAGCCCGCGGGCTTCACGGTGAACGACAAGCGGCGCATCGATCCCACAACCGGCCAGGTGCGAGCCCCCCAGGGGGCCGCGTCCGCCGGCGAGGGGCCGCTCGACCCATTCGTCGAGGAAAGCGCCGCGGCAGACACGGTCGAGGCCGACGTCATCGCGGCGGAGGCCGCGGTGGCCGAGCTCACGGCCGACCTGCAGCGCGTGCACGCCGAATACGCCAACTACCGCAAGCGCGTCGACCGCGACCGCGAGCTGGTGGGCGAGATGGCCACCGCCAAGGCACTGGCTGCTCTGCTTCCGATTCTCGACGACATCGGTCGAGCCCGCGAGCATGGCGAACTTGAGGGCGCCTTCCGCAGCGTGGGCGAAACACTCGAGGCCACCATCGCCAAGCTCGGGCTCGAGACCTACGGAGCCGAGGGCGAGGAGTTCGACCCCACCCAGCACGAGGCGCTCACCCACAGCGCCGACGAGGCTGGCGATGGGCCTACGGTCACCGTGGTCACCGCGGTGTACCAGCCCGGCTACCGGTTCGGCGAGCGCATCGTGCGCCCCGCCCGAGTCGCCGTGGCCGACCGGCCCGCCACTGCATGACCACGACGAATTTCGGAAGGAGGGGCAGCCGATGAGCACCAAGGACTGGATCGAAAAGGACTACTACAAGGTCCTCGGAGTCTCGAAGGATGCCACCGCCGACGAGATCAAGAAGTCGTACCGCACCCTCGCCAAGAAGTTCCACCCCGACGCCAACGCCGACAACGCTTCGGCCGAGGCGAAGTTCAAGGAGGTCGGCGAGGCCTACGAGGTGCTCTCAAGCGACACCAAGCGCCGCGAGTACGACGAGGCCAGGTCGCTGTTCGGCTCGGGCGGCTTCCGCTTCCCCGGCAGTGCCGGGGGCGGCGGAGGCGCGCGCGGGGGCGATTCCTCGTTCAACATTGACGACCTGCTCGGCCGCATGAACTCAGGGCAGGGCGGCGGCGCCGGTGGCATGGGCGACGTCTTCGGCGGGTTGTTCAATCGTGGCGGGCGCCAGCAGCGCCAGCCGCGTCGGGGCGCCGACGCCGAGAGCGAGGTCACGCTCTCGTTCGACGAGGCCCTCGACGGCGTCACGTTGCCACTTCGACTCTCGGGCGAGGGTCCGTGCGAGGCGTGCCGCGGCACGGGGGCTCGGGCCGGAACGGTGCCGCGCATGTGCCCCACGTGCCAGGGCACTGGCTCCGAGTCGCGCAATGCTGGCGGCTTCGCCTTTGCCGAGCCGTGCCGAGGCTGTCGCGGCCGTGGCATGGTGGTTGATGATCCGTGCGGCGTGTGTCTGGGCAGCGGTCGGGCCCGGTCGAGCCGCACTGTGCAGGCGCGCATTCCAGCCGGGGTTAAGGACGCCAGCCGCATCCGTCTCAAGGGCAAGGGATCGCCGGGTGAAAACGGCGGCCCCACGGGCGACCTCTACATCACCGTGCACGTCACCCCCCACGCGCTCTTCGGTCGCTCGGGCGACAACCTCACGCTCATGCTGCCCATCACGTTCGAGGAGGCCGCGCTCGGCGCCGAGGTGAAGGTGCCCATTCTGGGGGCCACCCCGGTCACGCTCAAGATGCCGCCCGGAACCCAGAACGGCCGCACCTTCCGCGTGAAGGGTAAGGGGGTCACACGCAAGGATGCCACGCGTGGCGACCTTCTTGTTACTGTGCAGATCACCGTGCCGCAGGTGCTCACGCCTGAGGCACGCGAGGCCCTCGAGGCGTATCGCGCGACAATGGGCGCGCAAGACCCCCGTGCCGACATCATGTCGCGATCGGGTGGTGTGTCGTGAGCACCGCGTATCCCTCCGGCGGCCCTCTCGACGGCGGCGTGTTCGGCCTCGACGATGACACTCCGGTGTACGCCATGTCCGTCGCGGCGCAACTGTCTGGCATGCACCCGCAGACCCTGCGCCAGTACGACCGCCTCGGCCTGGTGTCTCCCGGTCGTTCCACCGGGCGCAACAGGCTCTACTCATTGCGCGACATCGCCAGGCTGCGCGAGGTGCAGCAGCTGTCGGCCGACGGTGTGAACCTCGCCGGAATCCAGCGCATCCTCGACCTGCAGCGGCAATTGTTCGACGTGCGGCGACGACTCGACCAGGTGCAGGGCGAGCGCAACAGCACCGCACTCGTCGTGTGGCGACCGCCGTCGGAACGACGCACGCGCTAGGCGCAGACCGTCTTCGCAGACAACTGACAAGGACCACTCATGGATCTTCAGCTCACCACCCGCTCGCAGGAGGTTGTGTCCTCCGCCGTGCGCCGGGCCGCCACTCGCGGCAACGCGCAGGTTGAGCCTGCGCACCTCCTCGCCGGCCTCCTCGAGGACCGCGAGGGCATCGCCACCGCGCTTCTCGACAATGTGGGGGCCAACCGCGAAACATTGATTCGCGCGGTCGGAAGCGAGATCGAGTCGCTCCCGGCTGCCTCCGGAAACACGGTGTCGCAGCCCACGCTTTCCAATGCGTCGTACAAGGTGCTGGGAGCGGCCCAAGAGGCTGCGCGCGAGCGCGGCGACGACTACGTATCGACCGAGCACCTGTTGCTGGCCATCGCGGCCCAGCCGAGCCCCGCTGGTGACCTGCTGCGTCGCAATGGTGCTGGTCCCATCGAGCTGGTCGATGCGCTCACCGAGGTGCGCGGCTCACGCCGCATCTCGTCGCCCGACCCCGAGGGCTCGTTTCAGGCGCTTGAGAAGTACAGCGTCGACCTCACCGCGCGCGCTCGCGCAGGCAAGATCGACCCCGTCATTGGGCGTGACACCGAAATCCGTCGCGTGGTGCAGGTGCTCTCGCGCCGCACCAAGAACAACCCGGTGCTCATTGGCGAGCCCGGCGTGGGCAAGACGGCCGTGGTCGAGGGGCTGGCCCAGCGCATCGTCGACGGCGACGTTCCCGACTCGCTGCGTGGCAAGAAGTTGGTGTCGCTCGACCTCGCGGCCATGGTGGCCGGCGCCAAGTACCGCGGCGAGTTCGAGGAGCGGCTCAAGGCCGTGCTCGAGGAAATTTCACAGAGCGAGGGCCAGGTGGTTACCTTTATCGACGAGTTACACACCGTGGTGGGGGCGGGCGCCTCCGGCGATTCGGCCATGGATGCCGGCAACATGCTCAAGCCCATGCTGGCGCGCGGTGAACTGCGACTCGTGGGCGCCACCACCCTCGACGAATACCGCAAGCACATCGAAAAGGACGCCGCCCTTGAGCGCCGATTCCAGCAGGTGTTCGTTGGTGAGCCCAGTGTTGAGGACACCATCGGAATCCTGCGCGGTATCAAGGAAAAGTACGAGTCGCACCACAAGGTGGCCATCTCTGACGCTGCGCTCGTGGCAGCCGCCACCCTGTCCGACCGTTACATCACCGCGCGCTTCCTGCCCGACAAGGCGATCGACCTCGTCGACGAAGCAGCCTCGCGCCTGCGCATGGAGATCGACTCGTCGCCGGTGGAGGTCGACATCCTGCAGCGCGTCGTCGACCGCCTGAAGATGGAGGAGCTCGCGCTTGCCAAGGCCACCGACGAGGCCACCCGCGAGCGGCTCGCCAAGATTCGTGACGACCTCGCCGACAAGGAGGAGGAGTTGCAGGCCCTGCGCGCCCGCTGGGAGACCGAGAAGCGCGGCCTCGACCGCATCGGCGAACTCAAGGTCGAGATCGACGAGCTTCGGTCGTTGGCAGAGCGGGCCCAGCGTGAGGGCGACTTCGAGGAGGCGTCGCGCATCGTCTACGCCGACCTGCCCGCGCTCGAGGACGAGCTCTCGAGGGTGACCGCCGAGACCAACGCCCGCACGGCGATGGTGAAGGAGGAGGTCGACCCCGACGATGTCGCCGAGGTGGTGTCGGCCTGGACCGGAATTCCGGCTGGCCGCCTGCTCGAGGGCGAGACCCACAAACTACTGCGTATGGAAGAGGTGCTGAGCGGCCGCGTGGTGGGCCAGTCGGCCGCGGTGCAGGCGGTGGCCGACGCCGTGCGTCGTGCGCGTGCGGGCGTGGCCGACCCTGACCGTCCCACCGGATCGTTCCTCTTTCTCGGCCCCACCGGCGTGGGTAAGACCGAGCTGGCCAAGGCGCTGGCCGACTTCCTCTTCGACGACGAGCGCGCCATGACCCGCATCGACATGAGTGAGTACGGGGAGAAGCATTCGGTGGCGCGGCTCGTGGGTGCGCCTCCCGGCTACGTCGGCTACGGGGAGGGCGGTCAACTCACGGAGGCCGTGCGCCGGCGGCCCTACACCGTGGTGCTGCTCGATGAGGTCGAGAAGGCGCACCATGAGGTGTTCGACATCCTGCTGCAGGTACTCGACGACGGCCGACTTACCGACGGGCAGGGCCGCACGGTCGACTTCCGCAACGCGATTCTCATCCTCACGTCGAACCTGGGATCGTCGTTCCTCGTCGACCCCACGCTGAGCGATGCCGCGAGGCGCGATGCCGTGATGGCGGCGGTGCGGGCCAACTTCAAGCCCGAGTTCCTCAACCGGCTCGACGACGTGGTGATGTTCAACGCGCTCGGCAAGGAGCAGCTCACCTTCATCGTCGATCTGCAGCTCGCTGCTCTGCAGAATCGTCTCGTCGACCGCAGGCTCACCCTCGAGGTCACCCAGGCCGCCAAGGACTGGCTGGTGCAGGGAGGGTTCGACCCGGTGTACGGCGCGCGTCCGCTGCGGCGGCTGGTGCAGTCGGCCGTGGGCGACCAGCTGGCCAAGGGCATCCTCGCTGGCGATGTGCGCGACGGCGACACCGTGGTGGTCGACGTCGACGGCGACACGCTCGCGGTGGTGTCGGCGCCGTAAGCGCGTCCCCCCGTTCCCCCCGTTCCCCTGAACTTGTGTCAGAAGTGGACATTGTTCGTCCTGATCTGACACAAGTTCGAGTCGGAGGTGGGGTGAGGTCCGAATCTGATACACGTTCGAGTGAGGGAATCCGGATACGACGAACGCGCGACTAGCCGAACTCGGCCCGCAGCCGCTCAATTGCGGCGTCGAGCACCTCGTACCTCTTGCAGAAGGTCCAGCGCACATAGCGCTCGGCCTCGCCGCGATGCTGGCAGAAGGCCCCCACCGGAATGCAGGCCACTCCGGCGCGCTCGGGCAGCCCCCACGCAAACTCGGCTCCATCGTTGGTGCCAAGCGGCGACACGTCGGTAACCACGAAGTAGGTGCCCTTCGGGACGATCGGGTCGAGCCCGATCGAGCGCAGGCCCTCGATGAGGTGGTCGCGCTTGCCCTGCAGCGCCGCGGCGAAGTCGGTGAAGTAGGGCCTCGGCAGGCGCAGGCCGGCGGCAATCGCATTCTGGAAGGGGCCGCCACTCACGTACGAGAGGTGCTGCCGGGGCACGCGAATGGCTGCCATCAAGTCGGCGGGCGCGCAGGCCCAGCCCACCTTCCAGCCGGTGAACGAGAACGACTTGCCGCCGCTACCGACGCTGATGGTGCGCTCGCGCATGCCGGGCAGTGTGGCGAACGGAATATGCTCGGCGTCGTCGAAAATGAGGTGCTCGTACACCTCGTCGCTGAGCACTAGCAGGTCGTGCTCAACGGCTAGGCGGGCAATGGCCTCGCACTCGGCACGCGTGAACACCACGCCGCTGGGGTTATGTGGTGAGTTGAGCAGAAGCATGCGCGTGCGCGGTCCGATCGCAGCTTCAAGGGCCGCGACGTCGGGGCGAAATTCTGGACCGAGGGGCACCGTGCGGAAGTCTCCTCCCGCGAGTGCGGTCTGGGCGGCGTAGATATCGAAGGCGGGCTCGAAGGCCAACACCTCGTCGCCGAGGTGAATGAGGGCCAGCAGCGTGCTCGCGATGGCCTCACTCGCACCCGTGCCAACCACGACCTCGGTGTGCGGGTCGTACTCAAGGCCGTACCACTCGCGCTGGTGCTCGGCGATGGCCGTACGCAACTCGATGCGTCCGTGCGCCGGGGGGTACTGGTTACCAAGCGGGTCTGAAACCTCGGCCATCGCGATGGCGCGAAGCTCCTCCGGCCCCGCCTCATCGGGGAAGCCCTGACCGAGGTTGACGGCTCCGGTGCGGGCGGCGAGCGCCCCCATCTCGCCGAAGACTGTGGGGCCATGGGGGTGCAGACGCGGCACGAGACGCTGCCACTGGTTCTCCGACATGGGGCAACCGTATCGAAGGCCGATCGTCAGTAGGGTGGTCGCAGGAGGTGGGTGACATGCGCGCTGCTGTTTACTCTCGCAAGGGTGTTGCTCGTGAGGTGCTGTCGGTGGTCGAGGTGCCCGACCCTCAGCCAGGTGCGGGCGAAGTGCGTGTTCGCATGAACTACTCGGCGGTGAATCCCACCGACTGGAAGATGAGGGTGTCTGAGGCCCCGATGGTGGGCCCGCAGCAGACTCCCAACCAAGACGGGTCCGGCGTGATCGACAGCGTGGGCGAGGGCGTCGATTCTGCGCGAGCTGGCCAGCCGGTGTGGATCTTCCATGCCGCGTGGCAGCGGACCGGTGGGACAGCTGCCGAGTTCGTCGTGCTGCCCGAGGGTCAGGCCGTGCCGGTGCCCGATGGCGTCGACCTCAGCTTCGCGGGCGGGCTCGGCATCCCGTTCATCACCGCACACGGATGCCTCTACTCCGACGGACCGATCGAGGGGCGCACCATCCTCGTGGCGGGCGGAGCCGGCGCGGTCGGAAACGCGGCGATTCAGCTCGCGGTGCACGGCGGTGCCCGCGTGATTGCCACCGTGAGCTCTGAGGAGAAGGGGCGCCTCGCCACTGCTGCAGGCGCTCACGTGGTGGTCAACTACCGCGATGCCGACGCCGCGCAGCAGATTCGCGCCGCGGCGCCCGGCGGAGTATCACGCATCATCGAGGTCGCACTCGGCACCAACCGGGAACTCAATCTCGCGGTGCTCTCGCCGCACGGCGTCATCGTGACCTACGCCAACGAGCTCACCGATCCTGAGATTCCGATTCGCACGCTCATGACCATGAACGCCACCCTGCGGTTCGCGCTGGTGTACGTGTTCACCCCCGAGCAGATTGCCGCTGCAACCCGCGGTATCACCGAGGCCCTGGAAGCGGGGGCGCTCACGGCGCTGCTGCCCGAGCATCGCTTCACGCTCGATCAGATCGCCGAGGCTCACGATGCCGTCGAGGCTGGTGTTCTCGGCAAGGTGCTGATCGAACTGTGACCACCGCGCTCATCACCGGGCCCACCGCGGGCATCGGCCTCTCGTTTGCCACCCTGCTCGCAGCCGAGGGAACCGACTTGGTGCTGGTAGCCCGCGACGCCACGCGACTCGAGGAACTGGCCGTGCGGCTTCGCGCCCAGCACCACATCGCGTGTGAGGTGCTACCGGCCGATCTTTCGGTGCGCTCCGACAGTGAGCGGGTCGAGGCTCGGCTGGCCGACCGCGAGCTCCCGATCGACCTGCTGGTCAACAACGCGGGCTTCGGGCTCAACGACCCCTTCTCGACCTCGCCTATCGTTGACGAGCAGCGACTCCTCGACGTGCTCGTTACCGCCGTCATGCGGCTCAGCCACGCGGCGGTTCCGGGCATGGTCGAGCGTGGACAGGGCAGCATCGTCAACGTCAGCAGTGTTGCCGCCTGGATCGCTGGCGGCACATACTCGGCGGCGAAGTCGTGGTGCACCGTGTTCAGCGAGTCGCTCAACCGCGAACTCGCCGGCACCGGGGTTCATGTCAACGCGCTCGCCCCCGGCTTCACGCGCACCGAGTTCCACCAGCGCGCCGACATGGACATGAGCAGCCTGCCCGAGTGGCTGTGGCTCAACTCCGACACTGTGGCGGCCGACGCGTTGCGTGACGTGCGCCGGGGTAGGCCGGTTACCGTTCCGGGGCTGCAGTACAAAACGTTGTCGGTGCTGGCGAAGTATCTGCCGCGCCCAGCCGTGCGCGCGGTAAGCGGCAATCGACCCAACGAGCGCAGCCGCAAGAAGGGCTAGGGTCAGCGACGCGCGAGCTCGGCGATCGTGTCGGCGGGGTCGCCGTCGAGCACCTCCCACCCGCGCAGCGCGGCCCGGGCCGTCACTGCTGACTCAGCTGAACTCACCACAACCACGGCAGCGTCGGGCCAGTCGATACTGCGGGTCGACGCCGAGGGCAGCTCACCGTCGACTAGCACGTAGCAGCTGATCGGGCGCCGAGCCGCCCGCGCCGCGAATCCGAGTTGAGGCACGAGCGTGGTGGCGGTGCCAACCGCCACCAGAGTTACTGACAGGGCAGGTGCGAGCGACTCGATCACGGCGTGCAGCGACAGCGCGGCCTGTGCGACCCATGAGGCCTCAGAGTCAGGGTCGGTGGGGGGCAGCACCACGCCACGGAAGTTCGTTACCCACTCGGGAAGCACGTCGCCCGGCCCGGCTGGGCATAGCACCGCGATCGTCTCGCTCATGGGGCCAGCCTCCCGCACCCGGCGTCAACACGGCTAGGCTCCCCGCATGACTGACTCTGCCGACCACAGCCCCGCTTGGTTCGCCCTCCGCGAGCAGATCCTCGCCAAGGCCGTCGTGTACGGCACAGTGATCCTGTCGAGTGGCCGTGAGGCCGACTACTACGTCGACCTTCGGCGCGTGACTCTCGACGGTGAGGCTGCGCCGCTGGTCGGGCAGGTGATGCTCGAGACCACGGCTCACCTCGACTACGACGCTGTCGGCGGACTCACGCTAGGCGCCGACCCGGTCGCTACCGCGATGATGCACGTGGCGTACGCACAGGGCCGTCGACTCGACTCCTTCGTGGTGCGCAAGAGCGAGAAGGACCACGGTCTGCAGCGACGAATCGAGGGGCCCAACGTGGCGGGTCGTCGCGTGCTTGCCGTCGAGGACACCTCCACCACGGGCGGCTCGGTGCTCACAGCAGTCGAGGCACTGACCAACGACGGCGCCGAGACAGTGGCGGTGGTGGTGATTGTCGACCGTGGCGCCGGTCCGAAGGTCGTGGAGGCTGGCTTCACGTACCTCGCGGCCTACTCGCTGGAAGACCTTGGCCTAGCCTGAGCACTTCCCGCTGAGGCGGCCGGTTAGGCGGGGTCGGAGTTGTCGTTGAGTGAGGCGTCCTTGCGGTGCCGCAGGTACTCGACAATCAGTGGGAGAATGCTGACCAGTACCACCAGTACGAGTACGAGATCGACGTGGCCCTTGACCCACTCGTTCCCGCCGAGCACGTAGCCCAGCACCGTCACCCCGCACGCCCACAGCACCGCGCCCACGAGTGAGTACACAACGAACTTGCGGAAGTTCATACGTCCCACGCCAGCGATCGCCGTGATGAACGTGCGCACGATCGGCACGAACCGGCCGAGGATGATCGCGGGGGCTCCGTAGCGCTCGAAGAACGCGTGGGTGCGGTCGACATACTGCTGCTTGAACAGTCGCGAGTCGGGCTTGTTGAACAGCTTCGGTCCCGCGGCCGCGCCGATCCAGTAACCCACGATGTTGCCGACAAAGGCCATCACGGCCAGAACCACGCAGACCAGCCACAGCGGCTGCGCGATGGCGCCGGTTCCGACGAATAGGCCGACGAGGAAGAGCAGGCTGTCGCCGGGCAGAAAGAAGCCCAGCAGCAGTCCGCACTCGGCGAAGATGATGAAGGCCACGCCGGCGAGTGCCCACGGGCCCATCCAGTTCAGGATGTTCTCGGGCTTGAGCCAGTCAAGGAGCGCCACGAGCGCGAGGGGGGTCATGAGTCGAGGCTAGACGGAGTCGGGTGGGGAGCACCGTCCGCGTCATTGCGCTGGCGTCGGATCAATGCCCGCACTCCGATGTAGGCCATGTACACCAGCGACATGATGATGAAGAAGCCGGCGATGCTGAACGAGATTGCGCGCACCACCGGGTTGGCGGCCGCGAAGTAGCCCATCGCCGTGATGCCCACGGCCCAGATGAGGGCACCGATGGCGTTGGTGATCAGGAAGCTGTAATAGTTCATCTTGGCAACCCCGGCGGCAAACGGCACAAAGGTGCGGGCCCACGGGATGAACCGCGCGACGATCACCGAGAGTGCGCCGAGGCGCTCGTAAAACTCCTCGGCCCGGGTGAGCCCGCGGCTCCACATCGGCCGTTTGCGGGACTCAACCCAGGGGCGCCCCAGCTTGCGGCCCAGCACGTAGCCGAGCTGGTCGCCCACGAACGCCGCGAGGAAGCAGCCGATCAGCAGAATGATGATGTTCACCGAGCTGCCTGGTGTGCCGGCGATGAGTCCCGCGGCGAAGATAAGCGAGTCGCCCGGTAGCAGGAAGCCGACCAGCAGGGCTGACTCGATGAAGATGAAGCCCCACACCACGAGGTATACGCCCCAGGCGGGCAGGGTCTCCAGCTGCGGCTGGAGTGTGAGGGCGATCACTGGCACAACCCCACACTAAGTGCGATCTAGAGTTCGACACGTGAACCCCTCGTTAGAGCGCATGGTGGGCGTCGGCCCGCACCCCCAGCCGTGGCCCAACGACGAGCGTCTCGACCCGTCGCTGCTCGCCGACGGCGACTCGCGCAACGTCGATGACCGCTACCGCTACTGGTCGATGGAGGCGATCGTCGCCGACCTTGACCTGCGACGGCACGACTTCCACGTGGCGGTTGAAAACATCGAGCACGACATGAACATCGGCTCCATCGTGCGCACGGCGAATGCCTTCCTCGCCCGCGAGGTGCACATCGTGGGCCGCCGCCGCTGGAACCGTCGCGGGGCGATGGTCACCGATCGCTATCAGCACATCCGTCACCATTCCGACGTCGACGCGCTCCTTCGCTGGGCGGACGAGGAAGGCATCGCGATCATCGGCATCGATAACGTGCCCGGCTCGACTCCGATCGAGTCGGCCATGCTTCCGGTGCGCTGCGTGCTGCTCTTCGGCCAGGAGGGCCCCGGGCTGTCTGATGAGGCGAGGGCGCGTTGCGAGTCGATTCACCACATCTCGCAGTTTGGCTCCACCCGCTCGATCAATATCGGAGCAGCGGCTGCCATCGCAATGCACACTTGGATCCGCCAGCATGCGCCATCACCTGACACTCCCGGGCTCGTCGAGCCTGAGGTGCGGTCGCGGCCACCCCGGTCCGATTCCTGACGGCAACTCAAGCCGGGTGTGAATACGGCCCCCGAGTCTGAGATGATGATGTCTCCGCTCACTTGGTTCAAGGAGTTGCGCCATGCCCATCGCCACCCCCGACGTCTACAACGAGATGCTCGACCGCGCCAAGGCTGGTGCCTTTGCCTACCCGGCCATCAACTGCACGTCGTCGCAGACGATCGTCGCTGCGCTGCGAGGCTTCGCCGAGGCCGAGAGCGACGGCATCATCCAGGTGTCGTGGGGCGGCGCCGAGTTCGCGTCGGGCCAGGGGGTAAAGAGCATGGTCGCTGGCGCGCAGGCGCTGGCCGTGTTCGCCACCGAGATCGCCAAGTCGTACAGCGTCAACATCGCCCTGCACACCGACCACTGCCCGGCCGACAAGCTCGACGGCTACATGCGTCCTCTCATCGACATCTCGCTCGAGCGGGTCGCGCGCGGTGAGCTGCCGCTCTTCCAGTCGCACATGTGGGACGGCTCGGCGGTGCCGCTCGAGGAGAACCTCGACCTTGCGGAGGAGCTGCTCGACAAGTGCCAGCGCGCCCACATCATCATGGAGCTTGAGATCGGCGTGGTCGGTGGCGAGGAAGACGGCGTCGAGGCTACGCATGATGCCAAGCTCTATTCCACTCCCGACGACGGCCTTGCCACCGCGGCCAAGCTCGGCCTCGGCGAACGCGGCCGCTACATGGTGGCCGCCACTTTCGGCAACGTGCACGGCGTGTACAAGCCCGGCAACGTCAAGCTCACGCCCTCGATTCTCAACGACATCCAGACGGCAGTCGGGGCCGCGTACGGCACGGACAAGCCCTTCGACCTGGTCTTTCACGGCGGCTCCGGCTCGCTGCTCAGCGAGATCCGCGAGGCGCTCGACTACGGCGTCGTGAAGATGAACGTCGACACCGACACCCAGTACGCCTTTACCCGCCCGATCGTCGACCACATGTTTACCAATTACAGCGGCGTGCTCAAGGTCGATGGCGAGGTTGGCAACAAGAAGATCTACGACCCTCGCACCTACGGCAAGTTGGCCGAGGCGGGGATGGCCGCCCGCGTTGTCGAGGCGTGCAACGACCTGCGCTCCGCAGGCACCAGGATGGTCTGACATGACAATCGACACGAACCTGCTCGGCGGGCCTCCGCCCACCCTGCTGCCGCAGGACCCCGGATTCGAGGCGCTTGAGGCAGGCACCGACGCCCGCGACGTCGTGAAGGCAGCACCTACCTCCAGCCTGGGCTGGGCGACCCTCGCCGATGAGGCGTGGGGCGAGGGTGCTGTTGTCGAGTCGTACGCGTTCGCGAGGGTGGGCTATCACCGGGGTCTCGACGCCCTGCGCCGCAATGGCTGGAAGGGCTTCGGTCCGGTGCCGTGGGAGCACGAGCCCAACCGCGGGTTCCTGCGCTGCCTCAATGCCCTTCGCCGCGCGGCGGAGTCTTTCGGTGAAAACGATGAGGCAACCCGCTGCGCCGTCTTCCTGCGCGAGTCGTCGGCCACCGCTGCCGCGGCGCTTGAGGGATAGCGGGTGGCGGTTCCCAGCGTCCTGATTGTGGGCGGTGGCATCAGCGGAATTGCGGCGGCGAAGTCGCTCGCCGAGGCTGGCGTCGCCTGCACCGTGGTCGACCGCGGAAGGCGTCTGGGCGGACGCATGGCGGTGCGCACACTGCGCGACCAAGGATCGCCGTGGGATGGTCGCCCGGTCGATGTCGGCGCGTCGTACTTCACGGTCCGTGATCCCGCTTTTGCTTCGCTCGTGGCCCACTGGGAAACCCTCGGACTGGCGAGACCGTGGACTGACAGTCTCGGAGTGGCAGGGCCCAGTGGACTCACTGGCTTGTCGAGCGGCCAGATGAGATGGTCCGCGCCGGCTGGCCTGCGCTCGCTGGTCGAGTACATGGCCTCCTCGCTCGACTCCGACTCGGTGCACCACCCCCGTGAGGTGGCTGAGGTGTCGTGGCGCGACGGGCAACCCTGGGCAGACGGCGAGCCGTACGACCTCGTGCTGCTGTGCGGCCCCGACCCCCAGATGCTGCGACTCCTCAGCGGTGACGCCACCGACCCGATCACCGCGGTGCTCTCCGACTCGCAGTGGGAGCCCGTGCTCGCGCTCACCGCCGTGTACGACAAGCGCCACTGGCCCCACATCACCGGCATCTTCGTGAACGACTCCGACGTTCTGGGCTTCGTGGCCGACGATGGCTCGCGCCGCGGCGACGACGCCCCGGTGCTCGTCGCCCACGCGGCCTCGCATTTTGCCGCGCAGCACCTAGTTGATCCCGCGGCGGCCGGACCCGCGATGGTCGAGGCGACCCATCGGGTGCTGGGCATCAGCGCCGAACCGCTGCACACCCACGTTCAGCGCTGGAGCCTCGCGCGACCTCTCGCGGGTCGCGACGAGCCGCATCTGCTCAACGAGCGTCTGGCAATTGGCCTTGCCGGCGACTCGTGGCACGGTGGACCGCGAGTGGAGGCCGCCTGGCTCTCGGGTACTTCGCTTGGCCGTGCAGCCGCGACGCGCCTGGTGTCAGGGTAGGCTGCGCGGGGAGTCCGAAGTCCCGCGCTGACAGCGCATTCGTCTCCCCGCATTCTGTGCTGAGGAGACGAACATGCCGGCGATCGTGCTCGTAGGTGCCCAGTGGGGCGACGAGGGCAAGGGCAAGGCCACCGACCTCCTCGGCGCGCGCGTCGACTACGTGGTGCGCTATCAGGGTGGCAACAACGCGGGCCACACCGTGGTCATTGGAGAGCGCAAGTTTGCCCTGCACCTTCTGCCTAGCGGAATTCTGACCCCCACGGTCGTGCCAATCATCGGGAACGGCGTCGTGATTGACCCTCAGGTGCTGCTGCACGAGATCGCCGAGCTTGAGGCCAAAGACGTCGACACCTCACGGCTGCTCATCAGCGCGAACGCGCACCTCATCACCCCGTATCACGTCACGCTCGACAAGGTCACCGAGCGCTTCCTCGGGAACGCGAAGATTGGCACCACGGGTCGCGGCATCGGGCCCACCTACGCCGACAAGGTGGCCCGCATCGGCATCCGCGTGCAGGACCTCTTTGACGACAAGATTCTGATTCAAAAGGTCGAGGGCGCGCTGCACACCCGCAACCAAATCCTGGTCAAGGTGTTCAATCAGCGTGCCATCAGCGTGGGCGAGGTCAGCGAGTTCCTGCTCGGCTACGCAGATCGATTGCGGCCGTATGTCACCGACACCTCCCTCGTGCTCGACCGCGCGCTCAGCGAGGGCAAGGTGGTGCTACTCGAGGGCGGGCAAGGCACGCTGCTCGACGTCGACCACGGCACCTACCCGTTCGTCACGTCGAGCAATCCCACCGCCGGCGGAGCCTCCACTGGTTCGGGAATTGGCCCCACCAAGATCAGCCGCGTGGTCGGAATCCTCAAGGCGTACACGACGCGCGTCGGCTCGGGACCCTTCCCCACCGAACTACTCGACGACGACGGCGAGAAGCTGCGCGCCATCGGGCACGAGCGCGGCGTCACCACCGGGCGGCCCCGTCGCTGCGGGTGGTTCGACTCGGTCATCGCCCGCTATGCCACGCGTGTCAATGGCCTCACCGACATCTTCCTGACCAAGCTCGACGTGCTCACCGGCTGGGAGCAGATTCCGGTGTGTGTCGCCTACGAGATCGACGGACAGCGCGTCGAGGAGATGCCCACCTCGCAGACCGACTTCCACCACGCCATCCCCGTATACGAGTACCTGCCCGGGTGGACCGAGGACATTTCGGGGGTCACCACCTTTGACGGCCTCCCCCTCGCCGCGCAGCGCTACGTGCGCTTCCTTGAGGAGCAGTCGCGCACGCGCATCAGCGCAATCGGCGTGGGTCCCGATCGCGACGCCACGATCGTGCTGCACGACCTCATCGACTGAGGGCGCCGCCACGGCGTAGTCGCCCCGGTCCCTTCTGCCTTGTGGGCCATTTTTGGTCAATCGGTGACCGTCTGGGGATTCTTTGGTCGGTGGGTGCCCTCGATGTGGGGTGCCTCGCTGCGAGGCAGGTCGCTGGCGCGAGAGGATGCTTGCATGAGTCAGATGTGGAAGCCCTCGCCCGACACCGTGCTCACGGGGTGCACCGTCACCCTCACGGTAGCCGACCCTGACCGTGACGCAGCCGACCTTTTCGCGGCCCTCGACTTCGACGACTCGTGGATTCACGTACGCGACCGGCCCACCGACCTCAACGCTATGGCGCAGATGATGCGCGACCGCGCCGACAGCCCCTCGTGGCTGATGTGGACCGTACGCCTCGCCGCGCCACTCGGTGATCTGCCCGCCGGCGCCGTCGTGGGCACCACGTCGTACCTGGAGGTAGTGCCGCGCGACTCACGCGGTGAGATCGGTTTCACTGTGTATACGCCTCCGGTGTGGGCCACCACCGTGAATCCCGAGTGCAAGTTGCTACTGATGGCCTTCGCCTTCGAGCAACTCGGCTGGCAGCGTGTCGAGCTCAAGACAGACATTCGAAACACACGTAGCCAGGCAGCCATCGCCAAGCTGGGGGCGGTGCGTGAGGGAATCCTTCGGCAGCACATGCGCCGCCGCGATGGGTCGCTGCGCGACACCGTGATGTACAGCGTCGTGGCAGACGAGTGGGATTCGGTGCGGGCGGGGCTTGACGCTCGCCTACGCTAGGGGCACCAGACAACCTGAGGAGCCACCATGCCGTTCGAAGCCGACCCTGTTGAGGGTGCTCGCGTTCATGCCCTGGACCGTGCTCATGTGTTTCACTCGTGGAGCGCTCAGGGGGCTTTGAATCCCTTCGATCTCGCGGCGGCCGAGGGCTGCTACGTGTGGGACTGGGAAGGCAAGCGTTACCTCGACCTCTCGAGCCAGTTGGTGAACGTCAACATCGGCCATCAGCACCCCAAGGTCGTGAAGGCGATCCAAGACCAGGCCGCAACGCTGTCCACGGTCGCCCCGCAGCACTCGAACAAGGCGCGCGCTGAGGCTGCACAGCGCATCACGTCGCTGGCTCCCGACGGCATGAACAAGGTGTTCTTCACCAATGGCGGTGCCGATGCGGTCGAGAACGCGATCCGGATGGCGCGCATCCACACCAACCGACACAAGGTGCTGTCGTTCTACCGCTCGTACCACGGCAACACGGGCGCGGCAATCAGTGCCACCGGCGACCCTCGTCGGTGGCCGAACGAGTTCTCTATGGGCCACGTGCACTTCTTCGGCCCCTACGCGTACCGCTCGCCGTTCTGGTCGGACTCGCCTGAGCAGGAGTCCGAGCGCGCGCTGAAGCACCTGTCCGACGTGATCACCTTCGAGGGCCCGCGCACGATCGGTGCCGTACTGGTTGAGTCGGTGGTGGGCACGGCGGGCGTTCTGGTGCCGCCGCCGGGCTACCTCGAGGGTGTGCGCGCGCTGTGCGACAAGCACGGCATTGCGTTGATTCTCGACGAGGTGATGGCCGGTTTCGGTCGCACCGGCGAATGGTTCGCATTCCAGAACTGGGATGTCGTGCCTGATCTGATCCCGTTCGCGAAGGGCTCGAACTCGGGCTACATCCCCGTGGGTGGCGTGGTGATCTCCGATGAAATCGCGGCGACGTTCGACGACCGTGTGTTCCCCGGGGGTCTCACCTATAGCGGGCATCCCATCGCGTGCGCGTCAATCGTGGCGTCGATCGACGCGATGCGCGAGGAGGGCATCGTCGAGAACGCCAAGATGATCGGCGAGAAGGTGTTGGGGCCAGGACTGCGCGAGCTGGCCGAGCGGCACCCGGTGATCGGCGAGGTGCGTGGCCTGGGAGTGTTCTGGGCCCTCGATCTGGTCACCGACCGGGTCACGCGTGAGCCGCTGGCCCCCTATGGCGGAACCTCGGAGCCGATGGTGAAGCTGGGCGCGGCCATGCGTGCGGCCGGGGCGCTGCCTTTCATCAACTTCAACCGGCTGCACGTGGTGCCGCCATGCACGATCACCGAAAACGAGGTTGCCGAGGGGCTCGCGATTCTCGAGGAGTCGTTCTCGGCCATCGACTCGTACTACACCGGCTGACCCAGTGGTCGCGGCCCCTGACTCGCTCGACCCTGTTGAGGAGCGCCGGGTGGCCGTCGACCTCTTCAACCACGTGTGGCGCCTTCTCGAGATCGAGGTGCGCACACCGGCTCAGGACGACGACCTCATACATGCGGCTCACGCGAGCCGCTGGCACTGGGGCCGTGTGGGTGGGCCCGAGCAGTGGGCCATCGGCGAGTGGCAGTGCAGCAGGGTGTACTCGGTGCTGGGTCGGGGTGACCAGGCCCTGCATCACGCACAGCGGTGCCTCGACCTCTGCGAGAGAACGGAGTCGAGTCATTCGTTCCTGCCTCGGCCCACGAGGCGCTTGCCCGCGCGCACGCGGTGCGAGGCGACCTCGACGCTGCGCTCGTGGAGCGTAACCGTGCCTACGCGTTGGCGGTCGAGCTCGACGACGACGACGATCGGGCTGTCATCGAGGCCGACCTTGCGACGCTGCCCCTCTCCCAGTGATCTGGCGCGGCGAGACGACCGCCCGGCCTCGATAGGGTCGTGCCATGTCTGAGGGGCTGAAGGTTCTCGTGGTTGGATCCGGCGCGCGCGAGCATGCCTTAGTGCGGGGCCTGCTGGCCGATCCCGCGGTCAGCGAGGTGGTCGCGGCACCCGGAAACGCTGGAATCGCTCTCGACGTTCGTACCACCTCTCTGGTGGTTGCCGACCCCATCGCTGTCGCCGCCCTCGCGGCCACGGCCTTCGCGGGTTTGCCGGCAAACCTCGTCATCATCGGCCCCGAGATTCCTCTGGTTAAAGGAGTCGCCGATGCCGTTCGTGCGGCGGGCATCGCGTGCTTCGGCCCGAGCGCTGAAGCGGCCCAGCTCGAGGGCAGCAAGGCCTTCGCGAAGGATGTCATGGCCGCTGCGGCCGTTCCCACCGCGATGGCCCGACTCTGCACTACGCGCGACCACGTGGCTGCTGCGCTCGACGAGTTCGGTGCCCCCTACGTGGTCAAGGATGACGGGCTGGCGGCGGGCAAGGGTGTCATCGTCACCACTGACCGAGATGCTGCGCTCGACCACGCCGCGCAGTGCCTCAGCAGGCCCGGGGGTCAGGTGCTGGTCGAGGAGTACCTCGACGGGCCTGAGGTGTCGCTCTTTCTGGTCACCGATGGTGTCACGGTAGTTCCGCTGCTGCCCGCGCAAGACTTCAAGAGGGTCGGCGACTCCGACACCGGCCCCAATACCGGCGGCATGGGGGCTTACGCGCCGCTCGCCTGGGTGCCCACCCACTTGGTGCAGGACGTCGTCGACCGGGTTGCCATTCCGGTGATCGAGGAGATGGCCCGGCGCGGAACGCCGTTCACCGGGCTGCTGTACGCCGGACTCGCGCTCACCCAGCGCGGTCTGCGAGTCATCGAGTTCAACGTGCGCTTCGGCGATCCTGAGACGCAGGTGGTGCTGGCGCTGCTCGACTCCGGGGTGGGCGCGCTGCTCAATGCTGCGGCGACCGGACGACTGGCCGAGTTTCCGCCGCTGGTGTGGAAGAGTGCCTCAGCAGTCACCGTGGTGGTGGCTGCGGAAGGCTATCCCGCCGCTCCCCGCTCGGGCGATGTCATTTCCGGACTCGACAGGGCCGAGGCGGTCGAGGGGGTCGCGGTTCTTCATGCCGGCACCACCCACGCGGTCGAGGAGGCCGACGCGATAGTTGCCACGGGTGGCCGAGTGCTCTCGGTCACGGCCGTGGGGCGCGACCTGGCTGAGGCTCGCCTCCGTGCCTACGACGCGATCGCCTGCATCTCCCTCGACGGCTCGCACCACCGCACCGACATTGCGCTCTTGGCGGCCGAAGGTCGAGTTGTCGTTCCCGCCTGACCTGTCAGTGAAAGGATGATGGCGTGAGCCTTTCCGAGTCGATGCCGAACGTTCTTGCCGGCCGCTATGCCTCGCCGGCGATGGTGTCGATCTGGTCGCCCACGGCCAAGGTAGTGGCCGAGCGGAGGCTCTGGCTGGCTGTGCTGGCGGCGCAGTCCGATCTCGGGGTGGCCGTTCCCGATGGCGCCCTCGCCGACTACCAGCGCGTCATCGACCAGGTCGACCTCGAGTCCATCGCGGCGCGCGAGCGCGTTACCAAGCACGACGTGAAGGCGCGCATTGAGGAGTTCAACGCTCTGGCGGGCCATGAGCAGGTGCACAAGGGCCTCACCAGCCGCGACCTCACCGAGAATGTCGAGCAGATGCAAATCCGCACGTCATTGCTGCTCGTGCGCTCGAAGACGGTGGCGGCCCTCGCCCGGCTCGCGTCGCTGGCGGCGCAGCACGCCGAGCAGCCCCTCACCGGCCGCTCGCACAACGTGGCCGCGCAGACCACCACGCTCGGAAAGCGCTTCGCCACTGCGGCCGACGAGATGCTGATCGCGTTCGACCGCGTCGAGAACCTCATCGCCCGCTACCCGCTGCGCGGCATCAAGGGCCCGGTCGGAACCTCGCAGGACATGCTCGACCTCCTCGGCGGCGACGAGGCCGCGCTCGAGCAGCTCGAGCGGCGCGTGGCCGATCATCTCGGCTTCACGGCGACGCTCACGAGCGTGGGCCAGGTGTATCCCCGCTCCCTCGACTTCGACGTGGTGTCTGCCCTGGTGCAACTCGCTGCCGCACCCAGCAGCCTCGCCACCACGATTCGGCTCATGGCCGGGCTTGAGCTCGTCACCGAGGGCTTCAAAGCTGGCCAGGTGGGCTCCAGCGCGATGCCACACAAGATGAACACACGTTCGTGCGAGCGCATCAACGGCTTCGCGATCATCCTGCGCGGGCACCTATCAATGGTGGGTGAGCTCGCCGGAGACCAGTGGAATGAGGGCGACGTCAGCTGTTCGGTGGTGCGTCGAGTCGCCCTTCCGGATGCCTTCTTTGCCATCGACGGCCAGCTCGAGACGTTCCTCACCGTGCTCGGCGACTTCGGCGCCTTCCCCGAGGTCATCGCCCGCGAGCTCGACCGATATTTGCCCTTCCTAGCTACCACCAAGGTCATGATGGCTGCGGTCAAGGCAGGCATTGGCCGCGAGACCGCCCACGAGGTGATCAAGGAGCACGCGGTCGCGGTCGCGGTGGCAATGCGCGAGCAGCGCGGCGCCGAGAACGACCTTCTCGAGCGGCTTGCCGACGACGAGCGGCTTGGGCTGGCGCGCGATGACCTCGGGGCGCTGGTGTCCGAGCCCATGGAGTTCACCGGTGCCGCGCGGTCGCAGGTGGCCCGGGTGGTGGCCGCCGTCGAGGAGGTGGCTGTTCGCTACCCTGAGGGCGCGTCGTACTGGCCCGGTGACATCCTGTGACCGATGCTCCTGGGGCCACCGACTTCGGGCTCCCCGACGAGTACACCCACCTCTATTCGGGCAAGGTGCGCGACCTCTACTCCACGCCCGACGGCCTGCTGCTGTTCGTGGCCAGCGATCGCATCTCGGCGTACGACTGGGTGCTGCCATCAACCATCCCCGACAAGGGCCGAATCCTTACCGCGATGTCGCAGTGGTGGTTCGAGCGACTCGCTGACCTCGTGCCCCACCACGTGGTGTCGTACGACGTGCCTGCCAGCGTGGCCGGCCGGGCGATGGTGTGCGAGCGACTCACCATGGTTCAGGTCGAGTGCGTGGCTCGGGGTTACCTCACCGGGTCGGGGCTCACTGACTATGCCTCTACGGGTGCGGTGTGCGGAGTGTCCCTGCCGGCTGGGCTCGTCGACGGAAGCAGGCTGCCCGAGCCGATCTTCACCCCGGCCACCAAGGCCGATCTCGGCGAGCACGACGAAAACGTCGACTTCGCGCACGTCGTGCGATCGGTGGGCGAGCAGACGGCGAACGAGTTGCGCGCGCTCACCCTGGCGGTCTACGCGCGGGCCGAGGCGATGGCGCGTGAGCGCGGGCTGATCGTGGCCGACACCAAGTTCGAGTTTGGGTGGGGAGCGGCTGGGTCAGTGCTCGAGGGCCGGCTGGTGCTGGCCGACGAGGTGCTCACCCCCGACTCTTCGCGCTACTGGCCCGCCGAAGCATGGGCACCGGGAGGCGCCCAGCGGTCGTTCGACAAGCAATTCGTACGCGACTGGCTGACCTCGCCCGCCTCGGGCTGGAACCGTCACGGCAGCGAGCCGCCGCCGCCGCTGCCCGACGAGGTGATCGAGCGCACCCGCGCTAAGTACGTCGAGGCGTACGAGCGGCTCACGGGACTTCAGTTCCGATGACGCTGCTGGTCACCGGGGGAGCGGGCTATATCGGGGCGCACGTGGTGCGCGTGCTGCTCGCCGACGGCCACGACGTGGTGGTACTCGACGACCTGTCGACTGGCCGTGTGTCCGTGGTGCCCGCCGGTGTGACGTTGGTGCGCGCCGACGTTAACGACCGTGCAGCTGTCGAGAGCACGTTGCGTGCCCATGCGGTCGAGGGCGTGGTGCATCTCGCGGCCAAGAAGGCGGTGGGTGAGTCGGTCGAGCGACCGCTGCACTACTACCGCCAGAACGTCGACGGCCTGCTTGCTCTCCTTGAGGCGATGGACGCTTGCGACGTGCGCCAGCTGGTGTATTCCTCGTCAGCCTCTGTCTACGGCACGCCATCTGAGAACCCTGTCGATGAGTCAGCCGCCCTGCGCCCTGAGTCGCCCTACGGCCAGACCAAGGTGATCGGCGAGTGGCTGATGGCCGATGCTGCTGTCGCCCACGGTCTCTCGTTCACCTCCTTGCGCTACTTCAACGTGGTGGGCGCTGGGTCGGCAGACATTGGCGACGTCGGCGCATTCAACCTGGTGCCACTGGCTCTGCGTGCCATCACGTCGGGGCAGGCCCCGCGCATCTTCGGCGACGACTACCCCACTCCCGACGGCACCTGCATCCGCGATTACGTTCACGTGGTCGATCTCGCTGAGGCGCACGCTGCGGCGGTCGCTCATTGCGCGGGTACGCAAGCGACGTCAGTGTTCAACGTGGGGCGCGGCGTGGGCTCGTCGGTGCGCGAGGTGCTGGCCGTCGTGTCACAGGTGACCGGATCGGCCGTCGAGCCGGTGGTGGTCTCCCGCCGGAAGGGTGACCCCGCGGCGGTCGTTGCCCGGGTCGAGCACATCGAGAACGTGCTCGGGTTCACCGCTAACCGCGACTTGGTCGAGATCGTCGAGTCGGCCTGGGCGGCCTGGCCTGAGCGCTGAGGTGCTGCGTACTAGCGACCCCATGCGAGGCAGTGGGCGGCCTGGGTGCGGTTTGCGCGATAGGTGCGTGCTTGGGTGCCCCCGACGCAATGCGGGGTGGCGGATAGACTGACGCGAATTCCTGTTCGCCACTTCCCCGCTGACTCTTTTTGGAGTGCCCGTGGCCCGCGTCGTCGTCGACGTCACCCTCAAGCCCGAGATTCTTGACCCCCAGGGGCAGGCCGTCCAAGGCGCCCTGGGCCGACTCGGGCTCGGTGGGGTGACGTCAGTGCGTCAGGGCAAGCAGTTCGTCATCAGCCTTGAAGGCGTGCTCGATGACTCGCGGAGGACTCAACTCGAGGAACTCGCGGCCACGCTGCTGAGCAACCCGGTCATCGAGGACTACTCGCTCAGCGTCGAGGACGCTGGCTGATGGCGCCTCGCATCGGCGTGGTGACCTTTCCCGGATCCCTCGACGACCGCGATGCCGCTCGTGCGGTGCGACTCGCTGGCGGCGAGTCGGTGTCACTGTGGCACGGCGACGCCACCCTGCATGGGGTCGATGCAGTGGTGCTCCCGGGCGGCTTCTCGTATGGCGACTATCTGCGCTGCGGTGCCATTGCACGCTTCTCGCCGGTCATGGCCCCGCTCGTCGACGCGGCGCGCGGCGGCATGCCCGTGCTCGGAATCTGCAATGGGTTTCAAATCCTGTGTGAGTCCCATCTGCTTCCTGGCGCCCTCACCCGCAACGACTCGCTGCACTTCATCTGTCGCGATCAGCGCCTACGCATCGAAAGCACCAGCACCGCATGGACAAGCGAGTTCACCGAGGGTCAGGAAATTGTCGTGCCGCTCAAGAACGGCGAGGGTAGCTACGTGGCCGACGAGCGCACCCTCGACGCGCTGGAGGCTGAGGGTCGTGTTGTGGCCCGGTACCTCGAGGTCAACCCCAACGGAAGTCGACGCGACATCGCCGGAATCAGCAACGAGGCCGGCAATGTCGTGGGTCTGATGCCACACCCCGAGCACGCGGTCGAGGCGCTGACCGGCCCCACCACCGACGGCCTTGCCTTCTTCGCCTCGGTGCTTGGCTCGCTCGTAGGTGCCGGGGTGGCGCGATGAGCGTCGATACGGTTGCCAACGCCGAGGCCAACCCCGACACGTCGCAGCCGTACGCTGCGCTCGGACTCAAGCCCGACGAGTACGAGCGCATCCGCGAGATCCTCGGTCGGCGGCCCACCAGCGCCGAGCTCGCCATGTACTCGGTGATGTGGAGCGAGCACTGCTCGTACAAGTCGAGCAAGGTGCACCTCAAGGCCTTCAGCGAGAAGAAGCCCGAGACTGACGTGCTGCTCGTAGGTATCGGTGAGAACGCCGGCGTCGTCGACATCGGCGACGGCTGGGCCGTCACCTTCAAGCTCGAGTCGCACAACCACCCCTCGTACGTCGAGCCCTACCAGGGTGCGGCCACCGGCATCGGCGGCATCGTGCGCGACATCATGTCGATGGGGGCTCGCCCCCTCGCCGTGATGGACCCCCTGCGGTTCGGCGCGCCCGACCACCCCGATACGCGCCGTGTGCTCACCGGCGTGGTGGCCGGAATCGGCGGATACGGAAACTGCCTCGGCCTCCCCAACATCGGCGGAGAGATCGTGTTCGACCCGTCGTACCAGGGCAACCCGCTCGTCAACGCGCTGTGCGTCGGCGCTATGCGGCACGAAGACATTCACCTCGCGAGCGCCTCGGGCATCGGCAACCTCGTGGTGCTCTACGGCGCCCGCACCGGGGGCGATGGCATTGGTGGCGTGTCGGTTCTCGCGTCGGAAACCTTCGAGGAGGGCGGCCCGGCGAAGCGGCCCGCCGTGCAGGTGGGCGACCCCTTCAAGGAGAAGCTGCTGATCGAGTGCACGCTCGAGGTGCTGCACGCCGGGCTCGTTGAAGGAATCCAAGACCTCGGTGGGGCAGGCATCTCGTGCGCAACCTCTGAACTCGCCAGCAATGGCGAGGGCGGCATGCGCGTGACCCTCGACCAGGTTCCCTTGCGCGACTCGTCGCTCACTCCCGAAGAGATCCTCATGAGTGAGTCGCAGGAGCGCATGTGCGCTGTGGTGTCTCCGCACAACATCGACGCCTTCCTCGCCATCTGCGCCAAGTGGGATGTCACCGCCACCGTGATTGGCGAGGTCACCGATGGAGGCAGACTGGTTATCACGTGGCACGGCGAGGTCATCGTCGATGTGCCGCCGCGCACGGTCGCACACGACGGCCCGGTTTACGAGCGCCCGCTGCGACGCCCCGAGTGGATCGACACGCTTGCCGCCAACGACCCCTCCACACTCGCGCGCCCAGGCACTGCGGCCGAGGTGCGATCGACGTGGGTGCGCATGACGGGTGCTCCCAACCTCGCCTCAAAGTCATGGGTCACCTCCCAGTACGACCGCTACGTGCTGGGCAACACGGTGCTGGCGCAGCCCGAGGACTCCGG
>Ga0114966_10000848_pt1 | contig 28948 bp, 21 predicted proteins | sample M_130207_XF_Meta_FD_87029 | JGI IMG/M metagenome (GOLD analysis project Ga0114966, IMG submission 87029) | Freshwater microbial communities from Lake Montjoie, Canada to study carbon cycling - M_130207_XF_MetaG | ecosystem: Environmental > Aquatic > Freshwater > Lake | place: Lake Montjoie... | reverse complement strand
GCGCTGCGACGACCGGTAGCGTGGCCGGAATAAATCCAGGTTGTGCCTCGGAGAGGAGCCCTCGCATGACCTCAAGCTCGCGCTCCACACCGGCCCGGGTGTCCAGCAGAGCGCTCAGCTCGTCGTCGAGCAGCGAGCGCCGGCGATCCCACTCGTCCTGCGTGTACTCGCCAACGAGCGCACGCAGCTCAGCTTCGGCGCGCACGTCCCGCCGCTGGTTGATCGTAGCGTCTTGTTCCTCGAGCGCCTGTTCAAGACCGTGCGCCACCGCGCGCACCGCGTCCATTTTGTCCTGCAACGCCAACTGCGATGCGTCGTACTTGGCGGAGTAGTCCGCGTGGACGCGGGCGTACACGTGCGCCGGCGTCGCGTCGCGCCTAGACTCGAGCGTGGTAATCCAATGCTCGATCTTGCGACGTTCCGCGAGCAGTGATGCAATCTCGGCGAGCTGTGCCGTTTGTGTGTCGTCCATAATCCGCGTCTCCGTGACGTGCCGTACCGTCTGGTGGTGCCTACGATGCGTTAGCGCTGGAAGACGACGCGCCCGTCCACAACTGTGCAACTCACGAGCCCGGTCAGAGTGCGACCCTGATACGGGGTGTTGCGCCCCTTCGTACGGAAGGTAGCAGCGTCGACTTTCCAGGTCGCCGTCGGATCGAACACGGTGACATCGCCGAGCGCACCCTTCCGGAACGTACCACCCTCGAGATGGAAGAGTTTCGCCGGAGCACAGGCCATCTTGTCGATGAGCGTCTCCAGCGAAATGACGCCCGCCGCGACCAGCCACGTGATGTTCACCGCGAGCGCGGTCTCGAGTCCGATGATGCCATTCGGCGCTTCGGAGAACTCGCGCTCCTTTTCGTCGTTGTGGTGCGGCGCGTGGTCGGTCGCGATCACATCGATCGTCCCGTCCTTTACCGCCTCGCGCAACGCCTCAACATCGTCGAGGGTGCGCAGCGGCGGATTCATTTTGGCATTCGTGTCGTAGCCGGTCACTTCATCTTCCGTGAGGGAGATGTGGTGCGGGCAGACCTCGGCGGTCACATTGATGCCACGATCCTTGCCCCAGCGGATGAGTTCCACCGAGCCACGTGTGCTCATGTGGCAGAGGTGCACATGGCCGCCGGTGCGGCGCGCGAGGAGGATGTCGCGGATGGCCATAATCTCCTCGGCCTCGCTCGGAATCCCCTTGAGTCCGAGTCGTGCGGAGACGATGCCTTCGTTCATGTCGCCACCGGCGGCGAGCGTCGGCTCTTCGCAGTGATCGGCCACGGGAATGCCGAAGGCGCGGGCGTATTCGAGCGCGGTGCGCATGAGCTGCGCACTGACCACGGGCTTTCCGTCGTCACTGACGGCGACCGCCCCTGCCCCGACCATCTCACCGAACTCAGCGAGCTGCTCGCCCTTCTCACCGATCGAGATAGCGCCGATCGGATACACGCGGGCAGCGCCAGCAGCGCGCCCTTGTTTGAGCACGAAGCCAATCGCGGCCTGGTTGTCGGTGACCGGATCGGTGTTCGGCATGGCGCAGACGGCGGTAAAGCCGCCGGCGGCCGCAGCGCGAGCACCCGTTGCGATCGTCTCGACGTCTTCGCGGCCTGGCTCGCGCAGATGGCAATGCACGTCGATGAACCCGGGCGACACGACCTTGCCCGTACAGTCCACGATGGTCGCGCCATCGGGCGCATTCAGATTGCCGCCGATGCTTTCGATCTTGCCGTCGCGCAGGAGAATGTCTCCTACGGCGTCGGTGCGGGTCGACGGATCGAGCAGCCGTCCGCCCTTGAGCAGTACGTCACGACGGTCGACGCTCATGCGTCCCCCCGAGCAGCGGTGGCGAGTGTCGGCTTGTTGCCGGCGAGTAGGTAGAGCACGGCCATACGCACGGCGACGCCGTTGGTGACCTGGTCGAGGATGACGCTATGTGGGCCGTCAGCCACGTCGGAGTCAATCTCGACGCCGCGATTCATGGGACCGGGGTGAAGGATGAGAATGTCGCGCGGGGCTCGCTCGAGCCGCTCGCGGGTGACACCGAAGACACGGTTGTACTCACGGAGCGACGGAATATACCCCGCCTGCATCCGCTCCAGCTGCAGTCGAAGCACATTGAGCGCATCGGCCCACTCAATGGCTTGTTCGATCCGATCGAACACCTGCACGCCCATCTCGCCGATAGCGTTCGGCAGCAGCGATCGCGGCCCGCAGACCGCAACCTCGGCACCGAGCTTGGTGAGGCCCCAAATATTGGAGCGCGCCACGCGCGAGTGGAGGACGTCGCCGCAGATGCAGATGCGCTTGCCGCGCAGGTCGCCGAGTTTGTCGCGCAGCGTGAGCAAGTCGAGCAGTCCCTGCGTGGGATGCTCATGCGTGCCGTCGCCCGCATTGATAACGTTGGACTCGATGCGTTCCGCGAGGAACTTGGCTGCACCCGACGCGTGATGGCGAATGACCACCATGTCAATGCGCATCGCTTCGAGATTGCGCGCCGTATCGACGAGCGTTTCGCCCTTTGAGATGCTCGACCCGCTTGCGGCGACATTGACCGTGTCGGCGCTCATGCGCTTCTCGGCGAACTCGAACGAGATGCGCGTGCGCGTGGAGGCCTCGAAGAAGAGATTCACGACCGTGGCCCCGCGGAGCGTGGGGACCTTCTTAATGGCGCGTTCGGAAATCTCCTTGAGCGGGCCGGCGGTATCGAGAATGACGTTGATCTGTTCGGCCGAGAGGTGCTCGAGGCCGAGGAGATCCTTGCCGAGAACGCTCGACGTCGTGGGGGTCACGCGTGCTCCGTCACGTTGAGGACAACCTCGTCGCGCCCATCGAGTTCGGTAATGAAGACGTCAACGCGTCCGCCTGCGGGGACCTCAACGTGCTTGCCGACGACGCCTGGCTGGATGGGCAGTTCGCGTCCGCCTCGATCGATCAGCACCGCGAGCCCCACGCGCGACGGGCGGCCGAAGTCGGCCAGCTCGTCGAGGGCGGCGCGGATGGTGCGTCCGGTGAAGAGCACATCGTCGACGATCACGACGCGCTGCCCTTCGAGGTCACAGGGGAGATTGGTCCGGCCGACCACGGGGCGCGGGCCAACCGTCTGGAGGTCGTCGCGATACAGCGTGATATCGAGGGCGCCGAGTGGAACGGTGACATCCTCGCGAGCCTTGATGACCGCGGCGATCCGAGCCGCAATCTGCACGCCACGCCGCTGGATTCCCACGAGAATGAGTCCCTCAGCGCCGTCATTCTGCTCGATAATTTCATCAGCCATGCGCGAGACGGTACGCTCGAGCGCTTTGGCACTGAGGACGATCGACGAGGTCGGTGGCATCTCAGGGATGAAATATGTCGTGCGACGCACCGAAAATAAAGCGCTGAATCTGATGAGGCGGGTTGCGGTGATGGGGAGCGGGAGGCGACAATTCGGTAATGCTTGGCACCACACCCCTCCCGCACCTCTCCGTGGTCGTCCCCTGCTACAACGGGGCCGACCGTCTACCGGCTGCCTTGGCGCAGCTTGTGCGCTGGCTGGAGTCGCAGCCGTACGACGCGGAGCTTATCCTGGTGGACGACTGCAGCGGACCGGCGGCCGAGCAGGTGCTCCGGGAGTTCGCGAGTGGGCGCTCAGGGGTCACCCTGCTCCGGAACGACCCCAATGGGGGCAAGGGCGTGTCGGTCGGGCGCGGCCTGCGGGCCGCTCGGGCGCCGTACCGGGTGTTCACGGACGCCGATCTCGCATATCCGCCGTCGGAGATCAACCGGATCCTGCGCGACCTTGAGGCTGGGAACGGTGTGGCGATCGCCTGCCGCGTGCTCCCCGAGTCGCGGTACGAGATGAGCCCCAGCTTTTTTCACTACTTGTACACACGGCACATCATGAGCCGCGTGTTCAACGCGCTGGTGCGGCTGGTGCTCCTGCGCGACGTGCTCGATACGCAGGCGGGGCTGAAGGGATTCACCGCCGCGGCGGTCGACGCGGTGTTCCCGCTCGTGACTATTCCGCGCTTTGGGTTTGACGTGGAAGCGCTCTTCATTGCGCAGAAAAAAGGCTTCACGGTCAAGCAGACGGCGGTACACTTCCGGTATGACGAGGAACCGACCTCGGTGAGTTTCGCGCAATCGGCCTTCGTGATGGCCAGCGAAGTGCTGCAAGTGCGACTCAACGACTGGCGTGGCCGTTACGACTGACTCGGAGGCGCGGCAGTCCGCGCCCCGCACGCGGCTGATTATTAATGCCGACGACTTCGCCTTTACCCCCGCGGTGACGGCGGGAATCCTCGAAGCGCATGACGCGGGAAGCGTGACCTCGACGTCCATGATGGTGCACTGCCCCGGCTGGGACGATGGCGTTCGCCAGGCGAACGCTACGCCCACGCTCGGGATCGGCTTGCACCTGAACCTGGTGGTTGGCGCGCCGCTCACGCAGGCGCCGTCGTTGATTGATCGACGCACCGGGCGTTTTGCACCGCTGGCCACGCTGACTCGGCGGGCGCTGACGGGTGCGCTGAATATCGACGAAGCCGAAGCGGAGTGTGTGGCGCAGTTGGAGGCGCTGGATCGGGCGGGGGTGGTGGCGACGCATATCGACTCGCATCGGCATACGCACGCGCTCCCCGTGCTGCATCGTGCGGTGGCGCGCGTCGCGGTGCGTCGCGGGCTTCCGCTGCGACGTCCAGTGGAGTCGCATCGGCGATTCGCCAACGACCTTCCGTCGCAGCTGCATCGCGGGGTGATTGCGTGGTCGTGGCGGGTGACGTCGATGACCGCAGCGATCACGCGTGCGCCGGATCACTTCATGGGGGTCTCGATGCAAGGGAGCGAGGGATTCGGCTCTCGACTCCTTCAGGTGCTCGATGCGCTTCCGGCGGGAAGCGTAGAGTTGATGGTGCACCCGGGGCATGTGGACGATGCGCTCGTCGCAGTGGATGGCTACACCGCGCCCCGCGAGGCTGAGCTGACTGCCCTGATTTCACGCGCCGTTCGCGACCGACTTGCGCGTGGGGATATCGCGCTCATGAACTTCGGTGCGCTCTAAGCCTACAGCGTCAGGCGCTCGCGCTGGTCGCGCTGGTCGCGCTGGTCGCGCTGGTCGCGCGGTTGGACGCGCGGTTGGGGATCACACCGAGCAGCTCTGCCTGCATGGCGAGCCAGAGCGGGATTAGCGGAACGGTCTTGAGCAAATACGGCACGTAGTATGCCTGATACCAGCTGCGCGGCATGAGATCGGTGCTGCCGAGGTTCACAATGGCGAAGGCTGCGACCATGAGCACGGCGCGCCAGGTCGTGCGCGGCGAGACCGCGTACCAGAGGGCCAATCCCACCATCGAAATCACGAACGACGGCGACTCGGCCTGATGGTTGAAGAGCACGCAGAAGACGAGGATTGACGCGAGGAAGAGCAGTCGGAAATGCGGTTCGTCGCGACGTTTCCACTGCACTGCGAGCGGGAGCAGGAGCAGGAGCAAGCCAATGAGCTGCGTGGGCCAATGCGGCCAATCGACGCCCCACCAGACGCGGAACTGCCCCATGAGGCCTGCGTAGAGGTCGGCGCCGCCCGCGCCGTAGCGTGCGAGCGGGGCGGCATCACGTGTTTCGATGGCGTGCCACGAGCGGTATTGCGAGGCGAGCGATGCTGGAGCAACCGCTACGAGTGGCAACGCGATGCCGATGACAGCCGTCGCGGCGGAGATCAGGGCCATCCGGAACTTCCGTGGATGGAAGATGGCGCCGGCGAAGGCTGCTGCGGGAAAGAGTTTCACAAAAGTGCCAGCCGCGACCGCACTCGCCGCGCCCCACTGGTCGCGCCGCTCGTAGGCACTCCAGGCGAGGAGCATGAGGCCGGCGCAGAGGGCATTGCTCTGCGAGCGCTGCAGGTCGCCGACGACCGGTAGCAGCGTGATAGCGAGCGCCACGGCCGCGTCCCGCGCGGGGAGGAGCCGGACGAACCCCCAGCATACGGCTCCGGCGCAGACCAGCGCCCAGAGCATATAGCCAGGCGTCAGCGGGAGGAGGGCGAAGGGGGCAAAGAGAAAGGCGAACGTTGGCGAGTACTTGAAGAAATCCTCGTGCACGGCTGGCCAGGCCGCGTAGAGATCTTGACCGGCGATCAGGTGATCGAAGGCGGCACGAAAGATCAGGAAATTATTTTCGTGCGACAGGACGGTACGCTGATATCCGACGACAACTGCGGAGAGCGCATAGAGCATCACCAACACACGCAGTGCCCGTCGAGCGCGAGCGCTCGCGTCCCCCGGCTCGGGAGCGAGCGCGCGAGCAGCGGGTGAGTTGTGACCGGAAAGCGAGGACTCAGGCATGCGCACAAGTTGATAGAGAACAGCGCCGGGCGAAAGCCGGGGGTGGTGCTGAAGCACGGGGCCATACGGGAACCGGGGTGCCGCGGAATCCGCGACACCCCGGTCCGCTACCGCACGGGAGGCTACGGCTTCTTGACGGCAGGCGTCGGCTTGGGGCGCGCCTTGAACTCTTCGTACAGCTTGGTGTGACGGTCGACGAGGGGAATCAGCTCGCCACGAATAAACAAATACTTCACGTGGCTCCGCGGATCGAGCGGATCGCCGGTCGACACGAACACGTTGGCGACCTTCCCAACCTCGATGCTCCCGTACGTGTCGCCCACGCCCCAAATGCGCGCAGGGTTGATCGTGATGGCTTCGAGTGCTTTGTCGGCGTCGAGGCCGAAAGCCTCGGTGATTCCAACTTCGAACGGTAGGTCGCGCACATTACTTGCGCCCGTCGTCTGGAACGCAATCTGCACGCCGGCGCGGGCGAGCACGCCCGGGTTCGCGTAGATCTCGTCGTATGCTGCGCTCGCCGCGGGTTCGGCATAGGTCGGACCAACGATCACCGGCACCTTGCGGGCGGCGAGCGTATCGGCCAGCTGCCAGGCTTCGGCAGCACCGCGAATCACGATCTTGAGCTTGAACTCGTCGCCGAACGCGAGCGCACCACGAATCTGCGCGGCGGACTCGGCGTCGAAGATCACCGGAAGCTCGCCACGGACAAAGGGAATCATGGCTTCCAAGGCCTGGTCGATCTTCTGCTTCCCCGCCCCACCGGCCGCGAGTTTGGCTTTGATGTCGGCGTAGGACTTGGCGTTGGTGAAGTAATCGCGGAGCTGCGTGACCCCCTGATTCACGGCATCACCACCCTCTGCCGCGGGACCACCACGCCCACCACCGCCACCGCGACGGCCACCGGCCACGCGCGGGTAGTTCACCACAAGCGCCGCACGGGTTTTGATCGACATCTGGTCGCCCGTCCAGCCGGTGAGATCCATGAGCGACGCCGTGCCGCTGATGAGTCCTCCTTCCGGTGCGGTAATGACCGACGTGATGCCATTGTAGCGGGCCACCGGAATCAACTCCGAGTGCGAGTTGACCGCGGTGAGCGCGACGTCGTGCGGATTGAACTGACCAATCTCGACTTTGTCTTCGCCACCAGGCACCGACTCGATCTCTGAAAGGCCAAGCTTGGTGCCCGAGTCGATGAAGCCCGGGTAGACGAAGAGCCCGGTGCCGTCGATGACCGTCGCACCAGCAGGGGTCGCGACTGTTGCGCCGACCGCCGTGATCTTGCCACCGACGATCACCACCGTGCCCTTCTCGATGCGTGGGCCGACGACGGGCACGACGGTCGCGTTGCGGATGACGTAGCTGTCCGTCAGCGGCTTCGGCGCGTTGGGGGTACTTTGTGCGACGATCGCTGCCGGCAGGATCGCCGCCATGCTAACGACCGCTGCGAGGCGCGACGTCAACGCGATCCAGCGTGCACGATTCTTTGAGTCGGTCATTTTAGTTGCTCCCGCCGTTGCCCATCGCGCGCGTCTTCTTTGTGGCCTGCAGCAGGGCCTCAAGCGACGGGCTGGTTTTCCGATCGAAGAACACTCGTCCGTCGATCAGCGTCATATCAACGCGCGCAGCCGGCGAGAATGGATGTGCGGTGAAGATCGCGATGTCGGCATCCTTTCCCACATCAATCGACCCGGTGTACTTGTCCACGCCGAGCTGCCAGGCCGCGTTGAGCGTGATCATCTTGAGCGCCTCTTCCTCGGAGGTGTTGCCGTAGTGCATCGCCTTCGCGGCGTCCTGATACAGGCGACGGGCACGCTCGTCGGAGTCAGAGTTGATCGACACTTTCACGCCGCGCTCGGCCATCAACGAGGCGTTGAAGGCAATCGCATCCCACGCTTCGAGCTTGTAGGCCCATTCGTCGGCGAAGGTCGAGGCGCCGGTGTTCGCAGCCGCGATCTCGTCGGCGACTTTGTAGCCCTCGAGCACGTGCTGGAGCGACGCCACGCGGAATCCGTAGTCCTTGGCGACCTTGAGCAGCATGAGGATCTCATCCGAGCGATACGAATGCCCATGCACGAGCCGCTTGCCTTCGAGGATTTCAACGAGGGGATCGAGTTGTATATCGCGGCGCGGCGGGATGGGCTCGGCCTGCCCCTTCTTCAGCGCGGCCTTCGCCTTGTCGTACTCCTTCCATTCGGCCTGATATTCCTGCGCGCGGGTGAAGGCATCGCGGAGCAGCTCTTCGACGCCCATGCGGGTGCGCGGATAGCGCGGCGTGCGGCCCGGCTGGGCGCCGTTGGTCTGACGAACGTTTTCACCCAGCGCGAACTTGATGCCCGGGGGCGCTTTGTCGAACTTCATCGAGTCGACGGGGAGACCAAAGCGCATCTTTACGGTGAGGTTCTGCCCGCCGATCGTGTTGGCAGAACCGTGCAGCACGTTCGCAGCGGTCACGCCACCCGCCAACTGGCGATACAGCGTCAGTCCGTCCTGGCGGAAGGCGTCGCCGATATTGACCTGCGAAGTGATCGAGCTTGAGCTTTCGTTGATCCCCTGCAGCGACGAATGCGAGTGCGCGTCGATAATGCCTGGGGTGACGAACTTCCCCGTGGCGTCGATTACTTGCGCCCCCGCGGGTGCGGCGAGCTTGGCACCAACCTGCGCAATTTTCCCATCGCGGATAATGATCGTGCCGTCGAGGATTGTGCCGTGCGACGCCGTAAGAATCGTGGCGTGCGTAATAGCGACGAGCTTGGCGGCCGGTGGAATCGGCATGTTCAGGGCGCCGGCTCCGCCGAAGCCGTCGGTCGCAGGAGCGGCCGACGCGGCGCCCTGAGCGAGGGCGCTGGACGTGGTGAAGGCACCCGCGAAGGCGAGCGCACCGATCGTCGAGAGCGACGTGCGGGTCAGGTACTTCATGGTGTTTTCTCTCCAGTGAAGGGCGCGTTTCCCATGGGGCCGAGTGCGACGGAGCCCGTCATCCGGTTCCCGGTGATGTCGCCATTGAAATCGAGATTGAAGCTCTGCGCACCGAAGCTGAGCGCGAGTGACCAGCTAGCCTTGTTGCCGTCAACGCGGCCGTTGCTGATTTCGGCGTCGCCCGTTGGGAGGCCGCTAATCTTGCCGCTGAAGCTCGAGCCATTCTGTGTGAAGGTCGCGGAGACCGACTGCACGCCCTGCGGGCTGTCGATGGTCATGCGCCAGGTGCCGGCGATTTGTGTGGCGTTGGCGGCTGGGGTGGCCCCCGGGGTTCCCCCTGGACCGCCGCGTCCGCCGCGACCGCCAGCGACCGGTGCAGGAGCTTGCGAGGCCACGTCGTACTTGACGCCATCGACGAACACCGCGCGAACGCGCGCGCTGTCGGAGATGATGTTGCCGTTTTCGGTGACGACGAAGTTCGCGATCTTGCCGACTTCGATGCTTCCGAGTGCCTTCCCCATGCCCGCCAGTTCAGCGGCGCGAATGGTGACTGCTTGGAGGGCGACGTCAGCGGGGAGACCCGCGGCGACGGCTTTGCGAATGTTCGTCACAAAGTCAGCAGCGCGCGACCCGCCGGAGGCGAGCGCAAACTTTACCCCAGCCTTGTGGAGCGTGGCGGCGTTCCCTTCGATGGCCTTGCGCGCTTCCTTGTCGGCGGCGGCACTGTCACCCGGGCTCTGACGCATCGCGTTGCGATACGACCAGCCGGTGACAGCGGACGGCTGCGGGAAGTTGGTGGAGATGACGACGTTGTGTCCCGCGAGTGCATCCACGGCCTTGAAGCCTTCGGTGACGCCAGTCAAGGTGAGCTTGAGATCGAATTCCTTGGCCATCTTTACGGCGCGGCGGATGTCATTCTCCTGCGGCGTGTCGTAGAAGATTGGCATCTGGCCGCGTGCGGCAGCAACGAGCGACTCGAGTTCCGGATCGTTGGCTGGGCGGGCGATTCCCGTAGGATCAGCCTTCCAGCGATCGACAATGAGCCCGTAGCGGCGTGCATCGTAGAGGGCTTGGCGCTGGTACGCAATGACGCCCATGATGGTGCCGGGGAGCCGTTCGCCGGCGGCGTTGGCCCCGCCGCCACCGCCAAAGCCACCACCGCCACCACTGAAGCCGAAGTGTTGGGCAACGTTGACCTTGACGGCATCGAAGCCATTGGCGCTGTCGCGCATCGGGACGAGCACCGACATGCCACGGAGCGCGCCACGCGACGGCGCGACGAGCGCGACGGCGACCCCGCCCTCACGGGCGGCACGTGTGTCGGCGGCGCTCACCTTCACTTCTTCGGTGACACTACGGTTCGGGTCGAAGCCGTTGAACTTCTCGGCCCCGGCGCTCGCGGCCGAGGGGCCGCCGGCCGCGCCGCGTCCACCCCCACCACCGCCGCCACCACCGGCCGGCGCGGCCGACAGGCCGAGCGACGAGGTGAGGTCGATGAGTGCGGGCGTGATGGTGCGCTTCGCGTAATCGACGACCCGCGCATCGGCGGGGATCATGACCTCGGCCCCGACGGCGATGATGAGGCCGTCACGGACGAGAATCGTCCCCTTCTCGATGACGCCCTTGGTGACGGTCTCGATGCGCGCGTTGGTCAGCGCCCAGGTGCCCTGCTGGGCTCCGAGGACCGCTGGCGTCGACGCGGCCACGGCAAGGACGACCCCGAGCACACGGCGCCGCAGGGTCGTGGGGAGAGAATGCATGGAGCGGCTCCGGTGGTGGGGAAGACGGGAGAACGAGTGCAACATTCGTGAATTTAGCGTTCCGATGGTCACCGCGTCAAAGCAAGCGTGCCACGGCCTCGTGCAGGCGTACCATCGCGAGGGTGTCGAGCTTGCAGTAGTCGAGCAGTTCCCGCGTGTAGCTCGGGTGAAATTCGTCGTCGATGCCCCCCACGCGCATCAGGCTAAAGAGACCGAGCGCGTCAGCGCCGTTGTTGACGGGGAGATTGTGATAGCTGAGCTCACGTTCATCAACCATGACGGGGAGGATCTTCTTGATTGATGTCTTGCCGCGAAACCCCGGATGCGCGTAGGCGACCTTAAACACCTCTTCGAGGTCGAACATGCGCGTAATCACGCTATCGATGGCGTCGCGGTACTCCGGGAACCAGTTCGCGAGCGCCTTGAGGCATGTCTTCTCGTAGGACGAGTACACCACCACCGAGCCGCGCTCCCCAAGCTCAGCCAGCAGCTGCTGAAGGAGTGCGCGTCGCCAGTCTCCCATGAGCGGCGCCAAAAACTCATAGTGCGCAGGCTCCGAGCCGAGGCGCGACGCAACGTGCAAGGAATACTGGAACGGCATGGCCTCATAGGGAGAGGTCTGCGGGAACCAGGGGAGCGCGGGCGAAACGGTCTCGAAGTCTAGATAGGAGGCTGGCCACTCAACGGTACCAAGCAGCCGGGCCAAGGCCGGCTTGTCGCAGTGCGGGGCGCCCGATTGCAGAACTTTAAAAACTCGCAGTTGCGTATCGGTCAACTCCACCTCCGCCGGCACTCGCGAGATCCGCTCATACCCCCGCAACTGATCAAAGCGTTTTTGACTGAGGCGCGGAATGAGCCAGAGCGGATCGTCGACGTCTTGTCCGACACAGGTCGTGGTGTAATAGTCGCAGTTTCGGCACGCAAAGTTCAGCGTCGCCGGCGGAGCGGGCTCAGCGAGCACGGCGCTCGCAATGCCCGGCGCGAGGAGCGAAAACTCTCGCGCTCGCGCCATGACGGCTTCAGTGACATCAACGCGCACGAAGAAAGCTGCGGGGCCATCAAGCTCGTACTCGCCATTGATCAGCACGAGGCACGCACGGTGCACCGGAAGTCTCGCGGCTATGGCCACGCAGACGGTGAACGCGAGATCGTCGATGTACGCCTTGTCGACGTCATCGAGCTTGGATTTGCCGGATTTGATCTCCAGCACGGTCCACGCGCCGTCGACACACTCAATCGCGTCGGCTCGTGCGACGCAGCCGTCAGCAACGAAGGTGGCTTCGAAGAGCCGCGTATGTGCTCCGGAGGCTACGGCCGCCTTCGTTGCGTCAACAGCCGCATCGACGGGCGATCGACGGAGGACTTCTCCATCGCCCAGCCACGCTCTCGCCTTCCCCTCCACTTCGTGGCCCACCCAAAACCGCCACTGCTCACCAAACCCTGGATCGCGTTCAGGGTCCCGGTGCGCGAACCATCCGCGATTCACGCACTCGAGTGCAGCAAGAAAGGTTCGCTTGTCCACGCGAGACTTCATGCGTGCCCACTCATCGCACCCGCCCATACTTCCGCAGCACGGCCATCAACCGATCCGCCGGCAACGCATTCACGCGCAGGTTGTTCGCGCCCGTCATCGTGTCCGCGCCTAGCATCGCATTCAGAATCGCTTCTTCTGTGGCCTGCACCGTGGCACTGAAAAGGCTTGAGATGGCCGAGTTGCTCACCATCGTGAGGCGCGCGCTGTCGGCGGGGACTGCGGCGCCGGGGTTTGCCGTCGAGAAGGCCACGAAGATGTCGCCCGATCCATTTCCACCGGTGCCGCCGGTACGGCCCACGCCGAGTGCGACGCGAGTGGCGATGCGCTTGAGTTGATGCGGCAGGAGCGGCGCGTCGGTAGCGACGATTACGATGATCGAGCCCAGCTCTACCTCGGTGGTGTTGGCTCCCTTTGGTGCGGGCTGGTCGCAGCTGCGGCGCCCCGGCGGTGAGCCTGCGGGGAGCGGCGCGGCGATGCACGACGCCAAGTCGCTCAGCTCCTCGCCAACCGGCACGCCCGCGACGCGCATGTCGCGCATCGACCCGAAGTTGCACTGGACCAGCACGCCCACGGTGTAGCCCCCCTGCGCGGTGGTCAGTTTTCGCGATGCCGTGCCGATTCCGCCCTTGAACCCCTCGCAGGTCATCCCCGTACCACCACCAACCGCTCCTTCAGGTGGCACCACGCCCCCGACCGACCCGTTGAGCGCCGCGATCGCATGCTCGGCCTTCACATGAAAGCCATTGATGTCGCTTAGACCGCCGTCGTAGGTCTCGGCGACGACCGGCAGCCCCCACGGCTGCAGTGTGGCGCGCCCGACCCGCCACTGCAGGATGGCGTCGCGCACAACGCCCACGCTGTGCGTGTTGGTAATGCCGATCGGGCCCTCGAGGAATCCACTCTCTTGGAGCCAGGTGGTTCCGGTCATCTCGCCGTTGCCGTTCAGCGTGAACCAGGCGCCGAAGACGGGATCGTTACTCGCTTTCCCGCGGGGGTGCACAATGGTCACGCCGGTGCGCACCGGACCGACGCCCACCTTCAGCGGTCCCGGCGCGCCCTCGATGATGGTGGTGTGGCCGACTTCGACGCCGCGCACATCAGTAATGGCGTCGAGTGCCCCGGGTGTGCCGCCAATCAGCGCGGAGATGCCGAGTTCGCGCGCACGGGGGCGTGGGGCGGCCTGCGATGCCGGCTGCTGCGCAGAGAGCGCGGCGATGAGCAGCGGAGCACACACGCCGAGCAGAACAACGGACCGAACGGACCGGAGGACGGACAACATGCGAGGCTCCTGATGTTGACGGATGTTGACGGTGGTGGGCCCTAGTGACGCGCGACACCCTCCCCCGAATCTCCGCAGCGACCACGCGCACCGCCAGAGGGCGCGTCAGGGCAACGAAAAACCCCGCACGATAACTCGTTGCGGGGTCTCTCTTTAGCACGGACGGGGTGGGATTCGAACCCACGGTACGCTTTCACGTACACACACTTTCCAGGCGTGCGCCTTAAACCACTCAGCCACCCGTCCTCGTTCAATTGTCCAAATGCTCCAACAACTACGACGCGCTGGCACGCGAATCCGCGAACCAGCGCGTCGGGTCACGCCTCCACTGCAGCGGACAGGGTGAGATTCGAACTCACGATACCGTTGCCGGTACGCCGGTTTTCGAGACCGGTGCCTTCAACCACTCGGCCACCTATCCAGGATTTAGTCCTAGCCTTAAGAAATTATCGGCTCGACCACCTACAGTCAACGTTTCCGCCGAGATTTCACCCCTCGCGGTGCGTCGCAAACCACGCTCGCAACAGCGCACCACACTCCTCGGCCATGACCCCACCAGCCACTTCGGGCCGATGATTCAGTTTGGGGTGCCGCAAGAGGTCCCCAACCGATCCCACCATGCCAGCTTTGTCGTCCCATGCACCAAACACCACGCGGTCGAGACGTGCCAGCACAATCGCCCCCGCACACATCGCGCACGGCTCCAGCGTCACATAGAGTATGCAGCCGCTCAGCCGTGCATCGCCGATCGCGGACTGCGCCGCACGAATGGCACGCACTTCGGCGTGCGCGGTGGCATCGCGACTGGTGACCATCGCGTTCGCCGCAGAGGCCACCACCAAGCCGTCACGCACCACCACGGCGCCCACGGGCACTTCCCCCCCAGCGCCGGCGGCTCGGGCCACCGCGAGCGCAACGGACATATAGCTGAGGTCGAGCTCTGCGCGATCGGTCATCGGTTCCAGAAAGCGGTGGTCTCGAGGGGGAGGCATTGTGGTCACGACCGCGAACACACGCGTGGGGGACAGGTGGATTACGCGTCGCGCGTCTATAATACCACAGGGCGGTGGCACGCGCCCGGCCATTTGGGGTACGACCAGCGTTGCCCGCCCCCGCACCATCCCTTGAGCTCCGAGACCATGCGCCGCTTGTTCCTCGCTCTCGCCGTCCTCTCTGCTGTTGTGGTCTCCGCCTGCCAACCGTCGTCGCCGGGAACCGCGCCGACGACCCCCAATAGCGCAGGCGTGGCTCGACTCATCCTCACCCTCCCCGCGAACTCATTCGTGATTGGTGAGTCGGTGAAGGGGGCCGCGACTCCCTATGATGCGACCGGGAACGTGCTCACGAACCGCACGATCACCTGGACCTCAAGCGCGCCGACGATCGCATCGGTGACGACAAGCGGCACCGTGACGGGAGTCGCCGCCGGCACAAGCACGGTCTCCGCATCAGTCGATGGCGCCGTGCCCGCATCGATCGCCGTGACGGTGCTCGCCGCACCAAGCCCCTGCACGACGGCAACGGCCCTCAGCATGAATGTCGGCGAGATCCGAACGGTGACGGGAGCGCAGCGCAACCTGCTGTGCGTCACTGGAGGCGCTATCGGAGCCGACTACGCGATTTCCGCGATCAATCTCGACACCGGCAGCACCACGCGCCCGATCACCATGTTGGCCGCGGGCACGCAGGCAGTCGGCGTACCGCTCTCACCGTCGCTGTCCAACATGATCATGCCAACCTCCGCCGTGGACCTCACGGAGCCTGAGCGCGTCCATCTCCAGCGCCAGCGCAACATGCGTCGCACCTTGGGCGCGCGCATGTCCGAGGGGCGAGCGACGCGTGGACTGGGCTCCTCGAATATCAAGGGGCTCGCTGCGACACCGGCCGTTGGAACGATTGTGCGCCTGAACTCCAACGGCGATGGCGTGAGCGGCAACCCGTGCGTCGCCAACGCCTCAGACTATCACGGCGCGCGCGTGGCCGCCGTGACGAATCGCGCCATCGTGATCGTGGATACGACCGCGCCGACGGGAGGGCTCACCGACGCCGAGCTGCTCTCTATCAGCACAACGTTCGACACGCTCGTCTATGACGTGGGCGTCAATGCCTTCGGCGTGCCATACGACGCAGACGGAAACGGCCGCGTGGTGCTCTTCTTCACGCCCAGCGTCAACTCTCTCACGCCAGCAACCGCGAGCTATCTGATCGGCGGGTTCTTCGACTCGCGCGACCTGTATTCGTCATCGGGAACCAATGCGTGTGCGGGTAGCAACGAAGGGGAGATGTTCTACCTTCCGGTGCTCGACCTCGCGAAGAAGTACAACAGCGCCTACACCAACCGAACCGCGCTCATCAACACCGCCGTCAGTACGGTCGCGCACGAGTTCCAGCATTTGATCAACTGGTCGCGCCGATTGAACGTCACGTTTGCGTCGTATCCGGAAACGGTGTTTCTCGATGAGGGGCTCTCGCACGTGGCGGAAGAACTGCTGTACTATCGCGCGAGTGGGTTTACGGCTGGGACGGATATCACCTACGCAAAACTCGCCGCGACATCAACAACCCAGAACACCTTTTTGAACTATCAGGATCAGAACATGGCTCGCCTCCTCCGCTTCATGGCGAACCCGAATGCCAACTCGCCATGGGCGGATAACGACAGCCTGGCGACACGTGGTGCGACCTGGGGGCTCCTCCGCTACATGATTGACCAGTCGCCGTTGCAGCCCACGGTGTACACACAAGCCTTGGTGAACTCCAACCGCCAAGGGCTCGACAACCTGAACTGGGTGTTCGGGAATGTGTTCACCTCGCCCTTTCAAGCCGCGCAGGCCTTTGCGATGAGCCTGCTCACCGACGGGAGCAGCGTCCCGGTTGCGACGAGCTACGCATTCCGCAGTTGGGACCTGCGGACGATCATGCCGCGCGAGGCCAATACACCGACGATTTATCCGCTCAACGTCTATTCGCTCGCGCCCAGCACGGCGCGCACCGCAACGATGGCGGCGGGCGGCTTTGCCTTTGCGCGGTTCTCCGTGGGCGCGGGCGGCACTGGTAGCCTCACGTTCAGCTCGCTCACCGAAGCGCTCCACACGCCAATCGTCGTGCAACTCGTGCGCACGCGCTGAAGAAACCCAATCGCCGTCAGCTCGCCTTCTTCTCGAAGGCGAGCGCATCCCCGTGCACGACGGCACAAATCGTATCGCCCTCGGCGAACTCGCCGCTGAGCACCGCCATCGCGAGCGGGTTCTGCAGATGACGTTGGATCGCCCGCTTGAGCGGACGCGCGCCAAATGCCGGGTCGTACCCCTCGTGCGCCAAGAATGCCTTGGCCTCGTCGGTGAGTTCGAGCACCAGCTTACGATCCGCGAGCAACGTGTCGAAGCGATGCAACTGCAGTTCCACGATCTGTCCGATATCCGCTTTACTGAGGGGATGGAAGATGATTGTGTCGTCGACGCGATTCAGGAACTCCGGCTTGAAGTGCTCGCGCAACGCCTGTGAAACCTGCGTCTCCACGAGTGCCCAATCGTCGGTGCCGTGCTCGAGAATCCAACTCGACCCAATGTTCGAGGTCATGATGACCACGGTGTTGCGGAAGTCCACGGTGCGCCCCTGACTGTCGGTCAGGCGGCCGTCGTCGAGAATCTGCAGCAGAATATTGAAGACATCGGGATGCGCCTTCTCGATCTCGTCAAAGAGCACGACCGCATACGGACGGCGACGCACCTTTTCGGTGAGTTGCCCCCCTTCCTCGAAGCCCACATAGCCCGGCGGAGCGCCGATCAGTCGCGAGACCGCGTGCTTCTCCATGTACTCGCTCATGTCGATCCGGACCATGGCGTTCTCGTCGTCAAAGAGGAATCCGGCGAGCGCGCGCGCGGTCTCGGTCTTCCCCACTCCTGTGGGCCCGAGGAAGATGAACGAGCCGATCGGGCGATTCGGATCTTGCAGTCCGGCGCGTGACCGACGCACCGCATCGGCCACAGCGCGCACGGCCTCGGGCTGACCGATCACCTTCTTGGCGAGCTCTTGGTCGAGCTTGGTGAGGCGCGTCTTCTCGCTCTCCATCATGCGCGTCACCGGAATGCCGGTCCACTTGGCGACAATCTCGGCGATATCCTCCGCCGTCACCTCCTCCTTAAGGAAGCGACTGCCGCCGGCCTGCTGCGAGGCGAGCTTGCTCTCGCGGTCCTTGAGCTGACGTTCTAGCTCGGGAACTTTGCCGTACTGAATTTCAGCGGCGCGTCCGAGGTCGCCACTGCGTGTGGCACGTTCGGCGTCGATGCGAGCTTCCTCGATTTGCTGCTTGAGTTTGCCGACGTCACCGAGCGCATTCTTTTCGGACTGCCACTGCACCTTCATGGAGCTCGCCTGCTCCTGTAGGTTGCCGAGCTGTTTCTCGATGATCGACCGGCGCTCGAGCGATGATTTGTCTTTTTCTTTGGCGAGTGCCTGTCGTTCGATCTCAAGCTGCACGACGCGGCGCTCGACTTCGTCGATCTCTTGGGGCATAGAATCGATTTCGATGCGCAGGCGGCTCGCGGCCTCGTCAACAAGATCGATGGCTTTGTCAGGGAGAAAGCGATCGCCGATGTAGCGATTACTCAACGTGGCGGCTGCGACCACCGCGCTATCCGTAATGCGCACGCCGTGATGCGATTCGTAGCGTTCTTTGAGCCCGCGCAGAATCGCGATGGTGTTCTCCACCGTCGGCTCGCCCACGTACACTGGCTGGAAGCGGCGCTCCAGTGCCGGATCCTTCTCGATGTGCTTGCGGTATTCGTCGAGCGTGGTGGCGCCGACGACGCGCAGTTCGCCGCGCGCAAGCATCGGCTTGAGCATATTGCCTGCGTCCATCGAGCCTTCGGCTTTCCCTGCACCGACGATCGTGTGCATCTCGTCGATGAACATCACGAACTTCCCGTCGGCGCTCGTGATCTCCTTGAGCACTGCCTTGAGTCGTTCTTCGAACTCGCCGCGGAACTTGGCGCCGGCAATGAGCGCGCCGAGGTCGAGCGAGAGGAGCGACTTGCCTTTGAGTCCCTCGGGGACGTCGCCGTTCACGATGCGCTGCGCGAGCCCTTCGGCGATCGCGGTCTTGCCCACCCCAGGTTCGCCGATCAGCACCGGATTGTTCTTGGTGCGGCGCGAGAGCACTTGAATGACACGGCGGATTTCTTCGTCGCGTCCGATGACCGGGTCGAGCTTTCCCTTACGCGCGAGGTCGGTGAGGTCGCGGGTGAACTTGGCGAGCGCTTGGTACTGGTTCTCGGGGGTCTGGTCGGTGACCTTGTGCGCGCCGCGGACGGTCTTCAGCGCCTCGGCGAGCTTTTGGGGTGTGGTCCCGGCAGTCTTGAGCAGGGCAACCGACTCGGCCCCTTTGGTCCCAGCCAAGGCCACCAGCAGGTGCTCCGTGGAGATGTACTCGTCTCCCAGGGCTTTCGCCTGTGTGTCGGCTTCGTCGTAGACGCCCTGCAACTCGCGTGACCAGTTTGGGCTCGCGTTGGACTGTTTGGGATAGCGGGCGAGTTCCGCTTCGACGGTGGCCTTGAGTGCGTCCACATCCACGCCCACCTGCTTGAGAATCGGCACTACGATGCTCTCCTCTTGGTCGAGGAGAGCCCGCAGGAGGTGCGAATCGTAGACCAGCGGGTTTCCGCTTTTCCGCGCGAACGCGAGGGCCTCGTTGAAGGCCTCGGTGCTGCGTTCGGTGAGCCGTTCGGGATTCATAGATGGGTAATCATGAGAGCGTCGCGACCGGTGCGCTGGCCGCCATTCCTGCTCAGAAACAGTGCAAGACTGATACCACGCAAGTTACGCCGGAATGGCACGTCGGGTGTCAGCGTGGCGCCTACAGGGTGCCGATGCGATCGCGGCTAGGGCTTGTGGGCTGGCCAGCGGAACGTCCGATAGTCGCCATCGCGACGACTGTACCCCGCGCGATCGCAGTACTCGAGAAACGGGATTAAGTACTTCCTGCTAAGTGCTAGTGATTCCCTGAGTTGCGACGCCGTAAATGTGCCACCGCCGGCCGTGATTTCGGCAAGCCGCCGCTCCAAGGCCTCGAGCGCAACGGCACCGTAGTACCGCTCTTGGCTGACCGCGACAGCACGTTTCCCACGTTCTAGGAGCCGGAGCAGTGCCTGCGAGCGTGGGCCGAACTTAGCGACGAGCTCGTCGACACTCAGGGGTTCGGCACCGCCAGCCTCAAGCAGAGCGGCTATTTCGTCCAAGAGTGCGACGTCGCCAGCAGCAGCTGCCGGGTCGAACCCCACGCGCGCGAGCACCTTCCCGGGGGGCTGGAGCACCCCCTTGGCCGCGAGGTCTGCGAGTAGATCCTCGAACAAGGCATCGGAGGTTGCCAGCGCCGCGCGCGCCGCCTCACGGGGCATTCCGGGGTCCAAGGGATGCGCGCGATGGTACTCCTCGACCTTGGCCTTCACGCGGCTCCTGAGAGTCGTCCGCAACGCCTTGGTAAAGAGTCGATCACCGCTGCGCACGACATCGCGCTGCGTAGACAGCAACGTCGCGGTCTCGCTGGGCGTGATGCCGAGCTTGAGCGGCAACTCGGCCACGGCAAGGCCGCGAGTTGCCGATTCATCGACGAGCCATGCCAAGCGTTGGGATGCCTTGGCAAAGGCATGAGGCCACGGCTTGGCGCGGCGCGTGGTCCAGGGGTCCGTAATCACTCCCCCACCGATGGTCGCCAGCGGTGATGCGGATCGCAGGACGAACCGATCTCCGGCGCGCGCGAAGACTGGCGCATCGGTGGCAATTCGCACGGTCACGGGTGCACCAGGCTCGACTCGTCCGTCGCGCGCAATCACGCGCGCGCCCACCTCGCGTGTGCCAATATGGAACCGCACTTTGGTTCGCGGGCCAAGCGAGGTCGCTCCCTCAAGGAGCGCAAGATCAGCGCGCAGGTGCCCTGTGTCTTGCCATGCGGAGTCTGCGCTGACGAGGACATCGCCCCGCGAGAGCTCGTCGTGATCCACGCCAGCGAGTGCGAGCGCGACCCGCGACCCTGGCTCCGCCTGTGCCACACTGGCGCTGTGCTGCTCGACGCCTCGCACCCGGAGCGCGCGCCCGCGACCAACAACGGAGCGCCCCCAGTCGAGGAGCACCACGGAGTCTTCGCGCGCCACCGATCCGCTCCAGAGCGTTCCGGTCACGACGGTACCCGTGCCCTTCACCGTGAACACACGGTCGACCGGGAGGCGCAGCAGGTCGTCGGCGTGGCGTGCTGGCACCGCGGCCGCCGCGTGTGCGAGCGCCTCGCGCAATGCGGGCAGCCCGTCCCCCGTGGTGGCAGAGCAGCGAACTATCGGTGCCGCGGCGAGCGGCGTCCCCTGGAGCAGCGTACGAACGTCCTCCTCCACGAGCTCACACCACGCTGCATCGACAAGATCGGATTTCGTGAGCGCCACGACGCCGGCCGCAATACCCAGCAACGAAAGAATCGCGAGATGCTCACGCGTCTGCGGCATGGGACCTTCGTCGGCAGCAATCACGAGGAGCGCAATGTCGACTCCGGTGGCACCGGCGAGCATCGTCCGGACAAAGGCCTCGTGCCCGGGGACATCGACTATGCCCAGCGTGCCGACGCCATCAAGCTCGAGCGGCGCAAAACCCAGTTCAATGGTAATTCCGCGCCGTTTCTCTTCGGGCAGTCGGTCCGTGTCGACGCCAGTCAGGGCGCGCACGAGCGAGGTCTTGCCGTGGTCGATGTGCCCCGCGGTCCCGAGAATCATCGCGGCGCCGCCTTGGCTGGGGCTGGGCGCAACTCCTCCCAACTCACAAAGGCGCGCAACGCGCGACCATCGCCCACATGCTCTTCAAGGAACTCGCGCAGCAATCGTCGGTGCGCGCGCGCACTGGCGTCATCATCAATCGCGGCGTCGCGCCCTTCGAGCCAGGTCGCGATCGTCGCGCGGGCCACCGCAGGAAGTGTGCGGCCACCGACCGCGCGACGCGCACAGTCCGGGCACAGCGCCCCGCCCGCACGATGATGAAAGGTCACGGGCGCCTCAGCGTCGAGCGGTGCGTGGCACGACGCGCACGCATCCAACGACGGCGCGAATCCAAGGCCCGCGACGAAATGCCACAGGCCAGCCATCGCCGCTTCGGCCACGTGCTCGGGTTCGGCTTGGCCAATCTTGTCGAGTGCACGCTCAGCGGCCTCAAAGACACGCCCTGAGTCATCCTCCTTCCCGAAGCGCATACAGACTTCTGAGAGTGCCTCAGCAGCCCCAAACCGACCGAGCGACGCCCCCAGTTGCGGACGCGTCCGGGTCGTATCGAACACGTTCAGTGCGTGCAAGTCTCCGGTAGGATGCATGGAGAGTTGGGCGACGCCACTCGTGAACAGATCCAAGGCGCTGCCGAACTTGCTCTTCGGACGTCGCGCGCCGCGCGCGACCACCGAGACCACCCCGGCATCACGCGTGGCGAACCGCACGATGCGGGATGTTTCCCGGTAGTCGAACGCATGCAGGACGATGGCGTCGGTCGCGAGGATCCTCACGACCGAAAGTTAGCGCACGGCTACCCGCCGCGGTCACGGGTAGCCGTGATCCCCTACACCAACCCGCTCATCGGCCGAACCGTAATCCGAGATACCACAGTCGCCCCGGTGCCTGAAAGTGCAGCACTTCCTGATACGCGACGTTGAGAACATTTGTGGCGCTCACAACCACCTGCGGGCCACTCGCGTCGGCGCCTTGGAAGGGCAACACCACTGACGCGTCCACTCGGGTATAGGCCGGGAGCGACACCGCCGTGCTTGGGTACGCCGCGAAATCGCGATCGGCACGCTCGCCGACGCGCATGGCGGTCACCTGGACGCGCGAGCCATCTGCCCACCGCTGCTCTGCGCTCACCGTACTGCTCTGTGCCGGGCGACGGATCAGGCGTTCGCCTACGACGTAGTTCGCCCCAGCGGACTTATCGAAGCCCGCCTGCGTCGTACGTGTGTCCGTCCATGTCTGCGAGGCCGTGACCGACGACAGAGGCGTCAGCCTCCACTCCGCTGAGAGCTCGGCGCCATCGGCTTTGGCCGCGGCGAGATTGTAGTAGTTGGGAGCGCCCCGAGACGGAGCAGTCCCGCTGTACTGAATGACATCGGTGAACTGCTGCGTGAAGAGCGCGCCGCGCAGCACCACGGAGCCGTCATGGAAGAAACTCTCAAAGCCGACCTCGCTGCTGCGTGTCCGTTCAGGGCGGAGCGCAGGATTTCCCACCACGTAGCCGGTGGCGAAGTTCTCGTAAAAACTCGGAGCCTTGAACGCATTGCCCGTTGACGCGCGAAGGCGCGTGGTGCTGTTCACCGTCCACGCCGCGCTTACCCGAGCGGTACGGAAGGTTCCAAACGCGGCGTTCTGGTCGAGGCGAGCGCCCACGCTGTACGACAACCGCGCCGACGCGTCCCCGAGCAGCTGCACATAAAGGGCGCTGTTATGACGCGCGGCTTCGAAGGCGCCGGGAGAGTTCCCGTACTCACTGAGCGAGAGCGATGTCGTACGTTCCCGATCGCGCGCGACTTCCCCACCGACAGTCAGGGTATTCCTGTCAGCGAACCGATAATCCACCCGCGCCTCAGCGGTCCGGCGCGTGCGAACGGAGCGGGAGAAGTAACCAAAGAATTCCAGCGTGTCGGCCGGCGTATCCGGGCCGTCGTTCGACCGCGGGAGATACTCGTTCGAGCCGAGCAGCAGATGCAACAGAAGGTGCTTCGAGAGGCGATGCGAGATATCCGCCGAAACGACCAAGCGATGGTCCACTTGCTCCGCGTTATGGTCTGCGACGGTGCCGTCGTATTCGGTGGGATACTGATACAGCGACGATGACCACCGCGCGGAGAGCAGCGCTTCCGTGACGCCATTGGATAGATGCGTCGCGGCGCTCAGTACGTCGGTGACGTCCTTGTTGTTGTATGGCAGGATTCCATCGGTGGACTGGCGCGCAGCGAGCAGCGAATAACTCGCGACTGACGTTCCCCCGTGCACACCGACAGATCCGCGTTGCGCACCACGTGCGCCGCGGCCCGCTTCCATCGTGTAGGCGGCTGCGCCGCGTCCGTCACGCGTGATAATCTGGATAACGCCGGTCACGGCGTTCGAACCATATAAGACACTGGCTGGACCACGCACGACCTCAATACGATCAATGTTATCTGTGCTCAGCGAACCGAAATCGAACGCACCGCCGGCATCGTTCACCGTGACCCCATCCACAAGGACCGTCACATAGTTGCTGTTCCCTCCGCGGAGGAAAAGCGACGTCACGGACCCTTGGGGACCGTTCTGCACCATCTGCACGCCAGGCACGAGCCGCAGGGCGTCGCTCACCTTGGCAATGCCTTGGGCGCGCAACGCGTCGCCACTGAGCACGGTTGTGCTGGCGGTTGGTGCATTCGTGGACACAGGAACGCGCGTGGCGGTCACAACAACGGTGCTGAGCGTATCGCGCGCCCCAAGTGGGCCACGCTGATGGGCATGAGCGGTGCTGGCCAAAAATACCGTGACAAGAAGCGTGGTACGTACTTGCATCATCGTGGACTTCTCCGCCGGAGTGGAACGAGCATGGGTGCGCCAACTGCCGGATCACGCGATACCACGAGTGGCCACTCGTAGACGCGCTCCAGCACATCGCCGCGCATAACATCAGATGGTGACCCAATGGCCACCGCTCCACCTGCGTGCAACAATGCAATACGGTCCGCAAACCGTGCGACAAGATTCAACTGATGACTGACCAGTAGCACCGCAATGCCATCGTGTGCGAGCTCGTCGAGTAGCTCAAAGACTGACATTTCGTGCGCGATGTCGAGGAAGGTCGTCGGCTCATCCAGCACGAGAGCCTTTCCTTGCTGCGCGAGAGCACGCGCTATCCGGACACGCTGCCACTCGCCACCGGAGAGCGTATCGGTCCGCCGATCCATAAACGGCGTGACGCCCGCTCGTGCGGCAGAAGACTCGGCGACAGCCACATCGCCGGCCGTGGGCCCGGCCCACAGTGATCCATGCGCAAACCGGCCAAGCGCTATAAAGTCGCGCACCAGCATCGGGAACACCGGCTCCTCACGCTGCGTCACGACCGCCATGCGGCGCGCCACGTCGCGCCGTGAGAGCTCCGCCAGCGATGCCCCGTCAATCACAACCGTTCCCTGCTCCGGCGTCACACGGCCAAGCAGCGCACGCACGAGCGTGCTTTTGCCGCTGCCGTTGGGACCAACAATCGCGGTCACCGCCCCGGCCTCAGCTGTCAATGACAGCGATCGAATCGCCGGGGTACGCTGCCCGGGATACCGTAGCGTGACGCCTTCGAAGCAGATCATGACATCCTGCGCAATCGAAGTAAAAAGAATGGCACACCAACCAGCGCGGTCACTGCGCCGAGCGGTAACTCCGCTGGGGCACGCGCCACGCGGGCGGCGAGATCCGCGGCAACGACAAGTGTGGCACCAGTGATGGCCGACGCGAGGATCGTCCCTCGCACGGTCCGCGCACCCAGCGACCGAGCAATCGCCGGCACCACGAGTCCCACGAATCCAACAAGCCCGGCCGCGGCAACGGTCACCGCAGCGAGGAGCGAGGAGATCAAGAAAATCCGCCGGGTCGCTGAGACGGTGTCTACACCTAGGGCAAGTGCCGGTTCGTCACCGAGCGCGAGAATCTCGATCTCACGGCCATAGACCATCAGGAGCGTGCCGCCGAGAGCGACGTATCCAGCCGTCCAGCGCACTCCGGCCCACGACGCGTCGCCGAGCGAGCCCATCATCCACCAGAGGGCACTCCGCACCGTCTGGTCGGGGACATTCGACATGACAATCATGATCGCGGCATTTGCGAACGCACCGACCACCACGCCGGCCATCACGAGCACGCGCGCGTCACCCGGCCCGCGTGCTGCCTGCGCCACCGCGAGCACGGCCATAACCGCGACGACGGCACCGGCAAAAGCCGCTAGGGGCACCAGGCCAGGCCCGGTCACCGATAGCGACGTCGCCAGCACCGCACCGACCGCCGCTCCTCCGCTCACACCAAGCAGATACGGCTCAGCGAGCGCGTTCCGCAGATTCGCCTGCAGCGCGGCGCCACTCATGCCGAGGCCCGCGCCCACCGCGATTCCAAGGGCGACGCGGGGCAACCGCAACACTCGCACAATCATTTCGGCGTCAGGCGCACCGCGTCCCATCAGCGCGTCAACGACGGCTGCAAGCGAGAGACTCACAGAGCCGAACGCAATCGCAGCCAGCGCGGCCACAACGAGTGCCGCGAACAGGAGAAGCCAGGCGCGCGCGCGCATCAGCTAGCGCTTCACGGCGTTGGTGGTCCGTGGCGATGCAGCTGCCGCAGAATCAAGCAGCGCGCGAATCCGTCGTGCCGCCTCTCCCATGCGAATTCCGGGACGTCCAACGAGCGCAGTGTCGACGACAAGCACGCGCCCTTCGCGGACCGCCCGCACGGCTCGCCAGGCAGGATTCACGAGCAACTTTGGCGCGCTCGTAGGACCTGAGAGCACATAATCAGGATCTCGCTTTACGATCTCTTCGAGCGACACCTGCGGCGCAGACTCGGGGCGATCGCCGAAGATGTTATCTGCTCCGGCTGCCACGACTAACTCGTCCAGATAGCTCGCCTTCCCGATCGTGAAGACCGGAGCATCCCAGACGTGCCAGAAGATCGTCGGACGCTTTCCTGCGCCGCCGTTCGGGGACGTTGAACTCGTACGCACTGCACGAATCTCGCCGAGTACCCTGTCACCGAGTACAGCCCCGCGCGCCGAGTCGCCAATAGCGAGCCCAAGGAACATCGCGGCGCGACGGAAGTCTTCGGTCCGATCTTGATGTAGCGAAATCGTCGTGATGCCCGCTTGGCGGAGTCGACGTGCCGCCGCACGATTCGACGCGCTCGCGTAGAGCACCACCACATCCGGCCGCGCCCCGAGCACCGCCTCGATGTTCGGCTGCATACCGTTCCCGACATCGGGCACGGCACGCGCCTCGGCGGGATAGCTGTCCCAGTGCGTCCGGCCGACGACCCGCGCGCCAGCGCCGAGGGCAAAAAGCAGCTCCGTCGTCACCGGACTCAGCGAGACAATGCGCTGCGCCCGGAGGGTCGCAGGGATCGTGTCCCCAAAGTCGTCCACGCGGACGGTGGTTGAGGCGCCGCGAGGCACGTCACGCGTGCACGCCATCAGCGAGAGGCTGATCGTGAGAAAGGCAGTCGCGGCGTGCCGAAAATTCAAAACGGGCTCCTTCCAGATGGGAAGAAACCCGTAACGCACGATGGATGAGGCCACCTACGGCCTATGGACGCATCCAGCGAACGCCACCAGTCCTCCCCCGAGGTCCTGTGATCGTGGCGCGAACGTGGGTCGTCTCCTGGCTCCGGGCAACCATACTCGCCTTCCCGACCGACTGGTCAGTGGCATCATGAGTATGGCGTGCTGCTACCCGTTACAGTGGCGGGGCCGCGTCGGTGTTGCACCGACTTCCGTGTCCCGCGTTCGCCTTCAGTTGTGATGCGAAGTTACTGCAAACCGTCGCGTCGCGCAAGCGCGGCACTGAGACGGCCCTTGAGCTGTGCACGCATCTGGTAGTGCGCGGCCTTTTGATCGGCAGTCGGTTCCGCGAGCTCCCCATGAGCGATATCGAGCGCAGCAATCTGCTGGGCGAGTGTATCCGGATCGTCGGACAGGCGCTTGTCGCGCGCCGTCGAACCAGCGCCGCGGCGCAGAAACCCACCAGCGAGTCCAAGGAGCACGGCGGCGCCGATCACCGTGACGACGAGCGCCATCCGCAGGTTGAGGCTTCCGGAGCCGCCGCCGGGAACGCCGACCACAACGCGAGCATTGGCTGGAACTTCGTCGCCGAGGAAGCGTGCAAAGCTGCGTCCGCCGACTGTGGCGGCCTGCTGTGCCTTCACCCCTCCGCCCGTCACACCACCGGACTGCCCCTCGAGTAACGCCTCGAGCAACACCTCGAGCACAGAGACCTTGACCGGCACGGGCAGCGTGAACTGCTTGACCGACGAGGGAAGCGAATAGCTGATAGAGAACTGTTTCAGTCCAGGGCCGATTGGCGCCATCACGCGAACCACGTTCCCTTGGAACGTGATGGCTTCAGGGGAAATATCTCCCTGTCCACCGCTCGGCGCGGTTGCTCCGTCGGGGAGCCGCGTTTCAAACACCGCGCGCTTGGCCGCACCCGCCACGCGCGTGACGGTGGAGTCATTACTGAGTTCGTAGACCTCAATCACTGCACGCGTTTTTGGAGTCGCGCTGTCCGGCGTGGTGACGACAACGTGGCGCCCTCGAACGGTAATCGCCACCGGACCACTCGATGTGTCGAACACCGTCAGGGTTGCGTCGTCACCGCTGACCCGGGCGCCGTGAAGCGGCGACGTGAAATAGGCGATGCCTGAATAGTTCGTCGACACAAAGTAGAGTGCGGTCGAGTCGCTATCGGGGCGATACCGCATGGTGTATCGACCGCCGGCATCGGTGCGCACCGAATCGAGTGGACCAGAGCGATTTTTGCCCACGCGATGGAGCGTAGCCCAGGCGCCGCCGAGTGGGACCGGCGAACGTCCAACGTTGTGCAAAATCTTGCCCGCGACCTCACGCGCTGCGATCGGCGTTGCTTGCGCCAGCACATTCGGCGCTCGCAGCAGCTGTACAGCCGCGGCCGCGAAAAGGATGAACCTACAGACGGAACTTTCCAAAGTCCTCCGGACGCAATTGTTCGAGATACCGTTGCAAGTCCGAAGACGCGGGCTTCCCCGTTGCCGATGGCGACTGATAGCCGCCATCGTCGTGTTCGACGTCATTCGCGCTCGACAGCTCGTCCTGCTCGGCGCTCGTGAACCCGGGAATCTCTGGCATCTCTAGCATCTCTGGCTCTTCGCCAGATTGCGCGCCGCCTTCGGCGTTCTCGTCATCGTCAAGCGACGGATAGTGCGCCAGCAACGCCTCCGCAGCGAACATCGGGGCGTCGGCGCGCAGCGCGAGCGCGATCGCGTCAGAGGGGCGCGCGTCGATCAGAATATCGGTGCCGTTATGCTCGACGACGAGTTGCGCGAAAAACGTGTTCTCACTGACATGCGTCACCGTCACGCGCTTGATCAGGCCGCCCAGCGACGCCACG
>Ga0114966_10000847_pt1 | contig 28954 bp, 35 predicted proteins | sample M_130207_XF_Meta_FD_87029 | JGI IMG/M metagenome (GOLD analysis project Ga0114966, IMG submission 87029) | Freshwater microbial communities from Lake Montjoie, Canada to study carbon cycling - M_130207_XF_MetaG | ecosystem: Environmental > Aquatic > Freshwater > Lake | place: Lake Montjoie... | reverse complement strand
TGCCGAGGTCTTTATCGTACCCTCCCGCCGCTTGGGAAGGAAGGTTGTCTTGAAGCTCCATGGACCGTTGTGCTGGGGCTCTCATTTGCGCAACTCCCGCCCTACGCATGTCACGATGACCGCAAGGGGCATCGACAACGTGCAAATGATTGATGCCTCCCAAATGGTCTCCGCGAAATACGCGGCCATGAGTCCATCGGCGCAAAGGATGATGCCGCCGAGGATGAACATGACGAGCCCTAACGGACGCGCGGGAGGAGGTAAGGAGCGATCAAGCGGGATCCGGATGGTGTCGGATCCAATGTCGTTTTGCGCGGGCCTTGATGCGTAGTGTGATGTGCTCATGTTATGCATCGCACCCTGTGGCGCGTTTGACCGAAATTTTGTTGTTTTTTGCAAAAATTCGAGCTGCAGTTGCCGTATTAAATTCAAAACTGCGAGCAACATGGTGCGTGCTGTTCATTCGCGTTTCTAAAATCCAAACGTTTTCCATTTTGTATAAGAGTGCTGTTGTCATTGTGTCGTGTTTTTTTTGGTTTCTGTCGTGGGTTAGTTCCCTTTGACGGCGCTTATATTTAGCCAAGCGGGTTCGCTAGTAAATACTTTTTTTGAGAATTTTTTTCGATTCTTCGCAACTCGTTGTTTTTGCGAGCGTTAGGACGCGGTTTTTGCGCGTTTTTCCGTGCTGCTGCTGCTTTTTTTTGCGAAGAAACCGCGCCGCCACGCGCGCCAATGCTGGCAAAATAATGTTTAAGTTCCATTCTGCTAGCCTAGCCGATTCGCTAGCCGTTAGCAAGTCAACGTAAACCGATGTTATTCGCCACGTTGCGCAATTCCGAGTCGAAACAAATCCGCTTCTTCACGCCGCCGCCGCCGCAATCCGCCGGTATTCGGCCAGAGTCTTTGCATGGCCTCAAAGCGCTCAGGGATAGCGTTAAGATTGTTGGCTTTAAGGAGCGCTTGGATGTCTGCCATCTCTACGCGCCGCCCATTGTCAGAAGTCATCTTTGGCCCGCGGTTAAACACTAGGCTTACTAGCGCTCCGGCACAGTGTCCATGCAGGTCAACGACTTGCGGGTAAACGCGCAAGGTGCGCAAGAAATGCGTCGGCAGTGTCGTCTCGCGAAAAACGGTTTCAGCGGTCTCCCAAGCAAACCGCAGATGCCGGACGTGCGGCAGGAGCTGCTGCGCTTTTGGTCCCGTTTTGCCGGATAGGCCCACCAGCACTTTTAATTCATCACTCGATACATAGGGCCCCCATGCCTGGACGATCTCATTTGCAGGCGTCATTCCGAGGTCGTACCCGATGCCAATGGTGACGCCGCTGGATTCTCCGGGCCACTCCGGTGCGTTGTTGTATTCGGCCTCGCCGCCGCACTCCCAGCCGATGATGGATTTGATGCCGAGGTCGGATAGGTTCATTTGCGAATTTCTTGGACGGCTTGGTAGATTTTGCACAGGGTATACACGAGCGCCAAAATTAGTCCGGCGGTTCGCAGATAATGGTCAAAATCACTCCAACTAATGACAAAAGCCACAGCGCCAACAGCATTGACTTTGACAATTTCATCGGCTTTGCCATCCAAATGTTGGAGAAATTCGCGCATCATACACTAGCGAGGAATGTAAGGTTTGACGCTGGCGTTGGCAAGCGCCCGTGCTCGTCGTAAATGCCAGAATATGGCGTAATTTTATCGGGTGGAAGTCCGTTTCCGTCCTGTCCGGCGGGAGGAAGAATGCGGTTCGGTTTTGCCAGCACTTGGAGCCCTGCGGGGGGAATTCCGTTGAGGTATCTTTGCTGCATTGGCGGAATGCTTGGAACTGGAAGTACGGTCATGATAGTAGAGCGAGAATAGGTAATTTCCGGCAAAACCAAGGTTCAAAATCACCTCGGTCCACCCTGGCGTTGAAAGCGTGATGAGGTTTAAAACTGCGCCACAAATAACGACGGTGGAGATTAATTTGCGGATCCAAAAAAGCTGCGGATGCTGGTGAATGTTGTGCTGAGGATCCCCAAACACTTTAATGGCCATGCCTGCAACTGCACCAGCCACGACGACGTTAGCGAGTGCGTTTGCGAGTGTTAGCGGATTCATTCGGAAGCATTAGCTGTGTTAGTTTTTCAATTGCTCTTAATCCCGCAAAACCAAGCAAAAACGCCACACTGTAGGCGTAAGTATCGTGGTCTAACTTTGTTAAGTGCAGGATCAAAGGAGTCACATAATTAGCGCTCGCGGCCCCGCCAACGGTTGCGAGCACCGTGCGCCCAGGGTTAAGGCCTGCGGTCTTGCTCATGAGCATCAGCGAGCCTGCTAGGCCTGCGGCAATCAATCCTGCGTCAACTCCGTTGTCCTTTAGGTAGCTCATTTCTTTTGCTCTGGTTGCACATGACTGGCTCCGTAGTAGAACGCCACAATGCTCCCCCATGCTGTGGTCAACGCACCCAAAAGAAGCGTCATTGCGCTATTATCCCACAGTTTCAGGTCGCCGGTCATAAGCCCGAGCAGGATCCCAAAGTACCCCACAGTGACGACGCAGGCTAAAGCAGCAGGCACCCAGCTACCAGTGCGCACCTGCATCGACCGTGCGCTTTCTCGATCAGCCTGGGCGACTTTTTCGGCGTCGATTCCAAGTTCCGCCATCCGCGTTTTGAGTTGCAAATCGGCAGCCTGCAACGCGGCCATCTGGTCGGCCGATAGCTGCCCCGAAGTGAGTGCCCGCTGAACCTTATCGGCCGTCGCGTCGGAGAGCCCAAGAGCACGCCCAGCGGCCTCCACTGCGGCACCTCCAAGCGGTCCACCGAGCAAGCTTCCAATTGTGGGGAGTATTTTTGAAATCCAAGAAGTGGTCATGGGGAAGTTAGTATCTGTCCGCCAGAAGTGATGGCAACGGCAAGCGATGAATTGCCGCCCAGGTGGTTGTCATACCATCCCGGGCTCCCGTAAACTGGGTATGTCTGCCGGGTCCACGTAACCCCATCGGGGGATGAATGAAACCATGCGTTACTGGTATTTACTAAAAAGACCCCGGCAGCATACGTGATGCCGTTGGCCGGCGCCGGGCTTGTGAGCGTTGCAGTGACTGTCCACGTAGCGCCATTGGTCGATGTTGCAACGCGACCATCGCCTGTTACTGCGACGAATTTTCCAGCGCCATAAGCAACCCCCACAATATCCCCGGTCGTAAACGTCCCAGTGACGTTGGTGAAGGTTTGCCCGATCCCGTCGGTTGCGTAGGTGATGAAATCGTAGTTGCCGCCAGCGACGACAATTCCATTTCCGAACGCGAGTGAGTTGATGCTTTTCAGCGGAGTGTTGACGCGGTTGTCGGCAGGGATCGTGCAAGTGAACTCTGTCCCATCCGATTTTCGTATCCGTGACATTCCAGTCGTAGAAAGCGTTTGCAGACTGTTCAGCGTGGTGGATGCAAACAGGTAATCAGTCCCCGTATCCGTTGATGACGTGTACGAGTTGAACTGCGAATTTGTGTTTTGCCCAATCCCGGACGACGCCCCTGTGCTCGCGTTCAGGTAGACTCGCGCAATTGCCGTAAATGCGTTTGGGTTGCTATCAGTTGGCGTGATTGTCAGAGCACAAAAATACACATTTGCAACTGAGTCAAATTCAACCCCAGCGCATTTTCCAGAACCTGCGTTATAGTTTCCGCAAATCCAACTAGCAAACAACGTCCACCCCGTTGTTCCGTTGGCCGATCGATACCAATAGTTTGTGGAATACGGATACGTTGTGTCAGTGCCATACGCCCAGTGGTAGCCGTTGCGATACCCTACATAAGTAAGAGCCGCCGAAAGCGTTGCGCGTGATGTCCACGTAAAGCTTTTAGCCGCTGCTGCTACCGAGCCCCTGCGCCCAAACGATGTTGATGCAATTCGCGTTAAACGGTTCATGCAAATTTTGTGATGCTTGCGAACACGGTGAATGTTGCGGCTGCGGTTTTAAGGATTGTAAACGACATCATGTCCGTTTTGCTCGCGTTGCCAGTGCTTACTTCCGATCCCCATTTCGGAGTCACCGCTGCTCCATCAATTTGAATGGATGGTACATATGCCGTCGCTCCCTGAAGCACCATCAAGACCACTGTTCTGCTCTGCCCAATGGCCATCAACGTGTTCAGCGTCACTGGGGCAGATGTGCCCGTGATGTTGAGCGTCCAGGCTCCGGTTGCTGCCGTCTGGTAGTAAAGTACATCTTGCGTCTCGGAATAAAACGCAACTGTGCCCGTAGGAGCGGGAGTGGCAACGGTTGTCCAAATGTCGTCGATGTATGCCACCCTACGACGTGCGGGCGTCGCGTTAGTAGCATAAAGGTTTGTCCCATCCCACTCCACTGCGTGAGCAACTGCTGTCGTGAGTTTAACTCCGGCCTGAAACTTAAACGGAGCCACCGTCGTCGTCCCTGCTGCAAAGGTTTGGCTTTGCGTGAATGTCGCCGGAAGATCACCTCCAACCAATGCGCGAAACACTGGCGTCCCTGCTGCAGCCGCTGGAGCTGCGTAAACATAGGCGGCTGTCTGACTGCCGAGCGTCGCGGCAACGTCCGCCGCTACTGCTGCCGTGAGTGCGTTTGCGCCATTGCCTTTGACGATGCCAGAGATTGTGCCGATTGGAGATTGGTAATCCGTGCCAGCAGTAGCAGCAGTCATCGCGGACGTGCCATTGCCCTTCACAAGCCCGGTCAACGTTGTTGCGCCTGTACCACCCCGCGCCACCGGCAGCGTGCCGGTCGTCAGTTTGCCAGTGTCTAGACTCGGGATATCCGCCGCAGCCAGCGCGCGCAACGTGATGTTAGTGCCATTCCCAGCCAGCACGCGGTTTGCCGTCACCGCACCAGCAAGTGCATTGAGTGCAGACTGCTGAGTAGTCGCGCCGGTGCCACCGTTTTCGATGCTGGTTGCGCGTGCGGAGTAATCTGCCACTGTGACGTTGGCTCCAATCAACGTGCTATATGCGCCAAGGATTGAGCTGGAATATGCGATGCCATTAAGTGCCGCGTAACACGTCGCCGCTGCCGCTGTGATAACGTAGGCTGTCACATCCGAGATCGTAAACGACGAGCTGACGATACCGACAACCGTGTTGGATGTGAGCATGTTAATACCACTGCCGACGGATGCTGTGTTTGTAAAATTTGAGTTATTGCATGTCAGTAACCCGTTTCCAAGTCGTACTGTCTCTGCGCCTTTTCCTGCTAAAACCGAGTCGTGAATCTCAACGTACGGTGTCTGCCCAAAGGTTGCCGTGAAGCCAGCCGCAGCAGTCTGCGGAGGCGTTGACATCGTGACCGTGCCGGATCCGATAGCCGTGATTGTCGTCGTGGAATAGAGCCCTGTGCCCGAAATCTTTTGTCCAACAGACAACCCTGTCGTGTCGCTGACAGTCAGCGTGAACGAGCCAGTCGTGGACGTTGCCGTTTTTGTAAGTGTCGTTGACACAGGCACATCAATTGCCCTGCCGAACACGTCAAAAAGCACATTGTTAGACAGATACAACGGTCCGTTGCCTTGCAAAATTCCGTTTGAAGCAGCGTTGCCGGTGGTGCTTTCAAAGCGACAATTGTCGATGTAAAGCGCGACGTTGTCGCATGTGTTGATGTGACTAACTCCGCTGTTTTTGCCTCCCGAAAATACGCACCCGGAGAAGCGAAGCTGCGAGGCGTATTTGACGCCACCTGTGCCAGCTACAACCGAGATCGTGTTGGCGGTTAAAGATGCCGTAATGAACGTCAGGTTTTGAAGCCCGATGCGGTTACTGTTGCTGCTAGTAAGATCTGGTGTGTACGTGTGAGATCCCTGAATTTGTATCGCATCCGAGTTTAGCGGATTACTTAAACCCACTAGCGCCACACTGCCTTTTAGTGTCAAATCTTCGACGTAATTTCCTGCTTTTGGCGGGATTAGGACTGTAAATGGATTTGTGGCCGAGGCACTTGTGCACAGGTCAATACAGCCCTGGATGGTAGCTGCATCACGCCCAACAATCTTAACTTGCGCACCAAAATACGACGGTTCTATTTTGCTCCACGCAATCCCCGCGGCAGCATCCACGTCTGCGTTAACAAGCAACGACGCCGGCGATTGCAGCACTCCAGCAATACTTTTCCAAAGGCCTGTGCCGCCCACCAGCGGCAAGGACGTGTGAACATGGCTTGGCGTAGAGTCGCCAAACTGCAGCGTGACGTTATGGTTGTTGCCTGTCGCGCGTCCCTCAATTGCCACATAGATGCGGTCGGTTAATTGGAGCGTTGTCTGCGGAATTAAAACAGAAAGCGAGTACTGCGCGGACGTGCCATTGATGACCTGATCGCTGGATGGAGACGCAATCTCAGTCAACGCGCTACCGTTGTATTTGTAGACTCGGCAGCGAATGCTGGTGCCTGCATTAACGTTAGCGTCACCGTATGCCCACACGTTGAAATCCCACAGTCCTGCCGGGATCAGCGTTACGTCTGGGTCAATGGGTGTTGACTCGCTGACAAACCCAGCCAATAGCGTCCACACATTTTGCGTGAGGCTGCCGCTTGTTAGCGTGGTCTGCGCGGCCTCGCCACTGCGCCAGAGTTGGTGCGGCGTGCCGGTGATGCCGGTCGTAGGCGCGTCTGCTGCTGTGGCCTGATTGAGGTAGTAGGTGAGTCCATTAGCCCCACCGCCACCACCGCCGCCAGTGCCCTGCGCTGGTGCCCACTGCGTACCGTCCCATGTCAGCACTTGCCCACTGCCAGGCGCACTGGCAGACACTGCAGATCCCTGAATTTTAGCAACCGTCACCGCTGCGCCCGTGTTTGTCACATCCCCGGACAGCGTCGGAATTGCGTGCACGTGATCTTCGCGAGAGTAGGCCGTGGCAGTCCCAGCGCTGGCAGTCCCGAGTCCCTGCGGGGTTGCGGATCCCGCTGCGTTGAGCATGTCGCCTGTGGGTTTGTTGAGCATAAAATTAGAGAGGCGAGATGTTAGCGCCGATGGAATTCACAAATGTGATAATTTCGTTGATTTTGCTGCGAGTGTTTGCTTCTTCGCCGTCCAGAAAATCAATTCGAGTAGTGTGATTTTGAATGTCGTTTGACATCCCCCCAAGACTGTATGGACCAATTTGCACGATGTTATAAGCAGGAGCCGCTGCGGCGCTCCCAATAATTAACTCGTATGGACCTGCCACCGTTTCTGCGCCAATCGCCATCCCATAGGCGCCAGCTCTGGCGTATGGCCCAATTGCAAAACCTGTGTCTCCAGCAGTTGACGCGTCACCGATAGCAAAAGCCCGTTGCGCGGATGTATTGTTTGTTATAACAGTGCCGGGTTTCCACGTTTCATTTGCTTCATCCCAAACGACTGCCTGCCCGTCAGTCGGTGCCGTGTCGGCTAATGCGCGGCCCTGAAGCGATGTAGCGTCTCCACTTCCTCCGCCGCCTCCAGATGCCCCCACAAACGCGCGCACGACGATTGACGCGCCATTGGGTGGTGCGCTGGCAAAGGTGATCGTGCCGCTGTTGGCGCTCGAGATCGTCCAATCCGTTGTAGGGCGCTGATCGATGCCGCCAACGCTTACAATGTACGAGCCTGCGTCCGTGCCGTTGTAGCCTTCGACCGGAGAAAATGCTGTTGCGGATCCGTTGCCAGTAAATGCGCTGACGATGCTGCCAGCTACGATCGTAACAGTGCCCTCTGGGCCTTGTGGGCCGACGTTGCCTTGATCACCCTTGGCGCCTTGTATGCCCTGGATTCCTTGCTCACCTTGCGGCCCCTGTGACCCCGTGTCACCTTTTGCACCTTGCGCTCCCGTTGATCCTGTCGCGCCCGTGTCGCCTTTTGATCCGGTCGCGCCGTCGTTTCCTTTGATCGCCATCACCTGCCAAAACTCGGCATCGGTCGTTGCCGTGTTGGCCGGCACTGATTTCAGCGCAATGTACGAGCTGCCGCCGTTGCTCACAAAATCGTAGGCAGCGTATGTATTCGTTGTATTCCATGCGCCGCGATTAGTTAGCCCTTGCCCCGCTGTACCCGTGTCCCCCTTAGCACCCGTTGCCCCTGTTTCGCCCGCTGGTCCTTGCGCCCCGGTATCACCTTTGGCACCGGTCGTGCCCGTGTCTCCCTTGGCCCCTGCATTTCCCTGCGCTCCCGTATCCCCCTTTGGCCCTTGTGGACCTGTTGCGCCAGTGGCTCCAGTATCTCCTGTTGCGCCGGTTGGCCCCTGTGGCCCTTGCACACCAGCAACGCCGTCGAGATTCACCGTCCAATCGGTTGCCGTTCCACTTCCTGTGTACGAAGCAATTTCGGCAACAAGAACACCAGTCAGTGGCGCGTACGAAGTCACCACGCCGTGCATGACTCCAATCGGACTGGCGATGATGATTGGTTGCGCCAGCGTGTACCCGAGCCCCAGTGGGGCAAGTGTCAAAGTCTTTGATCCAGTGCCAAGGACAACGCTCGAAGTCGATGTGGAGGCATAGCGGTCGCCACGGTCCCCTTTATCCCCTTGCGGTCCGGTCGCGCCGGTATCTCCCTTTGCGCCCTGCGAACCTGTGTCGCCTTTTACGCCTTGAATTCCTTGTTCACCCTGCGGCCCTGTTGCGCCCGTATCACCTTTTGACCCCTGTACCCCCTGAATCCCTTGGATGCCTTGTTCTCCAGTCGCCCCTGTGTTTCCGGTGTCGCCTTTTGCGCCTTGTGAACCTGTCGCTCCCGTGTCGCCCTTCGCGCCTTGCGAACCTGTATTTCCGGTGTCCCCTTTTGCGCCAGTGTCACCTTTCAGCCCTTGGATTCCGGGCACGCCTTGGATTCCCTGTTCACCTTGCGCGCCGGTGTTTCCTTGCGCGCCGGTGTTTCCTGTCGGCCCTTGAACGCCTTGCGGCCCCTGAGGCCCGATTGGTCCCTGTGGTCCGATTGGCCCTTGTGGTCCGGGCATTGTTGATTCACCGGGAATTCCCGGAACTCCCGTAAAGAGCTCAATGATCAGTGGCCCGCAACCGTTATTTGAATCGCAACTCATAGGGTCAAGAAATGGTGATGCGCCCACGCGCGAAAACTAAAAAAGCGCCATCTGGGCGGACGGCGTTGATGGTGAGCACGGCGCCGGACTGCTTGGCGAGCAAAGCTGTCTGCGTGTGAGATAAACTAAACACGGGGCACTCGGGTGTGTGCAATGAAAAACTCGGAGTCGTCATTGCCACGCCGTCTGCGGTTTTCAGCGTGGAAGAGAATTCCCAATCAGTGAAATCGACTAGCGGAGATGTCGACCCTTGGCTTCTCGCTTGAAACCCAAAAGTCCAATCGCTTCCCCGGGTGATTGCGTTTGAAAATAAAGCGGGAAGCATACCTTTAAGGCGCGTGTGAAGCAGGATCGCAACAGCCACTCACAGCGTCTGCTGTTTCGGGCCAAGCCTTCCTCCATCTTAATTCGTCCTCAAGGCTGTGAAGCTTCGAGACCGTACACGATGGTGCCTCATCGAGCAAGGTGAATTTATCATCACACGTTCGGTTCAGTTCACACAGAGCGCAAGTCTCATGTCGTTTTTGCACCAACCAACGTGGGATCATGGGGTAGGATTTGTTTTCTTTTGAATTTTTACTTTAGCCGTTCCAATGGGATTCTCGACATCCCATGGAAAAGGAAGCGGGGGCGGCCCAGGAACCATAACTCCGGTTGCGCCGTCCTCAAACCGTTCAAACATGATCCAAATATTTGCAGGCGATTCAAAATTTGGGTCGCCAAACCAAAAATAGGCCACGTGTTGATATGCGTTTCGATTTTCCCAAACCGCAACTCCGCGCTCGTAATATGGGTCCGTGTTGTCCCAAGGTTTGGGCCATAGAAGCCCAAAAGAATGAAACGCGTAAGGATCAAGCGCAGGCGTGATTTTGCTAGTGTCCCACTGGTCGGGAGGCTTGTTTGTAGTCCCGTCCCATTCGGTCGTTAGAATTAAAAATCGCTGGCAATCGTACGCATACCTGCGCGGATACCAACTGTTGCAAACCTGAAGCCATCGATATTGGTATATTTTCGTGAATTCAACGTCACCTTGAAGCGACGGCACTTGATCTTCGTTCATGGTGACCGTGATGACAAAATCAAGCTCCTTAACTAAGTTTGATGTGAACTCGTAGCAGTTCATGGATTTGTAGGAGGCGGTTCAGGCGATGCGCTCCAGTTCAAATGACATGGGTTCGGATAGTTGACGGGACACGCGTTCGTGATTGTCAGCACGTTGTCTTTGATTTTGACCGTTGCAATCAAAACGTATTCTTCGTTCACCGTGTTCACAAAAGGGTCTGTGTCGTGTGCGATGGTGATTGCGTCTTCATCCGGTTTGATGATCACATCGTTGTCCACGTAAATGTACTTCAAATAAATGTACGACGATTCCGTGAGCGTGATCCGAAATGGAGGCCCGTCAATTGACATGCCTTGCGGCCACCGCGCGTTCGGAGCGAGGACGACCTGCTGACGAACCTCAACCCTAAAAGTTTTTGTCCCTTGGTCTGTGATAGTTGCATCCGTACATTGAAAGTTGCAAATCGTAGTGCTTGCCCCTCCTCCTCGCCCTGCCGACATATCAATCGTGATGCTGGTTCCCGCTTGAGAGCGTATAAACTTTCCACCGACAACAGAGGTTATTGCGCTGGCCCGAACTTCGCGCGCGATACGGTTAATGTCATCGGCAAGCAACCGCATTCCAGCAGTGATTGTGGGAAGGTCCATATTAAGCTGGAGGGGTTCCGTAATAAAGAATGGGGTCCCAGCCTCCAAAAGCACTCCCAAGCCATTCGAGAGAAATTTTAAGGTTTGCCCCCTCACGCACAATTGAAGCTCCCGTGAGAACATAGTCAATCCCTGCGGGACTTGAAAACGGTGCATCGGGCCAAACAATAGCCCCAACACCAGTGAGTGATGGAGCTGATGTGCTTACATAAATGTGCTTGATGACAATGCGTGGCGCAAGGTAAGTGGTTGTGCCTTTGTCTATCAAAGATTGATATTTTACAAGCGAACCACCTGCTGTTGATGGTGTCCAATCTGGCGGACTCGGGGTCCCGTTTTTCCAAAGCCGAACTTGCGACCATTGGTAATCCTGCACATCCGAAAAATATGGGTGCGTTTCAATCGGCTCCGAAGACGTTGAAACTTCCATTGTCCACGTGTCGGGAAAGTAATTTTGACCTGGGTTGCCTGGGTCTGGAACTTCGTCTTGAAAGGTTTCGACTAAAGTGTACTTGCCATCGCTAATTGATTGCGACCAAGACCGTGCCCCAGAAGTTGCTGAGATTGGTCCATCAAAAGCTTCGTAAGTATTTTCGGTTGTGTAAAAACCTTTTGTGTCACGCGAAGTGACTGATTTAACAAGAGTTGCCATATATTTAACCCCAAGTTGCGTTGCCGCCTTTTGCTTCGGCGATTTGTTTAAGCAGCGCATTTGATTGGCCCTGTTGCTGCGACATTTTGCGCTGCTCTTCTAACTGTTGCCGAGAAACGGCAAGTTGATTTGTTCCCGTATCCATGGCCGGTCCAAATTGACTGCCGCCAATTTTTGCCATCGACGACGCGAAAGAAAAATCTCCAATGGCTTGCCCCTTTTGCGCGTTCAAAGACAACCCCCCGCCAAGGTCTTTTTCTTTGAATGGGTTCTCCTGCCTTACTTTTTCTTGCCTTGCGGCAGCACCTTCTTGAAGTTTAGAAATCAAATCTGGGATGGCTGTTGATTGCGCCATTTGCGGTGCCGCGTTTGCCGCGTTAACCACGGCCCCTTTCAGGTCCATGCTCATTCCTTGAATCATAGGCTGAATAAGTTCCAGCCCTGAAATGACATTGTCTTGTGAGCGCCCACGAACTTCACCAGCGTAGTTGCGCACGGTTGTTGCTGCGCTCCCCGCTTTACCGCCAATCCCGGGCACCGTCGCAAACTCATCAAGGATGCCTGCAACGCCATCCGCCAGAATAGCGATGAACTCCTGCGCAGCACCTACCAAAGCCGTCAACACTCCTCCCCAAAAGTCTGCCGAGGTGACTAAGCTGAACGTACTGACAACGGTTTGAAGTATCCCCGAAAATACCCCGGCAAGCGCTGATGATACAAAGTTCACCGCCCACACGAACGCGTATTTCATTGAATCCAAAGTGAGCTGCCCGAGAACTCCGGTCGAAAACGCTTCAAGAACGACTGAAACAATTGTTCCAATTTGTTCGCCAAGCCCTGAAAGGTCAACCGAGTTAAAGGCTTCAACCGCCTCCATCAGCATCGGCGCAACCTTGCTTGCGATGCCCACGTAAAGCCCTTGGAGTTTTGTCGCAGCGGTTCCAAGGATGTCTGTGACCTTATCAAACACGCCAGCGTTCTCTTTCATCAGCTGCGCCTGGTTGCCCACCGCTGTCGCGGCGTCGTCTAATCCACCGCTCGCGAACAACGCCAGCATCTTCCCACCTCCTCTTCCAAAAAGTTCCATCGCTACGGATGCTTTTTGCGCTGGGTTTTGAATTTTGTTCATTGCTTCGCCAACTGCCGTCAATTGCTCGTCAGCCTTCATCCCTGAAAGCTTCCCGGCACTCAGTCCCAGTTTATCAAAAACAGCAGCAGCAGTTCCGCCCTCGGTTGCGGCAGTCTCAATGGCCTTCTGCATTTTATTGACGACAGGTTGCACCTCCTGGGCCCCGAGTCCCGCCTGTTGGAATGCGGTTTGAAGCACCATTAATTTGTCGACGGCAAGCCCGGTCTGTTCCGATAAATCAACAAGCGCGCCCCCTGCTTCCATCGCGCTGTACATCCCTTTGAAAGCCCCCCCTACAACGTCCGCCATGGCCCCTAGCGCCTTCCCCCCATATTCAACAATAGCCAAGCCCTTGACGGTATTCGCAAGGCTTGCAATGCCGCTGGATGCTTTGTTAATGCCAGCGGTGAACCCGCTGACATCCATGCTGAGTGCTGCTTGAAATGCCATAGGTTATCGCACCTTTTGTCCCCAATCAATTGCGGCAGCGTCAACCTTGCCTGCCGCAAGCGCTTTGGTGATGTTCTTCATGATGTTGTTTGTCCTCGCGCGGAACGCCCGGTAGATGGTCGATTGAATGTAGTCCGAGCGATTGTGCTTCGATGTGTTTTTTGCAACCATACTCAGCGAATTGCCGGACACTCGAAATTGATACGACCCCGGATTTTTGCCCGTGTGCTTTGTGACCCAATCCGGGGGCGCTGGTCGCACATTCAATTCTCTCGCTGCCTTAACCCAACCGGCGGCAGTGATGCCGATGTTGTTGATTAAATGCTGCCGAAGCTGTTCAAGCTGGAGTTTTGAAATCAGACGTTTATCGCCTGACAAATGAACTTTTTTGTTCGCATCGAGTTGTGACCTATACCATTTCAGCGCCGCCGACATTCCTCCTGAAGGGAGTTTTTGGTTTCGCTTTGCAAGTTGAGCCAAGCCTTTTTCAGTGAGCGCGCGGAACGCTTTTCCGGTATCTTTTTTGATCGCTCGTTTTGATGCCGCAAATCCTTTAGCGTAAGACGTGTCGGCCATTGGTGGCGTAAGCGAAAAGCAATCGCGAATTACATATTTGAAATTCTCCTGCGCAACCACGGACACCTCCCGTTTGCACGTGCGAAGGACGTTTCCAAGCCATTGCTTGAACCGAGCCTCTTCAATTTTCGCAGAAAGTTTCGTCCTCATAAATTGCGGCCGATGCTGATAAATCCATTAGTTTTGACAACTCCACCGGCGCAACGTCTTGTTGCTTTATTGTCCATGCACCGTTCGCCCACATAGCCGCGTGCATGTATTTGAGCACTCGAGTGTAGGGGATGGTCCATAAAATGTCGTGCTCTGAAAATCCGTAGTTATTGGCCAGACCGTAGATGCAGCTTTCTATCCAATCTGGCCCACAGAGTTTCCCGGCGCATCCTTGTCTTTAGTTGTATTTTTTTCGACGACCTGAACCGCGTTCTTTTTTGCTCTTTCAGAAATCCGATTGATTTCAGAAACAATTTCCTCAATCGCGTGAGGTTCAACGCCAAACGAAAACAGTAAAGCTTCATCATTTCCACGCCCTTCTCGAAGTGCGCAAAGAACTTCACGTAAAGGCGCAACATGAAACCAAGAAAATGCCATGATTTGACGAATTGCTTCCTCTTCTGTAATAGGAATTTCAGGCTCAATGAACATGCTTAGTTTCATTTGTGAGCATAATAGTTTTGAGCCCACTGTGAACGGTCTGAAAACCATACCCGCAATGGTTTTCTCCCCATCTAAAAAGTCGTTTATTGGTGTCATAGTTCTGCAAGAATTTGTGTTTTTCGGGCTTCGGGAAGATCCGGATGAATGATTGCCACTCGGCTTCCTCGGCGAATCAATACGGCGGGTTTCGCTTCCTTAATCCACGCTTTAAACTTCACCGAGTTGTCCCGAAATAAACGCATGTATGAAATCAGGTGCTCATCGTTTTTTTCGCACCATTCTTTATCCATCCAGCGCCGACGAAATTCCTGAAATGAAAGAGGTTCCCCTTGATTGGTCACATTCACTTCACCGTCAATGTGGTAAGTGATCGTCTGTTTTGGCCCTGCGGGTGTTTCCTCAACGGTCCATGAATATGGATCCTCTTTTAAAAGTGACCCACCACACGTCAACCACGCCGCTACAAGGTCCGTGTTAGGGCTCTTGAGCGGGTGAAGGTTGTCTTGTACGAAATCTATACGCTGTCCTATTTTCATGAGATATTTCGTTGAAGTGCGTTACGCGTATTTGTAACCGACACCGGTGTACGAAAATCCTTCCCAGTCTTCATTGGTTTGGGTTTTCGTTACGTTTGTAATAACGACATGGCCATCCACGCCATCCGGTGCGCCGGCTCCAGCCCCAACCACAATAGCCGTAGTGCCTTTGCCTTTTACAGTAAAACTAAACGTAACGTCCACAGCCTGCGCTGCGCTATGTGCGCCCGCGAAGGTAAGCAGCTCTTTTACGTCCGCTTTGACTTCGCAATCAACAGCTTCAATTAGTTCCCCGCTGATTGAATGAATCCCAAATGTTGAAGGCATAAATTAAGAGTAGAAAGTTGTTGTGACTTCGCTTGTGCCAAAGTCGTCGTTTGTTTCAGAATACTTTGCGCTTGTTACAGTGCCGCTACTCATTGGGCCTGCTGCAACAGCAATAAGTCCGGCAGCGCCTTTGCTTTTTATGGTGACATTTCTAACCTGACGAGGTTTTGCCAATACTTCTTCTGTTCTTCCTGTTGCGCCTTTAATTGTTGCAACCTCTTTGTCGATTGACTCTTCTGAGCTTTGAAGAATCCCTCCCGCTGGAGGTGTTCCTCCAAAATTACTGGATACCCCGAATGATGGCATAAGTTTAAGATGTTGGGCCGAAGCCGATTACGTAGTTGATTGTGGTTCTCCAGTGTCGTTCTTCCCGGAGCATGTTGGTTGACTGACAAACGATTCCGTAAAGTTTTACGGTCACAGGCACCCATGCCACTGCGCGCATTGACGCGTCAACCGCAGCAGCAAAAACGGTGTGCTCTTCCGGGGATGTGTCATCGGCTTGCGAACAAATGTTGACGGTCAATGAGCCGCGTTGAAATGGTGACCCCAGCAAAACATCGCTTTGCATTTCGAGCAAAATTGCAGGGGCAGGAATTGCTTCGTTGTCCTGCGGTAACCCAACGTAAACGCCGGGATATTCAGCCTGAAGTGCAGTGCGAATTTCTTCGCATAAAAGGCCGTCCATCATCGGCTGATGTCCTCCAGATGCAGTCCCCAGTTCACCGGCGTTTCAGTCCACCCAGTGATGCGCCGCGTTGTTCCATTCAGTTCAATCCGGTCGCCTTTGGAAGGTTCAGGGAAGCCCGTTTTTAGGACATAAACCACGCCTTTGAAATGCTGCTCAAACCCTCCAAAATTCAACGAGTCCGAAGTGTCTTCGAGAGCTGCTGCGTGAACCGTCACGCCCTTGTAGGTCACGGAGTCAGTTGAAGCAAACGCAAGCGCCTGCTTCATTGCTGCTTCCGTAATCTCAAGGTAGCGGCTCATTTTTTCTTTTTTGACGCAATCACTTTGCGGCGGGATATTTCCATGTACGAATACATCTCAACAATATCCCCAGGCTCGTTTGCTTGCGTGTACGCATCAAGGGCTTCGGCCCGACCGTCACCCAGATAAAGGGTGACGATCGAACCTGAAGGCGAACGGCTAATTACAACGTGCAGGCGCATATTTCGTTTTGCGTTAAAGCCTAGTCGTTGTAGACGAGGCGCTGGCCGGCAGCAGAGTTGCCCACTGCAACGCCGTAAATCCATTTCAGGTACACGGTCACATCAAGCGTGAGCGGGTTGATGAATTCAACGGCAGCAGCGGAGAATCCTGTCATTGGGTCGGTCAGCACTTCAAAGTTACCAGGGAAGGGGATGTTGCCACCGAACGCCTCGCGAGGGTCCTGCGGAGCGCGGGAAGCCAATACCACAGCTTCAGGCGTGCAAGCAAACCCGGTCATGAAGTTAGTAGTTGGTGTGGCTGGGTATTCAAAGATGTTTGAGAACCCGGCTACGCCAGCAATTTCAGAAGTCTGGATGATGTCAGTTCCAACCGACATAAAACGGTTCGGACGTGTAATCAACGGATCCTCCAACAGGGCTGCGTAGGTTGCAGCATTCACGCTCAGGTAGCGGTTGCCATTGATCCCGCGATCAATAAACGCCTTGCGAAGTTCGATAAGCGTGTTGTATCCGGGAGTATTGTCCAACGTGTAGTTGGAAAAATTTCCAGATGTCCACAACGCAGCAACGGAATCAACGATGCTGTTTGCCATTGCAACCGCAATGGGTTCGGCAAGTTCCTCAATCAAATTACGGGAAGTCGAATTGAGTTCAGCAGAAGTGAAGGTTGCGCCAACACGCTTTACGTGATCCAGCGTGACGGGAACATCGCTCGTCGTGAAGCTGGGCAGCGTCTGGTCGTCATTGACGACAGCAGGGATGCTCTTCAAGCGAGTGAGGATTGTTTGGTTTTGTTTCGCTCCCATCGGCGACAGATCCTTGCTAATTGCTTGCAAGAGAGGACGTTTAGTGAAAACGAGCGACAACGCTGTCTGAAGGATCAGCGCACTATTTAAAGTTCCGAGTGTGTTCGACATAAGCTAAGTGAGGTTATTTGAGTGAGTTGAAAAATTCGTGACGAATGCGAGTGCGTTCCCCTTGGTCTGTTACGTTTTTAAGGCGTTCAGCAAGAGTTTCGTTTTTCGCAACCGTATCCGGGTTAGGAGTGAGTTCGACGGGAGGATGACCAGCAGCAGCAACTACGGCAGCGGCCTGCTCATCTACGCTTTTCACGCTGTTCACAATGCCAGCAAGCTGCTGGGCAAGTTCCGTGTTTTTTGCGTTAATCACTCCGAGTTCTGCTTTCAAAGCGTTTCGCTCATTGCCTGTTGCGGATGCTTCGTTGAGAAGTTCGTTGAGCGTAGCAACCTCGGCGTGAAGCTCGGTCGTGCGCACATTAGCGGCATTCAGCGCAGAGAGCGCGTCAGCCAAGGTTGCGGGTGTGTCCATACCTATACCCCTTACGTGAAGCAAAAGACCCCCGCCTGCCGTGCCGCAAGCGAGGGTCTTCCATGTCAGATTCAGCGCACTATCGGCGATGCGTCAGACCATTGCAAGCAATTTATTATATGCGACCTGTTCGGTTGAAATGCCGTCGATGAGATTGTTCGCAAGCGCCCGGGGTGCGAAGAATGCCTGCCCGCGCATGGCATCATCTGATACTTTTCGGTTCCGAAGCACGTTCCCCCGGAACTGATCGAACGCGTCCTGAACGTATTCTTGAAGCGACGCGCGTTGAGCTGCTGTCAGCGATGGCCCCATGCCGGCCCCCTTGAGCACGCCCTCGGCGTTCGTGATGGGGTCCCATTTCATTCCTTCTTCTTCCCAAGCGGCCGACTCATCGCACCACGGGATGATCGTGCCAATGCTTCCCCATGTCGATGATTGCGAGCCATAGAGTTTCGTGCAGGACACCGCGAGGTTGTACCCAGCAGAGGCGCAGGTTCCATCAGACCACGCCACGATTGGCGTTTTCTTGGCGATCTCTTGGAGCATATCGGCGCATTCGCAGTTGCCTTCAACGGCGCCACCTGGTGTGTCGAACTCAATCCACACTCCCTTCACGCCAGCGCGCTGAACCTCTTGAAGATCGTCCTCCAGCCATTCATAATCGAACCCTCCGCAGATGGCTTCAAGCGCCGAGATTCCCCGGGCCATTGTTCCTTCAACGCAGATATGCGCGATGCCGTTTGCATCGATGGTCATTTCTTCGCGTTCATTCCCTTCGTATTCCGAAAGGTCAGGCATCTCGGCCCGCGCAAGACGCGCGTCAACTACCTGCCGAATCGCTTTGTATCCTCCCGGGGTAATGAACCACGGCTTGTGGTAAACCGCTTCGATGATGTGTGAGAATCGTTTGTGCTTCATTTCGTTTGGGTCGGAGTAGGTTGCGCCACGTTGCCGTTCGGCGTTTGCAGCACGAAATCGGAGAACGGCAGCCCGGAGCGTGCGCAGCGTTCACGGATGTTGACCATCTCAGCTTCGCGCTCGTCTAGGTGCTGATCGAGAGTCTTTCCTCCCTCGGCAGCGATCTCCGTCATGTTGACCATCCCAGCACGATATGCATCAAGCTGTGCTGCTGAAACGCGCCCCGCGTCAACTGTAAGAATTGGGGGCGTCGTGAACGTCCACTTGAGAAATCCGCCAGCGTCTGGGCCTTTGTACGCTGGGAGCTGCCCAAGTTTAATTGCTTTGCTGACAACATATCCGATAGCCCGGCGCGCGTTCATGCGCAGCACGTCCTGCCGGTCCTTCACGATGCGGTTTACCTTTTCAGTTGTCGCGCGAACGTCCGCGCCGCCGTTTTCGTTACGCCAGAACCATTCGACAGGCAGGCCGGCACCAAGCAAAGATTGACGAATAAGGCGTTCAGTGAGGCGATCCGTAGCTTCCGAAGGAATTTCATTTTTAAGCTGTTCCAGTTTCTCCGCGGCACCTGCGCGAAAATATTGAATCGTTCCCCCCATGCGCTCTTCAACGCGAAGCCCAGACTGCCCGGGAGGTGGAACATCGGCATATGCAAAAGCTTGGTCCGTAGGATCTGCCATTCCCATTTCGTTGTGAACGATCAGCCCAAGCGTAGATGCGAGTTGAGCGGCCTGCTTGATGTTGCGTCCAATTTCAAACGCAGCTCGAAGGTCCATGATTCCGGAAGTGAGCGAAGAGAGTCCTCGGTAAAAATCGACGTTCGGATGTTCCCGAACAAGCATCATTGACCGAGCCGAAACCCACTGATCCTGCTCTTCAGTTGGGCCAAGAATTGAAAATGCGACGGGTCTGCCTTCCGGATTGATGGCAACTCCAAGGTGTTGGCGCAGTCCTTTGTACGGACCCTTTTCAATCAGTTCCCCAGAGTTCCTGACGCCGATCGCGTGCCACGGGATAGACTGCAATTGGGGGAATCCAGTCTTCGCTTCCGAAAGCAAAATTCCGTGATCCCCGTCGCGATCCATCGCGACCGACAACCTCCACAATCCTGTCGTCCAGTCAACGCCATCCACGAAGGCGACATTTTGCCAATCGTCCAGCCATTCCTCAGCCATCTTTCCCCATTCCTTGTCTTTCCCCGCAAACACAGGGCGAAACGCGCGCCCGACAGCGTAGGTGCCCTTAGCGTCGATCCCCGCTTGAACCGGGCCATAATTCCAGTAAATCCTGTTGGCCGCTGATGTCAGCGTTTTGTGTTCGGTCATCGAAACACTTTTCGACATCGGTTGCGCGTGTGTTGTCCAGTACGGACGCTGCGCCCACCATCCCGCCTCAATCAACCGTTGATCCTGCGCCCGGGTGTATTCGCTCTTCGGTTTCAGGAGTTTTGCCACTCCGTTGATAAGTTTGGACAACATTTTTAAAGGAAGCGGACGGTTGTTTTTGTGGTCGGGCGAGCGAACCCAGAACACTTATGGTCTAACGCAAGCTGTGCAATCATAGTCACTTGCATTGGTGTAAGAGTTGCAGATCCCGGCATTGAAAAAGTAAACGCCGAACCATTGATTGAGGAAGAAATCAAAGTTCCCTGCCCGTTTGGAGCGGTTGAAATTTCAAATGCGCCATCGCGTAAAGCAGCAAGCTCTACGGAATCTCTGGTCATCATTGCGGTAACCATCAACCGAAGTCCGGGTATCATACCTAAGATCGAGACGTGAAGCAAAAAGCAACACCTCCCCACCGGTACCCAGTGCGGGAGGTGTAGCCGAGAAGCCCCATCTGTCGCCCGACGTTTACACGGGAGACTCGTCGTTTGCAAGCCCTTTCAGGATGTTGGTAATCGCGGCCGCAACGACCTGCATCGCCTCGCAATCCCAAGCGTGGTTGTTTCGATTGATGGTCACGTACCTTTGGGTGATGGCTTTTGTCCGGTTGTCTACAACGTCCCGTTTCACTTCCGAAACGATCTGCTCCATGTATTCTTCTCCGACATCTTCCGGGAACGCCCATACGTCAGGACCCGCGGCGCGCAAATGCGACAGCTTATCTTTTGTAATCAAATTGCTCCAGTGCATGAGCCGACAATGGTTGCCGGAAAGCGACATCACTTTGATTGGAGGCGAAAAGAATTTTTCTAGCTTTCTGCCGTTTGCGGGAATGTGCGCCCACCTGTCAGTCCCCGAACCTTTCAAAGCGGTCCAGCCCGAGTTCCGGATCCATTCGTTTCCGAGGTCGGTTTTGACGTACCGTGATGTTTTAGAGCAGAGTTCGTAAACGGTCCCTGTCTCATATCCGCTGTCTACAAAAACGAGGTTGTCCCTGACGCCCATGCGCTCCTGAAGTTGCTTGATCATTTCATGCGTCAAAACTTTCCCGTACCAAATCAACATCGAAGTTCCATCCGCTCTCCATGCCCTGACACACGCCCAGAAATGGTCCTGCTGCACGTCCACCGTTAAAAACCGAACCACCTCCCCGTCGATCTTTTGCCCGTCCGCATACTCCATTTTACTGTAGTTTGCCGCGAGCAAATTTATTGTCGGCCTGTCCTCTTCGTTTGTCCAAACCTGCGCACCTCGCTTTTGTTTGAATTGCTTCAGCGGTTCGATGTTGCCTTTTAATTTTGCCTGATTGGCTTTGACCCACTCCACCACAAGGTCGGCCCAGTCAATCCACCACACAGCCCATGCCGGCAGCGTAAAGTTGACGTTGCCTTCAATGGAGTTTTCTCCCACTTCGGCTCGGTAACTTGAATGTGCTGACATCGCGCGCCGTCCCGCGGTTGAGTTTACTGTGACGTGCCCGCACTCCGGGCACTCGTGCCGAACCGATTCCCGGAGTGCCTGCCAGTTCCATTCTTTGCCCTCCTCTGGGTTGTCGTATTTAATCCCAAGCCAACTCCATTTTTGCCAGACCCCGCACGCGGCGCACTCGTACCCCCATTCGTGGGTCGTTCCCATTTTCCAAAACGATTCGGTTTCGTGTGAAGATTCCCATCCCTGCGAGCACACAATGAACTTGCGGTTGACTCGGTCATGAAGACGCTTCTGAAGTTCTCCAAGAATGCCCGCTTTGAATTGCCACGCCTCATCGCAGTAGACATAACGCATGGATTTTCCCTGCGCCCCTGACATGTTTGCGCCGCTCATGAAAAGTGCCATGTGCGGAAACAGAATGGCCGATTTCCGCTTCTGATGCCGGTCTTCTGGGAAAAGCCTAGCGACAGGTTCGCACGCTTCAAAAACGGGCATGAGTCGAGACTCTGCCCAATCCTTTGATGTGTCATCGGTTTGCTCGACCAGGAGCATCGGCCCGGGTTGATTTGCTACGATATACGGGCAGATGAGTTCGAGGAAGGTCGTTTTCCCCGCGCCCGTTGGCATTCGCACAATGATTTGCTTCACCCGGTCGTTAGTCACCGCTCGAATGATGTCGTTAAGCCATGGTGCCATGTCGGGGTCAAACTCTGAACTCCGAGCCGAGTGAGGAAGGCGAACATTCGCCTTCATCCAATCCAGCGGGTCGCCATTGAAGGTCCCCTTAAAACCCTCAATCCATCCCGCGAACGCCGGATTTAATGTTTGCGAGTCGTTCATTTGTTCGTTCAATTAATAAATTCACGCGGGGTTCCAGCTTCTCCCGAATCTGCGCGCCTTGCAGGCCATCGAGAATTGAAACGCAATCGCTGACAAGGTTCTGAAGTTCCGCCGCCAGTGTTGCCGCGATCATGGTGTTTGCTTCCCGCACCGACGCCCTAGAAATCAGCTCTCCCTCAAGCTGCGCCACAACCAGGCCAATTTTCTTGCATTCAAGAAGCGTCTTCTGAAGTTTTGCATCCGAATATTTTGTCGGCTCCTGCTTTTCTTTCGACGCCCTCCATGCGTCCATTTCCTCGACAGTTCCATTCAGTGGCGCGCCTGCCTTTCCCCAGTTGATAATCGTAACGTGGGATACCTTGTAATGCGCTGCCCATTCCCGGGTCGTCTTTGGCGCAGCCTGTCCGCGCTCGTAGGCTTCAATCTGCGCCTGTTCTCGGCGCGTGATCGTCTTTCCCGCTTTAAGTTTTGCGAGAATATTTTGAACCTGCGCTTTTGCTGCTTGATCTGAAAGCTTCATTTTTTCTTTAAAGTTTCAGACAGAATGCAAGGGACCGTATTTGCCCATTTTACAGAATGGTGGAGTCTAGGGTTTACCGGCCCCATTGGTTTTATCGTTACACTCGAAGGCATAAACATAACGCTGTAAAAGCTTTTAACGTACGTCCCCTGTTGCAGATATGTTTCCGTCATTCCTCCTGAGTTGCTTTGCGTTTGTTTTTGAGACACAGACAAATTTGGAACCGTCAAAAAAAGCATCCCGACGCTCGCTTTTTGCGTGTACGTATTCACGTCTTCATTGATCCTACCGATAAACGTAAACGGTCTTTCGGTTGAACAGATAAACGTGTTCATTGCTTTTCGTTTTAGCTTCAGCTTTTTTCCGATGTTCCCATTTTTTCCTCCGATGAAATCTCCGTTTTGCGTTATGGCTATTGAAGTTGCTGGAATAGATTTGTAAAAATTTAAAAGACTTTCGAAAATTGAATCTAGCGTTCTCAAATTTACCTTGTCTACGTATTCGTGCTTTTCGTTATGCCTATAACTAAAGCTTACGTAATCATCGTCTAGCTGAATAAAATATTTTATTCCAAGCTTTTGTGCTATTTCAAAACAAGCATTTCTAGCATAAACGATCGTTTTTCTATTTTGAAAATTATCGCCTTCATCGAATGTTTTTGCGATTTCAGTCTTTGAAAATATTTCTATTTCTTCTTTAAAATTCTTTTTGTATTCAGGTGCTGTTTTGTCTTCGTCGTCTAACACCAAAATAATTCTTCCAGTAAATCCGTGCTTGCGTAATGTTCTTAAAGTAAAGACTTTATCCGGTCTGCCATGCGTTAAGATAAACGCAACTAATTTGTCATCATTCATTTGGATTGTCCTTTAAATATTCAGCAGAAATTTCTTCTGTCAATTTTACGTATCCAAGTTCTATTGCTTTATCGAAATCAATAATAACAAGAGCGGAGTCTTCCATTAATTCTTGAACTTCTTTTTCTGAATGTGAATAATATTCAGCGATTTTTTCATAATTAAAAATCACATGCCTTTGAGCTGCTTTTTTTAAAAAAGATTTTTGCGCTTCCGGTAGACCGCTTGCATTTATTTTTTCCAGCAAAGATTTTTCCTTTGAGTCGTCGAACAACTCCTGCACCTCTGGCTTTTCTCCCTTTGGTTCGTAATTCGGAGTTTCAATTTTTCTCGTGTACGCAGGTTCAATCGCGTCCGAATCGTTCCATCCATCTTCCCATCCGAGTCCACTGATGTCGACGCCTTCCCCGAGTAATCCGGTCAACTCTGCTTTGAGAAGCTCCTCATCCCAGCCGCCACCGATTTCAGCCAAACGATTGTCGGCAAGAATGTACGCCCTTCGCTGTGTGTCGGTAAGATGAGAAAGGCGGATACATGGAACTTCTTTCATCCCCAGCTTTTGCGCCGCCATTACGCGCCCGTGTCCTGCGATGATTCCGCTCCCTCGGTCGACGAGCACTGGGTTGTTAAAGCCGAACTCTTTAATTGACCCGGCAATTTGCGCCACCTGTTCGGGCGAATGCTTCCTCGCATTGTTCGCGTATGGGATAAGCGCGTCTAAAGGCAGGTGTTCGATTTGGTAAGGTGTCGTTTTTTGCTCACTCATAGAATCGGGGTTGAAGTCTCACGCGCGCATTCAAGCCCCTAGCAGTAAAAGATTCCTTATGGGGGGGGCTAGGAGCGCCGATTTGGCCCCCCTGGAAGCTTCAGGACATCTCCAGCCTCGGCTGCGATTAGAGACAGGCTCTTGGGGCTGCAGTGCTCGCCGTTTGCTGCAGCGGTCATGGATTTGTACCCGGTCAGCCCGTTGAGCCCAGCGGCGAACGCCACTCCTAGTGCTCGGAGTCGCGTGTCGGCAACGCGGCTTTGCCCCGGCGCCCCTAGGATGAACCCAAGCAGGCGGACCACCACCTGCCCCCCGATGGTCTCGCGCTCCGCCATGATGCGGTCCTCATGCCAGCGCAGGACGTCCTCGGCTTGTCGCTCACGTAAGCCAGCAATATCCATCAGTTCAGCCAAGGCATCTTCGTCCATCGCTTTTTACCGTACTTGCCGCCAATCCGTTGTCAATGCTCTTGAGCACATCCCTTCCCGGGGAAGCTCCACGCGAGCAGCCTGCGCCCTTCCATTTTCGCATCTCCATAGAACGCCATCGACACCAAGTCACATGGACATCCCAGCATTGCCTCGGCAGCGAGCATGACGGCCTCGTTGTGCGGATGCACCATCACCTGCGCCACCCATGCCCCACAAACGGGGGCGACCCCGTAAAAAGACTCATTTGACTCAATCCCACTCATTTTCAGTTTGGCGGGTTTACAGAGGAAAAACTCTACATACTACAAATACTCATATATAAATATATATATATATATACTACTACTACTATACCTCTATACTACTATACCTCTCCATTTCGGCTTTGAGTTGAGTTTTTGAGTCAAAAACAAAGAACCCTCGGACACCGTCACGCGACGGGCCGAGGGAACTCTTCAGTCCAGGCCAATCCACCCGTCCAAAGGTTGATTGGTTGAAAACGCACGTTGGCTTAAAAAAGGGCGATTGGCAAGCGCACCGTTCGCTTCCGCATTGCCCCGATCTGAACCTGCGACTCCATGGCAACAGCGCCCGGGAACCGCTTCAATTGATCAGTCCATCGGAGCACGCCGAAACGCTGGCGAAGTTCCGTACCGTTGTTCGCGATGTCCACGTGGTCCTCGCGAACGCGAATACCTATGCGCGCCAGCGCTTCCTCGGCCCAGCGTGCATGCGAGTCGTTATGGGAAAGCGCCTGCCGGATCGCCTCCGCCACCGTCACGCGGGCGCGCCCCGGGCCATCGAGCGTGTCGACCTGCAACCACGATTCGAGGAGTCGGTTCAGTAGTGATCGTTCGTCTGTTTCTCCCCGGGACCCACTGGCGAACGTCCAGTCTTGCGCGTCAACCCATCCCGCTGCCGTGTCCAACGTGATGCGATCGGTCGACGTCAGCGCATACGCCCCGGCAAGGAGCGCCCCCACTTGGTCCGCGTTGCGTGCCTCATCGAGTTTGTGCCGAGCGGCCTGCTTAAACGTCGTTGCGTTGGCCGCGATGACCGCCGCGAGCGAAATGCACCGAGCACGCCACCTTGCTGCCCATTCAGGGTTGTCGACGGTTTCCGCCATCAATTGCTTGGCTTCCCCAAACCGATCCACCGTGCGGAGGTGCTCTGGGATGAGTTCCATCACCGTAATACGCCCTTGGTCCGCTCGTTTGTCGAGAGAAACGGCGATGGAAGCAAACAGGAACGACGAGCGGATGCGGTACGAGGTAGCCTGCCCAGCCGCGCCCCCCTTGAGCATCACCGCCCCGGATTCCCGAGACGCAGCCCGAGCCAGCGCGACGACCTCCGCCATCCGTTTCTGCCCCGATTCGCCTTCTCCCTCGGCCTCATCAAAAATAACGGGCCGAGCGTCGCACCCAAGCGCCTGCCGAATGCCCGCCTCGGTTGTATTACCCTGAAGGTGCAGCGCAATGTCCCCGAGGAGCGGTTCGACGACCTCCGAAAGGAGCGTGGTTTTCCCCGATCCCGCGGCCCCCGTGAGCCACGCGTGCGGTCGCCAGTCTAGAGCGCCGCAAACGGCCGAGGTGACGAGCCACCCCGCCATGAACAGCGAGTCGAGCGGGTTCACGAACTGAAAACACCCGAGAAGCATCCGCAATTTGTTCGCCTCGACGTTCGAAAGCGGTTCCGCCGCCGTCACTCCGAGTCGTTCCGCCCGGGCGTAAACGTAGCGAGACTCCACCGCGAGCAGGTCCCCAGGAGTGCCGTCGACAAAAAGCGAGTTGCCAGCGTGAAACACGACGCGTCCCTCGTCGAGCCATGCGCCACGGCCCCGGACGTGAGCGGGAGAGAACTCCATGCCGCCAGCCGTCTGAATCAGCCAGTCGACCGCGACCTGAATGAGGACGTCTCCTTTTTTATCCATTTCGGCTTCCCACCATGACAGGGGGGCAAGTTCAAGCAAAGCGTTCCGGGTGTGTTGCGCGCTCGTGAGGGCCACCAGAGACGCCGTGCGCCTGCTTAGGTAGTAATAGACCCGATTCAGGTTTCCGAGGATGAGAAACGGCTTTTCCGCGACGGGAACCGGTGCCACCGTAGTGGGTTCGGGTGTTTCCCACTCCTCCCAGCATACTGCGCCCATGCCGAGCGCGATGAGTTCCTGCCGAGATTCACCGCGGGCGCACCCCGCAAGCCTCGCGAGTCGTGCCGGGTTGAGGCATGAGCGGTCCACCTCAACGCCCTCGAACGCGTCCATGGCATCCGCCGCGCGTTTTGCCCGCGCCCGGTATTCCTCCGCGTTCTCCGCATCGACCCGCACCCATGCGTGCAAGGATTTTCCGCCTGAATCCACGACCGCGCTGATAGGCAGGCGACTGGCGACGATTGCAGCCCACTGGAGTGCCTTGGGGGTTTTATCGGACTCGATGAGCACGTGCCGAAATGAGGCGACGTCTTCGTTCTTTGATCCGTTTTCGGTCATCGGGTTGACCCGAATGAATGTCCCGTATTTTCGGAACTCCTGCCCGTGGACAACCTCGGCCGGGTGCATCGTTTGTCCGTTGTATTTTATCTCGCCTGAAGGGTCCGCGGCGACGATTGAAACGAATTCGTGCTGTCCGAAGCACGATGCGAGGTGCCGTTGCAGTCCTCCGCTCATCACCGTTGGAATATCTCGGGGCGTGAGTGGAGTTTTAACGGCGGTCAGCTTGGCAACGACGGAATGACGGATCGGGGCCGTCGATTTCTCCGCGCGTCCAATCGCAGAGCGCAGTGCTTTGTTTTCGGCTGCAACCTCGGCTTTACAGGAGTCGTGAAAACAGTGGATGGTCGGAGGGCGTCCGTCGTCGAGCGTGATGCGGCAGTCGGCGGGGTTATTCGGGCCGGTATGAAGGTGCTGGCCTGGGCATTGAAGCCAGCCCATTTGATTCGTCTCCCAATCGATTTCGTGGAGTGAAGATGCTACGTCGCGAGGTGATTTTTTCATTTAGTGTTTTGAGTGCTTCCTCTTCCGAGCGCGCCACAAAGGCAATCCCGCCCGATTTGTTTACGTTGTCCATCCACTGCTGCTGTTCTGGCCGCAGCCTTCCGGTTGCCGTTTTAATTTCGATACTTAGGAAAACCGCTGAGTCGTTAAGTGTGACCCACCCAATAAGGTCCGCCGAGCCCTTCCGGAGCCCGAATGAGTGCACCCGGCCACGTTCATCTCGGACGACGCCAACGTGGTTGCGAAACAGTCGGACGTCGGGCCGCGATCCAAGCGCGAGACGGATTTTATTCTGAATCGTAGTTTCGTTCATGGCGCTCGATTTCCCGCTGAATGTACCACACCGCCTTGCGGAGGTCTTCCACCGTGCATCACGGTCATTCAGCCTCCTCCCATTTGCCCATCGTTCTCAGAAACGCCTCTGCACGTTGGCGAGCGGTTGCACACACCGGCCAGCGTGTTGATTGGGTAACGTCATAAAGTGCCAAGTAGTATTTTTGAAAAAGCTCGTCAGAGTGCTCAATTATCTTCTCCGCCTCATGCATTGCATTGAGGTCGGTGCAGTAGTCTCTTGAGATAATCCAATGCTCATTGCGGTGCAACACTGTCTCAATCGCCGCGTTGATTCGTTCGTCGGTCATTTGGCATCCTTTGCTGCTGCGATCAGTTCGTCTGCGTTTATAAACGCCTGTTCAATAACGTGTTCCCTAGTATAGGTATTACAATTATTGAATCCTAAAAACCCACACATCCACATCGCCGCAATCTCCAGTCGCGAGGGATCTGGACGGGTCCGTTCGAGTTGAGCCGCTTGCCCGCTGTTCTCAATCCGGGCTTCGTGAAGTTTCTGCTTCAACCGCTCCACCTCGGCGCGGGCTTCGTCGCTTTCCCGCTGCAACTCCTCCAGCCTGTCGGCGGCAACCACAACAAGTTCCTCCATAATTTTGCCCAATGGGCCAAGGTTACGTAAGCGTTTAATCAAATCCTGTGTCGTCATGTTCAATTCTTCTGTGTTCGTGTTCATTTTTACTCTGTTGGTTTAAACGCATCTGCGTTTTTCGTGTTCAATTCTGTGTTTATTAAGCGCATCGCCTCCACGCAAAGCAGTCGTGCCTCCCGCAATGTCGGGCAATGCTCCTCGTTTGCGCACAGCATTGCTGCCAGTGCTGTGCGGATTTGCCGCAGTGTGGCGTCTGAGACTGTGTGCGTCACCTCCTGCGCGTCTGTTTCCTCCTGGCAGTCCTCACACTCCCACTCATGTGGGTTGCACCAGTGACGGCTCAT
>Ga0114966_10000846_pt1 | contig 28956 bp, 24 predicted proteins | sample M_130207_XF_Meta_FD_87029 | JGI IMG/M metagenome (GOLD analysis project Ga0114966, IMG submission 87029) | Freshwater microbial communities from Lake Montjoie, Canada to study carbon cycling - M_130207_XF_MetaG | ecosystem: Environmental > Aquatic > Freshwater > Lake | place: Lake Montjoie... | reverse complement strand
GGTGCAGCCTTCTTGGCGGGTGCAGCCTTCTTGGCGGGTGCAGCCTTCTTGGCCGGTGCAGCCTTCTTGGCCGGTGCAGCCTTCTTGGCCGGTGCAGCCTTGGCCGCGATGAGCTTGGGGGCGGGGGCCTTGCCGGCCACCACGTCCTTCAGGCCCTTCAGCGCGGTGACGCGCACCTTGCGAGATGCGGCGACCTTGACAGGCGCACCGGTCTGCGGGTTCCGGGCCATGCGAGCCTTGCGGTCGACGCGAGCGAACTTCGCGAAACCGGAAAGCACGACAGGCTCGCCCTTGCTGATCTTTGCGGCAACGACGTCCTCGAACCCGCGGACGACAGCTTCGACGCTCTTCGCGTCCTGCCCGGTGTTCTCGGCGAGTGCCTTGACGAGCTCGCGGCGGTTCATGCGATTGACCTCTCTTTTTCCTGCTTGGGATGCTTGGGGAAGCGGCATCAGCTTGGTGGATTCGTTTCGACAAAACGGGGATGGTCAGGGTTGTTGCGGCGTTTTGATCCCGTCGCGGTCGAGATCGGCGAGCTGGAGATGCTTCGTCGCCTCGCGAAAACTCAACACGCTCAGGTCTTTGTGGTGCGCGATGCCGAAGTGGCGTATTGCGGTCGGAGCGGTTCGCGTGTGCTGTCGCAGCGCCCAGCCGATCGTCTTTCGGATGAGGAACACACGTTCGTCCATGCGTGTCAGGTACGAGAAAAACAAACACTTCTCGGTCGCGCGATCGCTCGCTTCGAGCTGGGGTCTGCCGCGAGTTTGGTTGACGGTTGTTGTGTCTTGATCATGCTGCCTCGTTGGGGCACCGGGCGAACGTGGCTCCGGCGGCCCGCGTGCGGCTGCGCGAAGATTCGGGCCAAACCGAACCGGGGGGCACCGTGCGCATCATCTCGAGCGACTCACATGTCATCGAACCGCCGACGTTGTGGACCGACTACATCGAGTCCGCATTTCGCGAACGAGTGCCGCGCGTGGTCCGCGACGCCGACACGGATCGCCTCGTATGCGAGGGTCTCGAGTTCCCGCCGTTGTCGCTCTACGCAGGCTGTCTGCGCGGTGATCGCGAGGTGCGGCAGGCGGGTCGCTGGCAGGAGGACATCCCGGCCGAGGCCTACGACCCGGTCGCTCGTCGAGTCGCGGTCGAAGCCGACGGCGTGTCGGGCGAGGTGCTCTTCCCGACCGTAGCCATGTCCTTCTACCTACTCGAAGACGTGGCACTCCAACAGGCGCTCTTTCGCGCCTACAACCGCTGGATCGCGGAGTTCTGCGCCACCAACCCGACGTTCTACCGTGGCCTCGCGGCCCTCAACGTCGACGACGTGCCCGACGCGGTGGCCGAGTTGGAACGCGCGCACGCTGCGGGATTGGCCGGCGTGATGATCCCGCTGTTCGCGAGCGAGTCACAGCCTTATCACGACGCCGCGTACGAGCCGCTCTGGGAAGCGGCGGCCGCGCACGGGATGCCGATCAACTTCCACTCGGCGACCACGCGGGCCCGCAAGGCGTTCTGGACCAACGGCCGCCTCACCGAGCGTCTCCTTCGCGCCCCGAGCGAGATGATGCACATCGCGCTCGACTTGATCTTCGGCGGCGTTTTCGACCGTCATCCTTCGTTGGTCGTCGTGTCGGCCGAGAACGACCTCGGATGGGCGGGGTTCATCGCCGAGCGCGGCGACTATTGGTGGCAGCGCAACCGCACGCTCACCACCAATGCGGCGCAGATGCGCAACGAGCGCACCCCCAGTTCGTATTTCGGACCGAACCTCGTGGGGACGTTCATGCGCGACCGCACTGCCGTGCTGTCGGTCGAGGTGATCGGCGCCGATGCCCTGGCGTTCGGCACCGACTTCCCGCACCACGTGAGCACGTGGCCGAACACGGCACAGGTGGTCGCCGACAACCTGGCTGGGCTCGTCGACCCCGAGGTCCGGGCCAAGATCCTCACCGGAAACGTCGAGCGCCTGTACGGCTTCGCTCCCGTCGGCTGAGCCGCGGCGAAGTCGGGCGCTCGTTCAGCCCTCGTAGGCGCCGACGTCGGGCGCCCCGGTTCGCGTGCGGCCACGACGGTCAACGCTCGGCGCGCCGTCGGATGTACCAGCGTCGATCGCCGGGCTTCCGGCGAGCGGCACGTAGTCGCTGCCGATGCGGGCATCGCCGACCACGAGGTCGGAACCGGTCTGTCGTTCGTGGGGACTGCCCGCGTACATGTTGTTCGCGTAGCTGATGCCACTCGCGGCGTACTCGTGCGCGCCGGCGCCGTCGCGCGACGGGATCACCAGGTTGTTGCGGAAGGTGACGTTCGTGGCCTGGATAGCGGAGAGCTCGCCTTGGTCTCCCATCTCGCGGCTGGTGAGGTTGCCGACAAGCGTGTTGTTGACGGCCAGCACGTTGTCGGCGATGAAGACGTGCACGCCACGACCACCGTTTGCGTAGCAGAGGTTGTTGGCTACGTAGGTACTTCCGCCGTACTTGGTGTGGCGATTCGAGTCGATGATGATGCAGTTGCCGTCGGTGATGGCACCGACGAGGTTCTTGTTGTTGTAGACGATGTTGTTGCGCACGTAGAAGCTGAAGCCGTCGCTGTTGTTGCCGCCGCCGATGTTGGCCGACTCGAACAAGGAAATGGCCGACGACTGATTGCCGTTCCACATCGACGTGTTGTACACGCGGTTGCTGTCGACCGTGACGTGGTTCGCTCTCACGCCTACGATGCCGCCCCCCCCGACGTCGTGCACCGTGTTGGCGACCAACCTCACGTGGTGTGCGCCGTTCACCTCGATGCCGTTGGCCGTGGACCGATCGCTCGCGGCGCTTCCCGAGACGTCGAACCCCCGCACGTCGACGTAGGAGCTGCCCGCCACGCGGATGACCTGCCAACCGCCGCCGAGGATGTTGACCTGCTGGCCGGGTGCGGCGGCGATGGTCACCGGGGCGCCTGCCGCGCCGTTGACCCCTTCGATGTTGATCGCCGGGCCGGTGCGGGTGTTGCCGTAGGTGCCGGCCTTGACGAGCAAGGTGTCGCCTGGATGAAGTCGACGGAGCACCGACCCGAAGTTGCGCCAAGGCGAGCCCTCACTGCCGTCACCGCCGTCGTTGCCGTCAGCGGCCAGCCAGTAGACGGGCCCGGTGGGCGTCCAGGCACTGCCGCCGCCCGGCGGGTTGCCTCGGGGCGCGGCGGGCGGGGCCGTGCTGCTCGGCGCGGACCCCGCGGTCGACTTGCGCAACGCGGCGACCGCTGGTGCGGTGACCGTGGTGGGGGGCGCGGTGGTGGTGAGCGCAGGTTTCTCGGCCAGGGCGCCGACGATCTTCTGGCCCGGCTTGGCACTGCCGACAGACTTCGAACCCGCGGAGGTACCCAGCGCTTGCAGGCCGGACAGCACCATTTCACCTTCGGTGCTGTGGTTCGCCACGCCGGAGCCGCTGTTGGCGATGGCGAGGGCCGCGATCGCGAGGACGCCGAGCGCAGCAGCCGCCAGCGCGACTACCGAGTGGGCGCGCGTCCGAGCGAGGGCGGGGGGCTCGAGGTCGAGGTAGGTCTGCTTCGGTTCTCGATCCACGTATGAGTTCTCCGGTCGGACGGGGCTCCGAAAGAGCCCAGGCGTGGTGCCCGCTGGTCCGTTGCAATCCACCCGATGGTGAAGCGCAACGACACGGTGATGGTCCATCGGCGTCAAACGGGGGTGTTTGAGATGAATTCTTCGCAATTTTCATAGATCGGCCGAGCCTTTCCACGTACTCCGGTTCGTCGGGAGCGGCGGCGGGTGGCGCGGCGGCGGCACGGCGCCGGGGTCTGGGCCAAACTGCGCCGCATGCTCGATGACGGTTTCCTTGCCCCCCATGCCGTGGCCCGCTGGGCCGCCGAACGACCCGACGCCCTGGCGGTCGAGCGCATCGAAGGCGGCGTTCGTACCTACGCGGAGATGCTCGCCTCGTCCCAGACCTGGGCGAGTGCGTTCTCGGCCCAGGGGGTCACCGCGGGGGCCCACGTGGCCACGATGCTCCCCAACGGCTTCGAAGCGCTCGACGCGTGGCTCTCGCTCGGTTGGCTCCGGGCGGTCGAGGTGCCCCTCAACACCGCGTACCTCGGCCGCATGCTTCACTACGCGCTGTTCACCGCCGACGTCACGATGCTCATGGTCGGCGCCGAGTTCGTCGAGCGACTCGAACCGCTGCTCGACGAACTCCCACTGCTGCGGCACGTGATCGTCGTCGGCGGACCAGTACCCACGTGGCTCGCCCACGCCGTACCAAGCGCATGCACCCTCGACGAGCACCTCGACGGCCACGTGCCCCGCGAGTTCGACGGCCCGCGCTATCGCGACATCGAGGCGATCATCTACACCTCGGGCACCACCGGGCCGTCGAAGGGCGTGCTGGTGCCATGGGCGTCTGCATACCAGATGTTCTCGTGGGTCCCCGCCGACACCTTGGCTCCCGGCGAAAGCATTTACTGCGCGTTCCAGCCCTTTCACATCGCAGGCAAGTCGGTCTACAACAGCGCGTTCGTGCGCGGCGCACGCCTGGTTCTGCGCGACAAGTTCAGTGCGACGAACTTTCTCGACGACGTACGGCGGTTCGACTGCGTCGCGGCATCTGTCGTCGGCCCCATGACCGCCCTGTTGCACGCACAGCCGCGTCGCGCCGACGATGCCGACAACCCGCTCCGATCGGTGCTGCTCGGTCCGATGATCCCCGAGATGGAGGACTTCGAGACGCGCTACGGCGTACGAGTCGCGACGTGCTACGGCATGACGGAGATCGGGTCGCCGGTGGCTACCACCTTCGACCACGGCCCATGGCAGACCTGTGGCCGAGCGCGTACCGACTACCCCTGGACGGAGATACGCCTCGTCGACGAGTTCGACGAGGAGGTTCCCGTGGGCCAGACCGGCGAGATGATCGTGCGCAGCGAGCCGTGGGCGTTGAACGCCGGGTACTACAACATGCCCGACAAGACCGCCGAAGCGTGGCGCAACGGCTGGTTCCACACCGGCGATGCGTTCCGTTGCGACGCAGAAGGCAACTACTACTTCGTCGACCGCATGAAGGATTCGATCAGGCGCCGCGGCGAGAACATCTCGAGCTTCGAGGTCGAGAACGCGGTGCTCGAGCACCCTGACGTCGTCGATGTATCGGCCATCGGGGTGGCAGCCACCCATGGCGAGGACGAGGTGATGGTGATCGTCGTGGCCCGAGACCCTGCGAGCTTCGACCCGCTCGCGCTCGTGGAGTGGCTCGACGAGCGGATGCCGCGGTTCATGGTTCCCCGTTACATCGACCTGGTCGACGACTTGCCCCGCAACGAGACATCGATGCGCGTGAAGAAGATGGAACTGCGCCAGCAGGGCGTCACGTCCAGGACATGGGACCGCGAGGCAACGCGCCCGTGAGCGAGCAGTCCGAAGCGATCTCGGTCGAGCGTGACGCGATCCGAGAAGCGATGGGCGGCGCCGACAAGGTGGCGCGGCTCCACGCCGCGGGTCGCCGCAGCGCGCGGGATCACATCGCGGCGTTCGTCGACGCCGGGTCGTTCTCCGAGGTCGGCATGTTCGCGCGATCCGAACGACCCGAGGATCGGGCCGATACCCCGGGCGACGGCAAGATAGGTGGGCACGCGACCGTCGACGGTCGGACCATCTCGGTCGTTGCGGACGACGTCACGGTCAAACGCGCCACCAGCTCCCTCGTCGGCGCCCGCAAGCTCGAACGCATCTATGAGCAGGCCGCGCGTGCCGGTAACCCGTTCGTCTACTTTGGCGAGACCGGTGGTGCGCGCCTGCCCGATTCGCTCAGTGCAGTGGGCTACTCGAGCGAGCCGGTGTTCCCCTGGCTCGCACGACGGGGGCGCGAGATCCCGGTCGCCGCGGCGATCGTCGGTGATTCGTTCGGCGGGTCGAGCTTCGTCGCCGGCCTCGCCGACTTTGTGGTGCAGGTGCGGGGGAGCACGCTTGCCGTGACCTCGCCGCGAGTCATCGAGGTGGCGACCGGCGAGAAGGTCACCATGGAAGCGCTCGGCGGCGCAGATGTGCACGACCGTGTCACCGGCCAGGTCGACCTCGTCGTTGACACCGACGACGATGCCTGCGACGCGTTGCGGTCATTCCTCTCGTACATGCCGTCGCGCTCCGGGAGCGAACCTCCCCGCAGCAGCACCCGAGCGTCGCGGGCCACGGATCCGTCGATCGGCGCATGCGTGCCCGACAAGCGCACGCAGACCTATGACGTACGAACGGTGATCGGGCGACTCGTCGACGGCGGCGAGTACCTCGAGTTGAAGCCCCGGTTCGGGGCCAGCCTGGTCACCGCGCTCACCCGACTCGACGGGCGCCCGATCGGCATCATCGCGAGTCAGCCTGCGTACCTGGTCGGCTCGCTGACCCCCGACGCGTGCGCCAAGGCCACCCGGCTCCTCTGCTTGTGCGACGCGTTCGGATTGCCCGTGGTCTTCCTCCAGGACACGCCGGGCTTCCTCGTCGGCACGGCGGTCGAGCACGAGCGCCTCCTCGCCCGGTCGATGCTCTTCCTCGAAGCGCTGTGCCTCGTGCGGGTGCCGCGCATATCGGTGGTTTTGCGCAAGGCGTTCGGGCTCGCGTTCTTCTCGATGGGCGGCCCGGGCATGGGCAGCGATGTCCTGGTCTCCTGGCCGGGCGCAGAGATCGGGTTCATGGACCCGGTGGTGGGCGCGAACGTGCTGCACGGCGCGACCCTCGACTCGCTTGAGGGCGATGCTCGACGGGACGAGTTGTTCCGGCTCGCCCGCGAGCTCGAGGCCGACTTCGATCCGCGGGCCATCGCCGGGGCGATGAACATCGACGACATCATCGAACCCGGCGACACGCGTCGCACGATCGCCGAGGCCCTCGACCGACTGACCGCGAACCCGGCGTGGGCTACGCAACCGAGTCGTCTCGCGTACTGGCCCCACTGGTACTGAACCTCTGAGCTTTGCGCTTCGGAACTGGTCCTGAGGAGCCGGTACGGATGCGGCCCTTGGTGACTGCCCGTGCTACGAAAGTGCGGTGATGGGGGACGACGAGCCGAACACTGTGCCTGCGTTGGTCCTGGCCGCAGCACAGCGCTTCGGCGGTGCCGTGGCGTTGCGCGACGACCGCGCGGTCTACGACTTTTCCGGGCTGGCCGACGCCGCGTTGCGAGCATCGGCGGCGCTCGCAGATCGCGGCGTGCGACCGGGCGACCGAATCGGCATCTGGGCCCCGAACAGCAGCGAGTGGGTCGTGGCTGCACTGGGCGCCGCATGTGCCGGCGCGGTGCTCGTTCCACTCAACACCCGCGCGAAAGGGGAAGAGGCGGCGAAGCTCCTCGCCCGCGCCGAGTGCCGGCTGCTCCTCACCAGTCGGGGGTTCCTTGGCACCGACTACCCGGCCATGATCCGCGCGAGCGGTGTGGCGCTCGACCACCTGCGCGAGATCGTGCTTTTACGGGGCGAAGCGATGGGGGACGAGTTCGCATGGGCCGAGCTGCTCGACGCCGTGGGCACGCGCCGTCACGTGGTCGACGTGGACCCCGACGACATCAGCCACGTGCAGTTCACCTCGGGCACCACCGGTGCACCCAAAGGAGCGATGCTGCGCCACCACGCTCTGTGTGGGACCACCCGCGAGTGGGTCCACAACGTCGGGCTGGTAAAGGGCGACCGGTACTGCATCATCAGCCCGTTCTTTCACATCTCGGGCCACAAGACCGGCGTGCTCGCCTGCCTCACCGTGGGCGCGACCATGCTCCCGCAGGCGATGTTCGATCCGGTGGAGGTGATGGCGCGCGTCCAGGCGGAGCAGATCACGGTGCTGCCCGGTCCACCGACCATCTACCAGACGCTGTTGGCGCACCCTCGGCGCAGCGAGTTCGACCTCGGCTCGCTCCGATTGGCGGTCACCGGCGCGGCGTCGATACCGCCGGTGCTCGTGGAACGAATGGTGCGCGAGCTCGGCTTCGCCAACGTGATCACCGCGTACGGCATCACCGAGACGACCGGTGTCGTGACCATGTGCCGGCCGGGCGACGCGATCGAGCTGATCGCCGAGACGTCCGGTCGCGTGGTCGGCGGGGTCGAGCTGCGCATCATCGACGAGCATGGCATCGAGCAACCGATCGGAACCGCAGGCGAAATCGCGGTGCGCGGGTACAACCTGATGGCCGGCTACCTGGATGATCCCGAGGCCACGGCCCAGGCGATCGATTCCGACGGCTGGTTCCACTCGGGCGACGTCGGTTGGGTCGACGCAGCGGGCAACCTCCGCATCACCGATCGCCTTGGTGACGTGTTCATCGTCGGCGGTTTCAATGCGTATCCGGCAGAGATCGAAGCGACCCTGGCGCGTCATCCGGACGTCGCCCAGGTTGCGGTGATCGGCGAAGCCGACGAACGGCTCGGCGAGGTCGGCTGCGCGTTCGTGGTGCGCCGGCCCGATGCCGAACCACCCGATGCCGAACCACCCGATGCCGAACGGCTGGTCGCCGATGCCGCCGCCATCATCGAATGGTGTCGCGAGCGAATGGCGAACTACAAGACACCCCGGCGTGTCATCTTCGTCGACTCGCTTCCGCAGAACGCCTCGGGCAAAGTGCTCAAGCACGAACTCCGCTCGCTCGCCGCACGATCGCGATGACCATCGCCGTCGAACCAAAGGATCCCCATGACCAACGCAACGCTCGACCTCTTTCGTCTTGACGGAAAGGTGGCCCTGGTCACGGGGGCCGGCAAGGGAATCGGTGAGGGCATCGCGTATGCGCTGGCCGACGCGGGCGCCGACGTGGCAATCCTGGCGCGCACGGCGAGCGACCTCAGTCGCGTGGCCGACGGCATACGCGAGCGGGGCCGCCGGGCGCTCGAATTCCCGGGCGACGCGATGGATGCGTCGTCGCTGGCGGCGTACGTCGATGCCGCAGTACGCGAGCTCGGCGGCGTCGACGTGGTGGTAAACAACGCCGGCGGATCCAACTCGAAGCAGTTTCTCGACACCACCCAGGAAGACCTAGAGTGGGCGTTTCGCTTCAACGTGTCGTCGGCCTTCGAGCTCACGAAGTTGGCGGTGCCGCACATGCTCGCCGCAGGTGGCGGCGCAGTCGTCAACATCGCGTCGGTCACCGGCATCGAGACCAAGCGATCCACCGTGAGCTACGGCACGGCGAAGGCCGCACTGGTGCACATGAGCCGGCTGATGGCGGCCGACCTCGCGCCGCGCATCCGGGTGAACTGTGTGCTGCCGGGCGCGATCGAGACACCGTCGCTCAAGGAGTTCCTCAGCCATCTCGATCCCGAGACGCGCCGCATCATGGTCGAGCGCACGCCGATGCGTCGCAATGGGCAACCGATCGACATCGCTGCTGCGGTGCTGTACTTCGCGTCGCCTGCCGCGTCGTGGGTGAGTGGCAAGATCCTCGATGTGGACGGCATGGCGTGGCCCGAGTTCATCCCGAAGAACGTGCCCGACCTCGAGTAGCTACCGCATACCCCTCGCCGATCCACCGGAAAGGCCGTTTCGCGGGCCTCTCTCGGACCGGCCATGATGGTGTCTATGGCCGAACCGAGAGCGTACATCCACGAGTTCGTTGACATAACGGGGCACAACCGGGCGAAGTACTTCCAGCACATCACGGCCAACTGGTCACCGATCGGGCAACGCGACCGCGAGCAGCTCTGCTTCGGCATCTGGGGCACGGTGGGCAGCACCGGTCGCTGGCCCGAGGTGATCAACCTCTGGGAGTACCGCGACCTCGCGCACCTCGCCGAGAACTTCCGCATCGAGTGCGACCACCCGAGCATGCAGGACCCGGCGCTCGCGGACTGGTGGTCCGCCGCCGAGGGGTTTCGCCGGGGTGGTTACGACCGGGTCCTGCTGAGCGCCGACTTCTCGCCGAGCCTCGAAGAACTGCTCGCGCAAGGCGTACCGGGCGCGGTCTACGCCCACGACCTCGTCAGCGTCGCCCCGGGCACGAGCCGGGCCTTCCTCGAGCTGGTGGCCGAGCATGCGGTCGATGCGCACCGCGAGGCCGGTGCCACGTTGGTCGGCGCGTTCCGCACCGCGCTGGTCGACGATCGCGAGGCCGTGCTGTTGTGGGCGTATCCCGATTGGGCCACCTGGGCCGAGAGCGAATCGGCGGCGGACCAAGGCGGCCCGCTCGGCCGTTGGCGGGCCACCGCTCGTGGCCTGGCCCGCGAATCGTGGCGGTTCCTCATGGCGGATGCCCCGTTGTCGCCGTTGCGTACCGGCCGCCAGCCCACCGAGTCCGATCGGACCGGCTGGACCGGCTAACAGATCCGGTCCACCGCCACAACGCGTTGCTCGCGTCGCCATGACGGGCGGGAGTAGACGCCGCCCACCGGTAAGAACTGGTGCAATACGGCTACGTTGCCGACATGTCCGACTCGCATCTTCGCGGACCACTCGATGGCATCCGCGTCCTCGACCTCGCAACGCCCCTCGCCGAGGCCACGGGTCGTGTGTTCGCCGACCTCGGTGCGGAGGTCATCAAGATCGAGCCGCCGGGCGGCTGCCAATCGCGCTTCACCGCACCGTTCATCGCGACCGCCGATGCCAGCGATCCCGAAGGGTCGCTGTACTGGAAGGCGTGGGGCCTCGGGAAGAAGAGCGTCGTGATCGACTTCGACGATGGCTGCGGACGCGAGGAGTTGCTGGCCCTCGTGCGCACGGCCGATGTGCTCATCGAGTCGTTCACGCCCGGCACGCTCGAACAACGGGGCCTCGGCTACGAATCGCTGCGCGTGGCGAACCCCACCCTGTTGTTCGTGTCGGTCACCCCATACGGCCAGACCGGGCCTGACGCCTCGAGCCCGGCGACCGATCTGACGCTGGCGGCAGCCGGTGGGTTCCTCAACTGCCAAGGCGACCGCGATCGACCACCGGTGCCGATCGGTCAACCCGAGACGTCGAACAGTGGTGCGGTGCAGGCGGCCGCCGACGCGATCATGGCGCTGCACGAGCGCGACCGAAGCGGTCTCGGCCAGCACCTCGACACCTCGATGCAGGCGGCCGTGCTGTGGACGTTGTTGTACGTGACCGGTTACGCCGCGTTCGGTCGCGACGCTCCCGGTTTCGGTGATGATCGAGCAATCCCGCCTGAGAGCGTGCGCGGCCTCACGATCCCGGTGTTCGCGCGCACGACCGACGGTTTCGTCGCCATGACCCTCGTGCTGGGTGCGCCGGGAGCACGCAGCTTCGGACGCATGATGCGCTGGGCGATCGAGCACGATGCCGTCGACGCCGATCTTGCGGCGCACGAGTGGTCGCAGATGTTCGCGTTGCTCGGCGCGGGCACGATCAGCCCCGAGGACGCGCAACGGGCCATTGACCAACTGCTCGCGTTCTTCGGTACGCGTACGAAGAGCGACATCCACGAGCAGGCAGTCGTCGGGCGCTGGCTGGTTGCGCCTGCGTGGGATGCCAGCGATCTCTACTCGGATCGTCAACTCGCGTCACGCGACTACTGGGTCGACGTGGACGGCATCGACCACCCTGGGCCGTTCGCGAAGCTGAGTGCAACGCCGATCGTCTATCGCCACGGCGCACCCCGACTCGGCGAACATCAGGCCTTGGCCCACGAGACCGGTCGCCGGCCATCGGTTGCCGCTTTGCCTGCTGCCGCACGACGCGACGCGGTGTTCGCCGGGTTGAAGGTCGCCGACTTCTCGTGGGTCGGTGCCGGACCACTCATCTCGAAAGACCTCGCGAATCTCGGTGCGACCGTGCTGCGCGTCGAGTCGGAAAAGTTCATCGATCCGTTGCGGATCATCCCGCCGTGGAAGGACATGGTGCCGAACCACGCGACGGGCCACTGCATGGCCAACTTCAACCAGTCGAAGCTCGGCCTGGCGCTCGACATGGCGAGCCCGGGTGCGCGTGAGGTGGCAATGCGCCTCGTGGCGTGGGCCGACGTGGTGATCGAGTCGTTCGTCCCCGGCACCGCGGCGAAGTACGGGCTCGACTACGCGTCGCTGCGCGATGGTCGGCCCGACCTCGTGATGCTGTCGTCCTGCATGCGCGGCCAGACCGGGCCTGAGCGCACCTACACGGGATTCGGCATGCAAGGAGCGGCGCTCGCCGGATTTGTGGGGGTGACCGGGTGGGCCGATCGGCTTCCTGCGGGCCCATTCGCTGCGTACTCCGACTTCATCGCGCCGCGCTACTCGCTGGCCGCGCTCGGCGCGGCGCTCTATCACCGTCGTCGTACAGGCGAGGGGCAGTACATCGATCTTTCGCAGATCGAGTCGGCCATTCACTTCCTCGAGCCGATGCTGCTCGACCGCGCCGTGAACGGCCATGTCGCCGGGTTGCGCGGGGCGGACTCCGACCGTGCGTGCCCGCACGGCATCTTTCGCACCGCAGGCACAGAACGGTTCGTGGCCATCGCAGCCGAGACCGAGTCGCAATGGCGGGCCCTACGCGACCAGCTGCTTGTGGGTGCCGGATTCGAAGATCCGCGCTACGGCACCCTGCACGCCCGGTTGGCCGAGCGCGACGCCATCGAGACGTCGGTGGCCAATGCATGCGCCGGTGCCGAGCCGTTCGAGTTGGCGGCGCGACTGCGTCGGGCGGGCGTGCCCGCGTCGGTGGTGCTGCGCGCGTCCGACCTGAGCCACGATCCCCAGCTACTACACCGTGAGTTCTTCGTCGAGCTCGACCATCCACGGATCGGGCCCTGCACCTACGACGGCGCGGTCACCCGGTTCTCGGCCACGCCGCACCGACCGTCGCACGCGGGGCCGGTCATCGGACAGCACACCGAGGTCATCCTGCGCGAGCACCTTGGCTACCGCGACGACGAGATCACCGAGCTCGCTGCGTCAGGCGCCCTGACCTGACGATCGATCGGCGCGACGTCAGTAACCTGCCGCGACGTCGACCAAGCCGAGCAAGGTTTCGTCGCGTCCGAATCGGGCGACGTTTTCCCGCACCCGTTCGGCGATCAGCGGTAGCCCCATCTCGGGGGTGTTCGCGATGTGGGGCGTGATGAGGCAGTTCGGCTGCGCCCACAGCGGATGGCCGATGGGCAACGGCTCCGGGTCGGTCACGTCGAGGGCCGCGCCGGCGATGGTTCCGTTCTGGAGCGCGGCGACGAGATCATCGGTGACCACATGGGCGCCGCGGGCCACGTTCACGAGCCAGGCATGGGGCCGCATCGCCTCGAGGAACGTGGCATCGACGATTCCACGGCTCTCCGGGGTGAGGGCGAGTGCGAGCACCACCACGTCGGCATCGCGCACCGCGTCGAGCGACTCGGCCGGGCTCAGCACCCGGACCCCGTCCATCGGTGCGGGGTTACGGCGGACCACCGTGAACCGGCAGCCGAACGGCGCGAACAAATTCCGCACTTCATCGCAGATGCCGCCGCCCCCGAAGATGGTGACGTTCGCACCGATCAGATTGCGACCGCCGGGTGACGACCACGAGTCGGCACGTGCGCACGTGGCAATCTCGCGCAGGCCGGCAAGCGTGAGCGCGAGCACGTGCTCGGCGACCGGCGGCGCATAGACGCCCTTGGCGCACGTCCAGGTGAACCTCGCGTCGAGGAAGGGTGCGAACGGCTCGATGCCGGCGAACGGCAACTGGATCCATCGCACGTTCGGAGCGCAAGCGATCACCGAGGGGAAGTCGCTTGCTCGCGACGGGTCGGCCCACACGAGCGCCGTCGCTTCGGTGAGGCCACTCGGCCGACCGCCGCCGGCGCGGACCGCCGCGACGAATGCGTCGTGCATCGCGGGACGGGTATCGGGTGCGACGGCGATCTCGGGGGTCATGGGACCACCCTGCCACGCACCGCACCACCGGAGCAGCCCTTCGCGCACCTGAAGCCCGGCATGTTTCCCCATCGCCTACGTTCTCGGGTGCGATGTGCCGATACGCATGTCGTCCCCGAGCGCAGGTTGGAGCACACCGTGAGCGACCATGGGCCCGACCATTCGCCGCCCCCTCCGCCCCCTCCGCCCGGCGATCGGGGGCCGAGCCGAGCGCAGATCATCGCGGGCATCGCGGTCGCCCTCGTGTTCGCGCTGGCCGCGGTCATCGTGGCGGCCGTCATCAGCCGCGGCTCCGACGATTCGGCAACCGACGCGACTGCGGCCATGTCCACCACGGCGAAGGCCGCGCCGGGCACCACCGATCCCGCACCGGACACCACCGCCCGCGCGAACGGCGATACCCCCGCTGCGCCCACCACCACCACTGGTGCCGCGTCCGATTTCGACCGTGCACTCGCCCCGATTCTCGCGTTCGTCGAAAAGGAACGCGGGCTGAAATTCACGTCGCGCCCCGTGGTGATCGCTTTGAGCGAAGCCGACTTCGTCGCGAGGTTTCAAAAGCTGACCGATGACGACTATCGGAAGTACCGGGCGGAGTACGACTCGGCGACCGTGGTGCTCTCGGCACTCGGCCTACTGAAGCCCGGGTTCAGCTACTACGAGACCACCAAGGCGTTCGGTGACGCCGGCGTGCTCGGGTTCTACGACCCCGAGACGAAGGAGCTCTCGGTACGCGGCAAGACACTCACGCCGTTCGTAAAGACGGTGGTCGCCCACGAGCTCACGCACGCGCTCGACGACCAGTGGTTCGACCTCGACCGACCGGAGTACAAAGACGCCAAGGACGAAATCTCGTTCGGTCTCAGCGCGGTGGCCGAAGGCAACGCGCGCCGAATCGAGAACGCATACCGCGAGACGTTGTCCACAGCCGATTCGGCCGCCGCGGACAAGGAAGAGGCGAGCTACGGGGGCGGGTTCCAGGCGAACCAGTTCACCGCGGCGTTTCTCAAGCTGCAGCTCGCGCCGTACTCGCTCGGTGAGTCGTTCGTGAACGATCTGCTCGATCTCGGCGGGCAGGCGGCGCTCGACGCCGCGTTCAAGGCGCCGCCGACTACGAGCGAAGAGGTCCTCGACGTCGACAAGTACCTTGCGAAGGAAGGCCGGACCGAAGTCGCCCCGCCCCCGGCCGAGGCGGCCGTGGTCGAGGAAGGCGTCATGGGCGAGATCGTGATCCGGTACCTCCTCGAGAACGTCGTGAGTACCGCGCAGGCGACGCGGGCCGCGACCGGATGGGCGGGCGACTGGTACGTCGCGTGGTCGGCCGGCGGCGCGTCGTGCGTGCGCATGGCGATCCAGATGGACACCGCCGCCGACACTGCCGACCTCAAGTCGGGCTTCGACCGCTGGGCCGCGACCCGCCCGAAGGCCAACGTCACCGTGAACGCAAAGACCGTCACCGTGACCAGCTGCACGAAGTAGAGCCGGAAACCGTTTGCTCACACCCCGCTCACATTTCTTGGCGAGCATGAGATCGTGAACGATCGCGAGCAGATCTCCTGGCTGGCCCGACGGGCGGCCTTCGGCCTCACCGCAGGCGCACTCGACCGGCTCGCCCCGGCGGGTGTCGACTCGTACCTCGATACGCTCGTGCGCCCCGCGGCCAACGGTGTGTCGACAAGCCCAGATCCGGCCGTCGGGCTCACGTTCAGCACCGATCCGACGATGCGGCGAGAGGAAGGGCTTGCGCTTGCCGGGCGATGGCTCGACCACATGGTCAGCACACCTCGCCCGCTCGAGGAGGCGATGACCTGGTTCTGGCACGACCACTTCGCCGTGTCGCTCGGGCAGGTGAAGTCTGCCGAACCGATGGCGCGCTACCTGGCGCTCCTTCGGACGAATGCACTCGGGAACTTCCGAGAGCTCGTCGCGAAGGTGAGCATCGACGCGGCGATGTTGGTGTTCCTCGACGGTGCCACGAGCACCATCGGCGCACCCAACGAAAACTTCGGTCGCGAACTACTCGAGCTGTACACGGTCGGCATCGGCAACTACACCGAACCCGACGTGCGCGCAGCAGCCACCGCGTTGACCGGCTGGGTCGTGCGACCACGCGAGCATTACGCGACGACGTTCGTGCGCTCGCGGCATGACCCGACGCCACAGTCGCTCTTCGGCCGGACGGTAAGCGACGTCGCCTCTGTGGTCGACGCCGCGGTCCGCAGTCCCGCATGCGCCTCGTACATCGCGCGAAAGCTCGCAGTGTGGTTCCTCGGGCCCGACCACGACCCGAGCCTGCACGCAGGGTTCGCGAAGACGTTCGTCGACAACGACCTCGAGGTCGCGCCACTCGTGCGGGCAATCCTGCGCGTCGGGCTCGACGGCCGCGGTGGCGAGCTGGTGCTGGCACCGGTGCCCTGGCTCATCGCGGCCCGCAAGGCACTTGGGGTCACGCTCGACGTGCGCGTAGCGCATCGCTATCTCGCCGGCGCGGGGCAAGCGCCGCTCATGCCACCAAACGTCGGCGGATGGCCCGGTCCCGGCGCGTGGCTCGGGTCATCGTCCACGGCGATGCGCGTGTCGCTCGCGAGCGCACTCGTCGATCAGCTGCCGGCATCGTCGCCGCTCCTTCGTGCCGCGTCGATCGGTGACCTGGCGACGTTGGCCGCGCTTCTCGGTCTCCCGGGGGCCTTCAGCCCGGCGACCAAGAACGCGCTCGCGGTATTCGCCGCGACCAAGCCCGCCGGTAAAGCCGGAGCCGCAGTCACCGCCGTCGCGCTCTCGTCACCCGATCTGCTGGTCGCGTGAGGACGTCGACGTGCTGAGCCGGCGCAAGTTCTTGGGTCTCGCCGCCGGATCCGCCGCAGGAGGCACCGCCGCGTGGGCCGCGTTGCTACGCGACCACGTCGAGCACCGCCTCGCGATCCCGGCACCGGCGAATCCCACCACCACCGCACTCGGCGGTGCTGCGACCGGTGGCGCCGCGCTCAATGATCGGGTGCTCGTGATCGTGCAGATGGGCGGGGGAAACGACGGACTGAACACGGTCGTCCCGAGCCTCGGCGCCTACCACGACGCTCGTCCGACGCTCGCACTGCCCGACGCGGCGCTCGTCCCGATCGACGCTCTTGGCTACGCACTCCATCCGTCGCTGGCGCCGCTTCGGACGCGTTGGAACACCGGACAGATCGCGGCGTTTCACGGCATCGGATTCCGGGCCCAATCCCGTTCGCACTTCAAGGCGATGGACACATGGTGGGCCGGCACCAACGGCGCGGCCAGCACGACCGGCTGGCTCGGGCGGTGGCTCGACGCAACCGAGGACGACGTGGCGAACCCTCTGCGTTCGATCTCGCTCGGTACCGGCGCTCCCGCATTGAGCGGTGTGCGGTCGGTGCCGACCGTGGTGCTCGATCCCGCAGAGTTCGCGCTGCGATTACCTCGAGGTGCCGACGCCGCAGCAGTGACCGAGGCATTCCTCGCGACGTCTGCTCCGGCATCGCCCTCACGATGGCTCGCGGCGGCGCAAGCCTCGGTGCCGTCGACGCTCGATGCCATCACGGTGCTCAGGCAGGTGGCCACCTCTGGCGACGCCGCAAGCGACCGCTCGACCGGAGCAGAGAGCGACAGCTCGACCAACTTGTTGCAATCGGCCGCCGGCATCGTCGAGCTCGGCGTGGGAACACGCGTCATTCTCGTCGGGATGAACGGTTTCGACACGCACGCCGACCAACTCGATCGTCACGCCGCGCTCCTCGCCGACCTCGCGGACGGCATCACGAAGTTCTTCGATCGGCTCGAGGCGAGCGGTCACGCCGACCGAGTGCTGCTCCTCACCACCAGCGAGTTCGGCCGACGAGTCGCCGAGAACTCGTCGGGCGGGTTCGATCACGGCCTCGGTGGCGCACAGTTCGTCGTCGGGCCCGCAGTGCACGGCCGCCGAGTGGTCGGGGAGCCGGCGCTTGACCGGCTCGTCGACGGCGACATGCCGATCGGCATCGACGCCCGTTCGCTTTACGCGGTCGGGCTCGACTGGCTCGGTGGCCCGACCGACGAGCTCCTTGGTGGTCGCTTCGATCGCTACGGCACGCTTTGACCAACCCGCACCGCTGCGGGTGAGCTCGGGTCAGACGACATCGTCTTCGGTGCGTCCGGGTCAGACGACATCGTCTTCGGTGCGTCCGGGTCAGACGACATCGTCTTCGGTGAGCTCGATGTCCCACCGGTCGAGGCAGTCGCTGCACCGGTAGGCCACGACGTCGCCCGGCTCGAAACCTTCTTCCGGCTCGTAGGACAGCAGATGGCACTCTCCGCCGCAGTCGACGCAGATGATGCGCTCCGGTGCACCCATGCGCGAACCCTACCGGCGCAAGCGCGCGGGCCGGGCGATCTCGGCGCCATAATGCACTGATGCGCATCGTGGCCGGCTCCGCTCGTGGGCGAAAGCTCGTGGCCCCCGACAGTCCGACCACCCGCCCGACGAGCGACCGGGTGCGCGAGGCGATCTTCAACGCGCTTTACAGCCTCGACGATGCGGTCGACCAGGCCTCGGTTCTCGATCTGTTCGCCGGCAGCGGCGCCCTGGGCCTCGAGGCCCTTTCGCGCGGTGCCGCGCATGTCACCTTCGTCGAACGCGATCGGCAGGCGCTCCCGGTACTCGAACGCAACATCGACGGCACCGGGGCCGATCGCGCCGCAGTCACCGTGGTGCGGGCCGACGCAGTCGATTGGCTCCGTTCGGCGCCGTGGCAGCGCGTGCGCGAGCAACCGCACATCGCTCCGGGGCAGCCGTTCGACATAGCGCTGCTCGATCCGCCCTACGACTTCGACGATTGGACCGCCCTGCTCGCCCTCGTCCCGGCGACCCTCTCGGTCATCGAGAGCAACCGTGACATCACGACGAACCTCGCCGACGCCGGACAGTGGGAGACCATCCGGCATCGGCGTTACGGCGGAACCGTGGTAATAATTGTGCGTCGTCGTCTTCCGCCGGCCTGAACACGCGGGAGTGCAGAAGTTGACCGTCGTGCTGTATCCGGGATCGTTCGATCCCGTCCACAACGGGCATCTCGAGATCGTCGAGATCGCAGCCAAGCTCTTCGATCGCGTGGTGGTCGCCGCGATGCGGAACCCGCAAAAGGGCGAGCCGTTGTTCAGCCTCGACGAACGCGAAGGCATGCTCCGTGAGTGCTTCGCGCATCTCGACAACGTGTCGGTCACGATGTTCTCCTCGCTCGTCGTCGACCTCGCGCAGGAAGTGGAGGCGGACTTCATCGTCAAAGGGCTGCGCGCCGTCTCGGACTTCGAGAGCGAGCTGCAGATGGCGCAGATGAACAACGCCATCTCGGGTGTGCACACGCTGTTCATCCCTTCGGCGTCGTCACGCTCGTTCCTGGCGTCGAAGCTCATCCGAGACATCGCCCGCTTCGGTGGCGACATCGACTCGTTCGTGCCCGAACCGGTCGCGAAGCGGATCAACGCGAAGTACCGATCGCAATGAGTGACCAGAGCGCGACACCACGCGGCGCGGGCACCGGCGATCAGCCGCAGTCCGAACAGCTCCTACGCCGCGTGATCGACGTTATCGAGGCGGCGCGGCCGATGCCGCTGTCGTCCGACTCGCGTATCAACAAAGAAGAAGTCCTTGAACTGCTCAACGAGTCGGTCGATCGCCTCCCCGACGAGTTGCGTGCCGCCCGTTGGCTTCTGAAGGAACGCGAGGAGTTCCTGGCGAAGGTCCGCCGCGAAGGCGACGAGATCCTCGAACTCGCACGGGCCCGCGCCGAACGCATGGTTGAGCGCACCGAGATCGTCCGTGCCGCCGAGCAACGGGCACGCTCCATCATCGATTCCGCCGAGTCCGAAGCCCGTCGCATGCGTCACGAGGTCGAAGACTTCTGCGACCGCAAGCTCGGCAGCTTCGAGATCGTCCTGCAGAAGACGTTGAAGCTCGTCGGTCAAGGTCGCGCTCGCATGCAGGGCGTCCCTGCGAACACGCCCGAGAGCGCATTGCTCGACCTGTCGGCCGACCAGGTGAGGGCCCCTGAACCCGAAGCGCCGTTCTTCGACCAAGATCGGTCGTGAGCGCCGACGCGTCCGACGACGTCGCGGACCGCCCGTCGGATCCGCACCTCGTCGTCCCGATCGGTGAGGTCACCCGACGCACGGGCAGTCGCCAGAACTTCCCCGTGCACACCATGCTTGTCGCGTCCACCGTGGCGGGCGTCCTCGTGCCCGACGCCGAGCCGGTCACCGGCGAGCTTGTGCTCGAGTCGGTGATCGACGGCATCGTCGTCACCGGAACGTTGGTCGCGCCGTGGGTCGGCGAGTGCCGCCGCTGCCTCGACCCGATCCACGGATCGGTAGCGATCTCGGTGCGGGAGCTGTTCGAATCCAACGCCACCGCCGGCGACAGCTACCCGATCCAGGGCGACGACATCGACCTCAACCCGCTGGTGAGCGACGCCGTGCTGCTCGCGTTGCCGTTGTCGCCGTTGTGCCGCGACGACTGCCCAGGCCCCGACCCCGAACGCTTCCCGGCCCTCGTGGAGGCCGACGACGTCGGCCCCGACGCACCCCGTGCCGACGATCGTTGGGCGGCCCTCTCCGAGCTGCGCTTCGAGGACTGACGCGCTGCTCCGGGGGCTTGACGGCTCTCGGTGTGCGGCAACCGGCTCGGTTGCCGCTAACATTTCCGCTTCGTGCCTGGGCGTCTGTGCCCTCCGCTCATTCATCGAAACTCTCCAGGGAACCGCCATGCCCGTTCCGAAGAAGAAGAAGTCCAAGAGCAAGTCACGGAGCCATCGCGCTTCCGCGTGGACGCTCGAGGCGCCGGCTCGTTCGGTGTGCCCGCGCTGCGGCTCGGCCAAGTTGCCCCACGTCGTGTGCGGGAACTGCGGTTGGTACCACGGTCGCCAGGCCATCGAAGTCGACTGAGGCCGGCTCACCGGTCATGCTCCCTATCGCGCTCGACGCGATGGGCGGAGACCACGCCCCGAGCGAGATCGTCGCCGGTGCGCGCCTCGCCGCCGACGAATACGGCATCCCGATCTTGCTCGTGGGTCGCCCCGACGAACTGGGCGACACCGGCGGGTTACCTGTCCTCGCCGCGTCCGAGGTCATCGCCATGGATGCCGAGCCCGGCAAGAGCGTCCGCACGCTGAAGGATAGTTCGCTCGTGCGGGCTGCCCAGGCCGTGCGCGACGGCCAGGCTTCTGCCATGGTCAGCGCCGGCAACACCGGCGCGGCCATGGCCAGCGCGCTGCTGCGTATGGGTCGCATCAAGGGCGTGGCTCGTCCGGCGATCGCCACGCCCATTCCCCGGCTGTCCGGTAGGCCCGTCGTGCTTCTCGATGCGGGCGCGAACGCCGATTGCGAACCCGAGTGGTTGGTCCAGTTCGGCCTCATGGGTGCGGTGTTCGCCCGCCATCGTTTCGGGGTGACCGAACCCCGCGTGGGGTTGCTGTCCATCGGTGAGGAAGCCGGCAAGGGCAACTCGTTCGTGAAGCACACCTACGCCGCGATGGCCGCCATCGACTGGGCGGCCGCCTGCGGGGCGCGATTCGTCGGCAACGTCGAAGGGCGCGACCTGATGGGCGAGATCGCCGACGTCGCGGTCACTGACGGCTTCACGGGAAACGTGGCGCTCAAGGCCATGGAAGGCACCACCAAAACGGTCATCAAGGCGCTCCTCGAGGCCTTCGACGCCACGCCCGAATCTCGCGAGGCCGCAGCCTTGCTGCTCCCGGCGCTGTTGCCGCTCTACGCGAAGTTCAGCCCCGAGACCTACGGCGGCGCGATGCTGCTCGGCGTCGACGGGGTGTGCGTGATCAGCCACGGCAGCTCCAACGCGAACGCGATCCGCAACGCCCTGCGTGTCGCGTACGACATGGTTGAAGCGGACATCGTCGCCCACCTTCGCGACGCCGTCAGCGGCTAGCACCGGGCTCCTGGCGCCCGGCCCGGCGCACTCGACCAGGGGCGAGCCCGCACGGTGACGTGCGGCGGGCGTGTACACTCCGGCCGTCCCACGCCCATCCCATCTCCAGGAGGCATAGTGCCCGCGGAAACGCACGTCGGCCAAGGCCCCCTCGATCGACCGAGCATCCTCACCCTGGTGAAGGATCGCCTCGCCGACATCCTCGAGATCGAGCCTGCGTCGATCAACGAAGGCGACTCGTTCCGCGACGATCTTGACGCCGACTCGCTTGCGCTCATCGAACTGGTCGAGGCCATCGAGGAGGAGCTGAGCGAACGGGCAGTCGGGTTCCGGATCGACGACGACGACCTCGAAGACCTAAAGACGGTGCGTGACGCTGTCGACTACGTCGTCGCGCGGCTCGGCTGATCCGTTTGGGTGGACTGGGGTGACCGGCCCGACCGAACCCCTCGCGGCGCGCCTCGGGTACAGCTTCACCGACCCGGCGTTGCTGACCCTCGCGCTCACGCACCGTTCCTGGTGTGCCGAGCACGCCGGTGACGAATCGAACGAACGGCTCGAGTTCCTGGGCGACTCGGTGCTCGGCCTGGCCGTCACCGATCACGTGATCCGCGGGCTCCCCGAAGCCCCCGAGGGGCACCTCGCTAAGGTCCGAGCAGCGGTCGTCTCGGAGCCCACGCTGGCGTTGGTTGCCCAAGACCTGGGCCTCGGCGCCGACCTTCGCCTCGGCCGGGGTGAGCTGCTCTCCGGCGGCCGCCTGAAACAATCCATCCTCGCCGACGCGGTCGAAGCGGTGTTCGGCGCCGTGTACCTCGACGCCGGGTGGGAGACCGCCCGAGCGTTGATCATCTGCTTCCTGCGCGAACACATCGACGAGGCCGCGGCGGGTCCCGGCGGCCACGACTACAAGACCCGTCTGCAAGAGCTCGCGGCTCATCGATTCGACGGCGCCCCCACATACGTGCTCACCGAATCGGGCCCTGACCACGACAAGCGATTCGCCGCAGTCGTCCACCTGGGCGGCGCGGCCGTCGGCCAGGGCGAAGGCACGTCGAAGAAGCAGGCCGAGCAGGACGCCGCCCGGCGCGCCTGGGCCGAGCTCGCCCCCCCTCCCACAACCCCTGAGGACACTGTGCCCCGTCACCACGTCGACGACGTTCGTCATGAGCAAGCAGGGTGCACCAATGCGTGAGCTCCCCGAGATCGAGGTGCTCCGACGCGAGCTGGAACGGGAGATCGTCGGCCGCAAGATCAAAGCGGTCGATGTGCAGGTTGCGGCAGCGGTGACGCGATCGCGCACCAAGAAGGTGCTCGCCGACCTGCTCGAAGGGGCCAAGATCGAGTCCGTGCGGCGCCGCGGGTTGCTGCTACTCATCGGCCTCGACGACGAGCGGGTCCTTGTGGTCCGCGTCGGCGAGTCGGGCACCTTCCGCAAGGGCGGCGACAACGAGGCCGCCGCAATCACCATCGCGTTCACCCAGGGTGCGTCGCTGCGCCTGGCCGAGCTGGGCAAGGATGCCGAGGCGTTCGTCGTCGGCGCATCCGAGCTCGACGCCGCGCTGCCCGAGCTGGCCACGATGGGGTTCGACGCGCTCGATGAGCCGATGACCTGGGTGAAGTTCGCCAAGCTGGTCAGTGAGCGCGCCGAGCCGATGAAGAAGATGATGCTCGACCCGAACTTCATCGCCGGCATGGGCGACGTGTACGTCGACGAGGTGTTGTTTGAGGCGGGTATCCGCTACGACCGCAAGTCCGACTCGCTGTCGACGCAGGAGATGCGCCGGCTGTACCGCTCGCTCATCGAAGTGCTCCACGACGCAGTGAAGCACCGGGGCTCGTCAATCGGCGCCAACGGGTTCGCCGATCTGGCCGGAAAGCCGGGCGAGCACCAGGATCACCTGCAGGTGTACGGGCGCGACGGCAAGCTCAGCCCGCGCTCGCGAACCCCCATCAAGAAGGTCAAGTACGACGGCCACTGGACCTATTACTGCGATACGCAGGTCTGAGCGCCACGACCTCCGCCCGTCGTGGCGGGCCGGTGGGTCCCGGCCCGATAGGGTCGCCCCGATGTTTCTGAAGACCCTCACCATCAAAGGGTTCAAGTCGTTCGCCGACGCGACCACCCTCAGTCTCGAGCCGGGCGTCACGGTGGTGGTCGGACCGAACGGTTCGGGTAAGTCGAACGTGGTCGACGCCATCGCCTGGGTGCTTGGCGCCATGGCGCCAAGCGCCGTGCGATCGCAGAAGATGGACGACGTGATCTTCGCCGGCTCGTCGAAGCGGGCCGCACTCGGCCGGGCCGAGGTGTCGCTCACCCTCGACAACAGCGCAGGCATGCTTCCGATCGATTTCAGCGAGGTCACGATCACCCGCACGCTGTTCCGCTCCGGCGACAGCGAGTACGCGATCAACGGCACATCGTGCCGGCTGCTCGACATCCAGGAGTTGCTCTCCGACACCGGCGTCGGCCGCCAGCAGCACGTCGTCGTGTCGCAGGGACAGATCGACGCCGTGCTCAACGCCCGCCCCGAGGATCGCCGCGCCATCATCGAGGAAGCGGCCGGGGTCCTGAAGTTCCGAAAGCGTCGCGAGAAGTCGCAGCGCCGGCTCGACGCCACCGAGACGAACCTCACGCGTATCAGCGACCTGCTCCGCGAGGTCCGGCGCCAGCTCCGGCCCCTCGAACGTCAGGCCGATGCAGCACGACGCCACGGGGGGATCGTCGCCGAGCTCACCGCCTTGCGCATCTTCACGGCTGGCCGGGAAATCGAGGCGCTGCAACGGCGCATCGGCACCAGCGCCCACGGCCGGGCCGACCTGGCGCGCCAGATCAACGAGGTGCTGGCCACGCTGGCCAAGCTCGACACCGAGGTGATCGACGCCGAGGCACAGCTGTCCGCCCAGGGTGGTGACGACATCAGCGACGCGCTACTCCGACTCGAGGCGCTTCGCGAGCGCACGAAAGGCTTGGCCAACGTCCTCGCCGAGCGTCTGCGCGGCATCGAGCGCGACCGCACCTCCGCGATCGACCGCGGTGTCGTGGCCAACCTCGAAGCCGACGGCGCCCGGCTGCGGTCCGATCTCGATACCGCCGAGCTCGAGGCCGAAGCGCTGATGCCCGAGCTTGACCGGCTGGCCAATGCCGAGGTCGAGCTCGACCGGGCCCGGTCGCGGTTCCAGGAGGAGTGGGCCGGGGGCGTCGCACCGCCGAGCGGCAAGGCGTCCGAGATCCGGGGTGAGCTCGGCGCACTGCGCATCTCGGTCGAGCGATCCTCGGGCGAACGCACCCGACTCGAGCAGCGCGTCGCCGCCCACGCCGACGAGCTCGGGCCGATCGAGGCCGAGCTCATCGCCGTCCAGGCTGAGCTGGGTGTGCTTGACGCGGCATCCGAATCCCGGCGCCAGGCCGTCGAAGACGCCGAAGCCGAACGGGACCTCGCCGAGCACTCCGTCGCCGCTGCGCGGTCCGTGCTCAGCGAGGCCGACACCGAACACAGCTCCTGGAACGCCCGTGCCGACGCGCTGGCCATGGCACTCGACGAAGCCCGCGCCCGCGCCGGCGCCGCACGACTGCGCGATGTGCGCGGCGTCATTGGGACGTTGCTCGATCTGGTCGAGGTCGACCAGGGCTGGGAAGCAGCCTTCGAAGCAGCGGCGGGCGAGGCGCTCGCTGCAGTGGTGGTGGCCGACATCGACGCGGCTCGCGCCGCCCTCGAGACTCTGCGCGCCGGCAAGGTGAGCGGCGCCGTCCTGGCTCTCGGCGCGGCACGCATGCGGGTTGGCGCACCTCCGGTGGGCGAACCCGTGCGAGGCCACGTCCGCTCGACCAATCCCTCGGTCGACGCATTACTCGACGAGCTCATCGGTGGCGCCGTGGTCATCGACGGCGACCTGTTCGCCGGCATCGACGTGGTGCTCGCCCACCCGGGCACGGTCGTCGTCACTCGCGACGGCGATCGGCTGGGGTCGAGCGGCTGGCGCGTCGGCGGGAACAGCGCGCAGGCCACCGGCGCGGCGCTCGAGGAGGCCCGGGGCCGCGCTACGCACGCGGCCACTCGTCGGACCGCGGCCAAGGCCGAGCTCGACACGGCGACCGCAGCGCACCAGGGCTCAGTCGCTGCGGCCCGGGCCACAGCGAAGGCTCTCGACGACCACAAGAACCGCCGGGGTGGACTACTCGAGAGCATCCGTCGCGTCGAGCGCCACCGCGAGGGCATCGGCACCGAGGCCGAATCGTTCCGGGCGCGCCTGGCCGACCTCGCCGAGCGGGTCGACCGCGACACCGCTCGTGTCGCCGAACTCGAAGGTGAGTTGCCCACCTTCGAAGCCGAAGAAGCCGAGCTCCTCGACCGTGGTCGCGCAATGGCCGGTGCCCGCAGCAGCCTCGAAGAGCGCTCGGCGGCCGTCAGCGCCATTCGCACCGACATCGAGGTGCGGGCGGCCGGGCTCGAGGACCGGCGCACGTTCCTCCGCAATCGGCTCGCCGAGGTCGAGGAACGCCTCGCCCGCGACCTGGTCGAGCGCGCCCAGGCCGAAGCGATGCGGCTCGAGCTCGAACACAAGCAGTCCCTCACCGAGCAACTCGTCGATCACACCCGACGGCGCTTCGCCATCATCGAATCGGAGCTCGGGGTGCTCCGCGAACGACGACGCCACCAGAGCGAGACCGCGCGCGCCATCGCCCAGCAGCTGGACGCGCTCCGGCGCGACCGACACGGCGCCGAGCAGCTGCTCAACGAACGCCGCGAGCTCTCGATGCGAGCCGAGCTCGAGGAAAGCGAAGCCAAGATGCGGTCCGAAGCGGCCATCGAGGCGTTGCGGCGCGAGCTCGACTGTGACCCCGATACCGCCGTGGCCGCGTCAATGCCCGAGCTCGCCGAAGGCATGAGCGTTTCGCAACGCATCCGCGACCTCGATCGTGAGCTCAAGCTCATGGGACCGATCAACCCGCTCGCCCTCGAAGAGTTCAGCGCGCTAACCGAGCGCCACGAATTCCTCCAGCAGCAACTCGACGACATCAAGGCCGCCCGCCGCGATCTGGCCAAGGTGATCCGCTCCGTCGACGAGGAGATCGTCAACGTGTTCGCGTCGGCCTACGCCGATGTCGCGACGAACTTCGAGACTCTGTTCGAGACGCTGTTCCCCGGTGGCCGCGGCCGACTCATCCTCACCGACCCCGAGAACTTGCTCGATACCGGCATCGAGGTCGAAGCGCGACCGTTCGGCAAGAACGTCCGCAAGCTCTCGCTGCTGTCGGGCGGGGAACGTTCACTCACGGCATTGGCGTTCCTGTTCGCGGTGTTCCGCAGCCGGCCATCTCCGTTCTACGTGATGGACGAGGTCGAGGCCGCGCTCGACGACGTCAACTTGCACCGGTTCCTCGGCCTTGTCGAGGAGTTCCGCAACGACGCCCAGCTGCTCATCGTCAGCCACCAGAAGCGCACCATGGAAGCCGCCGACTGCCTCTACGGCGTCACGATGCAACCAGGCGGAAGTTCGCGCGTCGTGTCCGAACGAGTCAGCTCTAGGTAATCGCCTGCCTAGGGCAGCCTTTGGAACCAGGCGAGGGAGCCGAGCGCGGTGACCATGGCGGCGAGGAGTGCAAGCCCGACGAACCAGCCGACGACGGAGCGGCGCTCCTCGACGTAACCGACCGAGCTGCCGATGCCTTTGTAGACCTCTTTGAGTTCGGCGGTCGACTCGGCGCCGTAGGCGGTGCCCCCGGAGTCGCGGGCGATCTTGGCGAGCGCCTCGCGGTCGGCGGGGACGGCGACCGGGGTCCGTTCACTCGGCAAGGTGATCGTGCCATTAGGGGTGCCGAACGCGATGGTCGACACGGTGATGCCGGCATCGACAGCTCGGGCCGTCGCAAGCTCGTCGGGGGTGCCGTACGTGGTCTTGCCATCGGACATCACGATGATCACCGCCGGGGGTGGGGTGCCCTCCTCGTCGGCTGGGACCGTCTTGATCGCATCGAGGCTGGCGACGATGGCATCGCCGATGGCCGTGCCCTCGCCCAACTGCAGCGTGTCGATCGCCGCGAGAACCTGCTGGTGATCCTTGGTCGGGCTGACCTTGACGACCGCGGTGCGACTGAAGGACACGAGGCCGACGTTGAATTTGGCCGGGAGCTCCTCGAGGAACGCCTTTGCCGCCTCCTTGGCCCCCTCGATCCGCGAGGGTGCGACGTCGGTGGCCTGCATCGACAATGAGACGTCGATAGCCAGCATGACGGTTGCGCGTTCGCGTGGCACGCGTTCGATGCGCCGAGGCCCCGCGAAGGCCAGGACCTGGAGCCCGATGCATAGGAGGAACCCCGCCGCGACGACGTGACGACGAACTCCCGGCCCTCTCGGCGCCACCTTGTCGAGCAATGCGATATTGGTGAATCGCACGGTGTACTTGCGTCGCGTGAACTGCAGGGCGACGTAAGCGGCGAGCAGGCCCGCGACCGCGGCGAGCAGCCACAACCGAACGGGTTCGGAGAACTCGAGAGCGAGGGTCACTTGCTGGCCTTTACTTCCATGCGCTTGCGGCGAAGCACGACGAATCGGATGACGTCGAACAGCCAGTCGCTGTCGGTTCGAAGGACGAGATGATCGGCACCTGCACCACGCACCGCACGGGCATTGGCCTCGCGCTGTTCGTGCGCGGCCTGGGCGTAGCGCGAACGCAGCTTGGCGCTACGGGTGTTGACCTCGCGCAGCCGGCCGGTCTCGGGATCGACGAGGGCGAGCGTGCCGACATCGGGCAGCTCGAGCTCGCGGGGATCGATGACCTCGATGACCAGCACGTCATGACGCACCGCGACACGGGCGAGCTCGCGGTCCCAGCCCGCAGGAGCCAAGAGGTCGCTGACGACCACGGCGAGTCCGCGGCGGTGCGCGGGAGACAAGAGACGACGAATGCCCTTTGCGAGGTCGGCCTGGTCGGTGCCGTCGCGCCGTGGCGCGGTCTGCAGGCGATTGAGGATCGCCATGAGGTGCGCGCGACCTTGGCGTGCCGGTAGCTCGACGATGCCCCCGGGCTCGACGAGGACGGCACCGAACCGGTTCCCGACGCGCGTGGTGAGGAACCCGATCGCCGCGACGGCGCTGAGTGCGAGGTCACGCTTTTCGATCTCGGTGGTCCCGAAGTCGAGGCTGGCCGACTGATCGACGCAGACCCATGTCTCGAGCTCGCGATCGGCGATGGATTCGCGGATGTGCGGCACCTGGGTTCGCGCGGTGACGTTCCAG
>Ga0114966_10000845_pt1 | contig 28961 bp, 31 predicted proteins | sample M_130207_XF_Meta_FD_87029 | JGI IMG/M metagenome (GOLD analysis project Ga0114966, IMG submission 87029) | Freshwater microbial communities from Lake Montjoie, Canada to study carbon cycling - M_130207_XF_MetaG | ecosystem: Environmental > Aquatic > Freshwater > Lake | place: Lake Montjoie... | reverse complement strand
TCGATTACTGCTCTTCCCTTGTGTGCGATGCCCTCCTCTTCAAGGTGTTGGGTGCCCAGCCCTTCAACTACACTGATGCCATTGATGCCCTCCCCAACGCCGTCCACGCCTTCGCTGGCCCTGATGCCGTTGGTGCTCACGACCCCAACTCCCTCATCGGCCAACACGCCTTCATTGACAGCGAGGGTCTCTTCGAGTCTGCTGGTGCCATGGATGCTGCCTACAGCACTGGATACTGGCACGGACCCGGAAACCCCTACAACGAGCCCAACTTCGGTGGTCCCAGACTTACCCCCAACGCCACCACTGGTATCCCCACCCTTGGTGAGGGCAACACCCACGTCAACTCCACCGTCTCCGATGCCGGCACCTTCGTGCTCACTGAGACCTCCCTTGACATGCACTGCTGGGGCCAGAACCCCGTTGTCACTGCCAAGTTGCAGCTCAACGGCCAGGACCGCTTCTCTGAGCGTGAAGGAACCTACTTCTCTTGGGTTCAACCTTACCAGAGCCACACCCGCAACCCCGATGAAGGTATTAACGTGTACTCCTTTGCTCTCCGCCCGGAAGAGCATCAACCCACGGGCACTTGCAACTTCTCCCGTATTGACAATGCCACCCTTCAGCTTGTGCTCTCCAACGCAACTGTTGAGGGCACCAAGACTGCCAAGGTGCGTGTTTATGCCACCAACTATAACGTGTTGAGAATTATGTCCGGTATGGGGGGGTTAGCGTACTCCAATTGAGCGGGTTTATTACGATATATCGTGTGGTTTTTATGTATATCATATAAAAAAATATATAATAATTAAAATAATCGCTTTTTAATTATTAAAGCAAAAAAGATGCTGTCCATACTAGTGACACCATCAAATAATATTATTTAGTATATAAAACAATATAAAGTGATGTATATATACTATATACAGCATGGAAATAGTTAAGGCATTCAACTCAAATGAAATGCATACAGAAATCCTTATTAAAGGGACACAACTTGAACCTTTATTTAGAGCAAGCGATATTGGTGAAATATTGGGTATTAATAACATTAGACAATCTATAAAAGACTATGATAATACAGAAAAAGATGCCGTAACTACTAGTGACAGCACGGGAAGAAACCAATCAATAACATTTCTTACCGAAAAAGGTTTATACAAAGTATTATTTAAATCAAGAAAACCAATTGCTGAAAAGTTTCAAAATTGGGTATGCGATGTAATAAAAGAAATTCGTTTAACAGGTACTTACAATTTAGAAAAACAGCTGGAAGAGGCCAAAAATGAAATCATTCAAATTGAAGAAACACATAAAACCGAATTAGATACAAAAATTCAAAGGGAACGAGAGCAAATTTTACTTAGAGAATTTAAAAGCATTGGAAGTATGGTATATATTATAAAAGTCAAGACACATCCAGATGGAACTTATGTTGTAAAAATTGGTGAGAGTAGAATCGGTATTCAAGAAAGATATAATCAGTGCAAGTCAAAACACGGAGACGTATTATTATTAGATTGTTTCGCAGTAAAGCAAAGCCTTGATTTTGAAACTTTTATACACAACCACGAATATGTAAAATTCAACCAAGTTAAGGATTTGCCTGGACATACAAATGAAAATGAGCTTTTTTTAATTGGTAAAAGTTTATCATATAAAACATTAGTAAATACTATTATCAAAGGAAATATTATTCATTTTGACGAAACTCTAGAAAAAATACAAGCTGAAAATACTACATTAAAACAAATAATAGCGGGCTCAACTCAACAACTATGTCAATATAATAATATCGAAATCATTCAAGAATTGATTCAAAGTGTAAAACAATTATCATGTAAAATCAATAATCTAGAAAAAACAAACCAAGAAATGATGGAGAAATTAAACTCAACTCAAATAAAAACCGCAACAGGCTTTAATGAACCATTAGTAACATTGGGACCACGTCTTCAAAAAATCAACCCTGAAACAATGACTATTATTAAAATATATGAATCGGTCGCAGAATGCTTGAAAGAATATAATTTCAAAGTAAAACGACCCAGCATTGATAAGGCAGTTAAAGAAAACACAATTTACATGGAATATAGATGGGCTTTCGTAGATAGAAGTTTGGACCCAAATATAATCCATAATATTCTTCCAACCAAACAAACAAAGGTTCAAAATCTAGGTTATATTGCAAAGATGAACCAACATAAAACAGAAATATTGAATGTGTATATAGACAGAAAAACTGCAGCAATCGAAAATGGGTATGCATCGCCATCGGCGTTAGACAATCCTGTAAAAAATGTATCCCTAACAAACGGCCATTACTATGTATTATATGAAAAATGCGCGGATGAAGTAAAAGACATTTTTGAGCAAAAATATGGCACCCCCTTATTATATAAAGACGGCGTGGGACAATATACAGACGACAACCAGCTACTAAAAGAATTCGTTTGCAAATATGACTGCATCAAACAAGTAAAAATCAGCGACAAAACATTAGCCAAAGCTCTGGATAAAAATGTAATGTATAATAATCACTATTTTAGAACGATTGGTAGTAAATTGATGTGCTGTGCGTAAAGACCAAATACCGCAATTTTCTTCTGGACTTTTTGAAAATATTGATGCGTAAGTATTCATTTAGAAACCAACTTAAATATTTTATTATAGAAATATAATAAAAATGTCACACGGATACGGAAAAGAAAGTCATGCAATCAACGAGGGTATTAAGGGAGGCGACGCAGGTAAACTAAAAAGTAATCAAGATGTTCGCGAATATGCTCGTGGCATGTACAAAGAATCGGGGTTGACTAATGCACAAATCAAGAGCAGAATGGCGCATAAAGACGCAGGTCATATCATTGCAAAAAATTGCGGTGGAAAGAATTCTGCATCAAATTACATGTGGGAAGACAGACACAATAACCGCGCACATGGCGACGACCCCGTCACAAAAGCAGAAATGAAAAAGGCAGGGCGTTTGTAAGTCGTTTTCAAACGGAACAAAATAGGTTCAATAAATATATTGAATCTATGTTGCATATATCATACTAAAATTTACGGGTTGACAAATGGCGGATAGTTGATAAATATATCACTGCTACCACGAACATTTGGCATGTCCAAAGGTCCGGGAATACATTCCTTGTTTAATTCTAAGGTTGTCATATCAACATATTTCTTATTTATATACGTGCATTCAAAGATATTTGGAACGATAACCCCGTGGTGATTTCTTACACCTTGGTCGCAATTGTTTCCATGGAAATGCACAAGAACATGACTTTTATTTATTTTTTCAAAAACTTCGCTGTCCTCTTTTGAAAAAGGCGCGTGAAATTCCATAACAATTTGTGAAAATTTTTGCATTTGTTCGTCGCTTAAACATTTTAACCAAGGAATTTCACCCCCCTCGATGTCCATCTTCACAAATATATTATTTCCCTTCTCAATATATTCAAATAAATTTGTATTATAATGATCTAAAAAATTACCAATATTTTTTCTAATAATTGCTATATTTTGATTTGTACTTGTATTAACCGAACACCAGATAGTTCCATCAAATGCATAACACATTAAATCTGGATAATTAGAACAGAAATGTTCTTCAAAACTAATATCATTTGCTATCCCGCCTGCAAGCATCATGTCATATTTAATATCTGGAATGTCGCAAATTATATATCCACCATCATATTCCTGACCTATTCTTAGTTTTGGATACGGGCATTTATAAACTTTCAACAAATTAAGATCCATGTATATAAAAAGATATAATTATTTTATATTGTTTTTTATTGGTATAATATAAAAAGAGACAATGACTGAAACATCTCGCGAATTCCCACCGATCACATTAGAAATGACATTAAAAGCACTAGAAACATCCCTCATGGTATTTAGTGCTCTTTGTATTTATGTAATAAATCTTTATTTAAAATACGACATTATGAATTATCATCCTATATTGAAAAAGTATTATATACCAATCGCATTATTTACACAATTATTTTTATTTTTTATCTTAGACCTTTTGTTAATTTATTCATTTTATTATTTCTTTGATGTTATGATATAAGTTGTTTATACTGATGACAAAATAAAAAATATATACAGCTATTTTTATTTTGTTTTATTTTGCTTTTTGTTTGTTTTATTTTTTTGCATTTCATTCAATTTCATTAAACCGATCCACAAAACAACCGATTCATATTTTGCACCTCGGGCTTTTCCGCTTCCGCAGTAAACAACTTGGTAATATGCGAATCGTCGCGAAACCGAATTGTGTACTCCTGTTGCACTCCATTGCGCCCAACTCGACCCAACGCTTGAATGATTTTTTCCTGCGTCAAGTTCATGTCCTTGCTGATATATCCATGGCAGAACTGATAATTGGTTCCATACACATAATCGCTTGACGCAATGATTAAGTACAATCTTTGTTCGTCAGCCAGATTCTTCATGATTTCCGTATAAGCAATGCTCGTATGATTGGTAAACACGCCGATACCCATCATAAGCAGGATTTTCCAGCTGTCCGACACATCATTCAACATCATAATCTTTACGATGACATCCTCTGAAATTGAGCTAGCAAACGCATTGGGTGCGGTCATAGCCTCCGCCCATTTCTTCAAATGTGCTGGTTTATTCGGAATAAACGTATCGTTCAGCTGTGCGATCTTAATCATGCCTTGATACATCTCCAAGTCCTTTTTAATCTTGGCATTTTGCGAACCTTCCATCGCCCGTTCTATCTTTTTGGTCTTTTCGCCGCCTCCCTTCTTCCCACCAGCAGAGTCGGCACTTTGTGCTTCTTTAGGCAAGGCATCCTCCAGGTCCTTCTGAAGCTTGTCAATCTTGTCGTTTACGCGATTGTTAAATTCAATGGACTCTAAGATATCAGTCATGACCAAGGCAGGAATATTTGCCTGTTGAATACAAAACTTGGCAATCTTGTCAATGTCAGTCGCCAAATAGATGGTGGGTCCCTCTGTTAAGGTGTATGCGTCCTTGGTAGATATGAACGTCCCAAATTGAGATGCTGGCTCAGTAAACACCGACTTGGCGCCACTAATAGTTGCTCCCTTACTATCTACCGAGGTGTTTTCAGGAATTCGCTTTGTCCGCGAGGAATACAAGCTTGCATAAACGCTGTCCCATGTTTCGCGGATTATATTCTTGAGAACTCGCAAATAATACACCTTTATGTTTGTCATATTAACATCGTCCAATGATGTGAAGGCACGATTGATTTTGTGTGCGGACGAAATACTATTGTTTTTATTCGCAAATGCAACAAACTTGGCGACTTCGTCCAAATCAAAATATCGCAACAAGGTCTGATAATTTTCGCAATGGTTGGCGATGGCCTGCACCTCGTCATAATCTTCGCTGATGTAATGCGGCATGACAATATGTCCGTTCTTGTTGAGAATCGGAATGGACTTTCTGCAATCATGGCTAACGACATTGTGGACCTGCGCACCTCCTTCGGGGAACTTTGTGCGAAAGTCTGCAATAGTCGCCGGCAGTTCGTGCAACTTTGGCAACGTCGCGGACGACAATATCATGTTGGGAATCAAGTTTTCCTTCCAATTTTTCTGGATAATGGAATGGAATTCGTGCTCGGGATAATCCAATGTAATCGTCGGCTCGTCCCAGTAAGTAATGATTTGCTCCTTTGCGTTAAAGGACATCATATAATACATGGCTGAGAGATAGGACTTGATGTCGCAAATCATCAGCTCCACCTTGTCGCCAACAGAATTATCCACCTTCCAAATGCCACCAGACTTCCAGTTGGTCGTGTAATCCTTTGCGGCAAAGTAATGCAGACGAATATCATCCGCAGTTTCACAACCGAATGCAAATGCTACCTTTTTGTGAATTGAAATGGCCGACTTTGCCAATGCCAATCCGACGTGGCGAGCAGCACAGACAAATATCACCTTGTGGTCTGTCAAGAGCCCAAGAGGTGTCAGTGTCTTTCCAGTGCCAGTGGGAGCAATGTAGAGTACAAGCTTGGGTGTGTATTTGTTCTTGCTGAGTGTGAATACCTGTTTCTGATGTTCGTAAAGCATCATGTCGCTGTACTTCAACAAGTCTTGGTTTTTTTCAATGTATTCGCTCGCACGTTCAATGATTCGCCCGATGCTTACTTCTTCCTCGTAATGCGTCATCAACTGAGCGATGACTTGTACGAGATGAGTGTTTAAATTGGATACCTTGTTTTGCATTAACTTGTACAAGGTAAAGTAGTGGAGTTCCCACTTGCTGCTTTTTTTGTTTTTGTATTTCATGATTTTTTCAATGTGCTCCAGCAAGACGTTTTCGTAAATGGTGATGCCCTTTAACGTCTCGGGAGTGTGTCGCTGCACGCGAATGAGGAACGACTTTTTCAACTTGTCGGGGGAACCCACTTTCACAGCCAAGAAGGTCGCGTTGTACGTGGATATCAACGTTTGAATTCTCTCGGCAAAGAACTTGGAGTAGATGTAGTCTTCCAACTGGTCGTTGAATTCAATCTTAAGATAGGACAGAATTGAATTTGTTTTGTTGTATTTGATGTTTACGTTGGAATAGCCGTCAACGATTAACTTCAAAATTTCAATCTCCGTTGCGGAGACCGGTGTCTCAATGGACTCCCACTCGGATTTGGTTAGCTTACGTTGTTGAAGATCCATTGTTAATTATAGTTGCATAGTGTTTATATTTGTTAATCTATTTCAATTTTTATTCTAAATTTGCCTTTGAAATAATAATCAAAAAAAATATACAATATTTACGGGTTTTATTTGTTTTTCTGTTTGTTTTTGTTTGTTTGGTTTTAGGTTTTATACACACTTAACACCAAATGATTGGCAGTAATCATATACTCGTTCAAACGCATTTTTGTAATGCGCGACCAATTGCGGTTCGCGAACTTCTTGTGCGCGACCCCATTCAACTGCATTGGCGACAACATTCATGTGAAGATCCAAGAACGAGGACGCTGGCTTCATACCGCTTTCTCTCTTGTAGAAGTAATCAGCAAAGGTAAATGTTTTGTAGTGTGGCAGTTGGGCAACGCCGGATAGCATGATAAGCGCCCGCGTGTTTCCCAAATATCTATCCAGCTCGTTGGTGTATTTTGGACAAAATATCGGTTCCCCCCTGTATCCCAAAGAACTATCACCATTGTATCTGTATCCAATGAGAACTTGCTTGAACTCATCGTCTTCTTGAACACAACGGCTAGTTAATGCATAGTCGTTCTCAAGTTCGTACAGACGCTGTGTCAACTGGGCGATGCCGTTCGTTAATTCGTCGCTCTTCGTGTTTTGCGCGTCTTCACGAATAGATTGACAAGTTAATGCATAGTGGTTCTCAAGTTCGTTCAGACGCTGAGTCAACTTGGCGATGCCGTTTGTTAATTCGTCGCTCTTCGTGTTTTGCGCGTCTTCCAAGTCATGTTGGTCTCTGAGAGTTTGGCAACGCATGCTTATAATACGATTACCCAAGTTGGAATTGCTTAGGGAGAAATCGCATCGTAGATTATTTATCGTATCTTCGGCATTCTTTAACATGGTCTGCAACTCCACGACCTTTCCTTCAAGTCCGATTGCATATTCGCGGACGTCAGTCCTCTTCTCCTCTTCCATAATGTGGAGCTTACGGCTGTGCCTTGCCATAAATTTGTCAATCTTTTCTTGAGTCATGTCAATGAGTTCTTTTTGTTGATCGTTAATATCACGATACGCAACATCAAAGCGCTGCTTTACCCAATTCATTACGTAGATGGCGACATACACAATATACATAGCAGCAAAGAATGTAAATAGTTGTTTGTGAGTGCCGTAGCTTCTACCGGTTTCCTCTGCGTTTGTTATAACGACCTCCTCAAACGTATCGTTAGACATAAATTCCTCATTATAGCAAGATGACATTTTAAACTAGTGTTCTGTTAATTACTTTGATGCATTCTCGTATAAATCTGAAATTGATTTCAATTTTTTTTCAGATTCCCCACAATTTAATTTAAAATTGAACAAGTTTATATCATATAAAGATTTTCCATTATATAGTTATAGATTATGGCAGCCAAAGTAATTTCTATTGAGGGCAACATTGGTTCAGGCAAGTCAACTCTATTGTCTCACCTTAAGCAGTCTCTTTCTGCGGAAAATGTTTCACAAATAATTTTCCTACAAGAGCCGGTGGACGAATGGGAAAATATTAAGGACGAACAAGGAAACACCATGATTCAAAAGTTTTATGGCGACCAGACAAAATATTCCTTCTCCTTTCAAATGATGGCCTACATTTCACGTCTAGCTTTGTTGAAGAAATCCATTGAAGAAAATCCCAACGCCATCGTTATTACAGAGCGCAGTTTATTCACGGACAAGTTTGTATTCGCCAAGATGTTGTATGATTCAAAAAAAATGGAAAGCGTGGAATATCAAATTTATTTGAGGTGGTTTGATAACTTTGTAAATGATTTCCCTATCAATTGCACGATTTATGTCAAGACCGACCCTGAAATGTGTCATGCACGTATTGCAAAACGTTCTCGCAATGGAGAAAGCACGATTTCGCTGGACTACTTGAACGACTGCCACAAATATCACGAAAGCATGATGCAAGTTCATGCGGATAAATCACATAATATTTTAGAATTAAACGGAAACTTGGAAATATCTGACATGAAAGACGCATGGGTAAAAACTATTACTGAATTTATCACGCCCCAAAATTAACTTGCATAGTATCCAATCAATCCTGCATGCAGTGTCTTTCTTGGTTTATATTTTAATATATCTAGCTGTTTAGATGTCGTAGTGAATTCATCCATACCATAAATATCTTGTAATAATAGCCACTCAAATAACCCACCGGGATAAATAGAAACATTCGTAAACCCCAATTTGCTCAGTTGATAATACTTTTTGTATGCAGTCTCATCATTTGCATTTTTTCCGTAAATAATGATACTTATTTTTGTACCACCTGATTCCAAATACTTATTTATAGTCGCTTCTTCATTCTGTGCTAAAACCGAATTTGTTATTAAGCAGCCTTGCTCATTTTCGGGCAGAGTATTGATGATTAAATAAGTATCTGTGCGTTTAATAATATATTGCACATCTTCAAAATTTATTTTTTGGATGGACTGATAATTTCCCATTAATGTAAATACATTATAATTGTTTAAATTCTTCCAAATTAAAGAGATTATTTTAGTATATGTAATGCCTTGTTCAAAATGCAAGCAATCCGGGCATAATGCGCGTTCGTGTAGCGGCGAAATCAAGGTTCAAGAGACGACCGAACCTGCAACAGATGATTTTACACATGCAGAAGATTTAGACGTAGTCGTAGATGCCGATACCGAGGTATCTTCAACCACAAAAACAACCAAAGAAACAAAATATTATTGTTATTTTTTGGGCCAGCATAATAATTGGACCGGACAAACATACAATGGATATACGGTGAACCTTTCGCGAAGATTGCGCCAACACAATGGAGAGATTAAAGGTGGTGCATGGGCGACAACCGCCAAGGATAAGGGTGCGTGGTCTTTTATCGCAGCTTTAACTTCGGATTCTTGGGCGTCCGTTTCAAGAGCCATGGCATGTGAATGGAATTGCCGATATCCCACTAGGAAAAAACCGCGACCGAAGATATTCGCAGGAGCCAAGGGAAGAATCAATAGCCTGGTTGAAATTTTTAAACATATCAAAGACGAGGTCCGGTTGTATATTCACCCCACATTCTATGACCACGCGGTCTCTCTTGGATTGCCTTCACATGTTACCCTATACAAGAAATTAGACGAAATATTGTAAATATAATATAATCATATTTTAACGAATGGAGGTGGAATGTATTGATATTGGTTCAAAAATAATTACTATTGCTATTATGATGCATGGAGAAGTAATCGATACTAGATTATCACCAACTCAACAAAAAATATTTGATAATACAAGATTATTTAGTCTGGCGGGTGGGTTTAGTGAAGTTGGTTTTGGGACGAATGACGTTAGAATGAAAAATATAAATTTTTTAAATAAAATCTTTCAGATTGATTTATCTCAAACAACAAATCGTATCATGCAAGACTTTACAGAACGTATTCGTCCTACATACGCGCGTTATATAGACGCATTTTTTGATGACTTATCTACTGAAAATATATGTAAAGTATTTTCAACCATAACGATTGATAAAGCACTTGGAAATGCTATTACTAGTTCTTTTGATAAAATGATGAATTGTATTTTACCGGATATTATTGGTATATATGTTATATCCGTGCACGAAAAAGTAGATGCAAATCAAATGAGACTAATCTACCCTTTAGAGAGAAATGTCTCCAACTTGGATCTAATTAAACGTGCGGATTTTATTCGGTTTGCAAGTATCTTTGGTAAAGATGGTGAGAGTATATTAAGTAAAATGAGTGCATTATCATCAGAGTGGCCGCCTGTTCCTGTTTCGAGCTTAGACAATTGGAAGGTTACATTCACCCAAAGACTTGGTTTTTTCCAAAAGGTCTATGGCGACATTTCACACATTCGTTTAAGTTATTTAGTAGATATTATCCAACAAATAGTTGGTCGCGACAAATGTAAGTTGAACTTGTTTGATTATTCGTGTTCAGTATTGGTGCCAATGATAAACAATCGTGAAGGCAAACTCTTTGCGAGAGACATGAAGGAAGATGATATTGAAAGGGGGGCAGACCAAACATGGGGTGGGGGAAGGCACAAAAAGCGAAGTACTCGTAAGAGGAGAAAACAATAATGATATTACTCACAATATTATGGTAATATCATAAACACACAATTTCACACCAAGGTTTACGTCTAATTAAACGTAACCATGATTTCAACCATTTCCTTTTTGATACTTTTACTCGCAGAAACAGACAACTCTTCCCGCTTCTTTCGCGTCTTGGAGTTATCCGTAATCGTTTCCTTGCGCTTACTTGTGCTATTGCGGCTATTCATATCATTCTCAATCGTCTCATAATGCTCTTCAAGATAATCAATTACCTTGTTCTCCAAGGCCCACTTGAAAAAGTTTAACTGGCCAATCGTCGTTTCAATAAAAGTGCCATTCTTATACGGCACGCTGATGCGATCCCATCTGCAAAAAGGATCAAAACGCTTCTTGCTGTAAGCCTTTAATTTCAATTTGTAGTCCACATAGACCTTGAATCTACGCTCATTATTGCCCTCTATTACATACGTCGTGTAATTCTTCTTTGCATAATTCGTCGCAAACCAATCAACTATGCGGAGCGAAATCTTGGATTCTCCAGTAATAATGGATAACATCTTATCTAATAAACCACTTGACGTGTAATAATCCATCAAGTTTCGTAATAACAAATCATTTTGTGTAGTATATGTTGTTAAGTTAGTTGACATTAATTTATGTTTGGTATTACTTTTAAATCGTTATTTAGTGGATATTTAAATATAATTATATTGGTTGGGCGACAGGTTGTTGTGCTGGTTTTGTCTTGTCAACTATTATGGTGCTGACCGGCTTCAAAAATTTATCTTGAATTGAGACGTTATTAACATACTCATCATTGTCTTGTGTATTATTGGTAAAAAATGGGTTTTGACCAATCTGAGCTATCATCTCACGTTCTGCCATTTTATTATAACTTTCTTCGCGCTTATTATTCTCTCTAAATGTGGATTCATAATCGCAATCCAAGGATTGTAAATATGCCTCATTGTCCAAAATTTCTTTGGGGACATGCATTTCTGGAGGCGGTGGGCGGGTATCGTTAGTTTTCGCACTAATGCGTGGGCTTCTCTCTGCTATTGTTCCATTGCTCCATTTCCATTCCATTATTACCATGAGAGAAAAGAAATACGCCGGTGCAACATAAATACTATATTGGTTTTGAGATTATTATACAAAATATTTTAACTCTCTAATATATATGACATCATTATCAAAAAAATACAATATAAATTATAATAAGCGTTATACTATATCAAAAAATAAAAAACAACGGGGAAATAAAAGTATTAAGGTATATAATAATCGTGTAAAACGTATGAGTCGTAAAAGAAAATATTACATGGGTGGTGATATAAAAGTTCGTGAGATCAATAATATATTTCCAAGCGGTCAGACGTATCAACCCAATACGGATTGTTTTGAAAAAGAGTGTTATAAAAAAGATGATGCAGGCGAAAAGACGACTACGTGTTTAAACACCAAAATCGTAATGAATCTATTTAGTCAAAATCTTGATGCTTCCGAAGAAGAAACTATCAATAGAATAGATGACAACTTTACAGAGGAAGAGAGAAAACAAGTAGAAGACTTAACTGAAAAATATTTAACAAATTATGTCGGTTCTTTATTTTCAAAATCTATATTTTCAAAGAATAATGTTGATTTAACACCGGGAAATAGAGAAAAATTAAAGGAATTGCTACAAGTAATTAAACCATTATATATGGACTATTTAACACAACGTTCTAACTTATCAGATGACATTAAAAAAATAGTACTTGCCGTTCAGGAGGAATTAAAAGTTGTAGACAATGCACTAGCTACACCTCCGCCTGCTACTTCAACAGGACCTATAGATAATCCAATTACGCCTGCAACTGCACCTGCAACTGCGCCTGCAACTGCACCTGCAACTGCACCTGCAACTGCACCTGCACCTGCAACTGCACCTATAGATAATGCTGTTGTAGAAGCAGAAGTAGCAAAGAAAGCAGCAGAGGACGCAGAAGCAGCACGAGTGAAGAAGGTAGCAGATGAGGTTGAAGCAGAAAGATTGCGATTAGAAGCAGAAGAAGCAGCAAAGAAAGCTGCAGAGGATGCTGAAGTAGCGAAGAAAGCAACAGAAGCAGAAAGGTTGAGACTAATAGCGGAGATAGATCAGGCAAAGAAGGCAGTTATAAGTCAAACACTAAAAGTCAACAAGATTAAAATAACCGCAGTTGAACTTGCCAAAAAGGTATATGATGACGCAATTAAAGAAGCCGACAAGATTAGAACTGCCGCATTTGAAATTGCCAATCAAGACTTAGACACCAACATCCAAAAAAAGGATCGTAGATATGCATTCAAGCATGATCGTGCACTAAAAATAGCTAACGATGCATACACTGCAGTAAAAAAGAAGGCTGAAAAGGTAAAGAATGAAGCAATCGCTGAGGCTGTCACGGCAGAGAGCAACGCCAAAGATGCAATCAACCGGAAACTATTAGCAAAGAAAAATCTGTTAGCATCTCAAACAATAAATAACCCATAGGACGCGACACGCAAATTTTGTTCAAAAAAATCATAAATATTTCGTAAAACCAAATTATGAAATATTCTATTTACACCTTTTTACATTTCAAACGCCGATTATTTATACATTTATTGCTTCTTCAAATGAAATAAATTGTCTATAGCATGAGTCTTGTCTATGACCTCCATTTGGACCACAACCATATTTTGCTGGTTTATATATTTCTGCTATATCTCCTAAATTTTTAAATTGTAGATTTTTATCTTTTATTAAATCATTATGAATTAAAAAACAATTTACTCCATTTTTGTTACAATATATTAATGAATAATTGTATTTTTTTCCTAATTTATCCAAAGATAATAATGATACCCCAAAATAGTTTGAACCATCCCATCTTCCATTTTTATTATAAATTACTATTTTGTCTTCATTTGCTAAATGTGTTGCGTTGTATTCACAAATAATTATATCACAATAATAATTCGCTAATATTTCTTTCAAACAATAAAAATCATTAAAATCAATATCTACAGATAATAGATTTATATTTTGAGGAACATTATATTTTCTAAATAATTCTACTACATTTTCTTTTGTTATAAATTCTTTTCGTAAATTATTTTTATCATTTTCATTAGATCCATCCATTGATAATCCTTTCCAATTGTAGTATTCCCTTAATATTCTTGTATTACATTCCATACCAGTTTCAACACCAAATTCAACATAAAATTTATTATCATTATTTCCATTATAAATTAATTCCACTAGTTTCATAGTAATACCATCTTCCCCATTTTGTGAAAATATTCTTTTTTCATACAATTCCAAGTCCATTATATAATATAATACCATTATATATATAAATCGGCGTTTGAAATGTAAAAAGGTGTAATTGTTTTGTGGGACAAAGGTTCCCACAACGCCTTGCAAATTTACAATTTTTGCTCGAAAATGCTTTTTAGTTGGTGTGCTTAACACTATGTTTAATCCAATTACTTATACTGAATAAATCTCCATACCACATTTTAGTGGATTCATATTCGTGATAATTTATTTTAGAGAAAAACGATAAATATCCAATTAATGCTGAAAATGAGCCATGTGATAATACGATATTTTTACAAGTACTTGCAAATTGTATTGTTAAAATTTCATTATAATCAAGTATTTTTGTAGCTGGATAAGAATCAATGATTTGTTTTACAATATCATGTGTAGTGTCGTCCGTTGAAATATATAAATTGTCAAATTCGATCGTTTTAATTGCATTCATATAATAATCAATTCCTGGACTATATTGCGCAACATCAGCTAATCTAATATGGATATATAAATCGTTATTCGTATTATATCGGTTATTAAATGGATTTTTATTAATGATATTTAACTTTATTTTATACGTACGCAAATAGTTATATAACAAATTACTTATTTCCTTTGTCTGAAAAAAACTATTATTTGGATCTAAATTATGAGTTAAACTTGTGGAATTATATACTGAAAAATAATTATCATCGTCTAAAATAATTGTGTCATTAAAGGTATTTGTACCACTAAATAAATTTATACCTAATTCGCTTATTACTTCATTATTACAATAATCAACACGTAAATTGTGTTTTTCTGCAATTAAACTGACTGCTAAATTTCTAATAATTTGATTTCCTAATCTGCCGTTATAATATGTTGATGTCATAGTATATAAACAAATATATAATAAATCATCATTTTTAACCAACAAATATTTCAAAAATGTATGATAAAATGATTTTATTTGTTTGTGTGGGATCCAAAAGTTTCCCATCAAACCTTGCAAATTATCGATTTTTTACTCCAAATCCTTTTTCAAGAAATCGAAATTGGACATTTATAAATGTCCATTTTTGGATTTCCTAAAATACTTTTGGGAATTCGATGTTTTGAGACCATAATGAAAAATTAGCGTCTCGTGACTAAAAAAAAATAAAAAAAATTGTGATGCTAATTTTTTTATTTTTTTTGCGGATTCTTTAGGAATTTTTTTCTGTAAGTATTATATACTTACAAAATGGCCTTAAATATGCCACAAAAAAATGCCAATCTATATAGTTGCAATTCTTGCGACTTTACATGCAGTAAACAAAGTAATTATGAATCGCATATATTAACACGTAAACATAAAATACTTACAAATACTTACGAAATACTTCCAAAAAATGCCTCAATGCATATATGCTCTTGTGGAAAAAAATATAAACACAGACAGAGTTTATATAATCACAAGACTCAATGTTTGCATACCCAAGAGATATCAGTTGCATTGGAGATACATAACGATTATACAACACAAATATCAAATAATGATGATAAAATGCAAACAAATCTTATATTAGAACTTGTCAAACAAAACCAAGAGTTCAAAAACCTGCTAATACAACAAAGTAATCAGATGATAGAGCAAAATAAGACCATTATAGAGGTTGCAAAAAATAGCCAAGTTAACAATACTATCAATAACAACAATACAAATAGCAACAACCAGACAATCAATCTCAATTTCTTCTTGAACGAGACATGCAAAGATGCAATGAATATGAAAGATTTTATTAAATCTCTTGAATTGAGTATGCCAGAGTTGGAGAAGATGGGCGAAATAGGCTTTGCAGAAGGCATGTCCCGTGTCTTTGTTGACCGCTTGAATAGTTTGGATATAACCAAACGACCCATTCATTGTAGTGATGTCAAGAGAGAAATAATACATATCAAGGATGATAACAAGTGGGAGCGTGATAATGCAAACCTAGACAGACTCAGAACGATTATCAAGCAACTTACCCATAAGAATATCTTGAGGGTGGACGATTGGAAAAAGGCGAATCCAGGTTGCACCGAATACAATAGTAGAAAAAATGACCAATACTTGAGAATTAATATGGAAGCAATCGGCCCAGTTGATGAAGTTGAAGTGAAGAGAGACTTTGGCAAGATAATCCGACGCGTTGCGGAGCATACGGCTATTGACAAGAAGTATTTAGTTGCTTGAATAATAATTATCAAGAAAATAAAATGTTTGTTATTATATATAATAAGATGGTAAAAATATCATCCACTCGTAATTTCCAGTATAAAATAGTGAAAAGTCTTGTATTGAGTATATTAGTCCCTGGAGCGATAATTCTTTTTAGCGCATGGTTTTTTTTTGGTGATATGTGGGGAAAATCTAACGCAACACCAACAACACTTGACGCAAGTGATGCTGCACCAACAAATGACATAATCAAAACAGATTTATGTAAAGGTATGACAAAAGATAAATGCAAACTTGATACGTGTTCTTGGGACACAGCTCAAAACATGTGTTTTTCTAATCAATAACAAATTATTCTTGATCCTTACGGACTATTGTCATCTGTTTAGTGAATAAAAACTTGTCTGCATTCAAATTACGACGATTTAAATTACATTTCAAACAAGATATAACGACATTGTCAACGTTGTGTCCCAAGAAATTATTAATTCTATCCAAAGACCACTGCTTCATCTCTCTAACATTTTCATACAAAATAAGCATATTGTCTTTGCAGTAATGGCAAGAGAGCTTGCAATCTAATATCATTTGTTTGACATAATCAAATGTTATAAATTCATCGTATGTAAACAGCTTTTTAACTATGTCTTGCTGTTTATACGCAGATATTTTGTGCTCAATTTCTGTTTTGATTAATGGTTCGGTTTTCTGTTCAAGTAATGACAATTGTTTTTCTGTAGTAAAGTGGTCGGATTCCAACTCCCACTTACTGGCAATAACGCGTTTTTTAGGGGGTGCCTTTTCTTTGGTTAGTTTTTTTATCTGATACCGATTTGAAGAACCAACAATATGAATCTTTTTTTCGTCCATATACACTATATCAAGTTATTTATCTATATTGAACTATTACTTAAACGTATATCTTTATATTAGTTAAGAGTAATGGAAAATAATAATAACAATTTGGCGAATGCTGCGACTGAAGAGTGTTTAGAGTTAAAGAATATTAAATATAAATCTATGCTTATGGGTGGTGCACAACTTCAAGAAACTAAATCTTCCGCCGACTTTTCCAATCTGGACAAGTTTTTAGAAACAGAGAAGAACAATAATAAAAATGAGCCTTGGTCGAAGCTCGACAAGACGATTAAATCCCAAAAGTTGTTGGACTATGCTGAAAAATACAAGGCAGAACATGAAATGAACGAGGGAGAGCACGAATTACTAGTCGTCTTTTTGAAGGATTGTTTAAACCGAAAGAAATTATATCGTGTAAAGGATGTTGTATATGATAAGGCGACGGGTCTTATCAAAGAAATCCCAGCGCTAACATATGTGAAGGCATCCAAACATTTTACGTTGAAAAACCTAGATAAGCGTGTTAGCACATTGAAAAGTTTGCCACCACCCAAGAAGGGTTCCGTTGTGAAAAGTTCAATTAAAAATAAGAAACCCAATGTGGTGGATTCTGACGAAGAGTTGGACGCATAAAAGTAATATAAATAAAAATGAAATTAAACATATTTTTATTTATATGAATAACACCCGCTAGAATGAACTACATGTTAGAAGAGTTAAAAGACATATTAAACGATATCATACCAGATGATGATACGGATACAGAGGATAGTATTCTTTATGCAGAGGACTTCGTGGAGATGGTCTTACATTTAATGGAAGAATACGTGACAGATGACCCGATGGCGATCGTAGACCCCGAATTTCACAATACATTTTTAGACGAAATTTCCGAAATGGTAATGTCGCAGGTCGGACATGAATTGTGGAGATATCCCGACGATGTAATTGCCGAAAGATTAGAAGAAATATGCGACATATTTTATGCATCATTTATGCCACGACGTTCGCATCCAACAACGCTCATATTAAATAACAAGCTCAACATAAAACAAATAACAAAGAAAATAGACTACTTGCGCGGTAAACCTCAACCAGCACAACGAACAGCAGAATGGTATGAGTTTAGACACAAATTAATTACCGCCAGTAATGCATACAAGGGGTTTGCGGACGGCAGTGAACTCAATCAACTCATCTTTGAAAAGTGTCAACCAGTACGCGCACCAGATACTACGGAAAAAACGACGCCAACCATGGTAAATGTAGATACTACTCTTCATTGGGGGCAGAAGTTTGAGCCATTGTCAGTCATGATTTACGAAGACAAGTACGGAACAAAGATAGAAGATTTCGGCTGCATTCAACACGACAAACATTCCTTCTTGGGCGCTTCACCTGATGGCATCAATGTGGATAAGACAAGTTTGCGATATGGACGAATGTTAGAAATCAAGAATATTGTGAATCGCGAAATTGACGGCATTCCCAAGCTAGAATATTGGGTGCAAATGCAACTACAAATGGAGACGTGCGACTTGGACGAGTGCGATTTCGTAGAGACTAGATTTCTTGAATATGAGAGCGAAACAGCCTTTAATGCAGACGATTCGGAGTCAGTAGAATATAAAGGCCTCATCATGTATTTTACACAAGACGGACGCCCAATTTATAAATATGCGCCGTTGAATTTATCCGAAGAGGAGTTGGCTACATGGGAAGCAGAACAACACGCACAAACGGAGCATGTGTGGATAAGAAATATATATTGGAAAGTAGATCAATTTAGTTGTGTTCTTGTGCAACGTAATCAGCGATGGTTTCAGGATAATATTTCAACACTACAAGAGGTTTGGAAGACTATTGAGTATGAACGTGCACACGGGTTTCAACATCGTGCACCAGCAAAACGGATGGCGACAACCGCAAGCAAAATGAATAACCAATCTGAAAATGCAGGACAGAGTGGTTGTTTAATTAGTTTGGATAAGGAGACAGGCCAGGTTTCCGTAAACTCCGGATCTCCACACCTGGTGCCAACTATCATGGCAATTAATTTAAAAATACGCACAGAGTCATTTGACGATACAAAGGAGAAAATGTCTAATATAGTTGACATTTGAAATGTATAAAATGTAAAATAATTACATGGACTATTCGTTGTAAAATGCGGCAACCTTGTTTGGCATATCATAAAAATTTTGAATATCATTTACAAAAGGCACAATATTAGATTCTATATTAAACTTTAAAATATCTTCCCATTGTTGTTTTACTAAATGAATAGTATCTACTGCATATTGCATATCTTCTCTACCATACGCAATCCCATATAAACTATTTAACCCCTTGCTTTTTACATATTCCGCAGCAGCCGTTGTTTGAATCCATTGTTGCTTGTTCATACCATGTATTTTATAAAGAACCGGAATACATCCAGATAGGGCCGCGATGACAATATAAAAGGTTAAAGGATCATAACACATAAACCATTTATATCTATTAAAAATATGAATATAGTCCAGTTGACTATGGTCGCGAGTTAATTCAAAAGAGTCGGGAGGATGAACTATTTGCATCTCACCATTATGCATATTCTTAACGTCCTTACATTTTCTATAAGAATAGCATGTTCCATGCCTTTCTCCAAAATTCACTTGTTTTATATTATTATTAATAGAAAGACAATTTAAGATTTTGTATTCAGTTCCCATTTTTTCAGGATTTTTTTCAAAATTTAGCTCTGAATTAAAATAATATACCAAATCATTTTTATCCCAAGTTTTATAATGATCGCTAGGCATTTCTTTGCCAAGACCCAATAAGATCCAACGTATGACTTTTTTACAATTTAATGGGTTGCCAGTTATAACTTCCGGATAAATTACTATTGCATTATCATCGGCTGCCTCTTCAATAGTTGCAAAATCTTGACAATATTCATTCGTATATCGTAAACCATTATATATAAATAATTTTGCACTGATTTCAGGGTTTTTCATATCATTTATAATTTTAGCCAAATTATGCAAAGCGACTACTCCGCCACAATTCATGTCTAGTGGTCGCAAGTATATAATTAATTTTACCTTACAATTATTTCCACGAGGTAATGCTTTGTATTTTTTTCCAAATAAATCATGTATTTCGAACAATTTATTATAGTCTGTACTATGTCTAAAATCAGGATTACACCCCCAATCTGTTGTATACTTATAAAATGGATCATCTTTTGTTGGCAGATGACAATTTACATCAAAATCAAATTGTTGCATATTTATATTATATATTATATTATAAATATGAATTTTACGCAAGTCTGAACCCCACCCATCGTTTTAATAAAGAATATTGTTTTCATTGTAATAGGGCAACATATTTTCAGTTGTTGCGTGATAATAATTTATACGAGCGCCTTCTGCCTCAGGAACAGGAGGCAAGGGCTTCACTACATTTGAACGATACGGGCGATTTTTATACAAGGCACCACAAAAGTCCGCAGGCGTACAGGTGCCCTCATCGGGATTCCTCGGATATCGTATATTATTGGTGGTTTGTTCATACGAACCAACTTCAAAAATGGGATAATTTCTCCAAATCATATTTGCAGTGCATGTGGATACGCCTCGCTGGCCTGTAGGAAACATGGTGTCGGGCAAAATGGCCCCGGTTTCAGATGACGGATAGTTACCTAAAGCATATTTGAAATTATCGAAATTTTCCATCAAGCCACTATTAAAAAAGCGGGAAGAAATAACCGCAATCAATAAAATAGAACATAATAAGACAATGTTTTTGACGATACTCATATTATATATTGCAAACAAAAAATACAAACTAAATACAAGAATAGAAGGAGAATCTTTTTTTTGGCTAAACGTAGTACTTTTTATTTTTTATTTTTATTTTTACATAATTTCTAGCATCATATCGCAAATCGCTTGATTGTGGGCGCAAATATCGGCATCATACGTGACCTTGTAAAAGCACCGAAGACAAATAATAACGTCGTGTAATGCGTTGTGCAATTTGCGCGGTACTGCACCAAACAGCTTTGCATGTAGCTCAGACAAGCTGGGGTATTTTTTGTATTCAGATCGATCAGATCTTGCAACACGAATATCACAAAGATCTGTATTTTCGCGCATCGTGCAACTGAATGTTTTTGTCATTGCCATATTTGTAAATCGGTCCAATCCAATTCGTCCACGAAGGGTATTGGGTGGCTCAAGCGGTTCATTCAATACAGACTTCTTTAGGAGTCGGTAGAATTCGGCCTTGATCATATTCATGTCAAACGAAATATTGTGCGCGACAATAACATCCGCCATCTCGCAATCACGGGTAAAACTCAATAAGACAGCATCCATGTCTTGTCCGACCGCGGTGCTTACAGCCCGGGTAATGCCGTGTATTCTGACACTTTCAGGTGTGAAAGTAATGTGATTCGGCACATTTATGATTTCATCCACCATTTTTTCTAAAACTAAACTTTGGGTGTTGAATATGACATAACTGAACTGCACTATATGAGGCCAATCCACCTCATTTGTAAAGGTGACCTCTTTACTAGCGTGCTTCTTGGGCAAGCCAGTGGTCTCCGTGTCAAATACTAAAACTCTCATTTATATATTGATATGAATTATCTAAACCTTTGTTATATTGGTTGAAACCATGAAAAAGATTTCAATTTTTTTATCTGGTGTTTGTTTCATAGTAATATATTGTTTATGTAATATATGTCTAACAAACCAATTTGTGCGATTGCTGTATTCAATGATAATATAAAAGGAAATGTTAAATTTACTGAAGATTTAGCTAGTAATCAAATTAAAATAGATTTGAATATTACTGGGTTAAAACCAAATTCTTTACACGGATTTCATGTACATGAGGCTGGAGATTTAACTGATAAATGCACTAGTATGTGCGCACATTTTAATCCATATGGAAACACCCATGGATGTCCTGGTATGAGAGACAGACATGTGGGCGATTTAGGTAATATTAGTACCAATAATAAAGGGTACGCAAAATACACTTTTTATGATAATGTTATCAAACTTCGGGGAACTAAAGCAAACATTATTGGCAGAGGCTTGATTATTCATGCAGATGAGGACGATTGCGGACAAGGCGGGGACACAGAAAGTCTAAAAACTGGAAACGCGGGTAAGAGAATAGCTTGTGCTGTAATTGGATATTCAAAAGACAATTTCAAATGATAGAATATTCTTGTATTTATTTACTCATATATATATATATATTATGCGTATACGATTTGATCCAGATGTTAATGACCAAGTTGGTGGGAAACTTACAAAAGATGAGAAAGATGCATATCTAGCACTATGTTCTCAATTAACTAGCAGAGATCCAGCATTGGATTATCCTAGTATAACTCAACAATTAATGGATTATTTACAGAGAGATGCGGTTGAAAAAATTGCAGAATTAACCACAAGTCCAGAAAATAAAGCAGGAATGAACACATCTTTGAATACAATTTTTGCCAGTACAGATAATGAAGATACGAATTACATAGGAAGAATAAATATTGTTTCTTTACAAGTTATTATTTTATTTACTTTGAATGCCCACCCCATCGGAACACCATTTCCAATTAATATAAATAACCCATATAAATGTTATGAAGTATTGGTAACACAAAATTGGATGGACTATAACGTAATAAAAAGATTTCTTACCTTTAAGGAATATGAAATGTGCAAACCCTTTTCCGTATTATACTTGAATGATGATACTAAAAACCCTTACACAACAAGCACGTCGCCTGATACATTAATATTTTTAATAACGATTATAGATTATTTATCTTTAGACGAAATAATTACAAGTTTTCTACAAAAAGTTATCATATGCGGAGTTGCGTCTACATCTTTATGGGCTGACGGAAGAATGATAACCCCATTTGAATTTCTTGAACATGATATTACTCATGGAAACAATTACGACTTTGCATGTTACCGACGTATGAGTCAGTCTAGAGACGAGATGTTGTCATTTTATAATTTTTGTAAACGTGAAGCTACTGATAAAGATACATTATATTCAATAAAATTTATAATGTTTTTATTAATTCATGAGGGTTGGTGCGATTTCTTTAATAAAAAAATGACGAAACTTTATATGAAAGATATTGTAGGTAGCGCCGCCTTACCTATTAAAAGATTTTTCAATAAAAACGATTTGGGGTTATCAATACCAACAAAATTTAGAACATCAGAATCAGATATAATTCAATTCTTTAATATTGCTATAATGAATTATTTAAATCATGTGCAATTATGGGCATCAATGTTGCCTCCGCCTCCGCCTAGATACGGAGCCGCATACAGCCACGGTGGGAAAAAATCAAAAAGATCAAAAAGATCAAAAAAATCAAAAGAATCAAAAAAATCAAAAAAATCAAAAAGAACAAAGAATAGAATACGTTGAAAAATGTTGTATTGTATTCTTCGTTTTATGGTTTTACATAATTGTTAATTACACACACTAAAAAGGTTTAATAAAATGTAATAAAAGCAACTCGTCATTACAAAATAACCAAATGAATTATATATTGGGTGTAATTAACAAGACGACAAATAAATATGAAAATATTATTATTGTAGACAAATCAAATAAATACAAGTGCATTGGTTGTGATTCTGATTTGATACTAAGAAAAGGTGAAAAAAGATTTCAAAGTTTTGTTCATAAAAATACAAAAAGCTGCAACTATTTCAGAAATCCAACCGAAGACCAATTGTTAAACGATTCTAAATTGCATTTACAAGTCCTCATAGAACAAAATAGAGTTGATATTTTTAGAAAATGCCAAGGATGCAAAAAAAGATGTAAGTTGGAACTGCCAAAATATGATGAAACAAAATCGGTTAAGCTTGATGCGGGTCCAGATGTGGTTTATCTAGATGACAAAAATAATACGATTTGCGGATTTAAAATGTATGGAGATACACAGCCAAGCGAGTGCGAATGGCACCAGATTAATATGTTGGATTTAATACAAAGGTGCGTACAAAGTTTGGCAACAAAAAAAATAGAATTAGTATGTCATAATAAAATAATTTGTAGTGAATGCAGTAAATACATATTTTAGGTGTAAAACACAAACATTATATAAATGTATTAAATATTACTTTGTATTAAACCTTATAAATGACAACACATTATTTAGATAACTGGAAACAATATTTAACAAATGACGATTATGATTATTTAATTCAATATGTAGAAAATATAAAAAACAACATTCCAAATCATAAAATGATTATTTTATCTGGACCTAGTGGAACAGGCAAATCAACATTACAAACAGATATTATAGCATATTTGGGAAAGGAAAATTGTGGAGATTATTATATGTCTTGTAATTTTATTTACGATGAAAATATTAAACCGCTTGGATTTTTTTGCGGAATTGATGGAATATCTAAGAGCAAGAAAAGCAACAGAGCTATTATAAACTATATTAAATATAAGCAATCATTTATAGCATCTACTATTCATATAGAAAAAGTGAATAATAAACTGCTTGAATATTCAAAAATTATTATGATGACTCATATTTTGTAATAAAATTGGTGTTTAAAATGTGCAAAGGTGTAAATATTTAAGGGGTTATACACAATATTCCTTGCACGGCGCAAAGCTTCTCCTGTGCCATATGGTAATTCCATGCGCACGAATCCCATCCATATGTTTCTTGGCTCCGTAACCTTTATTGCTGAGGATTCCATATTTTTCATTGAGTTCAGGATTTTCTGCACATAGGTCTTCAATATAGGTATCGCGTGACACCTTTGCAAGAATGGAGGCAGCTGCAATCGCTGCGTATTTGTCATCACCCCCTTCAATACAAACATGTGGCATGGCCTTAATTTGTCCGCGCACCTTATCAAACGTGGTGATGCTATTAAAATAGTTGCCATCAATTAACAGCTGGATAGTGGGCGGCGCGCCGTCTAGTGCCTTTTTTTCAGCGATTTCAATACAAGATTTGATGGCCTTGTGCATCGCGGATTGCGTCGCCTGAAGAATATTCATCTTGTCAATCGCTGCTTCGTCCTCATATGCAACGGCCCAGGCAACCGCATTCTGTTTAATATAATCAGCAACATGCGCGATTTTCTTTTTGGAATGGAATTTTTTGCTATCTTTCATTTGAGAAAAGTCATATTCGGTTGCTGGGTCTTTAGGTAAAATAACCGCTGCGGCATATACTCTACCAAACAGAGGTCCGCGTCCAGCCTCATCTACACCGATTTCCAGTATAGTCGTATCTTCCAAATAATGTTTATTTAGAGCCATTTACTTTGCAATTATGATAGTAATTTATATAGATAAAAATAATCAATTATTTTTTTCACTATATAAATTATACGATGGGGTTTAAAATTAAAAGTTTACATATTTCTGCATTTGCTGTAATAGTTGCTATACTTCTCGGTTTAGCATACATGTTAAAAGGCAGTAGCAAAGAAGGTTTTGATAATACCAAAACTCGTATAGTTACGGAAGAAGAATGGCGCAGGCTTTACCCGAAAGATACAAGTCAAACGGACATGGCTAGTGATTTTTTTAAGAAGCATGGACCACCTCCTTACACCAACGACTATAACGGGGATAAATTATTAGAAGGTATTGATTTAGATACAGCATATGCATTTGCAAATAAATTTGGTAATATGTATATGTATAATAATCAATCGATACCAAGAAACCCGAACATGGTCAAATTTTTAAAAAAATTAGGATTTACTGACAAACAAAATAACCCACCTTTTTTGGGTTCCGACAAGAAAATACACATATTGGAGGATGATGAGGTTGCAAAAAAGTTATTTAGCCAATTTACGGCCAAGTTGGCGTCATCGTATCCGAACAATGACCATTCTAATGCAATTCAGATGTCTGGTTCGATGGTAAATAGTAATTCAAGCGCAGGACAAGACAACTACAATCATTTTAGTGGAACTTCTATTCCTACCATGTTTTATGGTCCGAATGGTTCAACTGCCAAGATTTCTAATCAAGGTGGCGCATATTCTGTCATAGTAACTGATAAAAATGGCACCAATATAGTTTATGACGAGCAGAACAAATCACTATTATCGCCGAGCAATTTGGCTGCAATTGATATGGTTATTGATAAAATTGTTGACGTAATTACAAGGGTACAAAAAGCGTCGTCATCTTCAGCAGCTACAAATGCTTCATCTTCAACGTCGTCAAATGCTTCACCAACAAACGCTTCACCCATAAAATCTGATTCAGTTATGAAATATTATGGTCCCAATGGTGCAGTTGCATTAATGTATACGGATAGCAATGGCAACACAAATCTAAAGTTAGTAGATGGAACTGGAAAAGAAATCGCTTATAGTTCCGCAAATATGCAGTCATATAATCCAAGTGTGGATAATCCAAACGTTCAACAAACGATGGGAAGCCCGACTTCCCCGAATAAGATGAATGTATCCAGTAATTATAAAGAGGCATACAGCCAATCTTTAACTAGCAACGATTATAGCAGTTCATTGCCCAAGGGTATTCCCAGGAATATGATTCCTCCAGGAAATGAGGACATGTATATATTGAAATCAGAGGTTGTGCCACCGGTTTGTCCGGCTTGTCCGCAGCCGATTCTAAAGTGCAATGATGACAAACCTCCGCCGCCTTGCCCTCCCTGTGCAAGATGCCCCGAACCCAGATTTGATTGCAAAAAGGTTCCTAATTATGGTAGCGGTAATTTAGGCGCTAATTATTTTGGAGGAGGAGGACAATTCGGCTCTATGCCCTCGTCGAGTGGCAACTTCTTGCCTTATCCGTCAGTATCTAATTACAACACCTTCGGCAATTAGACCCGTGTGGCCCACAGCCCACAATACCCCACATCCCACAACCCGCAGATATAATTTTTTACGCATTATAAAAAATTATACACAATTATGCACTCATATTAACAAACAAATCATGCTCATATTTACCACACAATACGATGGGTGTCTTTTGATGTATTTTGTCCGGAAAAGGCACATCTAATATTGATTTGACTCCGTTGGAAGAAAACCCGCCTGCATTATGAAAAATGTGAGCAAACGGATAAGCCTCATACAATAAACGAATTTTGCCCTCAGGGTCTTTTCGGTTTCCCGGATAAGCAAAAAATCCGCCCTTGATAAGAGTCCTGTGCGCGTCTGCGACTAGACTACCGACCCATCTGGTGCCATATTTTTGTTCGATGAACAAATCAATAATCTTGTTAAATCGCGTATCCGTCCAAGCCTTCTTGTTGGATTCATTTAGCGAATATATCGCGCCCTTTTCTTTCATCTTTAGGTGATCTTTTAATAAATAAAACGATTTATCTTGTGCGGAATATTGATAAAAGGATAAATTGTTATTGAACGACAAGACGTATTGTGTTGCTCCGCCATACAAGCAGTATCCTGACATGACAATGCTGTGTCCGTCGGCGATTTTACCATTTTTGTCATACTCGTAAACACTAAATATGGTACCCGTCGTAATATTTACATCAATATTGGAAGAGCCATCCAACGGATCATAACAAATTAAATAGGGGGCCTTTGTAAATTCAGTGTAATGAAATTCGTCTTCCTCTTCTGAGCCGATGGTCCTGATTAACGCGCATTTAGATAAGGTTTCCTTCATTATATCGTTTGACATGATATCAATCGTTTTGACATCATCGCCAGATGCATTATGAATATCCGCAAGACCGCCTAGTTTTACAGAATTTGTCTCTCTTATTAAATCTGAAATATGAATAAAACATTTTTCAAGAGACGCCATAATTTCTAGACACGCAATAATGTCCATGATTTTACATATAATTTGAAAATAAAATCATGATTTAACCGCTAAAATATTGTTTTGGAATCATCGTTTTTTGAGACATTTGTTATCTACCTGAAATGTATCAGTCTTTTCGTCTTGAGGAACTATCTTGATAATGCATTTGCTTTTTTTGCCGTATAATGGTTCAGTGCACCCCTTTTCGCTCTGTTTCTTTTTCAAGGTTTTGGTCTTGAGAACCTTGAATATGGTCGGTTTTTCCTCAACACATCTTGCTCTAAAGTGCTCGTATCGTTCTCTAACGTCGCAATAGGTTAGGCCAGACTTCTTCTTTAACATGGTATTTACTAATTCATGCAAGTCATAAACATATCGGGAAAACGTTTCACGGCTTTTCATGCTTGCCATGGTAAGCGGCAAATTTTTAAAATTCGTGGTTAAATTCATGCGACAATATTTACAAGGCAAGACCTTTTCCAACATTAAAATAAAATTCATGTAATTTTTTTTATCGTCTTCTGTGGGATTCACTGGATAATTAAAACTCATCGTGTGCAAAAAGTGCCACATACTAGGCCCCCAGACACTTGTAAGCATTCCATCCCCACTAATAAAATCCTTTTTCTTGAAGATTCTTTTTTTTCTTGTAGTGCTATTTTTGCTGGAAGGTTTTGTTCGGTTAGATTTAGTAGAATTCATCATACTGGCTGTACTAAACTATACAGAGAAAAATAAACGCGACAAATATTTATTTCTTGGTAGTACCTTTGTGTTTTACAAAAGATTCCATAGTATTTAACTTTAGCGCCAAACTCGTCTTTTTTAGATTCATTACCTTAGTATAGTACAAGGTCTCATTCTTGTAGTCGCCACGATTGATTTCTATAAAGGTGCCGTCGCTTTTTCTAAATAACATGATTATAGTAATCTTCTAATAAATCTTTATATTCGTTCTATAAAGAGTGT
>Ga0114966_10000844_pt1 | contig 28966 bp, 22 predicted proteins | sample M_130207_XF_Meta_FD_87029 | JGI IMG/M metagenome (GOLD analysis project Ga0114966, IMG submission 87029) | Freshwater microbial communities from Lake Montjoie, Canada to study carbon cycling - M_130207_XF_MetaG | ecosystem: Environmental > Aquatic > Freshwater > Lake | place: Lake Montjoie... | reverse complement strand
GTCAGACCGACATGATCGTGCAGGACAAGAATGGCGATGCGATTCGGACCGCGTACGGCACGGCTGTGTTCACCAACTTCGCGAACGAGCAGGTGCGTCAGTACAACATCCAGCTCGCCGTCGAGGCAGCCAAGCTCGGGTTCGACAACATCATGTTTGACTACGTGCGCCGCCCTGAGGGTCTCATGGAGAATCTCAACTTCCCCGGGCTCACCACCTCGCCCGCTGTCGGCATCGCCAATTTCGTTCGTGAGGCCCGCCAGGCACTTCCGCCCGGCACCACCCTCGGGGTTGCCGTGTTTGGCGTGTCGGCCTCGAGGCCGTACCTCGTCGGCCAGGACATCCGGCTCCTTGCGCCGCTCGTCGACTACATCGCCCCGATGGTGTACCCGTCGCACTGGGTGGAGGGCGAGTTCAAGGTGGCGTTGCCGATTGCCGAGCCGGGCAAGATCGTGGAACGGTCGGTGGCCGAATTCGTGCGCCAGGCATCCACAGGCGGCGCGTACACCGTGCCGTGGCTGCAGGACTTCGGGGCCAAGAGCTACCAGTACGGCACACCCCAGGTGCTCGCACAGATCGAGGGCGGCTATCGGTCGAAGGCATCGGGCTTCTTCATGTGGAACTCGAAGGTCGAGTACCACCTCGAGGCGTTCGAGCCGGTCGGTACCTACAACCTCGAGGACGAGGCGGGCAGCAACGTCACCGCGGTACGGAACACCACGCCGAAGAAGTCGAAGCGCTAGGCAGTCGTCGTCGTCGGCGGCGTTGTCGTCGATGACGTCGTCGTGGTCGTGGAAGCCGTCGTCGTGGTGGTGGTTGTCGTGGTAACCGGCGGTTGGGCCCGCGCGATCTTGACGGTGCGCACCATGGCATCCGCGAGGTAGCGATTCCTGGCGTTGGCGCCCTTCATCGTGTAGTGGACTCCACCCTCGTTGTGCCAGCGGACGTTGCGGCGGGCCACGGCTGCCCAGTCCATGATGTGGAGGTTCGGCCAGCGCTTGGTCGCCTCGCGCAGGGCTGCGTTGAACTTGGGTGCCGAGCTCTGGTGCACGGTGTAGAGCGTGAGGAAGCCAACCGTTCGGTCCGGGCCGATCTCGTTCATGATCGCGTCGATCATCGCAGGGGCAGAGTTCTTCTTGCGCTTGACCATCCAGAGGTCATTGCTGCCGAGCGCAAGCAAGTAACACGGGGGGTCGAACCCAGCTGCCCGCGCGGTGCGAATCGCCGAGATCGCCGAGGGGAAACGCTTGGAGACGCGATTGATCGAGCGGGCCGCCTGGATGTCGCAGCGGAATGGGCCGATGTCCTTGGAACGGAGGGTTCGTTGGAGCCCGTTGAGGTATCCCCCCGACGTCGAGTCGCCGATCTGCATGACGGGGCCCCACCCGCGCACCCGGGAGTCGGCGAGGACGAACGGCCGGGCGTCGGCCGGAATGGCGTCGACGAGTACGGCCACCGGTACGGCGGCAGCAGCAAGCAGCAATTGCCGACGCGAGAGCACGGCAGAAGTATGCCGGTGCGGGTCGTCCGAGTCGACCACGATTTGTGCCGACCGATGTGCCGGCGGTCGCGAATCGGCACGTTCAACCGGGACTCCCTCGCGTAGTCTGGGGCTGCAAGCAAGTCGTCGGACTCGGGGATGGGTGTCGGTGGTCAGCAGGGGAAACGATGTGCTGGTCCATCTCATGGGCGGTCTGGGCAATCAGCTGTTCCAGTACACGGCAGGTCTCCAGGTGGCGAGCGAGACCGGAGGCCGCCTGTACATCAACCCCTCGGCGCCGGAGGGGGTGTCCCTCGCCGACGTGCTCGCCCCGGAAACAATTTCCTTCGCGTCAACCCGCGTTCGTCGTTCGTTCGGCCAGACGACTTGGTCGGATCCTGCCCCCGTGCGGGTCGCCCTCCGGCTCCAGCGTGAGTTGGCCACCCGAACCGGTCGCCTCACCATCATGCGAGAGCGAGCCGGAATGGAGTTCCATCACACCGGCCCGTCCAGCGGGAAATCTCTGCTCATCGGCTGGTTCATGCATCCCTCTTGGTACGCGAACACCATGGGCCCCGTGGGTGCGCAACTGCTCGAACGCCTGCGGGAACACCCGGCGTACCTGCTTGCGTCGACCGGCAACGCAACGGTGATCTCGTTCCGCCGCGGCGACTTCGTCCGTTGGGGCTGGGACCTCTCTGCTGGGTATTACGAGAATGCCCTCGACCGACTCGGTAATACCGGCGCGCCGTGTTTCGTGGTGGGGGACGACTCGTTGTTCCTCGACTTCGCCCGTGACTGGCTCGTCGGCCGGGGTATCGCGGCACAGCGGGTGCCGTCGTTCGACGGCTCGCCGGGGATCACCGATCTCGCGATGCTCGCCGGCGCAGGCTCGGTCATCATGTCGAACTCGTCGTTCTGCTGGTGGGGCGTCATGGCCGGCGACAGCGAGGCCCGGCCCGACAGGAGAGTGTTCGTCCCTGCACCGTGGAACCGCAAGCGAAAGCACGAGGGGGGTCTCACGTCTGCGCCCAAGCCCGTGGCCTGGATACCCGTACCGTCAACGTTCGGCCGCGGCCCCGAATGACGATCAGTTCAGTGCCCTCGGCAGGATTCGAACCTGCGGCCTACTGCGCCGGAGGCAGTTGCTCTATCCCCTGAGCTACGAAGGCGGGCGGAGCAATGATATCGCGGCCGGGGGAATGACAGCCGGGCGGAGGGGGTCTGACGGTTACCCTTTCCCCGATGGCCGATCCGCTGCATACCGTTTCTGCGCTCCTCGAGCCGGTATTCCGCGCCGTAACCGGGGTCGATACCGATCCGGTGGTGCGAGCGAGCGACCGGGCAGATGCGCAGGTGAACGGTGCGCTTGCTGCGGCAAAGCAGGTTGGTCGCAACCCCCGTGAGGTCGCGGCGGAGATCGTTGCCGCTGCTGCGGACCCGCTACGCGGGTTGGCCACCATGGAGATCGCCGGTCCGGGCTTCATCAACCTCACCTTCTCCGATGCGTTCGTCGCTGGCGAACTTGCGAGCGCTGCACGCGATCCCCACCTCGGTGTGCGGCCGACCCCCGTGGCGGAGCGCATCATCGTCGACTACTCGGCCCCGAATGTCGCGAAGGAGATGCACGTCGGGCACCTGCGCACCACGATCATCGGTGACGCGCTCGTCCGCATGCTGGAGTTCGTCGGCCACGAGGTGATCCGCGAGAACCACATCGGCGACTGGGGAACCCCGTTCGGCATGCTCATCGAGCACCTACTGGACCTCGGTGAGGCCGAAGCGGCTAACGAGCTCTCCGTCGGCGACCTCGACGGCTTCTACCGCCAGGCGCGCGTCAAGTTCGACAGCGACGACGATTTCAAGCAGCGCAGCCGGCTGCGTGTCGTCGCCCTCCAGTCCGGCGACGTCGAGACGCTCCGCCTCTGGCAGGAACTGGTGGACGCGAGCGCCGCCTACTTCAACATCGTCTACCGCAAGCTCGGTGTGCTGCTCACGAGCGCGGACCTCGCGGGCGAGTCGAGCTACCACGGCCTGCTGGACGAGGTGATCCAGCGACTCGACCGGGCCGGGTTGCTGCAGCAGTCCGACGGGGCCGACGTGGTGTTCGCACCCGGCTTCGTGAACCGCGAAGGCGAGCCCCTGCCGCTCATCGTCCGCAAGGGCAACGGTGGGTTCAACTACGCCACGAGCGACCTTGCCTGTGTGATCGACCGCGTCGAGCGCCTCCGGGCAACGCTCATGCTCTACGTGGTCGGCGCCCCGCAGGCCCAGCACTTCGAGATGGTGTGGAAGGTGTGCGAGATGGCCGGCTGGCTCCCTCCGCCCGCCCGGTGTGTCCACGTGCAGTTCGGGTCGGTGCTCGGCTCGGATCGCAAGATGTTCAAGACCCGGAGCGGCGACACCGTCAAACTCGTCGAGTTGATCGACGAGGCGGTGGAGCGCGGGATCGCCCAGGTGCGTGAGCGCAGTCCCGAACTGTCGCCAGCGGAACAGGATTCCGTCGGCAGGATGATTGGGATCGGCGCCGTCAAGTACGCGGACCTATCGACCGACCGGATCAAGGACTACGTCTTCGACTGGGACCGGATGTTGTCCTTCGACGGGAACACTGCCCCGTACCTGCAGTACGCCCACGCAAGGATCCGCTCGATCTTCCGCCGCGTGGGTGTCGATGGCCAGGCGCACCTCGGGGAGGTCATCCTCGGCGATCCCAAGGAGCGCGCACTCGCGCTGCGCCTGCTCGGGTTCGACCAAGCGGTGAACGAGTCGCTGGAGCGCTTCGTCCCGCACCGCCTCTGCACGTACCTGTTCGACCTCGCACAGGACTTCACGGGCTTCTACGAGGCCTGCCCCGTGCTGCGCGCCGAGGACGAGCGTGTGCGCCAGAGCCGGCTTGCGCTCTGCGACCTCACTGCGCGGGTACTCGATCGCGGGCTCGGGCTCCTCGGTATCGACGTTCCCGGCCGGATGTAGGCCCCAATGAGCCAGCTGCCCCTCCATCTCCTGCCCGACACCGCCACAGAACTCGCCGACGGCTCGGTTGCTATTGGCGGTGTGCCGCTACTCGAACTGGCCTCCCGCTACGGCACCCCTGTGTTCGTGTACGACGAACAGCACCTGCGTAACCGCTGTCGCGAGGCGGTGGAATCCTTCGGCGCGAACCGCGTCGTGTATGCAACCAAGGCGTTCCTCTGCAGGGCGATGGCGCGGCTCGTGCATGAGGAGGGCCTCATGCTGGACGTCGCCACCTCGGGGGAACTGTTCGTCGCGCTGTCGGCGGGTGTGCCAGCCGACCGCTGTGTCCTCCACGGGAACAACAAGTCCCTCGAGGAACTGCGCTACGCAATCACTGCGGGCGTTCACCACATCAACGTGGACAGCTTCGACGAACTCGACCGTCTGGAGGCGCTCTCCGCCGAGGGCCTCGCAACCCCGAACGTGGCGCTGCGCATCACGCCCGGTGTCGAGGCACACACGCACGAGTTCATCGCTACCGGTCAGGACGACTCCAAGTTCGGCTTCAACCTCGGTAACGGGGACGCACTCCGTGCGGTGTCCCGGGCGCAACGGTCTGCTGCCGTCGAGCTGATCGGTCTTCACTGCCACATCGGGTCGAACGTGTTCGCCGCCTCGTCGTTCGCCCGGGCCGCCGAGGTGATGGCGGGCTTTGCCGCGCCGCTCGATCTTCCCGAGCTCACACTCGGGGGCGGTCTCGGCGTGGCCTACGTCGCTGGCGAGGAGGCGCCGCCGATAGCGGAGTGGGCGCGGGTACTGCTCGATGCCTGTCGCTCGCTCGGGGTGCGCAGTGCGGTGAACGTGGAGCCCGGTCGCTCGATCGTCGCGGGTGCGGCCGTGACGCTGTACACGGTCGGCACCGTGAAGGACATCCCTGGGGTGCGCACCTACGTGGCGGTGGACGGCGGCATGAGCGACAACCCGAGGCCGATCCTCTACGGCAGTGGCTACGAGGCCTTCCTGCCGCGGGCGCTGCAGGCCGAGCGGAACCGTCGCGTGCGGCTGGTGGGCAAGCACTGCGAGAGCGGTGACATCCTCATCAACGACGCCCAGGTCCCCGAGGACCTCCATGTCGGCGACGTGCTCGCGACACCGGTCACCGGTGCGTACGGCTACTCGATGTCGTCGAACTACAACATGGTCACGAGGCCGCCGGTTGTCTTCGTGCGCAACGGAGAGAGCAGGCTGGTGGTCCGCCGCGAGGTGCTCGAGGATCTCGTGACCCTCGACGTCGACTGAGTCGCAGGACCCAAAGAGCCGGGATTCGCTTTCCGATCCGCTTCGGTCATGCACCCAGTAGGGGTATGCAGCAATCCTCACTCACCGATCTCGCCCTCCGACACGGGTCGCTCGTCCGCGACAGCGTGGTCCCGTCCCGCATGAGCCTCGCCGCTTGGTACCGGGCGCACTCGTCGGGGAGGCTCGTGCGCCTGCACCCGGGGGTTGCGCGCCTCGCCGGCACGGAACCCACGCCGCTGCTGCGGATCGAGGCTGCGATCGCCGCGTCGATGCCGGGATCGATGACCGGTGGGCTGACGTCGGCGTGGCTGTGGGGATCCCCCTCGGCGGGCGGGCCCGTTGTCGAACTGCTCGCTCCGCCGTACCGGCATCCCGGGCGACTCGATGGCGTGGAGTTCCACCGGCCGACAGCGCTCCCGTACCCGCGGTCCTGCACCGTCAGCGGGTTGCGCACGTGTGACCCGCTGCGGTCGGTGCTCGACGTGGCGGCGTGGAACCCCACGCGCCTCGACGCCGTGCTGGCAGAGTTAGTGGGGGCCGGATGCTTCGGCATCGACGCCGTGCACGACATGCTCGGGAGGGAACGGCGACAGGGCCGCCCCGGGGTCACCGCTCTCGCCGGGGCGCTGTCGCGGTGGTCCGGCGACCGCCTGCCCGCCCTGGTCTGACCGAAAGTCCGGTGAGAGCAAGCGGGTGAGCAGTTAGCCTCCCATCACTGTGAGCAACGGCAAGCGCGTCCGAATCGGGGTCCTGGGGTGCGGCAACGTCGGTGCGGCATTTATCGAACTGGTCGGCCGTCAGGCTGACACCATCGAGATGCGCACGGGCGTGCGCCTCGAGGTCACGAGGGTGGCGGTGCGGAACCTCTCGGGGGACCGGACGGTGCACCTCCCCGCCGGTGTGCTCACCCGGGACGCACAGGCACTCGTGGCGGACCCGGAGATCGACCTCGTCGTCGAGGTCATCGGAGGCATCGAGCCAGCCCGGGAACTCATCACCACAGCGCTCGACGCGGGCAAGCCGGTGGTCACTGCGAACAAGGAGTTGCTCGCGAACGTCGGCGCAGAACTGTTCGCGAAGGCGGACGCGAACGGTGTGGACCTCCTGTTCGAGGCAGCGGTTGCCGGTGGCATCCCGTTCATCCGGCCCCTGCGCGAGAGCCTGCGCGGCGAGCCGATCGTGCGGGTGCTCGGCATCGTCAACGGCACCACGAACTTCATCCTCACGAGGATGACCGAGGACGGCCAGGAGTACGGCGCCGCCCTCGCGGAGGCGCAGCGACTCGGCTACGCAGAACGGGACCCAACGGCTGACGTAGACGGGTTCGATGCGGGAGCGAAGGCCGCCATCATCGCAAGTATCGCCTTCGGCGTGCGCGTGGTGGCCGGCGACGTGTACCACGAAGGCATCCGCAACATCTCGGCATCCGACATCAAGATGGCGCGGCGCCTCGGCTACGTGATCAAGTTGCTTGCGATTGCCGAGGTTGAGCCGAGCGACGGTTCGGTCAGCGTGCGTGTCCACCCGGCCATGGTGCCGGTGCACCACCCGCTGGCCAGTGTGCGGGACTCGTACAACGCCGTGTTCGTCGAGGGCGATTCGGTCGGTTCGCTGATGTTCTACGGGCGCGGTGCGGGCGGGTACCCGACCGCCAGTTCGGTGCTTGGCGACGTCATCGACGCGGCAGTCAACCTCAAGATGGGAACGCATGGCACGATCGGCACGCTCGGGAAGGCGCAGATTCGCCCGATCGACGAGACGAGCGCCGAGTACCTCGTGAGCATGGAGGTCACCGACCGTCCGGGCGTGCTGCATGCGGTAACCGGCGTGTTCGCGAGGAACAACGTGAGCATCCGCGCCGCCGAGCAGGAGGGCATCGGGGACGACGCCCGGCTGGTGTTCATCACGCACGTCGCGAAGGAGGCGTCGGTGCGGTCCACGCTGCGCGAACTGAAGGAACTTGATTCGGTGCGCAAGGTCGGCGGCCTGCTGCGCGTCATCGGTGCATAAGGACTGTTGATGCGTTACGTCTCCACCCGCGGCCGCGCCCCCGAACTGGGTTTTGCCGATGTCCTGCTCGCCGGTCTCGCCCCGGACGGCGGCCTGTACGTGCCGGTCGACTGGCCCAGCCTCCCGGAGCACCTACCGTCCGGGTCGTACCAGGAACTCGCGACGGTGGTGATGGCCCCGTTCATCGGCGATGACATCCCGGCAGATGTCTTCGCGCGACTCGTCAACGAGGCGTACGCTTCGTTCCGGCACGAGGCCGTCACCCCGTTGCGCCAGTTGGCTGCCGACGACTGGCTGCTTGATCTTTCCCAGGGCCCGACCCTTGCGTTCAAAGATGTCGCTCTGCAGTTGGTGGGCAGGATGTTCGACTACGTCCTCGGGGTGCGCAACGAACGAGTGATGATTGTCGGCGCCACGTCGGGCGACACGGGCAGTGCCGCGATCGACGGCGTGAGGTCCTGCTCCAACGTCGACATCGTGATCTTGTACCCGCACGGGCGGACCAGCGACATCCAACGGAAACAGATGACGACCGTTGACTCCCCGAACGTCCACGCAGTGGCGGTCGAGGGAACGTTTGACGACTGTCAGGACCTCGTGAAGGCGATGTTCAACGACGCGCCGTTCCGTGATCGGATGCGCCTGTCGGCGGTCAACTCCATCAACTGGGCACGCGTTATGGCCCAGACCGTCTATTACGTGTACGCCACGCAGCAACTCGGATGGCGGCCAACGTCGTTCAGCGTGCCGACGGGCAACTTCGGCAACGTGCTGGCGGGCTGGATCGCGCGGCGGATGGGTGTGCCGATCCATTCGCTCGTCGTTGGCTCGAACCAGAACGACATCCTCACCCGGTTCTTCGAGACCCGTTCGATGGTCGCCGACACCGTGGTGCCGACGCTGAGCCCCAGCATGGACATTCAGGTCTCGTCGAACTTTGAACGCCTGCTGTTCGAGATGAACGATCGCGACGGGGGAGTGACAGCGGAGCAACTGCAGCGGTTCAGGTCGATGGGTCGACTGGATGTCGAGACGGACCAGTTCGAGCGATGGATCGCGCCGGTGTTCCGGGCCGCCCGTTTCGACGACAGCGAGACACTGCGCATCATCGGTGAGGTTCGCTCGGCAACGGGGGAGATCATCGATCCGCACACTGCAGTCGGCATTGGTGCCGCGCGACTCCACCGCTCGCCGGGTATCCCGATGGTCACCACCCTGACGGCCCACGCGGCAAAGTTTCCCGACGCGGTCGAGCAGGCCACCGGCAGCCGCCCTGCCCTGCCCCCGCACCTCGCTGACCTGCTCGAACGGCCAGAACGCACCCAGACCCTCCCCAACGATCTCGGCGCAGTGCAGCGATTCGTGGAGTCCGTTGCGCGCTGAACGGTCGGCAACGTTGCACGCCTGTCATTCGCTCGCTAGGGTTATCGCTGCCTGGGATTCCAGGTCCTTCCCAGTGGAAACGCCGCCTCACAGGCTTGCGTCCATGGGGATCCAATCTCACCGGTGGTGGGGCTCCGCTTAATCAGTGCAGCCGTCTCGGACACGTGTCCATCCCCCGGTGACCGAACCACCCGATCGGCACCGTGCCGATCGTGAGAGGGGTATCGAGTGAGCAGTCAGACGATGGGTCGAGACGTGCTGGAGAACAAGGACAAAGAGCAACTGGTGACGATCGCCCAGGCGCTCGGGATCAAGTCCGTGTCCCGCCTCAAGAAGGCCGAACTGGTCGACAGGATTCTGGAGCAGACGGGCCCCAACGATGGGCCCGATGCCGTTCCGACCGCAGCAGCGGCGTCCCAGGCAGGACCGAGGGCGATACCGGCAAGGGCGCCCAGAGCTGCCACGCCGACGAACAACGGGGTCGTGCTCGGCCCCGACGGTGAGCCGCTCGCCGATTGGGAGATCGAGCTCATGAAGTCGGGCGAGGCCGCAGCGCCGGCCGCTCGCACCGACGCGGCCAGCGATGATTCCGATGGCGACGACGGCGACGACGGTGACGACGGCTCGTCCTCACAGGGTGAGGGTGGCGCTGGGCGCAAGCGCCGGCGGCGCCGCAACCGCAACCGCAGCCGCGGCGAGGACGGCGGCACAGTCGAGGGTGGTGAGCCCGGCGCAGGGGAAGAGCGTCAGGCCGGCGGCGAGCGTCAGGGTGGCGGCGAGCGTCAGGGTGGCGGCGAGCGCCAGGCCGGTGCGGAGCGTCAGCCCGGCGGCGACCGCCAGCGGCAGGGCGAGGGTCCGCAACAGCGTGATCATCGGGGCAAGGATCGGGATCGGGATCGGGATCGGGATCGTGACCGCGATCGTGGACGCCGCGGCGAACGCGGTGAGCGTGACCGTTTCGGGCCGCGCGACGCCGATGCCGGTGTGGAGACCGAGGCCCCGTTGTCCACCGAGCCCGTGCGGGTGTCCGGTTACCTGGACCTTCATGATCAGGGCTACGGCTTCCTGCGCGTCGGCGGCTACCTCGCCACCCGAGAGGACGCCTACATCTCGGTTCGCCAGACACGCCAGTACGGCCTGCGCAAGGGTGACTTCGTCGAAGGGATGTCACGCCCCGCCGGTCGAAACGAGAAGAACCCCGGGTTGGCCGAGATCTACACGATCAACGGCAAGGACCCCGATCAGCTGAAGGGTCGTCCCCGTTTCGAGGACCTCACCCCGCTGTTCCCGGACACCAAACTGCGCCTCGAGGACCCGAGCGACCCGACGAACATGACGGCTCGCATCATCGACCTCATCTCGCCGATCGGCATGGGCCAGCGCGGCATCATCGTGTCACCCCCCAAGGCGGGCAAGACCACGGTCATGAAGACGATCGCCAATTCGATCGAGAAGAACAACCCGAACGTGAAGCTCATCGTGCTGTTGATCGACGAGCGTCCCGAGGAGGTCACGGACTTCCGGCGCACCGTCAAGGGAGAAGTCATTGCCTCCACGTTCGATCGCCCGAGCGACGAGCACACGCACGTCGCCGAACTGGTCATCGAGAAGGCAAAGCGTCTCGTGGAGATGGGTGAGGACGTCGTCATCATCCTTGACGGCATCACCAGGCTCTCGCGTGCCTACAACCTTGCTGCGCCGGCAACCGGTCGTATCATGTCCGGTGGTATCGACGCCGGTGCGCTATACCCGCCGAAGAAGTTCTTCGGCGCCGCGCGCAACGTCGAGGAGGGTGGCTCGCTCACCATCCTCGCCACGGCACTCGTCGAGACGAACAGCCGGATGGACGAGGCGATCTTCGAGGAGTTCAAGGGGACGGGCAACATGGAGCTTCGCCTCGACCGCAGGCTCGCCGAGCGCCGTATCTATCCGGCGATCGACGTTGACGCCTCGAGCACACGCCACGAGGAACTGCTTTTCGACCGTAAGCAGTTGCAGATGGTCTGGAAGCTTCGCCGTGTTCTCTCTGGCCTCGCTGCAGACGGCAACGCTGCCCCTGGGCTCGAGTTGCTCATCGACCGTCTCAAGACCTTCCGTACGAACGACCACTTCCTCGAGGAGATCTCCAAGCAACCGTCCATGTGATGGTGCAGGGAGGCACGTTCCGGGCCAGCTCTTGGTTAGGACTCCACATCGCGCAGACCGTACGGTTGGCTCACGATGAGCCAAGAAGTCACCCAGCACGACGATCCATTTGCTATCTCCGAAGCTCGCGTTCGCGCCGGACGCGCCATTCGGGACATCAGCCACGCGGTGGTGGGCCACCACGCTCCTGATGCGCTGCTTGACGAGGTTGCAGAGTCGCTCAACGCGTTGTCCTCGCGGCTCACCGTTCTCACGCCCCGCACGCGTGAGCCGGAAAACTTTCAGCAACGCAACAACGAAGCGCAGGTGCAAGACGGAGGTACGTTCACGACGTATCCCGACCGGCCCTACTCGGGAACGGCGAGCCCATTGGGTCTCGACCTGCGCGTGGTACGCAACGGCGACGAGGTGGTGGCGCACTTCGAACTGCGTGCGGCGCACGAGGGTGCACCCACCCGCAGCCACGGTGGCATCGTGTCGGCCGTGATCGACGATGTGTTCGGCTTCGTGCTGCAGCTCAACCAGGTGATGGGCTTCACGGGCGAGCTGACCGTTCGCTACGAGGCGGGAACGCCGATCGGTCGTCCGCTGCAGCTGCGTGCCCGGATGGAGCGCAAGGAGGGTCGCAAGATCTTCATGACCGGCGAGATCCTCGACGGTGAGACGCGTACGGCCACGGCACGCGCGATCTTCATCGAGCGCACCAACGTCTAGCGCTAGCCGAAGAGGCCGTCGCCCATACCGAGGGCAACCTCTTCGTCGGTCATACCGGACAGTTCGGTGAAGATCTCGAAGTTGTGCTCGCCTAGATAACCGGGTGACAGCAGGTACGGCTCGAGGTCCGTTCCGCTCCAGAGCCCGGGGAAGCGGTCGTATGGCCGTTCACCAAACACCTGGTGCTCACCCGAGCGGAACAGGTTGCGGCTGACGTGCTGCGGGTCTTTCATGAGGTCCTCGCCGTTCTGCACATAACCAGACGGGATGCCGATGCTCTGCAGGGCATCCACCGCAACGCGTGCGATGCGGTTCTGGGACCATTCACGCAGTGCGGCATCGATCTCGTGACGGCGCGCAAAGCGACCGGCAACGGTGTTGCACTCGGGGTCCTTGGCCAACTTGGAGAGCAGTGGGCCCACCATGTCGCAGAGTCGTCGCCACTCGTCGTCCGTGCGGACGGTGAGCGCAATCTCCCGGAGGTCTCCGCAGCGGTACACCTCGTTCGGGCAGTGGTGGCCGAACGGATCGACGTTGCCATTGGGCTGCGCCTCGCGGCCATTGCTCAGGTAGTCGAGCATCGCCGAACCGATGAGATACGTGCCGGTCTCCATCTGTGCGATGTCGACGCGTTGGCCTGTGCCGGTGGAGCGTCGCGCCTCGATTGCCGACAGCACACCGAGTGCGCCGAGGAATCCTGCAGCGTGGTCATTCAGCGAGAAGCCCGGGCCGACGTCGAGACGGTCGGCGGGGTTCGAGAGGTGCGTGAGACCGCAGAGCGCGTGAATGGTTGGCGCGTAGGTGATCATGTTCTTCCACGGACCCTCGTGGCCCGGTCCGCTCATGGTGACGTAGATGATGCCCGGGTTCCATTCCTTCACCTGCTCGTAGCCGATACCCCAACGGGCAAGCACTCCGACCGAGAAATTCTCGATGATGACATCGGATTGCTCGATCATCGGCTTGATGATCGCGAGTGCCTGTTCGTGCTTCATGTTGAGGCTTGCCGAGCGCTTCGAACGGTTCCACACGTAGTAGTACGGGAAGTCCGGCGAGTTCACGAGCGTTGCGCGCTCGGCGGTCTGGAACTTCAGGATGTCTGCGCCGAGGTCGCCGAGGATGCGGCAGCACATCGGTCCGGCGAGCACCCACGTGAAGTCGACAACGCGGATTCCCTCGAGCGGCTTGCCGCCGGAGTACGGGCCGGAACGCTTTGCGTGAGTGCTCGGTTCCAGAGTCGGGTACGCGCCCCACTCGCGCAGGATGTCGTCGACGGACGTCTGTGCCGCCGCCGGCGGCTGCTGGTCGGGAACCTTCGTACCGCTGAACACTGCGTAGGGCCCGGGGGAGCGCACCTCGGGGTGCCCCTCGGTGCGCCGGAACGTGCCGCGGAATTCGTACTGCGGGTTCTCGGCCACCTGGGCCACGGTCTGCACCTCGCCGAAAGCGACATGCAGTTCCTGCGCCTTGTGGAACAGCGTTCCCGAATCGACGGTCTTCGCAAAGTTCTTGAACGCGGTCATTCCGCGCTCAACCTGGGCGAGGTATTCCTCGGGGGCCATGGCGCCGAGTGCAGCACCTTCCTCGTCACCCTGCTCGCCCATCCACTGATACATCGCGATCGGTAGGGGAGACACGGTCACCATGCACGCGCCCGTCTTTGCGGGCGTGACCGCGTACGCGCCGAGCCAATGGCGCGACGCCATGCGCAGCGCGTGCTTGGGCATGCCCAGCATCGGCTCGAGGATGTCGTCGAACCAGTGCTGGAAGAAGATCTGCTCGACCGTGGTGGACACCACCTCGTGCATTGAGAGGTCGACAAGCTGGCCGGTGCCGGTCTCTCGAGCGTTGTACACGCCGGCAACTGCACAGATGGCCGCCATCATCGAGGCGAAGTGGTTGTTCTGGCGCCCCCACGGGTTCACGGCTTGCTCTGCCGTCCCCGACACGCTGAGCACACCGCCCATGGCTGCCGCAACGAGGTCGCTCGACTGCCAGTCCTTGCGCGGTCCGGTGAGCCCATAGGGGGTGAGCGAGATCTGGACGAGTTTCGGGTTCGAGGCGTGGAGATCGGCGTGGGCGAGGCCGAGCGCTGCGAGCCGTCCGGGTGGCTCGGTGTCGATGATGAGGTCTGCGACCGCGGCCAGACGACGGTATGCGTCCCGCCCCGTCTCGGTGTCGAGATCGAGGTCAAGCCGGTGCTTGCCGCCGTCGTACCACCAGTCGAGAAGGCCACCGCGCGCGGCTGGCCCGGAGTCCCGCATCGGCGGCCCGGAATCTCCCCGACGGGCGCGCACAATTGAGGCACCGGTCTCGGCGAGCAGCTTGGTAGCAAAGCGTCCTGAGTCATCAGTGAGATCAATGACCCGAAGGCCGTGCAGCGGTCCGGTGCTCATGGTGGTAACCCCCTATGCCCAGCTCGACAACCCAATCGAGTGGCGGAGGTCACAGTAGTGGGTGGCGTGCGTGCCCCGAAAGGGAGCGTGTTCACTTCCCGCCGTATCCAGCGTCGCTCCGATGGCGCAGCCCGTTACCCGCGATAGAAGATCGAGGGGTGGAGAATCTCCCGCTGCCACAGCCGATCGTGGACGGCTTCGGTGATGCCGAGGTCGGTGCAGGCGGAGTCGTACGCGTCTCGCACCACGGTGACGCAGTGGTCGACAATCTCGGTCGCCTGTTTGCGGGAGAGGCCGTACGTGCCTGCAGCCTCGAGGCACGAGGCGAGGCGAGCCTGCCGCTGACCGCTCTTGCCGTACGCCATGGCGAGAAAGGCTTCACCGGTGGAGCGCGGCTGCGGGCAGAGGTCGTAGGCAGGGGTCAGCTCGAGCAGCGTCCCATCCCAGAATGCGGCGTGGTTGCGTGCGTGGTCGTCGGTGTTGCCGAGGACCACGTTGATGACGATCCGTTGGAACAACTCGCCGAGGGTTGTTGAGGGCGAACGGAAGCAGAGCCTGATCAGGTCCACCAGATCGGTGTAGGTGGCGTGCCGGGCCGCCTGCTCGTGCAGCCCGAGCAGGGAGAGCGCGCTCAGTACGAGCCGGCGCGTCCCGTTGCCCGGCCGGTCGAATCGCTCGACGAGCAGAACGTCGCGGCCCGACGCGCGGGTGAGTTGTGTCGATGCGGTGTGCACCCCGCACCGACGGGCGAGTTCCATGCCGAGTGCTTCGGCCTGCATCCACGGAAACACGTCGGTGGACACGGAGAACTTGGCGATGAACTCCCGAGCCCCATCGACCAGGAGTGCCTTGGGTCGGGCACCACCCACCGACGAGCCATAGGTGAGGGCGTCGTCGAGTTCGGGCGAGAAGGCGAGACCCCGTGTGAGGCGGTCGCCTGCTTCGACGAGTTCTTCCAGTGTGCCGTGGCTGTTCCGGGGGACGTAGACGTCCGGGCGTGCCTGCACGTCGAGCGCCCCGATCCGGTTCGAGCCGGACTCGAGGAGGTAGGTAATGAGGGGAAGGTCTCCGGTGTCGGCTGCGCCACGTCCGAGCCGACGGCGAAGAATGACCTGCTGCCCCCACGAGTCTGGGGCGGCGTCGCGAATGGCGCCGTGTGCGTCCAGGCCATCGGGCGGTCGTTGTGCGCCCTCGACCAGAGGGAGGCCCTTGGCGTGGTCCGTGTCCGGTTGGAGCGAAATCGCGTCGGCCCGCGCGAGGTACGACTGGCCGTAGGCGAAGACGAGTTCACCGTCGACCACCTGGATGACCCCGGCAACCACAGGCACTGTGTGGCCGGGGAGCCACACCCAGACGAATGCCTTCTGCGGGGCGATGTCAGAAGTTGTCATCTACCGTCACCACCCGTCGCCTGACGCGACGCGGGAGTAGTGCAAGTTCCTTCTCGCCGCGTGCCGCCAGTTCCGCGAGTTCGCTGCGCTCGGCACCGAAGAGCGGGAGGGCCAGCACCGCTGCGACCTCAAAGTAGATGCCGATCGCCACAGACGGCTCCCCGTGTTCGACGTGGGAGAGCGTGACTCGCGTGATGCCGGCCCGCTCCGCGACCTCGGTACTAGTGCGGCGCTGCTGTCGGCGCGCCGAAACGAGTTGCAGGCCGAAGACGCGTGCGGCGTCAGCGGTGCTGCTCAGATACTGGCGTGCCATTCATTTCCTCCTGATTGTATAGCAAGTTATTCATAAGCAATCTAATGAATACTCAACTATACAAGACGCAGGGTAGCTGGATGGTGTGCCCTTGGCGGCGTTCGGCGGTCCGGGCGCGGAAATTTCCCGCGGGAAATCAGCCCTTCTTGGCGGCCTGCTCCATCGCCCGCATCAGCTCGGCGATCATCTGGGCGCGGGGAGGCATACCCGGGAGTTGCTTCGGCGGCTCGGGGTTGATGCGCTCGCCGATGCGGTCCCAACGGGCGATCGCGATGTCGAGGAAGTCCTGGTGCGGGAAGACCCAGAACTGGTCCTCCTGCACTGCGTCGAGCACCATCGACGCAACGGCAGCAGGGGTCATACCTTCACTGATCGCCTTGCGGCCGTAGTCAAGGATCGATTGGGCGGCGGGGTCGCTGACCGGCTTGTCACCCAGTTCCTCGGGCCAGTTGCGGTCGGAGTCGACGATGCCGGTGCGCACCCAGCCTGGGCACAGGCAACTGACTCCGATGGGCAGGCCGGCTTCCTTCATCGACCAGGAGAGGCTGTCGCTGATGGCGACGACGGCGTGCTTGCTGGCGTCGTAGATCGGCGAGAAGCCGGTCATGCAGCCGGCGATCGATGCCGTGTTCACGATGTAGCCGCCGCCGTTCGCGGCGAAGTGCGGGACGAACGCACGGATGCCGTGCATGACGCCCCAGAAGTTGACGTCAATGACCCACTCCAACACCGAGAGCGGCCCGGTCCACGGGTCCACGTTTGCGCCGCCGACTCCTGCGTTGTTGCAGACGATGTGAACGCGTCCGAACTTCGCCACCGATGCGGCGAGCAGGGCCTCTACGGACTCCACCTTGCGCACGTCGGTGGTGACGGCGAGTGCCTCCACACCGTGTGCACGGATCTTTGTCTCGGCGACGGCGAGGGCACCTTCCTCCACATCGGCGAGGACGATGTTCACGCCCTCCTTGGCGAAGGCTTCGGCAAGGGCGAAACCGATGCCACTCGCAGCTCCGGTGACGACGGCAACTTGTCCACGTTCGAGTTTCATATGCCGGACATTAGGCCCAAACCGGGAATCGTGCTCGAGGTACGTCACCCGGCGCCGGGCGACCATCCTGCGGGGCCCCAGACCTCTTGTGCCTTTGCGTAGACGCCTTGGTCGTAGGAGAACTCGACCACGTTGCCGTCGGGGTCCGTCACCGCACAGATGTAGCCGATGGGCGGAGGCAACTGCGTGGCGGGCCAGTGGAGGAAGCCGTCGTGTGCGGCCAGCTCGGCGATGGCATCAACTTCGTCGCGGCTCGTCACCTCGATACCGATGTGGGCGAACGGGGCCATTGTCGGCTGCGGGCCGTGCCCGGCATCCCGGTGGAACGACACCAGCACCAAGATGAACGGCTTGTCCGCATTGTCTGGTTGGCCGAGCCAGGCGCCGAAACCGTCCACGTCCTCCCGCTTGTCGAGGAGGCGCATTGGTGTGTACCGCTCGTAGAACGCAATGGACGCCTCGATATCGCTGCACGGGAGCGCGATGTGCGTCCATCTCCACGCAGGTGGGTGCACGACGAAGCGGTCCTCGGGGCTGCTCACCGTGGCGGCTCGGCGGTACTGGTTGTCGTGATGGTTGACATCGTTGGTGGCGGATCCCTTCGCGTTCAGGCCGCGATGAGGGCCTGGAGGTCGGTCGGTATAGCGATCTCGGACCCCTGCGGGCGCAGGACCGTTACGGTGCCGTTCCTCCACCAGTACAGGTCCGGGCTCGCCGGATTGTTCAGGTCGTTGAAGTCCTCGGCGATCCGCGAGACGAGCAGGTTGATCGTTGCGATCGTGAGGTCTGCGTCCACACGGACGGCGAGGAACTGATCGATGCTCGGGATGGAGACGAGGAACCCGTCCGGCGGTGAGGACTTCATCACCATGCTGGGGTCGAGGATGCGTGACGAGGCGAACTGGTCACCCGTGACAATGGTGAAGGGGCCCGCCTGCTCGGTCCGGATCGGGCGGCCGAGTGTCTGGGAGATCGCCAGCGCGACGATTTCCTCCGGGCTCTTGCCCCACGCCGCGACCTGCGCGGGCGTGAGGAACGTGGTTGAGGTGGACTGCTCCACACAGACGGCAACGACGAGGTCATCGGCGATCGGCTGAACGACACCCTGGTCCACTGAGAGCCCGAGCGATCCGAGGGTGCCGACACGGACGCGCAGGAGCGACTGGGCGATCTCGAACGTGAATGACGTGTCGGCCCGCTCGGGGCTGAGCATGGTGCTGAGGTAGGTCGTGACCGTTTTTTGCCACATCGACCCGGGCACGAGCGTGAGTTCGGCGGCGAGCAGTGTGAGGTCCAGCGAGGTGCCGTTGTCGAGTGTGGCGATCCCGTTCTTGCTGTCCATGGTGTGCTCGGTCCCGAGGTCGGTCAGCGCCGACTCGACCATCGCGAGGAAGGCGCGGATCTGCGGGATCGTCCAGCCGACCGGTGACCAGTACGGCACGACGGCGGTCACCGGCGGGATCGTCGGGTATGCCGTGACCATCGGTGTGGTGGGCGGGGCGGCGGTCTCGGGCGCGATGCGGATCAGCGTCGTCTGCGGGATCGTGGTGTCCGAGCCGATGGAGAGATTCGTGGGCGTGCAGGCACTTGCCCCAACGGCGAGCGCGAGGGGCAGCAGGACACGGCGCTTCGCGGACATCACGGGGGAACGCTAGATCAGTGCCCTGCCGTATTCGGGGCAGTCGGGGGTTGGGGACGCAGGCGACGTTCCCGGGCGGGGTACGCCCACTACCCGGTTATGAGGCGTTGAGGGGTAACTTCGTGTCCATGTCTCAGCCCGATGGAACCCCGGTGAACATGAAGCCCAGGTCGCACGATGTGACGACCGGTATGCAGAAAGCGCCCGCGAGGTCCATGCTGCGCGCTGTCGGCCTGACCGACGCCGACTGGTCCAAGCCACAGATCGGAATAGCGAACGCCTGGAACGAGGTGACGCCCTGCAACATGACGCTGCGCAAGCTCGCCGAGCGCGCCAAGGAGGGCGTCCGCACCGCTGGCGGCGTGCCGCTCGAGTTCGGGACCATCACGGTGTCCGACGGCATCTCGATGGGCCACGAGGGCATGCGCGCCTCGTTGGTGAGCCGGGAGATCATCACCGACTCGGTGGAGTGCGTGGTGCACGCCGAGCGGATGGACGGGTTCGTCGGACTGGCCGGCTGCGACAAGAGCATTCCGGCGATGCTTATGGCGGCGGCCCGGCTCGACCTCCCGAGTGTGTTCGTCTACAACGGGTCGATCCTCCCGGGTAACCACAACGGCAAGTCACTGGACATCACGAGCGTCTTCGAGGCTGTGGGCGCCTGTGCGCTCGGCCACATCACCGAGGAAGAACTCGGCGAGATCGAGCGCAAGGCCTGCCCCGGTGAGGGCGCCTGCGGCGGCATGTTCACCGCCAACACGATGTCCTCGATCGCCGAGGCACTCGGCATGAGCCTGCCCGGCTCTGCGTCGCCGCCGGCCGTGGACCGTCGTCGTGAGGACGATGCTCGGCTCGCCGGCGAGGCGGTTGTCAACATGCTCCGCCTCGGTCTCACGCCGCGCAAGATCATGACCAAGCAGGCATTCGAGAACGCGATCGCTGTCACGTCGGCACTCGGCGGGTCGACCAATGCCGTGCTCCACCTGCTCGCACTCGCGAACGAGGCCGGCGTGGCGCTCGAGCTCGAGGACTTCAACCGGGTTGCGGCGCGTGTCCCCCACATCGCGGACATGAAGCCAGGCGGCAAGTTCCACATGAGCGATCTCGACCGCATCGGCGGTGTGCCGGTGGTGTTGAAGCACCTGCTCGACGCCGGCCTGCTGCACGGCGACGTTCTCACCGTCACCGGCCTCACGATGGCCGAGAACCTCGCGCGACTCGACCCGCCGGCACCCGATGGCGTGGTGGTCTACACGATCGACAACCCCATCGACGTCGAGGGCGGCATCAACATCCTGACCGGCTCGCTCGCGCCGAAGGGTTCGGTGGTCAAGGTTGCCGGCCTCTCGCACGAGCAGCGCACGTTCGAGGGCGCCGCCCGCGTGTTCGACGGCGAGGAGCTAGCGATGGCCGAGATCCTGGGCGGCAAGATCCAGCCCGGCACCGTGCTCGTCATCCGGTACGAGGGCCCCAAGGGCGGCCCGGGAATGCGCGAGATGCTCGCGATCACCGGGGCCCTCAAGGGTGCCGGCCGCGGGGCGGACTGTGCACTCATCACCGACGGCCGCTTCAGCGGCGGCACGTGGGGCTTCTGCATTGGGCACGTCGCGCCGGAGGCCACCGACGGCGGACCGATCGCATTCGTCCGTGACGGCGACCGCATCCGTGTCGACGTTCACGCGAAGCGACTCGACCTGCTCGTTGACGAGGCGGAACTTTCCCGCCGCCGTGACGGCTGGACCCCCAACCCGGCGCGCTATACATCGGGGATGCTCGGGAAGTACGCGAAGTTGGTGCAGGGCGCGGAGACGGGCGCAATCACCAACGTTCTCTGATGCAGGCAGTCCGGTGGGAAACCCTCGCCGCCGACCGGTGGAGACTTGCTCGCTGGACAGCACTCTCGCTGTATGTCGGCCTGTTCGTCTACCAATACGTCCAAGGCCTGCCGTGGACCACCAAGGGACTCCCGCTCGAGCGCGAACAATTCATCGCGTGGATGGCGCTGGGTGCCTCAATCTGGTCCCTCGGCCGTGACCGCAGGGAGATCGTGCTGGCCATCGGAGGGTTCGGTGCGCTGGCGGCGTGTTTCGTGCTCTATGACTACACCCGGGGCGCGATCGACAACGTCTGGGGAAGCCCCACATTCATCCCGCAGACCCCAGTAAGTGCGCCCGTGCAGGCGGTTCACAACGCGAAGCGGGTGATCACGGCCGAACGTGCGCTTTTCTTCGGACGCCTCCCCACCGAGTGGCTGCAGGACCGTCTCTTCGTGGCGGACAACCAGAACCCGCCGAAGTGGGAGGTCCTGACGGGCCTCACCTACCTCACGCACTTCTTCACGGTGTACCTCGTCGCCCTGTTCATGTGGTTCCGGGACAAGGCTCGGTGGCTCAACTGGGTGCGCTCGCTGATCCTGCTCATCGCCCTCGGCGTGACCGGCTATCTGCTCTACCCGACAGCCCCGCCGTGGATGGCTGCCAAGTTCAACCTGATGGACAGCACTGCCCGTCCGGGCACGAGGGCGCTCAAGTACATCCACCTCAACTACGCCGATCGTCTGTGGAACAAGGGCCAAAACTTGGTGAACCTCGTCGCTGCGATGCCCTCGCTGCACATGGCATTCACCGTGCTGATCGGTGTGTTCTTCTGGCGTGGCGCCCAGCGGTGGTTGCGCGTGATCCTCGTCGTCTATCCGAGCCTGATGCTGTTCAGCCTCGTCTACGGCGGGGAGCACTACGTCTTGGACTGTCTGGTCGGGGGACTCCTCGCCTGGCTGGCCGTGTGGCTCAACCGTCGGTACGTCGGTTGGCGTGAGGGTGCGACTTCTGCAGCCAAAACGGAAACGGCCGGCGAGCCCGGTGAGGGACTGCCGGCCGTCGAGCAGGTGGAGGCGGTGGGCGCCTACTCCTCCTCGTAGTACTCGCGGCCGAGGTGCGTGATCTGATCCTCGCCCATCATCCAGCGCAGCGTGTTCTTTAGCTTGGTGTGCTGGATGAACAGGTCGTGCTCGGGGTACAGCCCCGGTGCGGTCTGCGGCGCCTTGTAGTAGAAGCTCAGCCATTCCTGGATGCCACCGAGGCCAGCGCGGTGGGCGAGGTCGGCGAAGAGGATGAGGTCCAGCGCGAGCGGTGCAGCAAGGATCGAGTCTCGGCAGAGGAAGTCGATCTTCATCTGCATCGGATAGCCGAGCCAACCGAAGATGTCGATCGCGTCCCAGCCCTCCTTGTTGTCACCGCGGGGCGGGTAATAGTTGATGCGCACCTTGTGGTACACGTCGCCATAGAGGGTGGGGTACTTCTCGGGCTCGAGGATGTTCTCGAGCACACCGAGCTTGGACTCCTCTTTGGTCTTGAAGTTCTCCGGGTCGTCGAGCACCTCGCCGTCACGGTTGCCGAGGATGTTGGTGGAGTACCAGCCGGCGAGTCCGAGCATGCGGACCTTGAGCATCGGGCCGATGACGGTCTTGACGAGGGTCTGGCCGGTCTTGAAGTCCTTGCCGGAGATCGGCACGTTGAGATCGGTTGCGAGCTTGCGCAGCACCGGCGTGTCCACGGCGAGGTTCGGTGCACCGTTGTTGAACGCGCAGTTCTCAAGGAGCGCGGCGTAGGCATAGAGCATCGAGGGGGCGATCGTCGGGTCGTTGGCATCGATGGCCTTCTCGAAGGACTCGAGATCCATGTGCGTCGGGCCCGGCTCGATGAAGATCTCGGTGGATCCGCACCACATCATCACGACGCGGGACAGGCCGTGCTGCTCCCGGAAGCGCTGGATGTCCTCGCGGATGCGGTTGAGCATCGCACGCTTGTCGACGGTGCCCATGGTGTTGTCGGCATTGATGTTCTTGCAGTAGTGACGATCGAAGGCGGCCGGCATCGGGCGCACGGCGCGCAGCGTGTCGGCGACGCCCTCGATGTGCTTGTTGCCCTCGAGCACGCCGGCGCGCTGTGCAGCCACGTAGCAGTCGTCCGGGAACGGATCCCAGGCACCCCACACGATGTCTTCCAGCTTGGCGAGCGGCACGAAGTCCTTGATGAGCGGCGACCGGCCATCGGTGCGCTTGCCGAGGCGGATGTGCCCCATCTGGGTGAGTGAGCCGACCGGCTCGGCGAGGCCACGCTTCACCAGTTCCACACCGGCGATGAGCGTCGAGGCCACGGCCCCGAGGCCGACAGTAAGCACACCGAGTTTGCCGTCGGCCGGCTGGATCTTCGGAGTCGGGGGAGTCGTCAACATGACCTCATTTATTGGTTCCTGGAGACGGCGATGTCCCAGATCCATTTCGGACAACGCAAGGCTATCCAGTAGCAGGGGTCTGGGTGGGTTTGGCCAGATCTGGGGCCCGGACCCGTTCACGTTGCGCGAAACCGATCGGGATGGCAACATGGTGACCTTATGTACCCTGCCCAGACGCTGATCACGGCCCTCGTCGTCGTTATCTAGGCGCCCCGGCAGGAGCCGCGACCGCCTGATTGACCTCCCCGGCGGGAGGTCGATTGCTTTTTCCACCTGAACCATCCAGAACCCCGACCCGTACCCAGCCCGAAGCCCGAGTAGAAGAGAAGTAGGAGGTCCCGTGAAACTTACCGGAGCCCAAGCGCTCATCAAGGCGCTCGAGATGGAGAACGTCGAGGTCATGTTCGGCCTGCCCGGCGGCTGCATCCTGCCTGCGTATGACCCGCTTCTTGATTCCTCGATTCGTCACATCCTCGTGCGCCACGAACAGGGTGCCGGCCACATGGCTGAGGGATATGCCCACGTCACGGGCCGTCCCGGGGTGGCGATGGTCACGTCGGGGCCAGCAGCCACCAACATGGTCACACCGCTGTGCGATGCGTTCATGGACTCGATCCCGATGGTCTGCATCACCGGTCAGGTGCCCACCACAGCGATCGGCACCGACGCGTTCCAGGAGTGCGACACCGTCGGCATCACCCGCAGCGTCACCAAGCACAACGAACTAGTGATGAGCGCCCAGGACCTCCCCCTGGTGATCCGTCAGGCCTTCTACCTCGCAAGCACGGGTCGCCCCGGCCCGGTGCTCGTCGACGTCCCCAAGGACGTTCTCACCAACACCATGGACTGGTACTGGCCCACGGACGCCGAGGTGGTGGACTCGCTCCCCGGCTACCGACCGGTCACCAAGGGGCACCCAAAGATGATCAAGGAGGCAGCCAAGCTCCTCCTGTCGTGCGAGCGCCCGGTGCTTTACGTGGGTGGTGGCATCCTCAAGGCTCGCGCCGCCGAGGTGCTCCGGGAACTGGCCGAACTCACCCAGATCCCGGTGGTCACCACGCTGATGGCACGGGGAGCGTTCCCGGACAGCCACCCGCTGAACCTCGGGATGCCCGGTATGCACGGCACGGCCGCGGCCATCACGGCGATGCAGAAGAGTGACCTCCTCATTGCGCTCGGCGCCCGGTTCGACGACCGCATCACCGGCAAGGTGTCGACATTCGCCCCCGAGGCCAAGATCATCCACGTCGATATCGACCCGGCGGAGCAGGGCAAGGTGCGTCGCCCGGACGTGCCGATCGTCGGTGACTGTCGCCTCGTCATCGAGGAACTCATCAAGGTCATCAAGGAACTGCTCGGTGCCGGTGAGGTGCAGGCGGACGTGGGGCCGTGGCGCAGCAAGGTGTCCGGCTGGCGGGAGCAGTTCCCGCTCGCGTACGAGCCGAGCGAGCCAGGTGAGGCCCTCAAGCCGCAGTTCTGCCTCGAGAAGCTTCGCGACCTCGCCCCGAAGGGCACGATCCTCGTGTCCGGTGTGGGCCAGCACCAGATGTGGTCATCGCAGTACTGGCAGTTCGAGGAGCCCTACACCTGGGTGAACTCCGGTGGGCTCGGCACGATGGGTTTCTCGATCCCGGCCGCTATTGGTGCCAAGGTCGGTCACCCGGAAAAAACCGTGTGGGCCATCGACGGAGACGGTTGTTTCCAGATGACTGCCCAGGAGCTCGTCACCGCCTCGGTCGAGCGGATCCCGATCAAGGTCGCCATCCTCAACAACTCGTATCTCGGCATGGTCCGCCAGTGGCAGGAGATGTTCTACGGGGAGCGCTACAGCGAGGTGTACCTGTCTCCGGAGGTCCCCGACTTCGTGAAGTGGGCCGAGGCAATGGGCTGTGTCGGCATCCGCGTGGAGTCACCCGAGGAGGTCGAGCCCGCGATCGAGAAGGCGAACTCCATCAACGACCGTCCTGTGGTAGTCGACTTCCGTGTCGATGCACGCGAGAAGGTGTTCCCGATGGTGCCCGCCGGCTACAGCAACGATGACCTCCTGCTGCCGCCGTCTCAGAACGAAACCCGCCGGTTCCTCGGGTGAGCGAGCTTCAGCACCACATCCTCTCGGTCCTCGTGGAGAACCGGCCCGGGGTCCTCGCCCGGGTTGCCTCGCTGTTCGCCCGGCGCGGCTTCAACATCTTCTCCCTCGCCGTCGCCCCGGCCGAGGAGGACACGATGTCGCGCATCACCATCGTGGTCGACGTGGAGCGGAGCCCCCTCGAGCAGATCGTGAAACAGCTGTTCAAGCTGGTCGAGGTCATCAAGATCAGCGAGCTGGACCCCCGCCACGCGGTGGAACGGGAATTGATCCTCGCTACGGTTCGAGCTGGCGCAGCCGACCGCGGACCCGTGGTCGAACTGATGCAGATCTTGGAGGGCAAGATCGTGGCGGTCGGTTCGGACGCCATCACCGTGTCGCTCGAGGGTCATCCGGACAAACTGGACGACTTCGAGGACCTCATCCGGCCATACGGAATCCTGGAATTGCAGCGCACCGGCCGGATTGCGCTGCCCAAATTGGATCGAGATGTGCGCACCAGCGCCGTCAAAGGCAACATCGGCTGAGTGCCGAACTTACGGAAAGGACGGCAGCTCACATGGCAGCCAAGGTGTATTACGAGAAGGACGCAGACCCGTCCATCATTCGGGGTCGCAAGGTTGCGATCATCGGCTACGGCTCCCAGGGACACGCTCACGCGCTGAACCTCAAGGAGTCCGGCGTGGAGGTCGTTGTTGGCCTGCGTGAGGGTTCGTCGTCAACGGCCAAGGCCGAGGCGGCCGGGCTCAAGGTGATGGGGATCGGCGAGGCCGCCAAGTGGGCAAACGTGATCATGCTCACGATGCCCGATACGGAGCAGAAGGCAACGTACGACGAGTTCATCAAGCCGCACATGCGCAAGGGCAAGGCACTGGCGTTTGCCCACGGCTTCAACATCCGCTTCAAGCGCATCCGTCCGTCGAAGACCGTCGACGTGATCATGATCGCCCCCAAGGGCCCGGGTCACCTCGTGCGCCGCACCTACACCGAGGGCGGCGGCGTGCCGGCGCTCATCGCGGTGGAGCAGGACGCATCGGGTCAGGCGCGCGATCTCGCGCTGTCCTACGCGGACGCCATCGGCGGTACCCGTGCGGGCGTCATTGAGACCACGTTCTCCGAGGAAACCGAAACTGACCTGTTCGGTGAGCAGGTCGTGCTCTGCGGTGGTCTCACGGCGCTCGTGCAAGCGGGCTTCGAGACGCTCACCGAGGCTGGCTACCAGCCCGAGATGGCGTACTTCGAGTGCCTCCACGAGGTGAAGCTGATCGTCGACCTCATGTACGAAGAGGGCATCGCCGGGATGCGCTATTCCATCTCCGACACCGCCGAGTACGGCGACGTCACGCGTGGCCCGCGCATCATCACGCCGGCAACCAAGAAAATGATGCAGAAGATCCTCAAGGAGATCCAGTCCGGCAAGTTCGCCAAGGAATGGATCGCCGAGAGCGAGGCCGGCCGGGCCAACTTCAACGCACTGCGCAAGGCGGGCCGTGAGCACTCCATCGAGAAGGTTGGCTCGGAACTCCGCGCCATGATGCCGTGGATCTCGGCCGGTAAGCAGAAGGTTTCCGAGGCCTCCGGAGGCTGAGGATGAGCCAACTGACCGTCATCGGCGGCAACGGGGTTCGCCTCGTTGCCGACACCTACGGGGACCGCGGCGCACCAGCCGTGCTGCTCCTGCATGGCGGCGGTCAGACACGACATTCCTGGCGCAACACGGCGAGGGACCTGGCCGATGCCGGGTTCTTCGCCGTGAGCGCAGACCACCGCGGTCACGGCGACAGCGGATGGGATCCGCACGGTAGCTATGACTGGCCCCTGTTCCGTCTGGACGTCGAGGCCTGGTGTGATGAACTCGACACGCCCGCCGTTGTTGGGGCCTCGCTCGGCGGAATGGCCGCGCTCACCACCGCGGGTAGCCGAATCCTCGAGGGCCTGCACCCCGGCATGCGGGCGATCGTGCTCGTGGACATCGCGCCGAAGGTCGAGATGGAGGGGTCGGACAAGATCCTCGGGTTCATGTCCGCCCGCCCGGACGGCTTCGCGACGCTCGAGGAGGCGGCGGACGTCATTGCGGAGTACCTGCCGCACCGGCCGAGACCGAAGGACACCAGCGGACTGGCGAAGAACCTGCGCCTCCACGAGGACGGTCGCTACCGCTGGCACTGGGACCCGGCATGGATCATGGACGTGGAGTCCCGCCGTGCGGCCCGGAGCGAAGGTCGCCTCGAGGAGTGCGCGAGGGCACTGAACTTCCCGGCGCTGCTGGTACGCGGTCGCCAGAGCGACCTGCTCTCCGAGGACGGGGCCCGCAACTTCCTTGAGCTCGTGCCGCACGCCGAGTACGTGGATGTGGCAGGCGCAGGTCACATGGTGGCGGGGGACAAGAACGACGCCTTCACCGTTGGCGTCGCCGAATTCCTTACGCGCCGCTACGCCCAGACCTGATCGCCCATCCTCGGCCCCATCGTTGCGTAGCCCGCTCATGCAACGCGAAGGTTGAACCCACGACGCGGTTCTCTGCACCCTGCGCTCAAACTTCGGCGACAGTGCAGGCGATGTCGTTGTCGACAGGGGAGAATAGGGGCGTGGACCTGACCTCGACGCCGGAGTGGCGACGCCTGTTGGCGCTGGGTAAGCCTCCAACCCTGCGCGAGTTGTTCGCAACAGACCCCGATCGTGCCCGGCGTTACCGCTTCACGTGTGCCGACCTCACGGTTGACCTGTCCAAGAACTGGCTCACCGACGAGATCCTCCGTGCACTCGTCGACGTTGCGGACGCAAGCGCATTGTCAGAGCGCCGGACCGCGATGTTCGCCGGTGAGCACATCAACTCCACGGAGGACCGCGCGGTGCTGCACGTCGCCCTGCGTCTGCCCCGCCGCGGTTCCCTCGTCGTTGACGGGCACGACGTTGTGCCCGACATCCACCGTGTGCTCGACCGGATGTCAGCCTTCGCCGACGCCGTTCGTGACGGTACGCACCTGGGCCACACCGGAAAGCCGATCGAGGTGGTGGTGAACATCGGCATCGGGGGCAGTGATCTCGGCCCGGCCATGGCGTACGACGCGCTGCGTTCGTTCGCCGACGGCCCGCGATGCCGCTTCGTGTCAAACGTCGATGGCGCTGATATCGCGGGCGCGCTCGCAGGCCTCGATCCGGAGACGACGCTGTTCGTGGTGTGCTCGAAAACGTTCACCACTATCGAGACACTGACCAACGCGCGGACGGCGCGGGATTGGCTGGTCGGCAGGCTCGGCGACGATCAAGCGGTGAGCCAGCACTTCGTGGCCGTGTCCACTAATGCTGCGGCGGTCGGCGCGTTCGGTATCGACCCCCAGAACATGTTCGGGTTCTGGGACTGGGTCGGTGGTCGATACTCGGTCGATTCGGCGGTTGGTCTGTCGGTGATGCTGGCGATCGGTCCCGCCCGGTTCGGCCAGTTTCTCTCGGGCTTCCATTCGGTGGACAGGGACTTCGTCTCGGTGCCGCACGCGCAGAACGTCGCTGTCGTCATGGGGCTGCTCGGCATGTGGTACTCGAACGTCCATGGCGCGCAGACCAAGGCGGTGCTGCCGTACTCTCACAACCTGCGCCGCTTTCCAGCGTACCTGCAACAGCTCGACATGGAGAGCAACGGCAAGACGATCGGGCTCGACGGCCGGGCGGTGGCAACCACCACGGGCGCCGTGGTGTGGGGCGAGCCCGGCACGAATGGCCAGCACGCGTTCTACCAGTTGCTCCACCAGGGCTCGTGGCTCATCCCGTGTGACTTCATCGGGTTCGCCCGTCCCGGCGCAGGGCCACAGCACCACCATGACCTCTTGATGAGCAATCTGTTCGCGCAGGCTGAGGCCCTCGCGTTCGGCCG
>Ga0114966_10000843_pt1 | contig 29008 bp, 29 predicted proteins | sample M_130207_XF_Meta_FD_87029 | JGI IMG/M metagenome (GOLD analysis project Ga0114966, IMG submission 87029) | Freshwater microbial communities from Lake Montjoie, Canada to study carbon cycling - M_130207_XF_MetaG | ecosystem: Environmental > Aquatic > Freshwater > Lake | place: Lake Montjoie... | reverse complement strand
TGTTGAACTGGTCCAGTCGCGGATGTACGGCCTCCAGCCATTGCCACTGCACGACAGACGCTTCAAATAATCCTGTCGGTGTGTCGGCGTTGTACTCCAGCAGCTTGGGTGGTGTTCGTCCTACCCCGACAGGGTTTCTTGATGCTTTTGAGGAATGATCTCTCGCAGGCGTGTCCTGTGGCCTTCGATCACCGCCCCTGCGTCAACCACCAGACGAGGAAGATGGTGGCCAGGACTGCCGCAATCGTGAAGACGATTTGGAGGCGGCGTTTGGTGAGCAAGCCCGCTCGGTTGGGGGCACTGTCGGCGCAATCGAGGCGGTAGGTGAGGTGGCTACCGATCGTGATTTCGTCACCGGGTTTCAGAGGGCGCTGTTTGATGGGGACGCCGTTGACTCGGGTGCCGTTGCGGCTGCCGAGGTCGGTGATCCACCAACGAGTGCCATCGAAGTGAATCTCGCAGTGGCGACCCGAGATCGACTGGTCGTTCAGTTGAATCGTGCAGTTGTCGTTGCGGCCGATGGTCACGCGGTTCTGTGTTAGCGGTCGGAACCGGTCGCCGCTGATGGGGACGAGGACCGCGCCGGACGCTTCGAGTGTTGTGGCTTCGCGGTGGCTGTGTGTTCCCGCGCGAGACATCTGCTCCAACTGAATCGACGACACACTGTGCGGCCCGGCATCGTGTGACCCGGTGCTGGGGAGCGGGTGCCCTTTGTCATCGAATCGGACTTTTATTCCCGGCGCGAGCTTCACCACCGAACTGATCGCCGAGGGACGCGCGGTCGAGCCTCCGACTCCCGAAAGCTTGGCGCGGCTCTTGAGGTACTCGGCGAGCTTTTCGCGAGCCTGTTTCTTGCGCTCGTTCAGAATCTTGTCGAAGTCGAACTCAATGGGAGCAGGCTTCGACCATTCGACGAGTGCCGCCGCCGCTTCGCCCGCCGTCGCATAGCGGTCTTCGCGATTCTTCGCGAGCATCTGCATGACGACTTTGGCCACCCCCTCGGGAACGGATGGCGCGAGATCGCGCACGTTGCGCGGGGCCTTCGCGCGGTGCGCCTTCTGGACATCGGTGACGCTCCGCTCCGCGAAGGGCGTATCACCGGTCAACGCTGCAAACAGCGTGCAACCGAGACCATAGATATCGGAGCGGCCATCGACTGCGAGACTGTCTTCCGCCTGTTCGGGAGACATGTAGGCCGCCGTCCCGACACACTCGTGGCCGAAGATCATCGCCATCGAGAACTCTTCGCCGGTCTCGCCCTCGCGAATCATGGCGAGTCCGAAGTCGAGCAGTTTCACGGTGCCATCGCGTTCGATCAGCAGGTTCTGCGGTTTGACATCGCGATGGACGAGACCGGCCTCATGCGCGTGGTGCAGTCCCAGCAGGGCTTGCCGCGCAAAATCGCAGGCCTGGCCCCACTTCAGTCGTTTCTTTCGCAGCAACACTTCCAGCAGGCTCGGCCCTTCCACCAAGTCCATGATGACGTAGTGCGCGCCACCGGCCGAACCGAGCCGATGCGTGCGGACGACGTTGGGATGGTTCAGCCGCAGACCGGCCCGCGCCTCTTGCTGGAACCGCGCGAGCATCCCGCGATCATGCTTGAACTGTTCGAGCAAGACCTTGAGGGCGACGATCTCTTTCGTCTTCGTGTTCTCGGCCTGATAGACCCAACCCATACCGCCCACGCCGAGCAAGTCCAGAAGTTTGAACTCGTCGAAAATCAGCCCGCGCGAACGTCCTTCGAGCAGCCACTCGGATTGGAATTGAGTGATCACGCCTCGTTCGATCAAGCTGCGAGCCGCGTCTTCGTCGGACTTCACGCCCTGGACCGCCAACTCGCGCGACAGCGCCGTGACTTCTCGTCCTTCGAGCAGCCCGCTCTCAGCAAGGTGTTGCCAAAACGAATTGACGACCGGAGGTACTGCCATACCGATCTCACCGCTTGGGAAACGTGCCGTGACTCAGTCTGTGGTGACGTGGCCCAAGAACGGCTCCGTCAGATCGGCGGCCAGTATAAGGGTGACATGGGCCTCCTCCAATCAAGATCGAATCAAGCAAACCGCGAGGCGCAGACGCGAAACTTCTTGGGGCGGTCTTAGCGCATCGCCGTGCGTTCGATCTGGTCGATCTTCAACGCGTGCTGCAGGCGGATGAACTTGTCCGGCTGAGCCTTGAATTGCTTGCGGCGTTCGTCGGTCTTGAAGAGGTACAGCTCGCCGTCGAAGAAGGCTCCGTATTGGATGTCGCCCGCCACCGCGCGGTCGGTTTCCCAGAGGATCACCGGGTCGCAGCCGAGCAGCTTCGGAGCGAACGCTTCGGGGTCGTTTCGGAATTCGAGCAGTTCTGCTCGCGAGGTGAAGTGATACATCACGTCCTTGTAGTCCCACGCAAACCGGGCTGAACCGCGCGTCCATTTGCGGTGCTTGGCCAGCGCCACGGGACTGAACCCGTCGAGGCCCACGACTGGTTGAGGATCGCCCAATTCGACCTCGCCTGCTTTAGTGGTGAGTGATGCGGCGGGCGTTGAGGATGCGGCGCCGGTCCCGGAACTTCCGGTTCCGTCTGTTGCCGCGCTGTCCTTCTCGTTCTCTGGTTTCAGATCGGCCGCATGAACTTGAATGAACCGAGCCTCGGCTTGAGTCGCGAGCGTCAGGTAGCGTGTCGTGTCGAGAAAGTCCGAGTGCAGGACGAGGACCTTGCCGGTGAGTGAGTCGATCACGAGGTCACTCGGCAGCGTCTCGACACCATAACGGCGAACAATGTCCTGGTGGTGGTCCGAGTCCAATTTCACCGCGACGAAGTGTGTGCCGAGAAACTCTTTCAACTTCGGCGAAGTGAACACGTCACGTTCCATGCGCTGACACGGCATGCACCAGTCGGCGTAGAAATGGACGAGCAGGGGGAGGCGGCGTTGTTCCGCTTCGAGCAGTGCGGCTTTGAAGTTCGAACGCCAGACAGGCGACGGTTCGGCGCCGACCACGGTTTGCGAGGCCATCGCCACCAAGGCGACCCATGCCAAGAACCAAAGTCCTCGACCCATCCACTGTGTCGTTATGAGACCGCCGTCTCGGTCAACAAGTCTGCTCATCATGGCCGCATCCTCGATCCATCAGTCGCCGCGCCCCGCCCACCCGCCCACCCGCCCCTCCGTTATCGGGCGGACTTTTGGGGATTTCTCACGTTGGATGCGAGTCGTGGTCAGAAACAGGCTCCTGCTGAATCGGAACTGACGAATTTGCCGGTGGACCGCTTCGGCGCGAAGGCTCCCGTAGGGTAAGCGTCTCGCTGGCCCATGCTTGAACGGGAGCGGTGTCGTTCAAACCACCAACCCGATGCGTAAGCCGCATAAGCATGAATGAGCAAGCCGAAGCGAGGGCAAGCGAGACGCTGGCCCTACGAGTCACCACGACACGAGCGGGAATTGCTGAGCATCATCGCTCGCATCATCCGCAGGTTCGGTCCAGTCTTCGCAAGCCGTAGGCTTGGGCGCGAGTCCGCTCAGCGTGAGGAAGTTGCTGAGCAGTGAACGGCCCTGCTGGGTGAGGACCGACTCGGGATGGAACTGCACGCCATACAGTGGCCAGCGTTCGTGTTCGAGTGCCATCGGAATCCCGTCTTCCGTGCGAGCTGTCACAATCAGGTCGGCCGGTAAAGTCACCTCATCGATGATGAGCGAGTGGTACCTCGTCGCGCGGAACGGGTTCGGCAGGTTCGCGAACAGCCTCCGTTCGTCATGACGAATCCAAGATGTTCGGCCGTGAACAGGCTCGTCGGCGCGAATGACTTGTCCGCCGAGTGCTGCTGCGATCGCCTGATGACCGAGGCAGACGCCGAGGATCGGCACATACGGAGCCAGCTCACGGATGATTGGCACCGACGCTCCCGCCTCGCGCGGCGTACACGGTCCCGGCGAGATCACGATCGCCGACGGAGCCATCTCGCGCACCTCGGCCACGGTCACTGCATCGTTGCGCACGACGCGCGTCTCACAACCCAGCTCGACGAAATACCGCGAGAGGTTGTGAACGAAGCTGTCGTAGTTGTCGATGAGCAGCAGCACGGAAGGGAAGCTCCAAAACTCAAGCTGTAGGGTGGGCACTGCCCGCCGATGGAATGTCTGCGTCTGATCGCAACGCCCTCACCATTCCCGCCGCCTTGGTCAGTGTCTCTTCATACTCGTCGGCCGGATTCGATTGAGCCACGATGCCGCCGCCGACTCCCAACTGCAACCCGTCGTGACGTTGAACGAACGTGCGGATCAAGAGGTTGCTGTCCGATTGGCCGTTCGCGCCGACATAGAACAGGCTACCGCAGTAGGGACCGCGTGAGGTTGGCTCCAACTCGGCAATGATCTCCATCGCACGGACCTTCGGCGCACCGCTGATCGAACCGCCGGGAAGCGTGACGCGGAACAGATCCCATACGCTGGCGTCGTCTCGCAATCGGCCTCGCACTTCCGACACGAGATGCTGCACTGTTTCATACGTCTCGACGCCGCACAGTTGAGGCACTCGGATCGAACCCGCTTCGCAGACGCGCGACAGGTCGTTGCGAAGGAGGTCCACGATCATCACGTTCTCGGCCTGATCCTTCTCACTTTCGCGCAGCTCATCGCGTGTGAAGAGGTCCGCTTCGGGACTCCCTTTCCGGCGACGAGTCCCCTTGATCGGCCGCGTCTCCACGTCGCGACCATCGACTCGCAGAAAGCGTTCGGGCGACGCGCTCACCACGGACCAGTCGTCCCACCGCATCAGTCCCGCAAAGGGAGCGGGGTTCACTCGCCGCAGCCGCTCGTACAAATCGAGCGAGTCTTCCACCGCCGGAGCCAACAACCGCTGAGTCAGATTTGCCTGAAAGATGTCTCCCGCCCGGATGTACTCGATGACTTGAGCGACCGCCGCGAGATAGTCGTCGCGCGAGAAGTTGCTCGTCACGTTGCCGAAACCGGGGACGGGGAATTGCGGGACGGTGGAGAGTGTGGAGTGTGGCTCTCCCGGCTTGTCCCCTCGCCCCTGTCTTCGGGGGGGAGGGGGGCAATCGAGGGTGAGTTGAGAGTTGCTGGTTGAGGGTTGATGGACAGAGCAAGAGGTCGGCTCCAATGGTTGAGTCGGATCACAATCCTGCCCCCTCACCCTCGCTCTCTCCCCCGAGGACGGGGGCGAGGGGAGGACGGCTTGCTGCGCAAGCCTGTCGAGGACGAGTTGCATTCGTTCCGCTGCTCGCTCGCGGCGCAGAGCCTCGTTCGACTCAGGCCAGCCGTGTGAAATCACCCACGCTCGGCCCGACGAATGGTCCCACGCGACCACCCAGTCGTAGAGGCCCGCCGCCAACACGGGCAGTTGAAATTCATCGTGGCTTGCGGCGGGGACTCGCTCAAAACAGCGGCCGAGTTCATAGCCCATCAGTCCCGCGATTCCCCCTTGGAACGGCGGGAGGTCGGGCAGCGTCTCGCAACGGCATCGTTCCAACACGGGCTGCATCGCGACAAACGGATCGTTGCCGAACGTCGGTGCATCGAGCGTCCACGTCTCGATCGGATCAGCCATGAGAAACGAAAACCGTCCCACCGGCTCGCGCTGCAACGCGCTATCGAGCAGCAGTAAGTGCGGCCAACAACTCACCGCCCGCACCGCCGCCATCACGTCCGGCGCGGGGACAAGTTCTTCGACAAGCGGCATCTGTCGCAACGCGTTCATTCTGAGGGGGTCTCCAACGAACGGTCTGCATGTCTGCGGCGCTGGATCGCACTGACTTCATCGACCGTAAGGAAGCCCCACCGCAGAGCTTCGTCCTGTATGTACTGCTTGCCAAGCGTCAACGCTGTGCGGGCCTTGCAGAGTTCCATGCCGAGATAGAAGGCGTGATCGGCTGTCAGCGGGCCGACGGTCGCGGCCATGCGGTCGAAGACTTCATACGGATCGTCGCCGTGCCAGTAGCCGTCGCGGTTCATTATGTGGATCTCGCCCCGCTCGGCGAAGATGCGGAAGTTGGGATCGGTCAGTCGCCCGGCCAGTTGGCGCAGGCCGTCGTCACCGAGTTGCCTCAGTTTCGGATCGCGCAGCATTACGAGTTGTCCGCCGAGATGTTTCGGCAAGACATGATTGGCCACGCTGTGTCGGACGAGCTTCCGTGCGAGATCGAACTCACGCACCGCCGTCCGTCCCCAGTTGATGACTTCCGTCGTGAGGACGCTCCGAATTTGCAGTTCTTCACAAATCGCGGCACACAGGAAATTGATCCCCGCGCTATCAACTTCGGTCAGTTCGGTCAGATTGCCGATCCCCATCATCAGCTCGGCGTGCGGATGCTGTTGCCGAGCGGCGTAGTACCGCGCGAGTGACGCCGCGAACCCGAAGCCGATCGGCTCGAGAATCGGATCGAGTCGATACTTTCTGTTGTTCTCGGTGAGCAGCGATTGAGTGGCGTTCCATGACGCGAGGTCGCTCGGTTCATCGGGCAACACGACCGACTCGACGTTCAGTTGGGACAGCCACTCGCGGTTCGTGACGTTGCAGCTCAACACGAGTTCCGCACCCGCTTCGACCGCCGCTTCGACTTCGACTCGATCAAAGCTGTCGATCGATAGTCGAAAGCCCTCGCACTTGAGCCGCCTCACCGAGTCCGCCGCGTCGGCCCATGTCTCGCCCGGCACGCAACCGAGGTCGATCACGTCGGCTCCCGAGTCGCGGTAGCTGTTCGCCTGACGGAGCAACTCGTCGAACGAGAGTGTCGGCGCGTGATTGATCTCGGCGAGGATCTCGATGCTGTACTCATCGAGCGCCGGCTTCGGTCGGCCTCCGCGCCCGAAGTGCTCCGGCAGATCGAACAAGTCTTTCGGACCACGTTCAAACGGGATGCCGAAGTGGGCGGTGAGCGATTCCATTTCACCGCCGCACCAACCGGGAACGATCACCCGCGCGATGCCGCTCGGCACGGTCAGCTTGCGTCGCACCCAGTCGGCTCGCATGAGAGCAGCGACGGAAATGCCCAGCACCGCGACTTCGTACTCGAACCCCGCGCGAACGGCCAACGGCGCGAGAATCTCGCGCAACGAAGGTTCGGCGAGGCGACCGGTCACGAAAAGAATGCGTTCGGGAGGCATGAAGGATTGTCGCCGTAGGGTAAGCGTCTCGCTTGCCCGTCTTGTTCGTCATTTTGATTGAAAACGTGAGAAGAGAAGAACGGGCAAGCGAGACGCTTACCCTACGAGTCGTCAACGCACCGCGCCGCCGTTGCAGTTGATGACCTGCCCCGTGATGTACGCCGCATCGTCGCTGACGAGGAACCGGGCCAGCTTCGCGATGTCTTCTGGTCGCCCCCAACGCTTGAGCGGCGTTTCGTCGAAAACTCGCTGTTGCCATGAGTCCCTCGCCGTCTCACCCCATGCCGTCTTGATCCAGCCGGGAGCGATGCAATTGACTCGTACGGCCGGCGCGAGGCTCATTGCCAGCGATCGGCTGAACCCCATGATCGCGTTCTTCGCCGCCGAGAATAGTTCGCCGCTGTCGCCTGCCATGCCTCGGTCGGACTGGTCCCAGCCGATGGTCAGGATTGAACCGCCCTGTCCCGAATTGGCCATCCGCTCGCCAGCGTGTTTTGCCAGCAGTATCCCAGCTCGAACATCGACGTCGAGCAGCCGATCCAGTTTGGTCGTGTAATCGAGTTTGGCGGCTCCTCCCGTCAGCAGATCGACCCCCGCGTTCTGGACCCAAATATCGAGGCCATTCCAGACAGAGAAGGCTTGATCGACAAACGCCTCAATCCCGCTGTCGTCAGAAAAATCCGCAGCCAGCGTGACCGAGCGAACCCCCAATCCATGAGCCTCCTCTGACACAGCATCTGCGGCAGCGTGTGACTTCGCAAAGTGAACGATCACGTCCGCTCCCGCCCGCGCGAATTCGAGGGCGATAGCGTGTCCGATGCCGCTTGAGCCGCCCGCCACAATTGCACGTCTGCCTGTCAAATTGCCAAAACGGGACACGAGCCACCTCAGTCTGTTGATCTGTGAAACGTCTGAAATGTTGGTTGTCGTTGATGGTTACAGCACGTCGAGGAAAAATGTTGCCCGAAGGCTCGACGTTTGCTCTCCCGCGAAGAGCGTCCGCACTTCAATGAGTGAGATCGGCACGTACATTGAGGCCGCATGATGGTCACTGACAACTCAGTAAGTTTTATTCTGGCGTTCCTTAATGTTCGGCCGACATTTGCCGACAACGGGTTATGTCGATTGTGAGCGGGAAATGAAATCTCAAATAGGTCGTTGACGGACACTCTGGTCCCACCCATAATGCCGCCCACTTATTGAGCCGGAAAAGGAAATGGCTAGCGACTAGCCACTCGAAAGCTGAAATGACTCACCTGCTGTTGCCCTGTCTTGCTGATCATGATTCTCAAATCTCGCTCGTTCTGAAGCGAGTCTGTTGCGTGCAGATTGCAGTCGTCTGAGGCTTCAAGTCTCACCTTCGCCCAACAGTCCCGACGCTCACCTTTAAAAACTTGTGACCGACCTGACGAAAGGCCCGAGCGTTTCCGACGCTCAGTGTCCGACTCTAGCCGGTCTTCATTGCTCCTGCCAAAGGATGTTTCCGTTGTCCGATCCAAGTAAGGATCCTGATCGAGTCCCCGAAAACGCGGCTCGGTCCCCAATAGAGAAAGAGATGCAAATGATTTCGACGATTGATTCCCCGTTCACCGAACAAATGGGTTCCGAACAAGCGGGTGCGGACAACGCCAATGCCCCATTCCCCGAATTGTCTCAGCAGTTGGAAAAGGACTTGGTTCAAGTCTTCAAGCTGTTGGCCGATGAAACCCGTTTGAAGATTCTGATGGGACTGCTCCGCTCGGGCGAGATGCACGTCAGCGCGATGTGTGACATGCTCAATCAAAGCCAGCCCGCTGTCAGCCATCACCTCGCCCTGTTGCGAGTGGCTGGCATCATCGAGCCGCGCCGCGATGGCAAGCACAACTTCTACTCGGTCTGCCAAGACCGTTTCCATCTGTTGATGGGTGAATTGTTCTCGACGATCAGCGATCCGAAACGCGACGAGTTCCGCTTCAAGAGCTTCGTCGTGAAGAAGGATGAGTAGTTTGAATCGCGCTGACGGCGATGATTGATGTCCACGAGAGACCGCTCGAAAACGAGCGGTCTCTTCTTTTTCCGTTCCTTCAATTTGCCCGTGGCCTGTGTTACAAACCTCGCGATTTTCGGATCGCTTGAAAGCTTCCGATTGAACCGGTTTTCACGCTTGCAAGGTCCAACATGCCCCAGCCCGCGAAGCTTGCTCTGGCCGACGGAACGGTCTATTCGGGAACCGGCTTTGGAGCCGATGGCGAAGTGTTCGGCGAGGTCTGCTTCAACACGAGCATGACCGGCTATCAAGAGATTCTGACCGATCCCTCTTACTGCGGTCAGATCGTCACGATGACGTACCCGCTGATCGGGAACTACGGCATCAACCCCGAGGATGTTGAGAGCGGCAAGCTTTCGATCCGAGGTTTCGTCATCCGCGAACTCTGTCGCGCACCGAGCAACTTCCGTTCGACAATGTCGCTCGACGAGTATCTTCGTCAGGCAAACGTTCTCGGCATTGAAGGGATCGACACGCGAGCGCTCGTACGACGCTTGAGAACGCGCGGCGCGATGACCGGCGTTCTCTCGACCGTCGATTTGGATGATGCCTCGCTGGTGAAGAAGGCTCAGTCGAGCCCCACGCTGGTGGGTCGCGACCTAGTGCGCGAGGTCATGCCTGCGAAGTCCTTCGAGTGGACCGAGGGGCTTTCGCCTCTGACTCACTTCGGTCCGACGAAGCCCGCTCATGATGGCCGTGAGTTCCACGTCGTGGCGATCGACTACGGGATGAAGTGGAACATCCTCAGACATCTTCGCGACCTCGGTTGTCGCGTCACCGTGGTTCCCGGAAACGCGACGGCGGCTGACGTGAAGGCTCTCAAACCTGATGGCGTCTTTCTGTCGAATGGCCCCGGCGATCCTGAGCCACTCACGTATGCGGTCGCAACGATTCGCGAGTTGCTCGGTCAGGTGCCGATGTTCGGAATCTGTCTCGGTCATCAACTGATGGGCCTCGCGTGCGGAGCTTCAACGTACAAATTGAAGTTCGGTCATCGCGGCGGCAACCAACCGGTTCTGAACAAGGACAACGGTCGCGTCGAGATCACTTCGCAAAACCACGGCTTCGCGATCGCCACCGACACGCTGCCGAGTTGCCTCGAAGTGACGCACATCAATCTCAACGACCAAACCGTCGAGGGACTCAGACACAAAGAGTTCCCCGCCTTCTGCGTCCAATATCACCCCGAAGCCTCGGCCGGTCCGCATGACAGCAGCTATCTGTTTGAAACGTTCCGCGCACTGATGACCAAAGCGTGATGATCGCTCATCTTGGGCGTCAGCCCGCCTTTCGCTTTCCGAGCGGGGCGGCGTCAGCCCCCTGGCTCTTATTTCACTGACAACTACCGAACGCACCCACCCACGAAGAACCGGGGACTTACGTCCCCCGTTCAGAAGCTCACGCTAAAACTAAGGAATTCCCAATGCCTCTCGAACGAACTTTCGTCCTGCTCAAGCCCGATGCTGTTGCCCGCAAGTTGACCGGGGAAATCCTCGGCCGCTTTGAGCGGAAGGGACTCAAGACCATCGCCATGAAGTTGCTGAAGGTGACGCCCGAACTGTCCAAGCGGCACTATGCCGAACACGTCTCGAAGTCGTTCTATCCGATGCTCGAAGAGTTCATCACGTCCGGCCCGGTGATCGCTCTCGTGCTGGAAGGCCCCGGCGCGATCGGTGTCGTTCGCACGATGCTCGGCCCCACCAACGGACGCGATGCCGCGCCGGGAACCATTCGTGGCGACCTCGGCCTCAGCCGCCAAATGAACATGGTCCACGGCAGCGACGGCCCCGAAGCGGCCGCACGCGAAATCCCGATCTACTTCCAACCCGAAGAGATCGTCAGCCACACCGCATCGCTCGACCCGTGGTCGTACGCCGGTGATGAGAAGTGATGTGACTTGGTTCAATGTCAGCTTCATCTGGCAGGGCGGATCAGTGCTATCACATCCGCCTCTGTCTTCATCATTTTGTCCCCGTCTTCGGTGTGTCCTGTCACCGTGTTCGCAGGCGGCGGATCATCTGGCGCAGCCAGGCCGACTTGGCGTGCGATTCGTAGCGGCCTTTGTGAATGTGCTCGATGCGGAAGAGGTTCGGGATGTCGATGGGGACTCCTTGGCTGCCGATGAGCCAGCGGAAGGCGCGGTCCTCAAACGTCTTCTTCCAGCGATCGACCGGCCGCTGATAGAACGGGATGCTGTTGCAGTAGCCGAGTTGGCGGACGACATCGCCGTGCGCGATTTGTAGGGCACCGACCGCTTTCTCGTGCGTGACCGGTTCAAACCGAGTCGGGTCGATTTCGACGAGGCCCGGCGGGCGCGAGCCTGCCTGTAGCAAGGCATCGTTCTGTTCGAGCAGCGGCGTGCAGCTCACGCGCGTGGGAAAGACCAGCGGATCACTGCGGCCTTCCAACACTTCGGCCAGCGCGTCGAGACAGCCGTGCTGAAACAACTGGTCGCAGTCTGAGAACCACATCCAATCGGCTTCCGTCGCGAGGCCCGCCAAGTTGCGACCGATCCCGCGCCGGAAGAGCCTCGACCGGTCGAGCGGCCACCACTTCCATGTGACGTTACTCGCCGATTGCGTGCTGAAGAATTTCAACAACTCAACTGTCGCTTGGTCCTCGGGGCAGTGAAAGACAGTCATCTGCACGGAGAGTCGCGTCGGGGGATTGAGGACCAGCGAACTGAGTTGATACGCCAGCAGATGGGAGTACTTCCAACAGTGGCTGACGATCTCCAATTTGAGCGGCCCGGTTCGCGCGGGAAGTTGATCGGCGCGAGGCGGCTCGGGACCGAACGCGCTGCGCGGCAACCAGCCACTCGCCGCGAGCCGATAGAAATTCTCAGACCATGATTCCGGCCAGCCTGCCATGTTGATCCTCTTGTGCAGATCGTTTGACCGCGTGGGCAGTGATGAGGCGTCTGAGCGGCGCGGCGTCAGCCCCCCGGTTCCTTCAATGAGGGCTAACGCCCAAGAACCGGGGGGCTGACGCCGCCCCGCTCAGAGGTTTCCTCGGAGGGTATCAATGATGCCACTCATGCACAGCGTAGTGTCGGCAACGATTCAGTTGCGATCCCTTGGGGGAACTCGCGCATCAGCTTGACCGCCGCGTCCCACTGTGGCTCACAACCGGCGAGATCACTCGCCCGCACAAAGCGTCGGTGGCGAGTCCCCTCGTTTTGAATGAAGTCCAGCCAGCGGTCTTTCGCGCCGTTCACCAGTTGTCGAACGATGTCGCTGAACGATCGTCGGCGTCGCCAACTGGTGAGGCTCGGTTCGCGGAAGTAGCCATACCAATCGTCGATGAACTGTTCGGCCTGCGTTTGCTCGATCCCGGTTCTCACGAACTGTTGCACGAGTACCGACTTGAATCGCTGGTAGTGTTCTTCCGCATGAGGCCGTTCGCCGCTGCGTTGGCCGCGACCGGCGTTCGCGCTGTGTCGTTCTCGCAGCGAGTACATCAGCGGGAGCGACTTGGCTTTGCCGTGCAGCACGCTCAGTTGCGACAGCATCATCTCGGGGACGTGATAGGTCAGTCGCGCGTCGCTGCCAGCGGCCGTGATGCGAAAGTGGTCGACCAACGGCCCCGTCCGATAGACGGCGTAGTAGTTGGACATCCAGTTGGAGGCCATCTGGCGGCAGCGATCGAACGGTTTGTCGGCGTCGATCGTGTAGCCCTTCAGAATGCGGCAAGGCCAGCTCGGGTGTTCGACGTTCAAAACCGCGGTTCGTCCCATCGCAGTGATGAAGTCGGGGGATCGCTCCAAGAAATCGACGCATGCCAAGACCGCATTCGGGAACAGCAGATCATCGTCCGCACAGAAGGCGACGAACGGAGTCTCGATCTGTTCGAGTTGTTTCACGCACTTGCTGATGAGGTCCAGATCGTAGTGGTGGTAATCGACGGACAACTCGGACGAGGCGGCTTGAATGGCGGCGACGTTTTGGGCGGCTGTGTCCGGGCGGCTCGAATCGACGACCGAGATCGCGAAGCTAGGCGGGAACTGCCCGTAGAATTTCAGCAACCGACGCAAGAACTGCGGCCGGTTGTGAGTCGGGACGAGGCAAGTGATGGCAGAGGTCGTCATGGCGAAATCCGATTGTGATCGAGATGAATGCCAACGTGAGGCACCGCAGGTGCGATGGAAGCGAAAGTCGAACCACGGATTTCACTGATAACACGGATGAAGACTGGAAGAGGACGGCGAGAAGTGTTCCGAACCTTCCTTCGAGATGTTTTGTGTTCGTCTTATCTGTGTCATCCGTGAAGTCGGTGGTCATTTTATGGTCTGAGACGTGGCGGCCCCACCACGATCAGACTCGCTTCAAGTAGCAGTTGGGCCAGTAGGTCACGCGGTCAGTGACGAGTCCTTCGTTGAACGGGAAGGGGGGGTCTTCGAGGATGAACTCGGGGTGAGTCGCGAGGAACTCGTGGACGGCGGTTTGAGGATTGTTTGTGATCCAATCGGGCGATGTTCTCGGTGCGCCGACGACATCCTGCATGATGCCGTCCATTGCGACGATGTAAGAGCCGGGAGTGATCATCGGTGCGTAGGCTTCCAGTTCCGCCGCCACATGGTCGCGTGTGTGGCAACTGTCGAGCAGGACGATCGTCGTCTCACCTGGTCGGATCTGGTCACGCACTTTTTGAACGGTCTCGGGAGCGGTCGAGCTTCCCTCGAACATCGTGATGTACGGCGCGAGGACATGTGCTTCGACGGCCTCACGATTCTTAGGGCGAATCTCGATATCAATGCCGATCACGCGCCCCTTGCCGATCATCTGGCAGAGGCTGGCCGAGTAAATCAGCGAGCCGCCGTGAGCGATCCCGGTCTCGATGATGACATCGGGCTTGATCGAGTAGATCACTTCTTGCAGCCGGATCATGTCGTCGGGGAGTTGAATGATCGGGCGACCGAGCCAGGTGAAGCCGTAGACGTACTTGGTGTCCCAACCGACTCGCAGCCACGCTTTGGTCACTTCGCGAAAGGCTTCGGCACTGGCGAAGGGGAGCGAGCGGGCTTGTCCGTCGGGATCGGTCACTTCGACGGTGGCGTTGGCGAAATCAATCTTCATGAGGCGTCCTTGCTGAGTGGTAGTCGTGTCTGGTGGGAGTGTCTTGTTAATAGCGTAAGCGGCACAAAGAGAAACCATTCCGAGCGGGGCGGCGTCAGCCCCCCGGTTCTTATCAAACGGGCTCACGCCCAAGAAGCGGGGGGCTGACGCCGCCCCGCTCGGATGTCTCTGTTCTGAGCTGCGCGAGGGGTTACTGGGTGAAGCTTCCTCACGTTGAAGACTGCGATTGAAGGTGGGTACGAAGTCCGGTGACGAGTGCGGGGAGCAGTCCCTCCAAACGTCGCGGTGTGAAATGGAATTCGGTCGCGGCGCGACAGATGTCGATCCGGGGGAACGTGATTGTGGGTGAGGCATCCGCGACGGTGACGGTGGCTCCAGTGAGTTGTGTCAGTTCGCGAGTGATCTCGCCGTGGGTTGTATTCGCTCCGGAAGCGACGTTGTAGACCGAGTGTTTTCCCGTGGGGCCGAGCTGCAATAGGAGCGACGCCACGTCGTCCACCGACACGTAGTCTTTGGCCGAGTCGAGCGAGGTCTTCAGTTCGACGTGACCGTTCCTCACGCAGTCGCGGATCACGCTGAGAATGAAGTTGTCGGAGTCGTAGTCAGCGCCGATGACGTTCGAGAGCCGAGCGACTTTGACGCGCGGGCTGCTCATCAACGCGATGCTTTCGCCCATGAGCTTCGACAGGTTGTAGAGGTCGCTGAAATCGGTCGGCAGCACGGGGATCGCGGTCGCTTCGGAGACGCCGGGCCAAGTGTCAGAGCTTTCTTCGGGACTGGCGCAGCGCGCATAGACGCGCGTCGAGGAGAGATAGACCAGCGAGTCGAACGACGTACGCGTGAGGATCTCTTGGAGTTTCGTGACGTGAGCGGTCACGGTGTCATGCGGGCGGCGGCGGAAGTCGGCGGTGATGCCGATGGAATAGATCGCGTGCCCGAGATGTTGGCCGTCCAAGTTGTCGTCTCGGCCGGGGCAGCAGACTTCATGGCCGAGGCTCCGCGCCAATGCGGCGACGTGCGATCCGATGAAGCCAGTGGCACCCAAGACGGTGTAATTCATGAAGAGGATGTGGCTTAAAAGAGTGATTGGTGCGAAGGTGGTCTGCATTGCCTCTCGCCCCACCGGGCTTGTCCCAGTGGCTCGCTGGTTTTTGCACTACTCGCGTCACTGGTTCGGGTGAGCCTTCAATACGAGCGAGGCAACGAGCGAGACGAGTCGTGCAGAAACCGGATTCCACCGGGGCAAGCCCAGTGGGGTTTCGTTGCATTCCATCGTCGCTTGGATTCTGTCAGTTCAACGGCGCATACAGAGCCGGGTCGCGATCGCGCAGCAGCTTGGGACTGACTCCGTTCACGACCTTGATCTCGCAGCGTTCGATGAGTGACGCATCCTTTGTCGCCAGCATGTTGAAGCCGTGCGGGGGGCCTTCCAGATAGACGGTTGCGGCGGGAATGACTTCCACCGGCCGACCGTGCATCGGGATGTTGTCGTGGTAGTCGCGCACGGCGTAGCAGGTGTAGCCCGCGTTGATGAGGCGTCGCAGGACGGTCGTGTTCTCCAGCCCGTTCGACCAATCGACGAAGCTGCGGTGAATCTCAAATACAACGTGGGGCGAGTGGGTTGCTAGGACGTGTGCTGCACCGATGAGGGCCTTCTCTTCGCCTCCTTCGGTGTCGAGCATGATGAGTCCGACGGAGCCGAGTTGTTCACGCTGTGTGTAGTCGTCGATGGTCAACGATTCGACATCACCGTTGGGCGAGGTCTCGGAAGAGGCGAGGGCCATGTCGCCATCGAGTTTCAACAGTTCGCCGCTCTTGTCCCATAGGCCGATTCGATGCGGACGAACGTTGTTGGCCGCGTTGAGTTGGATGTTGCGGAGCAGCCGCTCGTGAGCCTGCTTCATCGGCTCGAAGGCGTGAACACGTTCGGCAATCTGAGCCATCGGTATGACGTGATCGCCGATGTAGGCTCCGCCCACGATGACGTTGCGACACCCGCGAGCCAGCGTCGTCAGCAGCTTCGTGGTCTGCGGTTCCCAGACGTGATTGGGGCGGTCTTCCGAGCTGAGGAGCAGCGCCATTTCGATGCGGCTGGCGGTTGAGACCTCAAATTTGAGTCCCGTGGAAAGTTCGACCGTGTGCGTGCCGACTTGCTGGAGCAAGGCACTGATGAGCGGTGCGCGGACCTTGTCGCGAAAGGAGCGCGGATCGGCGGCCCGGCGTTCGGCAGCACGGAGCGAGTCGAAGAGGGCGGAGCGGAGGAGGTCGTCTGTTCCCGCTGCGGCCAGCGCTTGTGCAAGGTTCGGTTCGGTCGTGGTCATCGTCGTCAGGCTTTCGTGAGATTCAGTTCGGGCCAGGTTCGGTCTCGTTGCGAGATCAGCGTGATATTGCGAGGCCACTCGACCGCGATGGCCGGGTCGTCCCAACGGATGCCGGTTGAGCTGGTGGCGTGGTACTCGCGCGACATTTGATAGAAGACTTCGGAATCCTCGGTCAGGGTTTGAAACCCGTGGGCAAAGTGTTCGGGGATGTAGAGCTGGTGGTGATTGGTCGCGGTGAGTTCAAAGCCTTGCCAGCGGCGATAGGTCGGGGAGTCGGGTCTCAGATCGACGATCACGTCATAGATCGCACCGCGTGTGCAGCGGACGAGCTTGGCTTCGGCGTGCGGCGCGCGCTGGAAGTGCATCCCACGCACGGTCCCTGCGAGGTGGTTGATTGAGATGTTGCATTGGACCAAACGTGGGTTGAGATCTCGTTCTTCGAACTCCTTCGCACACCACGTTCGCGCGAAGGCACCTCGCTCGTCGGAGACGAGTTCCGGCTCGATGAGCCATGCGCCGGCGAGTTCGGTCGGGTGGAAGAGCATGGTGATTTATAAATTGGGTCGCGACATTTCTTCGTTCATATCTCGCGCGGCTCAACAAGAGACATCTCCGTGCGGGGCGGCGTCAGCCCCCCGGTTCTTCCCCAAAGAGCTTACGCCTAAGAACCGGGGGCTGACGCGGCCCCGCTCAGAGTCGTGTCACTGCCCACGCGGTTAAACGAGGTGTCGTGAGTTGTCATGCCACGCGGACGTTTGGGATGGGAATGATGAACTTGCCGCCGTTGTCTCGGTATTGCTGTTGCTGCTTCAGGATTTCATCGGCGAAGTTCCAAGTCAGCAGCAGGCAATAGTCGGGACGGTCAGTCAGGAGCTTGTCGGGGTCATGGATTTTGAGTCGCGTCCCCGGCGTGTAGTGACCTTGCTTCACGGTGCTGCGATCGACGACGTAATCGAGCGTGTCACCGCCGATGCCGAAGTAGTTGAGGAGCGTGCTTCCCTTGGCGGAGGCTCCGTAGACGGCGATTCGTTTGCCATCGGCTTTGAGTGAAGTCAGTAGTCCGGCGAGTTCGGTGCGCAGGGACTCGACGCGTTGACCGAAGTCACGGTACGAGGCGGCGGAATCAACCCAGTTCGCTTCTTCGGCCAACATGTTTCGCACGGACTCACCGACGGAACGTGTCCCCGGGTGGCGAGCGAAGATGCGAAGTGAGCCGCCATGAATCGGGAGCCGTTCGACTTCGACGATCTCCAAGTTGTGTCGCCGGAAAAGGCGGTCGAGCGCGGTCAGCGAGAAGTAGCTGAAGTGCTCGTGATAGATCGTGTCGAACTCGACGTGATCGATCAGCTCCTTGAGGTACGGAGCTTCGACGACGACGACGCCGTTCGGTTTCAGAACCGCTTGGAAACCCGCGACGACTCCGTTCAGATCGGGGACGTGGGCGAGAACGTTGTTGGCGTGAATGACATCTGCCAGTTCACCGTCTCGCGCGAGCTGCTGGGCGAGATCACGGCCGAAGAATTCGCTGATCGTGCGGATCCCTTTTTCGGACTCCGCCACGCGCGCGATGTTGCGAGCCGGTTCGATACCGAGAACGGGGACGCCCGCTTGCTTGTACCACTGGAGCAAGTAGCCATCGTTGCTGGCGACTTCGATGACGAGGCTGCCTGTGTTCAGGTGTTCGGCGTCGGTCAGTCGATCGGCGATCCGCTTGGCGTGCTGAACCATCGTGTCCGAGAACGATGAAAAGTACGCGTAGTCGCGGAACATCATCTCGGGCGGGACGGCCTCGGTGATCTGCACGAGAGCGCAGTTCGGACACCACGCCAATTCCAGCGGCCACGTCGGCTCGGGCTGATCGAGTTGAGCTTCGGTCAGGAGCGCGTTCGCCAGCGGAGTCCGTCCGAGCGAGAGGACGCTCTTCAGGCCGCTTCGGCCGCAGGAACGACATTCAAATGCGGGGTTGCCAGTTGCTGGAAGTGGTTCGTGTACCATGCGATTGTCCTGCTCAGCCCTTCGTTGAGAGTGAAGAGTGGCTCCCAGTCCAGCATGCGCCGGGCTTTGGCCGCGTCGAGTGATTGATGTTTGATCTCGTGACTGGCCTCGCCGAGGACTTGTGGCGCGAGCGGCGACTTCATGAGTCGCATGACACGCTCGACCAGCTCCAAGACGGTGACCTGAGTCTCGTTCGAGAGATTGAATGCCTCGCCCGCGAGTTCGGGTTTGAGGGCGAGTTGTTCGGCGAGGTGCATGTACGCCGCCGCACCATCCTCGACGTAGAAGTAGTCGCGGATGAACGAGCCGTCCGATCGAATGACCGGCTCTTGGCCTCGCATCACCGAGCGAACGGTCCCCGGCACGATGCGATTCCAGTTGAGATCGCCGCCGCCATAGAAGTTGCCGCAGCGCGTGATGACGACTGGCGTGCCATACGTGTTGGCATACGTCTGCGCGATGAGGTCACTGCACGACTTGCTGACATCGTAAGGGTGCTTTCCTGCCAGCGGAGTCTCTTCGGTGTAAGGCAAGACGGGAGCGTCGCCATACGCCTTGTCGGACGAGGCGACGACGATCTGCTTGATCTTCGGGCTGCGACGGCAGGCTTCAAGCAGCTTCCACGTTCCACCGATGTTGGTCTCGAAGGTGGAGAGTGGATTGCGATTGGCGATCCCGACGATGGCTTGCGCGGCGAGATGAATGACCGTCTCGACTTCGTATTCGCCGAGCGATCGTTCGAGCGTGTCGTAATCGTTGAGGTCTCCCCGCACGACGGTGACTCGATCCCACATGCCGCTCTTGAGCAGCTCGGCCTGCGGAGTCCAGTCGCGCACGAGGCAGACGACATCGGCTTGAGCCGCGAGCAGTCGCTTCACCAACCAACCGCCGACCAAGCCCGTTGCTCCGGTGACGAAGACGCGGCGATCACGCCAGAAGCTGAGATTGAAGGTATCTTGCATGGGTTCGTCTTTTGGTGCGAGCCTGTGAGAGCGACGGCATTTTGAGGTTGGTGAGCCGGGTGGCGTTAGCTCCCTGGCTTTTGACTCAAGCGAAAAGAGTCCGGGGGCTAACGCCACCCAGCTCACCTGCGTTGTGTTTTATGAAGGTTCACTAGGCGGCCTTCGGCCGGAGTTGCAGTCGCGGCATGACGGCATCGGCGTCCCAAGTCCGCCACGGGGCATCGCCGGTTTGCCAAAGCTTTTCGAGGTAGGTCTTGTCGCGCAGCGTGTCCATGCACTGCCAGAAGTCGCCGTGTTGATAGGCCGCCAATTGGCCGTCGGCCGCGACGCGTTCGAGCGCGTTGGCTTCGAGGCTATCGGTGTCGCAGTGGAGGTAGTCGAAGATGCCCGGTTCAAACACGAGGAACCCGCCGTTGATCCAGCCTTCGCCTGAGACCGGTTTCTCGGTGAAGTTCTCGACGAGACCATCGTTGATGACCAAGCCGCCGAAGCGGGCAGGGGGGCGAACGGCCGTGACGGTGGCAAGCTTGCCGTGCGACTTGTGGTACGCGAGTAGCTCGGTCAGATCGACGTTACTCACGCCGTCGCCGTAGGTGAGCATGAAGGTCTCGCCATCGAGCCAGTCCTTGAGTCGCAGCAATCGACCGCCGGTGTTGGTGGCCGCACCGGTGTCGAACAGATTGACCTTCCAGTCTTCCGCTTCGCGTGCTTCGCGATGGACCATGCCCCGCGCGAAGTCGATCGACAGATTGCCGCTGAGGTTGTAGCGATCAAGAAAATAACTCTTGATGAAGTCGCCCATGTAGCCGAGCGCGACGAAGAACTCATCGCAGCCGTGGTGGGCGAAGTGCTTCATGATGTGCCAGAGAATCGGCTTCCCGCCGATTTCGACCATCGGTTTGGGGCGAGCGACGGTCTCCTCTTGGAGCCGCGTTCCCATTCCCCCTGCAAGCAAGACCACGCGCATGATGCCCTCCGTGGCAACTTCAATGAGCTGTGTAATCGGTTTTCAAGCTGTTGATGAAGGTCATTCGCTGGCGAATGAGGCACGGCGATCGTCCCTAAACCTCTATCTCACTTGGTCGAATTCCATTTTGACCGCGAGCTTGTAGTGGTCGTTTCCGGGTTATGCAACAGCAGTTTCAGGCGGCGGATCGAAGTGGAGTTTGTTCTGCTGAAGTGACTTCCGTTGTGTGCCGCGCCGCTCAACTTGGGGTTGGACCTGTTCCGTAACCGAGCTTCTCCATCGTCGAGCCAGCGATGCGATAGAAGCTGCGGATGTCGGCTTCGGGCCAGTCGGCTTTGTCGGGGAAGCCGAACGATTGCGAGTGGTTGTACTTCTGAGTCAGCCACTGCGGGTCGCCTTTGATCCCGAGGAACTCTTCCAGACGTTGCAGCTCGGCTCGGCCTCGTTCGGCTTCGCCACTGAGGTCTTCGAGGCGAACGACGGTCCACTGGTCTTTCGGGACCGATTGAAGTCGCGTGAGAGCCTTCTCGTTCCGATTCTGCCAGAGCCATGCCATTTTTTCGACGGGAGTCATCGTCGGCCATTGGTCGAACCACGGATCGGTCCCTTCCGGCTGCAATCCAAATCCGGTGTATCGCGCGGGAAGGTGATGGCCGACAGTGCGACAAACTGCGCGCACGGCCGACTTCACGCCCGCCAAGGGGGAACGACCGTCGGGAATGTGGTAGCCGCGTGTGATGCCGCTGCGAGCGAAGTCGCGTCCATCACGAACGCCCAGCACGATGCGGACGTTGGGGTCGATCTCGTGCATCACGTCGAGGAAGTGAACGTAGGGATTACTCGAATCGCGGAAGGCGGCGAGATCGACTCCCTTCAAATGAGTCTGCATCATCGCGCGACGCAGTCGGATATCGGCGAGCAAGTCGGACGGGGCGTTGTAATAGCCGGGCAAGGCGCGTAACTGACCGACCAGCCCACGCACGTTGTACTCGTGATGCGCATTGAAAATCTTGGAGTACAGCCCCGTTCCGCTACGACCACTCCCGGTAAACACGATCATCGGCGAAGTCCTTCCACCTGTCTCACGCTGTGACTCTGACTGTTAGTCTCTCGCTTCCATTTGCCCCGTCAGGCCGAGTGTAGTTTTCGCCTCCAAGAGCGCACACCCCGGTTTCTCGTCTCTGGCCCATAAGGAAATTCGACGCGCAGCCATTTGATAGACCCAAGCCAAGTACGCTTGGACGGACGAGGCGTCCATCCTACGAGACCGTGTCGCTCGGTCGGTATTTGCGGATGAGCGGTTCGACGATCTCGGGGGGGACGAAGTCGCGCAGCTTTTCCATCGTGCTGCGTTGGCTCAGTTGAGCGATCTGTTTGATGAGGCTGCTGGAGATGTGCGTGTAGCGTTCGCTGGCCATCAGGAAGACGGTGTCGATCTCGGGGTCGAGTGCTCGGTTGGCGAGGGTCATCGTGAATTCAGTCTCGATGTCCGACAGGGTTCTCACGCCGCGCACCAACACGCGGGCACCGCATTGCCGGATGAACTCGACCGTCAGTCCTGCAAAGCAGCGGACCTGCACGTTCGTGAACGGCTGGAGAACTTGGGTCGTCAACGCGAGCCGTTCGTCGGCTGAGAAGAGGGGACGCTTGTCCGGGTTGATCCCGATGCCGACGGTCAGCGTGTCGAAGATCGTCGCCGCGCGGCGGATGATGTCGAGGTGCCCGAGCGTCAGCGGGTCGAAGCTGCCGACGTAGACGGCGTGATGCGAGTTGAGGGTGGTCATGGTGACAGGCTCCGTTGTCGGGCAGTTGCTCTTGGTCATTGGTGGCGGGCGGAGTCTGCCTGAATGGACTCGAACATCCAAGGGAACTGATTTCCCTCAGGCTGCTGTCACATTGGCAGAGGCTTGTCTGACGAGTTGCCGTTTGTGACGGAGCTTAATGTCAGGAGCTGCGGCTCCCCGGCCTCCGACTCGCTCGTTAAAATCCTTGCCGCGTGGGAAACGGGTTGGTTCTGAGGCTGGCTGCGGTTGAGATCCGTGGCGAGCGACCTGCTGGCCGGAGTCGGTATGTTGTTTGCGGTCGAGCAACAGGTGTCGCGCGAGGCGCGGGGTGTTTGAAGTCCGGCTTTAAGAAAAGCCGGACTTCGGATTCCAACAGTGAACGTCGCGTCGGTGAATGCTTCGAGGAGTTGTGAGTCATGGCGATCTTTCGTTGGGGACAGGCTTGGGATCCCTTTCGCGATCTCGAACGGGAAGTGGACCGCCTGCTGGCGAGTGTCTCGCTGTCGTTTCAGGGGCTGCGGTTTGGGCGGCAGTACCCGCCCGTCAATGTCTATGAAGTCGATGACGAACTCTTGTTGACCGCCGAGCTGCCGGGGACGCGTGCCGAGGACTTGGAGGTTCTCGTCGCCGATGGCGTGCTGACTCTCAAGGGAAAACGCACTGGCGCGGCAGGGATCACCGACGATCACTATCGCCGCCAAGAACGACCTCAGGGAAGTTGGCAACGTTCGCTGACTTTGCCCACGCTCATTCAAGAAGACAAGCTGAGTGCCGAGTTCACCAACGGTGTGTTGCGCGTGCGGCTTCCCAAAGCTCCCGCTTCGATCCCTCGGCAAATTCAAGTCTCCGACGGCAACGCAGAGTGAGACGCGCCTTACGGTCCCTTCAAGGTCCAGACCATGTCCAACGAGATCGTCAAACTGAGTTCTCCCGAACCGAACGGCAACGCTGGGATGCCCGTCGATCCGGTCGTGTTCACTCCCCCGATCGACATTTTTGAAACGCCCGACGGCCTCGTGCTTCAGGCCGATCTGCCGGGAGTCACTCTCGAAACGTTGGAGCTACAGGTACAGGACAACAAGCTCACGCTATTCGGTCGTGTGAACCACGTGCTGCCCCCGAACGCCCGGCTGATTCATCAAGAGTATGCCCTCGGCCACTTCCTGCGTTCGTTCATCCTCAGCGATGAAGTCGATCATGAGCGAGTGACCGCCAAGCTGAATCAGGGTGTCCTCGAAGTCTTCCTGCCGCGCGTCCCCAAGTCGGAACCGAGACGCATCCAAGTCACAACCAGTTGATCCACAGTAGGGTGTGTGAAGTCTTCGGAACGCACCGATTTGCCTGAAGATGGTGCGTTCCGAAGACTTCACGCACCCTACTGCTGCGAGGCATCACACCGAGTCAGGAGGCCGCCATGTCAGACAGCTCTGCCGAACCGAATCGTCCTGTTGAGAACGCTCCGCCCCCGTTGGACCGAATGCGTCATGAGATGGACCGTTGGATTGATGCGGCCAAATCGACGGGTGAGCGGGCATTGGAAACGCTCGGCCTGCTGGGAGCTTCGCGTCCCTCCGCCCCGGCCATCGACGTGATCGAACTGGCAGAAGAGGTCATCGTGCTGATCGATCTTCCCGGAGTTGTGGCCGAGGCTGTGGAACTGTCCATCACCGGCAATATGCTTACGGTGAAGGGGACGCGCGCGGGCCACGGTCTCCCCGAGGAAGCCTGTCCCCGCGTTCACGTGTCCGAACGCGTGAGCCTGCGATTCGAGCGGGCCATTCCGCTTCCCGCTGCCGTCAACGCCGATGCCATTCGCGCTGAGACTCGCGACGGCCTGCTCAAGGTCTCGCTCCTCAAAGCGGTCGCCGCCCCGAGCCGTTCCATTCCCGTCGCCCGCAGCGTGCCCGAAGCGAAGTAGCAATGGGTGTCCTTGGCAGAGCATGTTCCACAGGACCAGTGCCTTGTTCAATTTCGGGTGCCACGGTCACGGAGCTTCGACGTGGCCGTGCCTGTAAGTGAAGGCTGTTCTCATTCTCACGGCCACGTCGAAGCTCCGTGACTGTGGCACACCATCTCACAAATTCAAAAAGGCAATGGCTTTGCCTGTTCAAATACGTTGCTTGGCAATCGGAGCGGTCGATTTCTACGATACGACCGTCGTTGAGGCCGCGCGGTCTCAACCCTCGGGCCTCCGGCCGCCGTTCTTTTTTGATCGCACTGAACCTCGCCGCGATTTCGTTGCGAGACGACCTACTTACCGGGTTCGCTCATGGACACGATTCAAATCCCCTGCCCGAAATGTGGTTCCGAGTTGAAGCTGCGCGACCGCAGCTTGCTTGGTCGTCGCGGCAAGTGCCCCAAGTGTTCACATGCCTTCGTGCTGGAAGAGCCAGACGAAGTGCAGCTCGAACTTGCCGAACCCGAACCGACGGTAGCGGGGACTGCGGCGCGATGGATTCCCGATGAAGTGGCTCCGACACCGGTGGTGCCCCGTTCACCAGCGCCGCGTGCGCAGGCTCCACAAACTCAAACCCCTGTCCCGCAGATGCCGGTCGCGCCCGCCGCCAGCTTCGCGCTGCAAGGGCTGGAAGAACTCGCCGCACCGGATGGACCCGCCTCGCGATTGAAGGCTCTTCAAAAACGGAACGCCAAGAATCGCAACATTGGTTTGGCGATCGGTGCCGTCGGGATGTTGGCTCTGGGGGGAGCGGCCTTCTATGCGATGAACAATCCTCCCGCGAAACCCGGCGCGGGTGAACGGGCGGTCGCCGACAAAGACGGACGCGAAGCCGACGATGCGGATGCGGCTCCCCAGGGAGCGGCCAGCGGTGGCACCGCCGCCAGCAACGATCGGTTCGCGAGTACGGGCAAGCCGACCAAAGGGAAGCCGATCGACTTGCAGTTCATCCCGTTCGGGACTCAGGTTGCGATCAACATTCATCCTGCCGCGCTTTGGAAAGAAGAGAGCAAAGGGGAGGAAGTGCGGTTCTGTCTGACAGCCCCCGCCAAGTTTTTGGAGGCGACGCTGCAAGACCTCTTCAAGCGGAAGCCCGAACAAATTGAAGAGGCGTTGATTTGTCTGATCCCCGGCGCACAAGGATCGAAGCCCGAAGTGGCCGCCGTGATTCATCTGGTCGAGGAAGCGAAGAAGAGCCAGTTGCTCGAAGACTTTGGCGGCGCGCGCGTGGATGACTACGGCCACCCCGTTTATGTCACCGAGGAGCGGGCCTATCTCATCCAGGATCAAAAGACGATCGCCGTCGGACCGAAGGGCCAGGCGAGCGAGATGGTGCAGGCGATCACCGGTCGCAACCCGGCAGCGGATGGCATCGACGAGCTGCTGCCGCTCACAGATCGTGATCGACATCTCACGTTCATCTTCGTGCCACGCACGCTCCGGCTGCACGCGAACTACTGGTTCGCTGGAGCGGATGCCAAGCCAACGGCGGTCGCTCCGTTCGTTCATCGCTTCTGCGATTGGCTCGGTGACGAAGTCGAGTCGGCAGTCTGGAGCTTCCACCTCGGTGAGAAAGTTTTCTACTCGGACATGCTGCTCCGCAATATGGCCGGTGTGACGGCGTCCCGTTTCTCGCGCGATACGCAGAAAAAGCTCGACCAGTTTCCGCGCGATCTCTTGGAGGCAGTCCAGATGATGAACCCGCGTGAAGTGGGCAAGCGCAAGGTTATCGGCCGACTCCCCATCATGAGCGACGCCTTCACCATGGCGACGCAGGTCAGCAACGGGCCGAGGCACGTCCAACTTATCACGCCGCTTCCCGAGCGAGCCGCTCCGAACCTCGCACTCGGCACGCTGCTGGCGTGGGACGAATCGACGCGCACCGACTTCACGAAGAAGGCTCCTACGAAGGCCGCACCGTCCGACGGTGCCAAACTGCCCGATCTGATCGCCGACCGGTTGAAGCTCAAAATCGACATCGACTTCCGCCGCACGCCGCTCCAAGAAGCGTTCGCGTATATCAGTGGTGAAATCAAAACCACGATTGATATCGATGGCGATGCCCTCAAATTCGGTGGCTATACGAAGAACATGACGCAAGACATGAAGCTCGATGCTCAACAGGTCAAGACGGGCATCTGGAAGATTCTCGAAAAGTATCAGGACCCCGTCCGACCGGAAAAACACATGGTCATCGTCGTTGATGAAGCCAAGAAGCTGATCCTCGTCACGACGCAGGCATCATGCACGAAGAACAACCTCACGCCGTTCGACGTGAGCAAGTGACGAGTCGGGTGCGTGGAGTCTTCGGAACGCATCGGTTGATGATCGGCCTTGTTGATGAGGATGTGCTCCCAATGCGGAGCGATGAAGGCGACTTTCAGGCAAAAACAGAAACTGGACTCGATGAGTCCCGTTTCAAATTCGAAGAAGTCCACGCACCCGACCGCCTGATTCCTCCGTTCCTTGAGTCCCCACCACATGTCGCTCGGTCACTGCTCCTGTCCCGACTGCGGCACGACTCTTCGGATTCGCGACCGCTCGTTCGTCGGCCGGACAGTCCCGTGCCCCGAATGTCACACGGCGCTCGTGGTCGAACTCGATCCCGATCAGCATGTCGTCGCGCGGAAGCCGGTGGTGGACAAGGCCGCGATCAACAAGTCTGCGCCGCTCACGAAAGCCTCTTCGTCAGGCATCTCCGTCGTATCGAACTCTGATCTCAGCACGACGAATTCCCGGCGTGCGCCGAGCCAATGGAGCGAGTTGCTGCGGCGTGTGAGCAACTCGCCGCTGGTGATGGCGTGGGCGTTGGCCATCGCGATGACGGCCCTCGTGTTTGTCGCGATGACTCGTCCGTCCGTCCGCTTTCGACCTCCAAGCCGAGTCCCACCGGGACAGTCCCGCCCGCCCGAGTCCACCAACGATCAGCCGCTTGTGCCCGACGAATTTCACCCAAGGCAGTCAAGCCCTGAAGGTGATCCGAACGGGAATGCTCCGGTTGAAACGCTCTCGTCGAGTGAGTTGCCTCTTTCAATCGCAGCCGACGCGACGCGACCGGCCAATGCTCCCGAGCTCACGTTCAGTCCGATTTCCGAAACGACGGAAAACGGGAACACGGGCCACAAGCCCCCCGTTGTGGTCCCGTCACCAAACAGAGTTCAGCCCGTCGCCGCACCGCCGCCGAAGATCGACTTTGACGCGGCACTCCAGCAACGACTCTCCGAATTTGAACAGCCTGTTCCCGCCAGTCGTCGTGCGTTGATCGAGTTCATCGAAGAACTGCTCGGCGCACCGATTCGTTATCGCGGCGAAGACTTGGGTGAACAAAATCTCGACAACCTCGTCACAGTTCGAAAGCTGGAGAACACGACCCTCCGCGTGATCCTCAAAGCGGTCCTCGACCCCGCCGGTTGGGAGTTCGTGACGACTGACACTGAGCTACGCATCCAGCTCAAGGCTACTGGCGACGCACCGCCGAAGCCCTGATGGCATCCAACACAGAACGGCCAAACTCATGGACCTCGACGACACCATTTGCTACTGCTTCCACATCTCCAAACGGAAGATCGTGAACTTCGTCCGCGTCCATCAACCGCGCCGCGCCAGCCAGATCAGCGAGTGTGGCGGAGCAGGGACGGGCTGCGGCTGGTGCGTGAACTATCTCAAACGCTACTTCGCCCAGACGCAGGGTTCGTCGAGCGAAGCCCACCTGCCGCCAGTCCCTCCGTCTCTCACCGAAGCCGACGCCCTGACTCCCACCGACTACGCCCAGCAACGTGCTGCCTACATCAAAGCCGGTCACGGCAAGCCCGCCGCCGGAGCTATTCCGCTGCCGGAATAGCACGTGACTCCATGCGGTCTCTCTGATCGCCTCTTTCTCCGTGCGTGCGAATGAGCGGATCCGCGAGCGGAGTCCTGTTGGAGGTGATTGTGCGGGCAATGTGGCAGGTAGTTTTGATGACGATCGCGGAACGAGGTGGCTACAACATTGAAAGGCGTTCTCGTCGAACGGCCCTCCGGTGTGTCGCGCACCATGCCGGAATCGTTTGAATCGCTGTTCATCAATCGCCCACACGCATTACCACGGCTGTTCTGTTCGCGGCGTTCGGCAACTTCCGGGGTAACGTGCAAGACTTGAGCGGCATCCCCAAAACCGATAGCACCTCAGACCCCGAACGCTTCCCGCATGATGCGGCGCAGCGAGAACTCGACACACTATCCGCTGTCCATTCTTGACCGCATGGTGAGAACGTAGCGCTAAGATTTCGCTCCGTCATACACGGACTGTTCGCGAAGGGTTTCGTAGAGACGGGCGGGGCCGAGCAGGATTGCCTTGAGGCCGTTGCGGACGGCCTCGGAATTCAGGGCCTGAGTGCTGAGCGAGGTGTGAGCATCCAGTGCCGCAATGATGGCGTTCATGAGGCCACTGTCTAAGTCGGACGAGTTGGCGAATTGTTCCTTGGTGTTGTTGCTCGCCTGCATGGTCAGTGTTGTTGATTTTCGCAACTTCACGGCGACGCAATCAACGAATGAAAGTTGGTCACCATCAGTCGTGTCGCCACCGAAAGAGATCATTCACCTTTTTGATGATCTCGCTCATCAGGGCTTTCTGCTTCTCTTGGACGCTGCCGCCGCCGACTTCGGTGAGTGGCTCCAACTTGGGGTTCTCGCCCTCGCCGAGCGGCATCGACTGTTTGCCTTGGGGCTTCAGCTTGTGGTGAGTCAGCACGACTTTTGACAGGTCGATCCCTTCTCGCTCGCGGCCGAATTCCAGCAGTCGCAGGACTTGTTTGTAGAAGATGGATCGCTTCTCGATGTC
>Ga0114966_10000841_pt1 | contig 29035 bp, 31 predicted proteins | sample M_130207_XF_Meta_FD_87029 | JGI IMG/M metagenome (GOLD analysis project Ga0114966, IMG submission 87029) | Freshwater microbial communities from Lake Montjoie, Canada to study carbon cycling - M_130207_XF_MetaG | ecosystem: Environmental > Aquatic > Freshwater > Lake | place: Lake Montjoie... | reverse complement strand
GTTCCACCATTAGGTGAAAATGAAATATGTGTTCGTAGTGTAATGACTGGGGTTTGTCGTAGTGACATTGACATGATGGATGGCAACTTTGGTCCACTGCCGCTTCATATGCAAGGCCATGAAGGCCTTGGTCAAGTTATTGAAATTGGTTCAAATGTTAAACATGTTAAAATACACGATTATGTTGCAACACGGGGTGAACCTGCATATGCTGATATCTACAATGTGCGAGATAAAGAATTTGTAGTGGTTCCAGAAGCACACCCAAGATATATCTTAGAACCAGTTGCGTGTGCAGTCAATGTGATTTATCAACCAATGATTGAAATTGCCAAACGTAGTGGTGCAGGTAAAAAGTTACTAATTATTGGTAGCGGATTCCTTGCCTATGTTGCATATCAAATATTGCAAATTAATGCATTAGATTTTGAAATTGATGTATTAGGTTCTCATAATTTAGAACTTTGGGATAACAAGTTATTGCTTGCTACCAATGATAGTTATGACGTGGTAATTGATCTAAGTGGAAAATATGAACTAGGCACCGATATTAACCTAAATAACAATGCATTAATTATTGATGCGGTAGGCAAAGCAGTTAGTCATAAAGAAGCACAGGCACAACTTTGGAAAGCCTGCACAACAATTAAGCCAAGTCCACGTAATGATGGATTCCATCAATGCATGTTGGATGCAAAATATTGGATTAAAATGGGTAGAATTAATGTTGACAAATTCTGGACACGAGCGTATAATCGTAATACAGAGTGGCAACAAGCGTTTGCGGATGGTGTGGATCGTCCAAACGGTTACAGCAGAGGATATATTAAATGGGATTAAACACTGAACAACGACAGGCGGTTGTTTATTTTACAGGCTACGAGGTTGAGCATACTATTTGTCATGGTATGAAAACATTGTTTGTAGTAGGTACTCCTCCACTAGAGGAAATCTTGCAACAGGCAAATCGAGACGTTAACATTAAACACATTTACTTTGGTACTAGCCAAAGTTTCAATCCCACGGGCAATACCCATGAAGAATATCATAAATGGGATACTGTAATCTTAGGTTGTTTGAAAAACGATTATTGGGTTACATTGGATTTTGATATCAAACACATTGAAGGTGTATTGGAAGGTGGCTGGAATGAAAGCAATAGATTTGTTCCTATGATTAGCTGTAAACTTCCATACATTAATCAACTTAACTATAATGCCACACTCAAGTTAGATGACTTGACTTGGGGTAAAACTAATTCAGGTGTTTGGACACACCAACTTCATGATCTCATGTCCAAGGACAAATTTACTTACTGGGATCAATACACACAAGACGAGACTGTAAAATGATGATTTGGGTTAGTTTTAATAAATAAACATAAGGAGATATTATAATGTTTTATGTTTACGGATTATTCAACCCAATTACAAATCAATTATTTTATGTAGGTAAAGGTACCAAAAAAAATAATCGGCACAATGATCATTTAACTGAACGACGGGGTAAAGAAAACCGACTTAGGTGGAAACAAGTATGTGATATAAGAAAAGAAGGTTTAGAGCCAATTATACAAGTTTTAATAGATAACATAGATAATGAAACGATCGCATACAACGAAGAAACTAAACTAATTAAAGAATATGGTAAAGTTATTGACGGTACTTGCATACTTACAAATATTTTAGACGAAGCAAGGCCGCCTTCGTGGAAGGGTAGAGTTAAAACCGAAGAACATAGAAAAAATTTGTCAAAAGCACATTTAGGAAAAACTCTATCAGAAGAAACAAAGAAAAGAATTATAGAAACTAAAACTAAAAATGGAACGTTTAAATCCGGTATGGAAGGCAAAACTCATACAGATGGCACAAAAGAAAAGATTCGCCAATCAAAACTAAATGTTCCAATGAGTATTGACAGTAGTATTAAAAAGAGTATATTATTAAAAAACAAACCGTGGTCCGATGCTAGAAAAAAAGCGGCAGAGACACAAAAGAAAACAGGTCCTAAAAAAGGTAAACCCTGGACTGAAGCAAGAATATTAGCCCACCAAAAAAGAAAGAAAAATACAAATGAATAATAATCAGTCGTTTATATATGTGAAATTTCAAAAAGAAGGTATTCACTGCTATCCCGCGGCCGCAACTGATCCTGCACTTGCAACAGGCGATGAATATGATGTAAGTTTCCTTGGAACTCCACATCGACATATTTTTCATTTTAAAGTTTCTATTGAGGTCTTCCAAGATGATCGCGATATTGAATTTATCCAGTTTAAGCGTTGGCTTGAGAAGTGCTACAATACGGGCATTCTTGAACTCAACCACAAATCTTGTGAGATGATTGCTCGAGAACTTAACACGACAATCACAACAAGGTATCCTGGTCGTAAGACCATCATTGATGTAAGTGAAGATGGCGAGAATGGCGCCACACTTACTTTTTTTAATCAACCCTAATATTAGGAAAAACTAAAATGGCACAGCCAAGTTACATTCAAAAAACTCTTAAAATGAAGCCTGAGGTTACAAAGGTTTTTGACGACCTCGAACGCTGGTTGGACTATTGCAGGTTCAATCTAATCAAGTTTGATCAGAAGGACTTGTATCGTAGTCCCGATTATCGTAAGTTTCAGCAAGAGCAGGAATATTACGAACGTAAGGCACGTAGAGAAAATAAAGCACGTCAAGAACAATAAATGACTATATACATCGTCGATATTGAGGCGGTGAGTACCAGATACACGGGTCAATGGAAGGCCCATGTACCTGCTCTCTTACGAAAGGCGGGACACAATGTCAACATTATATCAGGTCCTACGGACATTCCTAGTGCTACCACTCCTGGCGCATTTCTCAACTTTGGCGGCACTAATATATACAAGGCTAGTCAAGTGGAGCAGATGGGTCGTTTATTTTGCTCCGGAGCAGTTAAGCCTGGCGATCATTTTGTGTTTACAGATGCGTGGCATCCAGGTATCATAAATCTCAAGTACATGAGTGAACTGTTACAGATTCCTGTAACAACACATGGTCTTTGGCATGCTGGTAGTTATGATCCACAAGATTTCTTAGGTCGTATTGTTGGCAAGAAGAAATGGGTTAGAAATGCTGAGAAGAGTTTCTTCCACGCATTTGACCACAATTACTTTGCTACAGAATTCCATGTTAAATTATTTTTTGACGAACTATTAGAGGATGGCTGGCCTACTGAAAATCCATGGTATGAAGAAGACTGGGACCAACGCTATGACAGTGGAAAAATTGTAAAGACTGGCTGGCCTATGGAGTATATGGTTGATACATTAGAAAACTATTGTACCAACCCCAAGCGTGATCTAATTTTGTTCCCGCATCGAATTGCTCCAGAAAAGCAAGTTGAGATCTTTCGTGATTTGGCCATACATTTGCCACAATATGAATTTGTCGTTTGTCAAGATACACAATTAGACAAACATGAATACCATAAGTTATTGGGTCGTGCTAAGATTGTATTCAGCGCCAACTTACAAGAGACATTGGGTATTAGCTGTTACGAAGGCGCATTAGTTGAGGCCATTCCTATGGTTCCAGATCGATTGTCATACAGTGAAATGTATTATGAAGGATTTAAATATCCTAGCGGATGGACTGAGAGTTTTGAAAAATACGAAATCTATAGACAACACTTATGTCATCACATTATTACTACTATGACGCACTATGACAAAAGAGTTGAGCAAGTTCGTAAGCAAGCAATTGATTTAACTAAAAACTTTTTTAGTTGCGATAATTTATTGACAAAATTAAAATGAATAGTTTTATAAATCCACAAGATTGGAAATCATTAGCAGAACAGTTTCAATCTGCTGAACCATTTAATCATGTGGTAATAGATAATTTTTGGAAGGAAGATATTGCTACTGAATTGGTATCTGAATTTCCAGATTATAATAGTTCTGTTTGGACTGCACATTACAATAATCCTCTAGAAGATAAAAAGGCAGCTAATCATTGGGATAAGTTTCCAGCTGCTACTTATCGAGCGTTTACATATTTGAATAGCGAACCCTTTGTTAAATTGATTGAAAATATTACTGGTAATCTTGACATCAAAACTGATATAGGATTACACGGTGGCGGCTGGCATTGTCATCATAAAGGTGGAAAGTTAAATATTCATCTTGACTATAGTGTGCATCCTAAGTTAAATTTAGAAAGACACTATAATTTAATTGTTTATATGACTCCAAATTGGAATCCTAAATGGAATGGTGGTTTAGAATTATGGAGTCACAATGACACTACAAATCAACCACTTGAATGCATGGCCACAATTGAAAATAAATTTAACCGTGCTGTATTGTTTGATACAACAAAACATAGTTGGCATGGATTGCCTGATGATTTAATATGTCCATTGAATGTGTATCGCCAAAGTATGGCAGTATACTATTTGACCAATCCTGAAAAAGGTGTAGATACTCGACCACGAGCATTGTATGCACCCCACAAAGAACAGGCAGAAGATCCAAGTATACTTGAATTTATTCAACAAAGATCTAAATTAACAAAATGAACTTTTTTTTAAAATTCTTAGAACGTAATGGCCGCAAACGTGTAGTAATGGATCGTGTTGACAGCGAACCATATCTAGAAAGATATTATGTTTTTTTAAAGGACCGTACATGGTTTCCTTTTAATGTGTTTATTCATAAGTTTCTTAAAAGCGACCCAGACGATGTGCATGATCATCCATGGCCCTATGCCACACTTATTTTAAAAGGCGGATATTGGGAATGGATTCCGCAATTTAATAGCAAAGGGGAAAAATGTGGTGAAATTGCCAATTGGCGCAAGCCTGGTCATTTTCGAACTTGTAGTGCTATCAGTTACCATCGTATTGAATTGGATCCATCAGTAGAATGTTGGACAATGTTTATGCCAGGACCACAAAAACGTGAATGGGGATTCCTTGTTAACAACAAATGGATCCATAATGAAAAATATCTGAAGGATAAAAGTGGAAAAAATATTTAATGGTCCAGATCACATTGAATGGGCAGATGTTCCTTGGACTGATGTGTATCGAGAAGATTTTCATGTAATAGTATACAAAGACAAATACCCCGTCACTGATGGTCATTTGTTATTTGTACCGGTATACAATACAATAGGAGTGTTAAAAGATGCTTTTGAAGATGCAATTTGTGAAGGTAAGAGAATGGTGGAAGCGGGAGAATGTGAAGGTTTCAATATTGGAATTAATCAGGGCGAAGTTGCTGGTCAAACTATTAACTGGCCCCATATACATCTTATCCCACGTAGAAAGGACGATGTCGAAGATCCGACAGGCGGCGTTAGAAACACAATCCCAGGCAAGGGAAACTATCGCGAGTCGGACAGTACAGGAAGTTAACAGTGGTTGCAGTATCTATTATGCATCAATGAACAAGGCTTTCCCTAGTCAATTTACTGTCAATACTAGTACTGGTAGTAGTATATTAACTATTACACAAGATGGCGATGTTATTTGGAATGGTAAACCTAGTGATGCTGCAAAGATATTGGTAAACAGTTTTCAAATGGCTGTGGAAAGTAAGAAAGGTGTTACCAAAGCTGCAAAACGTAGATACTATATGTTAGCTTGTCAAAATTTATTAAAGGCCGCTGAGCAAATGGAACATGAAGAATTTATTGCTTTTTTACACAAACAAGTATATAATAGAGAACATACAGTCATTATGGACGCATTGAAAGGAACTAATAATGAAAACTAAAGAATTTACAGTCAAAGAAAACGACGGATTTAAACTACGGGTTAAATCTTGGAAATGCATATATCCCTCAGATTTAAATGCAATTGAATTCATTCAAGAGTCTAAAAATAAAAAGGGTGAGATTGACCTTAGTTCAACTTATCAATTTTTTATGACAGATGAAGAATTAAAAACACTTGCTCAAGGAATTGTAAATGAGTAAAATTAAAATTGCGGAACTGTTTTACAGTATCCAAGGAGAAGGACGTTACATGGGCGTTCCGTTCTAATTCTGATTGACATTATGATTAATTGGCCGGCTGAAATATTACAAAACAAATATACTCGTTGGTATGAGCAAATAATTAAAAAAGCAAAAGAACAAAATCTTTCTGTTTCAAAGCGTCACGCTAAAAATTATGAAGGCTATACTGAAGTTCATCATATTATTCCAAAATCATTTGGTGGATCCAACAGCAACGAAAATTTAGTTAGATTTTCAGCTCGAGAACATTTTATATGTCATTGGCTGTTAACTAAAATGACTACAGGCATACATAGAAACAAAATGCTAACCGCTTTTGTATTAATGACTGGAGATGGAAGTAAATCAGCAAGGTATGATTTCAAAATTACAAGTAGCAGAGTATTTGAACAAATAAGAACAGATTATTCTAAATATGTAAGTGAAAAACTCACTGGTAGAGAAATATCATTAGAAACTAGAGCTAAGATTTCTGCGGCAAATACTGGTAAGACTCATACTGAAGAATGGAAACAACGTATGAGTATCCTTAACAAAGGAAAACCCGGACCTGTTCATTCAGATGAAGCACGGGCTAAAATTTCTGCGGCAAATAAAGGTAAAAAATTATCCGCTGATCATTTAGTTAAAATTTCTGGAAAAAATAATCACGGCTATGGTAAGATTGGAACAATGTTGGGCAAAACTCATAATACAGACTCAAAAATTAAAATGAGTAAGCAACGCAAGGGAAAACAGTTAGGCGATGCTAACCCTGCCAAACGCCCTGAAGTAAAAGAAAAAATAAGCCAGGCACAGCGAGAAAGATTATCAAGACAAAAAATGTTAGGAACAGGGCATTATGATCCAGCATTGATGGCAAAACGAAAAGAATTAAGTCAAGGATCAAATAATGGAAATGCTAAAACTTTTAGATTTACAGATCCTAATGGCAACGTTACTGAGGTAACTGGAGGTTGTAAAAAATTCTGCGAAGAAAATAAGTTAAATTATTCCGGAATTAGGAGAAAAATGGAAAATAATAGTTGTCAACTCAACGGATGGACTATTCAGTTAGTTAGCAATCCGACTGAAGATAAATAATGTTGGGTGAACGGACTGATCCTCCTTCTGTGCCAGTAACGCAGATAGCCCACTATTACTTTACTGGAGTATCTTATATGTCTAATAACATAAAATATTGCCTTCTTAAAAATTCTGTTCTTCCTAAAGAACATATTATAGAACGCTATCTAAAATTTATCAACTATTGTAAAAATATTGAGTTTGATTGTTATACTGAAACTCATCATATTATTCCCCGCTCTTTTAACGGAACGAACGATAAAACCAATCTTATTAAATTAGGTGCAAGACATCATTATATTGCCCATTTATTATTAGCAAGAGCAACTAATAGTCCTAAAATGATTAAAGCATTACATAAAATGGTTTATTCAACAAACGGCGATGTTCAGCGTGATTACAAAATTACCAGCAAAGTATATGCGTATGTTAGAGAAGAACATTCTAAAATAGTTAGTGCTTACAGCAAGGACACAGTGGTAGCAAGACAGATATACACTGAAGAAGTTAAACGAATTCCTAAAAAATTTTTCGATACATACAACGGTATTTTATATGAAGCATTGGCTAAAAATAGAAAAGATTCAAAAGAAACTAAACTTAAAAAACAAGCCGCAAGTAAAAAACCAAGAAAAGTAAAACAAGGATTACGAAGTAGAAGTTTGGCTGCGTCCAAATATTCATATAAAACTCCGTTAGGATTTTGTCAAAATAGTAGTGATCTATTAACACTATATCCATCATTTACTAAAAATACGTTGACAATGTTAGACAACGATGTTATTATTAGTAGTAAATTTGCATCTATACATAAAGAGTTTTTCCAACACATTGGAAAAACATTTAAAGAGTGCGGTATCATTAAATTAAAAAGGCTTTAAATGTCAAAATTACATTACACAGAATTATTTTATAGCATACAAGGAGAGGGAAGATATATGGGAGTTCCAAGTGTGTTCCTCCGTATGTTTGGCTGTAACTTCCGTTGTAAAAATTTCGGGCGCTACGAGAAGGATATTCTCGGAATTGAAGAAACACATAATCCAGAAGTAGTCGAGTTTATTAAAAATATAGATCAATATAAAACATTTAAAGACTTGCCATTAGCTAAAACCGGATGCGATAGTTATAGTTCTATCTATCCAGAATTTAAACAATTCGTTATTAAAGAATCCAGTGATGCTATTGTAGATCAAATTATGGAAATTATTCCACACGGTGAATGGCGGGATGAGCATCTTGTTATCACAGGTGGCGAACCGTTGCTGGGTTGGCAAAAGCAATATCCAGATTTACTGTCACATCCTAAGATGGCTGGCTTAAAAGAAATTACGTTTGAGACAAATGGAACAATGCGATTAACTTCTGCATTTAAGGAATACTTAACAGATTGGGCATTTGGTGGCGACGAGCGAGAAATTACATTTAGTGTAAGTGCTAAACTTCCTTGCAGTGGTGAACCATGGGATGATGCAATTAAGCCAGAACGTGTTTGTGAATACGAAGAAGTTGGCACAGCATATTTGAAATTTGTTATTGCTACAGAACAAGACTTTGCCGACGCTGAATGTGCTATTGCGGCATATCGTGCAGCCGGATTTGAAGGGCATGTGTACTTAATGCCTGTAGGAGGTGTTGAAAGTGTATATGCTTTGAATAATAAAAATGTAGCATTGTTGGCAATGAAGCATGGATTGAGATATAGTGATCGACTCCAGGTACCTTTGTTTAAAAACGAGTGGGGTACTTAATGACATTCTTTTGGGGTTTTTTACTTGGATATATAGTAGGTGTATTATACATGTGCTATCGTTCCAACGAAGATGCTAGAGTAGATAGAGAATAATGCCAATGGATACTAGAGAAGATATGAATCTTGTTGTACACGGCGATTACTACATAGAGAAGTTGGAATTTATTATTTGGAATTTAAAAGGAAAGAAATGATCAAATTTTTTAAAAAAATGTTAGGCATTGACAAGATTGAAGAAGATGCAAAGAATGCTAGAGAGACCGCAGATTTCTTTTCGCAAAAATATAAGGAAACTGAGGCCAAACTCAATGAAATTTTAAAAACTCCAAAAGAAATTGCCACTGAAGCCAAAGAACCCTGGGTAGCAGTTCTTGACACGCACGTTAATAAAGATAATATACGTAATGGGTTCTTTGAACTTGACTGGAATGAATATTTTGTGTTACAATTACGTACGGAGGGCTATCCTGGCGAAACTGATGAAGAAGTAGTTGATAAATGGTTCAGTGAACTATGCCGTAATGTGGGAAATGATGAAGGTGTTGATATGAGCCGAAGAGGTAGCGGTTATGTTAATAGATCATTACGAGATGATGGCATGACTGAAATTGGTTAAATTAACGTAAAAGAAATTCAATGGCAAAAACATATATTCTTGTAGATACAGCAAACACGTTTTTTCGTGCCCGACACGTTATTCGTGGAGATCTTAATGATAAAATTGGTATGAGTATTCATACAGTCTTAGGTAGTGTACGTAAAGCATGGAGGGACTTTAATGGAGACCATGTGGTTTTCTGCTTGGAAGGTCGAAGCTGGCGAAAGGACTATTACGCTCCTTATAAACGGCAACGTGCCGAGGGCCGTGCGGCACAAAGTCCCAAAGAACAAGAAGAAGATCGAGTGTTTTGGGAAACGTTTGATCAGTTTAAAGACTTTATTCGAGATAAAACAAATTCTACAGTATTACAAAATCCACAACTTGAAGCTGATGATTTGATCGCTGGGTTTGTTCAAGCACATCCTAACGATAATCATGTTATTATTTCGACAGATGGAGACTTTGCACAACTTATTGCACCCAATGTCAAACAATATAACGGTGTAATGGAAATAACTACTACACACGAAGGCTATTTTGATGCCAAGGGTAAGCGAGTTGTTGATAAAAAAACACAACAAGCAAAGGATGCACCAGATCCGCAATGGTTGCTATTTGAAAAGTGTATGCGTGGCGATACTTCCGACAATGTCTTTAGTGCTTATCCAGGTGTACGTGAGAAAGGCACAAAGAATAAAGTTGGTCTTCGTGATGCGTTTGCTGATAGGACTAATAAAGGATATTCGTGGAACAATATGATGTTGCAACGTTGGTCTGATCATGAAAATGTCGAACACCGTGTATTGGATGATTACAATCGAAATGTAGTACTATGTGATCTATCTGCACAACCAGATGACATTAAAGTAATAATTAAAGAAACTATTAACACCGCTGTTACTGCAAATAAAAGTATTTCACAAGTTGGCATTAGATTACTTAAATTTTGTGCGGCATTTGATTTACAAAAAGTTGGAGAACAGGTTCAAAGCTATAGTGAACCACTTAATGCGAGGTACGAACAATGAACGCAAATGCAACAGTATTAATTCCTGAAAAAGAATGGTTAATTAAAGAAGGTTCTGAAAAGATTGGCAGTATTGCCAAGAACAAGAAAGGCTATGTAGTCTTATGTAATGGCAAAACTGTTACTTTTAAAGATCTTGCAGAAATTAAATCAAAAATTGGCATTGCATTCTTTGAAGAAAGTATTAAAAAAACTAAAAAAGAACCAGTTGATTCAGATGGATATAGCATCTACGATTTTCCCTGTAAATATAAACCTTTTGAACCCTTATATAATGTTCAAAAGAAGTTACCGTTATATACAAAACGGGCAAAAAGTAAAAGCCAGCATTGTGCAGGGCATTATATTATCAAGTTCCGTAAGGGTTGGGTAAAGAGCTTTTGCCCTAAATTAATTACATTAGAACGTTATCCATTCCAAGGCCCATGGAAAACTGAAGAAGAATCACGAGTATATTTGCGAAAGGCCAATCAAAATGAAGCAACTTAATACATTGCCCATTGAAGATTTCTTAGAAAAGACTCGTATTGCTATTAAAACTAATCAAAAAACTGTAGTTTTAACAATTAAAGAAGCAGCTGATTTGCAAAATAGCCTTGCTGTGGTAATGACCAGAATTGCTGGTGAACTAGACGAACTTGCTACAACTACGCAAGACCCAATTACGATCAATATGGACGGTGGCAAATTTTAGCAAAACCAGCTAAATATATACGCACATATGGAGCGTAAGATGTCAAGGCCTAAACCAAAAGTATTATTAGAAATTACAAATAAGAAAACGTACAAAACGGAACAAGTTTTAGATGCCGAAGCCATTTGGGCCGTATTTTATCAAGATGCACCAATTAATTTAAAAACTAGCAGTATAGTGGCTCAAGAACTTGGACCAAAATATAAAAAAGTATCATTTAGTAACGCCGGTCATGCCTATAATCTTGCTGAAAAACTTAACAAGTTGTTTAATACGCAGGACTTTTCTGTATACAAATTGGTTACTGGTGAAAAACTAACCAATGAATCAAAAGATTGAAATTACCAAATATGTGATGACCCACCAAGGTGTGGAAATTACTGGTAAAACTATTAAACAATACATTCGAACGTTATGGCGGAACATTCGAATTAAAGAAACTGGCGGACTACAGCTAACTGAACAAGGTTTTAACTCCCTATTGGACAGCGATATCAAGGCGCATAGAGTAGCATTTCAAGAAACCATTGACTACACCAACCAAGTGATCATATGGTTAGATCATTTTATTGATTGTCCTTGGTACATTACCAAAAAAGAAATATATGTGTTCAACGAAAAAACAGCCGTACAATTGGTGTTATTTTCGGGCAACATTACTAGATTTAGTGCCGCAAAGGCGCAAAAACCCAGGCCCAGTGCTTGACATATCTGCAAAAATACTGTATAATTAATACATACTGAAGCAAAGGAACTTTAGTATTCATTAACTCACTTTTAGAAAGTAAATATGGCAGAACAAATTAGTACCAATCGCACCGTTACTCCTAACGATGCCAAACGTAGCATTCGTAAATGCATTAAGATTCAGCGTCCCATTTTTATGTGGGGGCCTCCAGGTATTGGTAAATCCGATATTGTTAAACAAATTGGTGATGAACAAGGTCGAGAAGTTGTTGACGTTCGATTGTCACTGTGGGAACCCACTGACATTAAGGGTATTCCATATTACAACTCCACTGAAAACACAATGACTTGGGCACCTCCTGCAGAATTGCCTACTGATCCAGAGTCTACTGCTATCCTATTCTTAGATGAGTTGAACAGTGCGGCACCTGCTACACAGGCAGCGGCTTTCCAATTGGTTCTTAATCGTCGTGTCGGTACTTACATTCTGCCAAAAGGTGTGAGCATTGTTGCTGCCGGCAACCGTGAAACTGATAAGGGTGTTACTTATCGCATGCCTGCTCCGTTGGCTAACCGTTTTGTTCATATTGAATTAAAATCTAACTTTGATGACTGGCAAGAATGGGCTGTTAACAACAAGACGCATGAACAAGTTGTTGGTTATGTTGGTTTTGCCAAACAAGATTTATACGACTTTGATCCAAAAAGTTCAAGCCGTGCTTTTGCTACTCCACGTAGCTGGAGTTTCGTCAGTGACTTGCTAAAGGATGACGACTTGTCTGAAGGCACGCTGACTGACTTGGTAGCTGGGGCAATTGGTGAAGGCCTTGCTGTTAAGTTCATGGCACATCGCCGTGTCGCTAAACAAATGCCTAAGCCAGAAGATATCTTGAGCGGTAAGATTGTCAAGTGTGATATCAAAGAAATCTCAGCAATGTATTCATTGACAGTGTCAATGTGCTACGAATTGCAAACTGCCAACCAAAAGAAAGTTAAAGGTTGGGATGCAATGGCGGACAATTTCTTTGGATTTATGATGGACAATTTCCCAACTGAATTGGTTGTGATGGGTGCAAAGGTGGCATTGACTTCGTATCAATTGCCATTTGATGCTTCCAAGTTGAAGAACTTTGATCGCTTCCATGAGAAGTACGGCAAGTACATTATCCAGGCAATGGAATAAAAAAGGGCCGTAGGGCCCTTTTTAATTGACTTAATAGATAAATTCGTGTATAATATACATTTAAACAGGAGAAGTTATGTCTGCTAAAACATCAACAGCAAATAAAAAAGTTAAAGCTCAAGAAAAGCGTGAGTTCAATCAAGTTGAAAAGAACAAAATTATTGAAAAACTAATTACAGCACGTATTGGTTTGCTGTTGCGGCATCCGTTTTTTGGCAACATGGCTACTCGAATGAAACTAATTGACGCCAGTGAATGGTGTTCAACACTGGCCACTGATGGTCGTAATTTTTATTACAGCAACGATTTTGTTAATAAGCTAACTCCAAAACAATGCGAATTTGGTTTTGCTCACGAAGTATTGCATAATGTATTTGACCATATGGGACGTCGTGATCATCGAGATCCGCAGTTGTCAAATATTGCTGCCGACTATGCAACAAATCAAATTCTTAAAGACGAACGTATTGGCGAAGTTCCAGACTTTATTAAAATCTTCCAAGAAGACAAATATCGTGGAATGAGCTACGAACATATCTATGATGACATCTACGAAAAAGCCAAAAAGATTGATTACTCCACAATTGGCGAATTGTTGGATGAACACTTAGATGGCGAAGATGGTGACGGAGATGGAGACAGCGATGACGATCAAGATGGTAGTGGTCGTCGGCCTAAATTAACTGAAGAAGAAAAGAAAGCCATTCGAGATGAAGTTAAGGAAGCCATGGTGGCAGCGGCTCAGGCTGCTGGTGCAGGTCGAGTTCCTTTAGGAGTTGCTCGATTGATTGGCGAATTTACTGAGCCTAAGATGGATTGGCGTCAGATGTTGCGTATGAATATACAAAGTATTCTAAAAAGCAATTTTAGTTTTAGTCGTCCTAATCGCAAGTCACAACATTGTGGAGCTATCTTGCCAGGCATGATGAATGAAGAAACTATTGATGTATCAGTTGCTATTGACATGTCAGGCAGTATTAGTAATGCAATGGCCCAAGACTTCTTAAGTGAAGTTAAAGGTATTATGGATGAGTACAAAGACTTTAAACTTGATTTGTGGTGCTTTGATACAGAAATTTATAATTATGCTAGATTCACAGGTGATACCGCTGACGAGATTATGAGCTATGAGCCAAAAGGTGGCGGAGGCACTGACTTTGACGTAAATTATGAATTTATGAAAAATGAAGGTATTGAACCCAAACGGTTTATTATGTTTACTGATGGATATCCTTGTGGTAGTTGGGGTGATGAAAACTATTGCGAAAGTTTGTTTATTGTTCACGGAAACGACAGCATTGTTTCACCATTTGGTCAAACAGCTTACTATAAATAAGTGTACAGTTAATGGCGCTCAACAGAGGTGAGATTAATCCATTAAGTGTTCTGGGAATGAGACAATTAAGTTTTATCCCAGAACATTTTACACGGGTTACAATTAAGAATGCAGGTACTGATATCAAGATGTTAGATCAGTGGATTAATCACCATTTAAATAGTAGGTACGCTGTTAGAAAAATCTTTGTTATTGACGACAGTAATAAGATGGTAGAAGGATTGGAGATAGGATTGGAAGACCCTATTGAAATTTCTATGTTGTCTCTTGGATGCCCGCACATATATAAAAAATAATAGGAAAAATAATAATGAGATTAACTTACCTGGATGATTTTCAGTTTGTTGGTGATTTAAGTTTGCAAGATGCTGACATATTAGCCAAATACGCCAAACAATCCAAATCAATTTTAGAATTTGGAGTTGGGGGTAGCACTCAAATTTTTGCACAATCACTTCCAGACTATATTCTTAGTTTGGAAACAAATCCAGATTGGGTCAAACTTACCCAAGAAAAATTGGATATGATTGAAAATAAGGCCGATGTAGTTTTTTGTAATGAAGAAACAATTGGACAGCATATGCAAGATAAGATGTTTGATCTAATTTTTGTAGATGGCGTGGGCGAACTTAGATTAGAATTTGCCATGCAAACATGGGAATTTTTATCTCCAGGCGGGGTTATGATTTTTCACGATACCCGCCGAGGTGGCGATTTCATTAATTTAGCCAATGTGGCTGCAAAATTTTATACTGAAGTACAACGTATTGATGTAAATGAGGCAGCTAGTAACGGCATTACCAGTAATACTTCAATTATTCATAAAAAGATTAAAGAAGAATATGTCAACTGGAACTATGAAGAAAACAAACCACTTTGGGCATACGGTGCTGAACCAATGCCTAAGGATGCCAGACTCTGGCGTCAATAAATACACTACGCATTATCTATATAGTTAAATAATAGGTATGTGTAATTTACAACATAAAAGGAAAATAAAATGGAAGAAATTCAACAAGAACAACCACAAGAACAACCACAAGAACAACCACAACTAAGCATCACAGACTTGCTTAATATTCGTGCAGTTGTAGATTTGGCGGTGCGTCGGGGTGCATTTGGTGCCGCCGAAGCAACATCAGTCGGACAAGTATTTGATCGACTTAATACCTTCTTAAACGTTGTGGCCCCTCAACAGGCAGCTACTACACCAACTGAACAATAATAGGTACTAACAATGAAACACGTAGGTAAAATGCAAAACAACGGAGCCAAAGTTGTAGTAGCATACAGAACACTACCAGGTGATTCTAGTAGTGCTTTGGTTATTGGTACAAATTCACTTTCAGATTCTTGGCACGATGCTGTAATTAATCTAGTTCAAGAAACTAGTGGTCAACAGTCTAATGAATTGGCAGATTTGCTGGCTGTTCGTAAATTTCCTGATGGCCTAAATATGTTAGAGGGATTACATAAGCGTGGACATCTTAAGAAGGTTCCAACAGCTGGCGTTATTATGACTCCATCTCCCAACACGTCAATTCCATTGAATGAATTGAATGAACTAATTGCTACACAAAAAGGTATCACTGTTGACCAGTTGGCTGTTACTGATGGTAAAAGACCTAATAAGAAAACTGTTGTCAAAGATGACCCAACTAAGACCAGTAGTTCTACAGTAAATGCAGGTGCAGATGTTATTACACCAGAACCTGTTGTGGAAGATTTATCTCCTATTCAATTACGTAGTAAAGCTGATGCTTTGTATAAGCAGGCCGCACTATTACGTAAACAAGCTGATGAAATTGATCCTCCAAAAAGCAAGAAGAAAAAAGAAGTAATGGTCGATTCTGAATGATACATCCAGAACAAGTTTATCTAAACGCATTAAAAGATATTTTAGAAAACGGTGACGAACGCCCTGATCGCACAGGAGTTGGTACCCGCAGTATATTTGGTCTTCAATTGCGGTTTGATTTAACTGAAGGTTTTCCTGCGGTTACTACAAAAAAGTTAGCATGGAAAAGTGTTTTATCTGAATTACTTTGGTTTATTGAAGGTAGCGGTGACGAGCGTCGTTTAAAAGAAATACTGCACGGTAGTCGAGATAGTACTAAATCTACTATTTGGTCAGACAATGCAGACGCTACATATTGGACCAATAAAAAACTTAAACGTAGTGCAGGTGATCTAGGAAGAATTTATGGTGTACAATGGAGACGTTGGCGTAAACCTTTGATCCGTATCAATAAAGTTATCCTACAAAATCACGATCAATTAATTGAATTGATTAATGGTATTAAGAATGATCCGTACGGACGTAGACATATTATTAGTGCATGGAATCCTGGCGAGTTAGAATCAATGGCATTACCACCTTGCCATATAATGAGTCAATTTTATGTTAGTAACGGACGACTGAGTTGTCATATGTATCAACGAAGTGCTGATTTCTTTTTAGGAGTTCCGTTTAACATTGCATCATATGCATTGCTTACACACATGATTGCACAAGTATGCTATTTAGAAGTGGGAGATTTGATTATTTCTTTTGGTGATGCGCACATTTATAATAATCATGTTGATCAAGTTAAAGAACAACTGAGTCGTAAGCCATTACCGTTGCCCCACATTGTATTAAATTCAGAAGTAACTTCAATTACAGAATTTGAAATGACTGACGTTGAATTGGTTGATTACCAATCCCACGAATCTATTAAAGCGCCAATGGCAGTTTAAACTACCAAGACTTCAATAACTCCAAAGCCCTCGGATTGAGTTCCTAGGGCTTTTCCTATGATAGCTCCACCAAAAACACTGCTGGCAGCAATTCCATAACCAGGTGTGCTACTAGTAACGATTAGATCACCCTTCTTAATATAGCCCTGAACTTTGCATGGAACACGGCCTTTTAAGGCAATATAGGGGTGAGTTTCGTCGGTTCCTGCCTCGGAATTCATCATATAGGCCGGATTTTTACTTACTATGCCCGCTACCCTTGTATCAGCAAATGTTGTAGTTACGGTGACTTCTTTTTCGCCGCCAATTACTAATACAGTACCAGCATCATATACTGCATCTGCTTCATATCGTTCAGCAATGTCAGCGTAGTATGCGGCAGTAGCAGTTGCATTTATTACACCAGTACTAGGATTATAAGTAAATGAACTTGATGTAGTAAGACACGGTGATCCGTTAAATGAAGTTCCACCAGCAAATGGAATATAACTTTTAACAATTGCAGTTGCTGGAGTTAACTGAACACTTTTGGTAGTCACTGACTCGGCAGCAGTTCCCCAAATAATATATCCATTAATGCCATCATCGGAAGATGAACCAGATACTGAGTTTGCACCATAAAGTGTGATACCACGCTTAATGATTGGAAAATTTGTATTGTAAGAAGATGCGGGTGCAGTGGCATAAGATACTGCATTGGAAAATACCACCATTGGTACCAACGGGCCACCTGATTGGTTTTGTAAATTACCAACAATTGCAGGAACTGGATTATTACTAGTATCGGATATTGATCCCAAAGTCCAAGAAGCATAAGAGCTAGTGCTAGAAGGCCCAATATTCACATAGGATGAACCATTATAAACAATTAAACTTGCTAAAGATTGATCCCACCACATATCTCCATTAGTCGGCGAAGTGTTTACTGTGGATGTTGACCCAATAGATATACTTCCAATTCCTTTCCATTTACCAGCAACACCTGTTGGGGAAATATTTAATTGTTGAGTTGATGTGTTGAACCATAACTGACCTGCAATTGGTTTAGTTGAGGCGTTAGCTGTATTGCTGGCAAAATTTTCTAATAAGTGAACAAAATTTTCTTCAATAGATTGCCCGTATCCAGTAAAGTTTTTACCAACAAATGTTAAACTGGTAGTGTTGTCCACCGTAGCATCTTGTACAGTAGTTAGAATAGTTCCGTTAGTTTTATTTAAGATATAAGGCATGATATTTTACCAAGAAGTCAATGCTGCACGTTTCCAGGTGTTGGCAGCTACACAAACATATAGATAGCTAGAATCCCAAGAAATTTGTCCCACTATTCCAGCAGCTGAGCTCGTCGCAGGTGTACTTGTTGCAATTACAATACTACCGGATGCTTGAATATTACCAATAATATTCAATCCATTAACTAGGCTATAGTTAGTTTGTCCCGCGGCTGAAAAATATGCACTTGTAGTAGCAGCATTTGCAGTAAATGTATACTGGCTATATGCACCAATTGCACTTGATGGATCTTGATTATAAATTAAAGTTACTGGAGTTTTTGCAACACCACTAGGCATTGTGTTATCAACAATAGTACCAGTCGCGGGCACTATCCAACCTGTTGTGTCTCCAGTGGGATATGTAGAAACTGTAACAAATGATAATGTGGGAATTTTATAATTTAATACTTTTGCAGAACTGTTATACCAAAAATCACCTACTGGAAGATTAACTGGCAAATTTCCTGATTGATATGCAGCACTTACACTAACAAACGAACCGTTATATATTTTCAATCTATTGGATGTTGTATCATACCACAATTGTCCATTTATAGGATAAAGTGGCGGCGTTGGGAGTGCGGAATTAGTTAGCAGTGTAACCAAATCTTGATTGTAATATTGACCGTATCCAGTATAATCTCTTCCAACAAATGTTAGACTAGTAGCAGTGGAATTGATAGATGCATCCGCAACTCTAGCTAATACTGTTCCGTCGTTATTTCTAATAGTATAGGCCATATTATATTAAACCCTTGCGCTTAAACTTTGTACACGAATGGTGTAATCAATTTGAATCATTCGATTTAAACTTTTCTGTACTGGATGGAAGATAACATGAGTTAATAACGGACCCATGTTTGGACCGGCTGCGCTATATGCACGTAAACCCAACTCGTCAAATACATAGGTTCCATCTGAATTTACTGCATTGTCAAATGCCTGTTGACCACTTGGCTCACCAAAATCTAACAAACAACTTACTAAAATATCGCTGTAGAAGGCACCTGTGATATGGCGTACCTCCATAAAATTCCTTGAAGGATCCAAGTCAGTTGGCTGTCTACCGTCAATTACCTTATCGTAAGTTTGATTATACAATGCGGCCGACGTTCCAATAACATTGGGAGTTAGATATGTGATAATTCCAGTATCGTCTATACGAGTTCCGCCATTACCGAAACACATTTCAGCAATCATTCCAACACCTTGATTACTTACACCTTGAGCTAAACTCAAACTAAAAGTTTCATAATTAATGGCGTTATCCTTGTCTTGAAACACTTCTTTAGTGATAGGATCGTAGATTTTGATGTGCCCTTTAACTAGGACACTTGCTTGTTCATTGGGTTTGTTTTCAGATGTATTCATAATTGATATTTATGCTGTTAAAAGATCAGCAGCTATTCTCCAGTTATTGTCCATAAAAGTATCTATCTGGCAGTGCTGCCGGTGCGGCACGTAAGAACGATGCCACGGTTCCTGTACTATTCAATATTGAAGTAGTAGTAGTAATTGATACAAGATCATTCCAGCTCTGTGACACAGAGTACTGTTTCTTAATAAATGTCAATTGAACATTAGTCGTTGGAGTAAAGTTTAACTGAACTACTGGCGATGTTGTTGTATTAATTATTTTAAATTCTGGGTTAACATAACGTAATCCAGAATCCACATATCCAAAAGTAGCAGTTACTACGTAATTTGCACTTGCTGGAGTTTGATTAGTACTGGTTGACCAGTAAATTTTGTTTGTTGAAGTTACCAAATAAGTTGTTCCAGTTGTAGAAGTAGTTAGTCCAGCTACAGTAGAAGTTGACTTGTTGATAACAACCGCAGTACGATCACCTTCATAAACCCAAATTTGGTTAGTTGCGGTAATTAGATATGCTGCGCCAATAGTGCTAGTGGACGGTAATCCCAATACTGTAGAAGTTGATCCTACAATCTGTGTTGTTGAAATACTATCATAATTTACAGTAGTATCTTGATAATAATAACCATCTTTGTTTAATAGTCGGCCGCCGTAGAATACTTCAATTTGATTTTTAGCTTCAATACTGGCAGTTGATACAGAATATGTAAGTGTGTTTCCACTAGTTGAATATACAACTTTTGCAGTATTAGGATCATTAGGCAATGGTGCCAAGGTAGTCATTAACTTTATTCCATCACTAACAATAGTAGTTGATGTATTTGGATAATTGAATACTCGAGTTGATGTACTAATTACATAAGAATTAATTGCAGAATTAGTAAAGGTATTTTGTATTAAAACATTTTCTGAGAATCCAATACCTTGTTCAGAACCTTGGTCAATTACATCAGTGCCAACTTCTAAGTATGATGCTGGACTTGTACCCAATGTACCTCGACGAAGTTGAGACAATATATTAGTTCCAGTTATGGCAAAGAATTCTATACGCTCACCATTGATTAAAATTACACCTGGACTATTTTCACCAATTATTGGAGGGCTTAATACTAATGCATCATCAACATAAATTTCAGAATCTGATAAAGACAACGGTTGTGTTAAGAACGTTGTGGCTGCATTGGCCAATCTAGTAAATGACACACCTTTTAATAAACTAGTAAATTGTCTATATCCTAAAATTGTAGATTTATAAGCAGTATCACTTACACTCATTATGATTACAGAATCACTACTGCTCACTGGATAATGTTCTCCAATTTTGACTGTGAAATTATCAGCCATTATTTGATAATCAATACCGCTGGTCAACGCTATGTTGGTATTTCCTCTAACAATAGTGACCCAAACATAATTTACATTTAATGCTGCACGGTTCAATTTATAAGTGTTTGCTGGGTTGCCTGGGAACCGTTGTGTTTCTAACATCAAACTATCTTGATCATTAAATGTCACAACTCGCAATTTATCTAACGGTGCAGGTTGCGGTACATTAGTTGTTAGGTACAACTTACCTGTGCTATCAATCATATAATCATATGAGTAACTAACAGATGCAGATCTAGAAATGTCAGATACATTGAATGCTTCAACAGTAATGGTATCGCCCACTGTTAATACTACTGAATTGTCAAGAACAATGCTACTACTAGAATAAGAATATAGAGCTGCGGATACTAAACTGCCATTCAAATAAACATTTGTATTAACATTAGAAGTGTTGAACGCAACCCCCGCCGATATAACTGCGCCATAAGTTTTTACACTAATGTCAGATACAGTATAATACACTGTATCTGGCGGCAACAAACGTTTGCGAGTTCCATTAGAATAAATGTATTCTACAATAACTTGAGCGCTTGGCGACCCTAAAACACCAGGTTTTGGATTCAATATATATTGATTAGATGTTACTGCAAACGTTTGTTCTTGAATTTTATTAAATTTATCCTGTGTTGATTCAAATAACCAACCTTGAATGGCATATGTGCTGGTGTTACTTAAATTATACACAGTAACTGCCGCTCGTTTATTACGAGCACTGATAGGTCCAATAGCATAATAAATGCCAACTGATGTAGCTGTTGAAATTTCCACACCGTTTACAGTTACATATGAGTTTGTAATATCTCGAATACTTGCCAAACTGCCAATAGTTATAGTTCCAGTATTTGATGCAAAACCAGTTACATTATCAACAAGTCCAGGTCCAGACAATGCTGCATCGCCTACACCAATGATGGTATATCCCAATAATCCATTGCTTGTTTGAGCAGGAATAATCAATGAAGAATTACCCCAATCAATATTAAATTGTGTGCTAGTTGTAAAATTTGTAGTTGTGTTATAAACAAACCCGCGGCCGTTGAATGACACAAACATACTATTAATACTTGTTGGCAATACTGACAATCCATATGTAGAAGTATTTGCAGAAGAATCAACATTAAATGATCCACTTAAAATAGTGGGAGCACTTGATGACGATTTAGTATAAACATCTATACCCAAAGTATCTGCTGTAAATCCTGGAATAACTTCTTCAAGAGCTTGTCCTGGTTGATTGGATAAGAAAAATCCGCCGTCCATTGTTAAATCAGCAGGGTTAATTCCCAATGCATCATATGCCATACCATTATTAAATGTGCCAGCCATGATGTAACTATCAGGAGAGACTCCGTCAAATGGATTTACAAATCCCAAACCTTCGTATTGACCACCTATTACTTTTCTAGGATCAGTAACACCAACCATTAATTGATCTAAATCTTTTCCTGGCATCCCAGCAGTTGGACTATAGAAATTATTGATACGGTCAGTTGCATCCATTAACTCCGTACTCTTTTTATAACTGATACTAATTCTATCATTTAATGAAGGAGTACTATTTAAAAATTTCAAATTACTGAATTGTTTACTATATCCATTAGAAGTTTTAGAATAATTTCTTATGGTATAATCTCTTGGGGAAACAAATGTACTATTGATAGTAACTATGATGTCTAACTCATTTGGATTTGCAGCCCAGGATAATTCAAACTCAGTGCGTCCACCATTACCAATAAAGTTATCAACAACTAGTAATGTACCAATTGTAGATGTAGTAGAAATACGATCAAACAAAATGTTACTAGTAATTGTACGGAATGGCTCTGTCATACTATCAGTATTTTCAAAGTCAGTTAGTCCAGTTAATCCATTATCAATGTAAGAATATTCAGTAGTGAATTCTCGTATTTGTGTACGGAATGGTTTGATTTCATTCAAGTAATCTTCATAGAAGTTGCTATCTTGTAACTTGTAAACAGCTGGTTGTCCCAACTCGCCCGCATAATTCTTGGCATTAATGAAAGAAGTTTTGAACGCCCAATCAATTGATGTATGTTCTGTAAATGCATATTTGAGTGCTTTAAAGAATAATAAATTCCAATTAAATTTCAAGTCATTAATGAATATGTCATTCTTTAATGCTTGTAAAATATAATTAATTTCAATACCAGGAGTTTGACTCCATGATGTTTGATCAAATGCATATATCTCATCCCAACCATATGGCAAGTCCCATAAGTTGTTAGATAATTGAATTGTGCCGTTTTGAATATATACTACATTGAAATCGTTTCCAAAATTGCCAACAACATCAGGGGCAACTCGTTCTAAGATAACGTAATTACCATCGCCTCTATTCTTGACCTTAACATATTTTCCTGTGGCAATATTACCTGCAGATAATTCGTAAAATTCATTTACCGTAACAGTTAGAATTTTATATTTGTTGTAATCAGCACTTGCCCAATCTGCATAATTCCAATACAATGTTGTATTAAAACTTTGTGTTTGATAACGTAACCATTCACTTGAACCAGTGTCATATTTGAATACTGTCCATCCGCCTGCATATGTACTATCAGCTAATACTGTAACTGTTGCAGTGGTCAATGGATTGATCAATTCTAAATCATTATTATCTTCAACTGTAGTATATTGTGTAGGAGCAGGCTGCTGTTCATTCAAGTTTTCAAAACTGTAATTACCAGTTACCTGCATTTTGCTTAATACACTATTTGAAAATTCAACAATAATACGTAATGCTGCCAAACGATCTTTGAACATTGTTTGCTGTGGTCTAAAATCAATACCATACTTTGTTCTTTCAGATAAAGTTGGATCTGGAACTAATGCGCCTGCATTAGTTGACTCACTAAGCGTATGTCCTAAAATACTTTCAATCATCTTCCTCTCTAAGTTTAGAGGAGGCATTACTTCGTTAGAACCTTCTTGCACTAGGGCCCATTCAGTATGTCTTGGAATTGAACTATTAAGCACATCTAAAGAAATACTTAAACTAATATCATCAGATGACAACCGAGTAGACATATTGGCTAGAATTAACGCATTAGAATCTATGATTGAAGCATGTTCTACACCAACTGCCGTAGGGTCTGCAATGATATTTGCAACTGACTGGGCACTAATTCTACGATTTTTAACATTGGGTACTACTACTTTATTAACTACCCAATAGTAATAAAAATTAGAGAATGTTCCAGATACTGGTTCAAAAACTTGTTTTATACTTAAAGTTGTGTTATCGATAAATTTAGGGCGGCCGCTGATTCCAGCAGTTAATCCAGCTGCGGTATCTGCTTGAGCAGCCCACTCACTTGGCGGCAATGAAGAACCAACCCACTCATAAACATCAATAGTTGCGCCTGGGAATAATCCTCCCCAGTTATTTCTACGATATTCTAAATCACCTTGTTCATACCAAATAAATCTAGCTGAACTTAGATCCCACCATAATTCTCCAACGTGTTCGTCCAACCAATTTGTATTAACATTTACATTTACGGTACTAGTACCTGCACTATAAATTGCTGGGTCAGATGCAGTCTTATAAGTTAATTCTTGCTCGGCCACACCAAGAATTTTTCCTTTTAATGGATCATGTAAATCATAATAATTAATAACTTTGTCATTAACTGTATCAACTAATTTGATTTCACGCAAATTATCTAAAACAATCAAATCATCTTGTACACGTAATTGACGCCAACCGTTAAACGATTTATCAATTTGATTGAACTGATAAATCTTACTAATGCCGCCGCTAGTAATTGCAGGAGCACCAACAATTACCACACCGTCATCAATGGCTAAACTAGTTCCATAGTCAGTGCCTTCGGTAGTTTCAATTTCTGTATTAGACAATTCTTCAGCATAAACATAACGTTGATCACGGCGTTCATACAAATAAACAGATCCAGATCCAGGCTCATCAGCCGTAAAGTATGTTGTCTTAGAATCAAAAGTTGTACCACCTTGATCAAAAGTTGTTAGTGTTGTAGTAGCTGTACCTAGCGAACTAACTACTAAAATTTTTGTACTAGTATTGAATTCAATAGCTAATCCAAAATTCATTCCTGCGCCCCATATTGAACTATCAACAGGATTATATATTATTTGATCTAATACATATGCAAAGTTAGTTAATGTGTAAATGGCCACAGCACCAACACTACCATTAGTGTTTACTACGTTTGGCGCACCAATTGCCAAATAACTTCCGTCTTGGCTCATTGACATAGCTTGACCAAATCGTCCAGGATAATCAAATGGACTTGTAATTACTGTTGAACTGTTAGCTACAACAGTACCAACATTGTTCGCAAATCCTGGAGCGCTAATTGCATAATACTTTGCATTATCGCTACCTACAATAGAATAACCCCATTCAGTAGAAGTAGTAAGAGTAATCGGTGGGGTCAATACTTTTGGAGTACCTACTTCTACTATAGAAGTTGCTGTTATAACATAGGAATATACAGTACCTGTAGAATAAGGAGCACCAACTAATACAGTTTTAGTACTAGTGTTTCTTTGAACAAAGATGCTAGATCCAAATCTTTTAGATGCGCCAACTGGTTTAGTAATATTAACAATTGGCTGTTGCTGAAGAGCGCTGGCGTTGATACTGCTAATGTTTACAGTTCCGCTAGAGTTATAAGCACCTGGAGCACCTGCAAATATCAAACCATAAGTTGTATTATTAAATTCTTTATCATCGTACACAACAGAATATCCAAACTCTGCATTAGACAATGGAGGATTTGAAATTGGATAATTTAATAGTATTTCTAAGTTGGCAGTTGACTTTTTATATACCGAAACTCTTCCAGACTTGGTTGCGTTATCATTATATTTAGGCAAGCCAACTACTACAACATCATTGCCTGTCCGTTTACTGATACTATAGCCTAATGCTTGATTAGTTTCACTTGCTCGTGCAGTACTAAAACTATTAATATTAGTGTTACTATAATTGATGGCCTTTTCATAAACTGCCCAGCCATTATTTTCAGTACCGTTGCCTGCGTCTATCCAAAATTTAGTTCCAAGCGGATACCCAAACAATGTTTGATCTGATGGTAAATTGTCATAACTTGTAATTCTTGAACTCTTAAATGTGAATAATAATCCAGGATCAGTTGGGAATATAAAATTAATAGTTGATGATACATTACTAACTACAAATTGAGTGTCGCCCACTACTGACAATATTTGATAAATTCCATTCACTGAAGAATCAATGTTTATTATAGAAATTATGTTATCAGCTGCCAATCCATGTGGACCCGATGTTGTAAAAATAATTGAACTATATGCAACATCAATAGCAACATCAGTAATCCCTACTGGAACAAATGTGTATCTGTAGATGTCCCAATTGTTATCAGACGAAGAACTTAGCCATACTGTATCTCCAACTGCTAATGTAGAATTATTGGCCAATGTGATTAAACTTTGTAAGTCATATGCAGTGGCAGTAACATCACCTAATTGTGCATATCCAGCATTTTGTAATTTAAATGATATAGCACTTGAACTAGTTGTGACAAACTTAGGCAATGTGCCTTTGCCAATAGTTAAATCATTTGGAGTTACATAGTAAACTAAATCTTTAAAAATATTTGGAGTACTATCAACAAAACTTATAACTTGAGGATTCTCAAAGAATTTACCTTCTTGTAATGGCGTTTCAAATTCTTGAAAAGAAGTAAAGGATCCATATTGGCCAACACGAAGTGCCCACTCTTCCTTAAAGTCAATTCGACTATTTAAATTCTGTATACTTGCTTTAGACAATTTGTCTATAGGATTTCGTGTACCTTTTTCTTTAATGTATCCTTGATAGAATTTATATTGACTAATAGGATCAGTAAAAATATTATTCAAATAGTTACGTGGAGTATACCCAATAAGATTTTGTGCAGCTTGTTGTTGAGCTGAATCAAAACTATCAATATCTAAACTGTAAAAATCGGTAAATGCACGGATCTTATAATCAAAGTTAGGAATTAATCCGCCAGCTGGTTTCTCTGGAAGTAATGTCCATTTTGTATAATCAAATATTTTAGAACCTTCAATACTAGATTTAGCGCTGTAATATTTTCCATCAAATTGTACAACATCACTAGGAAGATATTTTGTATAAGTAGTCCAAGTTACAGTCTTGGCCTGATCGTAAACAAATCCTGGGGCAAAGAAATCTCCGTTCCAATTAGCAGTTATAAATCCTACTAATTTCATACGACGCTGACGTTGACCAGTTTCAATATTATAAATGACATCGCCGTATGCAGTGGCGTTATCAAATACTATACCGTGTTCTTTCTGAACTGAATTTAATCGAGCATGATAAATGCCTTCACCTGTATTAATTGTTTTAATTGTGAAGATACCATTTTCTCTGCCAATAGTTAAATGATTTTTAGGAAATGCCGTGCCGCCGGACTGATATATGCTATAGTCATAAAAACTATCAAATACATTATCAACAACAGAATCATTATATTGATAAGTTAATCGGTCAGCAAACGGGCTCAAAGAAATAATGCTATTACTGATCCAATTTTGTGTGGTCCAATATAGGAATTCTCGAGCACTTAAATTCCAATCAATAACATTATCAAAGGCAGCACTAAACTGATTAAACACAAATCCTTGATCAACTAACCAAGCACCATATCCAATAATCAAATCATAGACTTCTTGTATAGATGCATAAGTTTGTCCATAAGGAGCTTGAGAAACTGTTTTATCAAATTTGGCTGATGTTTGAACTGTAACGCCGCCTACTGTAGGTAGTTCAGATAATAATTGATAAAAACTAGAATTAAAAGCTGCCGTCGACTGATGACTTACTAGTACTCTATAGTAATTAGTTCCATACTGTACAATTTGATTTTGTTGATAAAAAGTAGTAGTTGGAGCAGATGATGCTGTAACAACATCTAAATTAGATAATCCTCTACTGCCAACTGTGCCGGCAGGAGTCCAAGTAACATACGGTGCGCTAACTCCACCAATAGTTATTGACGGAGTACTTAAATTTCTAATAGGGGTAAAATAATTAAAATATGGTTCTTGACGATCATATCCTGTAACAACAAACCCCTCGTTGACACGTTGAATGATTAATCCACTAATCCCAGTACTTCTAATAGGATTGCTAGTGTTTAATATAAGGTTATAATTTTGATTAGGTAATATTGCACCTGCATCAGCAGTAGTTGGTTCGTAGGCATCAATGATAATTTGTAAAGAATCGTAATCAATAAAACCGCCAACTTTATGGAATAGCTGAAAGTTAACTCCAGTCAAATCTTGTCGAAGGTCTTTAATATATTGTTTGCTACGACGTTGACCAACTTCACTGACAAATACACTATACCCAGTAGTAGCGATGCCATTTTCACCGTGTATTGGCATTATGGATAATTGTGGTAAATGATGCAATGTGCCATAACTCCACTGTCCAGCTAGGTCAATATTCATATTAACTGGGTCATACATTAGCGAGCAATAATCTGCAGGACGAGTTAGTGCTAATAATCTTTGTACTGCAAATGGCCAAAAACTACTGCGACGCCATGCAGTTTCAGCAGGTCCTTGATCGCCAATAATCCACCCTTGTCTAATATTATAAGGTGTAGCGTTAACTATCAAACGAATTTGAGTAGGATCTAATTGATTGCCATTTGTATCTACAGGTAATATTTGGCTTAGGTTAGGACGAGCATAAAAAGGATTTATAACTCCATTAATACGACCCGCCTCAATGTCACCCCACATCAATGCATTACCAGATGCATATGGTAGTTGCCCATACTTGTCATCCCACCAATCTGGCTTAATCGTAAATCCTAACATCTCCCATGGGTGAGTACCTGGGCGATCTG